>Ga0134124_10000103_pt1 | contig 80376 bp, 69 predicted proteins | sample KB304_FD_96880 | JGI IMG/M metagenome (GOLD analysis project Ga0134124, IMG submission 96880) | Terrestrial soil microbial communities without Nitrogen fertilizer from Kellogg Biological Station, Michigan, USA - KB3-0-4 | ecosystem: Environmental > Terrestrial > Soil > Unclassified ...
CTGGCACAGGATGGCGCGCGCGTCGCCATCGCCTACCGATCCAACAAGACCGCGGCCCAGCAGACGCTCCGGCAATTGCAGGTCACTGGAGCCGACTGCGTCGCCGTCGAAACTGACATTAACGACGCCGCGCGCTGCGAAGATCTCCTGCGCACCGTCGTCGATCGCTTCGGCCGCCTAGACATTCTCGTCAACAACGTCGGCGACTTCCGCTGGGGTACGCTCGCTGAATCATCCCTCGAAGACTGGCAGAGCGTTATCGTTTCCAATCTAATGACCGTCCTTTACGTTAGTCGCGCCGCACTTCCACACATGCGCCGTGGCCGCTGGGGCCGCATCATCAACCTTGGAGCAGTTGGCGCAGAACGCGCTTTCGGCCAGGCGAAGATCTCCGCCTACGCCGCCGCGAAAGCCGCAGTCGTCGCGCTCTCCCGGTCGCTGGCTTTGGAAGAGGCCAAGAACGGAATCACCGTGAACGTCGTAAATCCATCCAGCATCGACGAAAACGAATTGACTCTCAACGAGGCCCGTCGCATCCGTGATGCGCGCTTTCCGATCGGTCGGCCTCCGACGGTCGAAGATGTCGCTGCATCGGTCGCGTTTTTCGCTTCCGAGGAAGCCGAATACGTTACCGGACAGGTAATCAACGTTAGTGGCGGCTGGATGCTTTGATCGCGCCGTGAAGCCTGTCGTCAACATTGCCTTGAGTCTCCGATGAAAGCGCTTACCGCAGCCGAAATGCGCGAAGTCGATCGTCTCACTACCGAGCGGCTCGCCATCCCAAGCCTCCAACTAATGGAAAATGCCGGACACGCGGTCGCTGACGTTTACCGCCGCTTGGCCTATACCGATGGGTTGCGTACCCGTTCGATCTGTGTTCTTTGCGGGAAAGGAAACAACGGAGGAGATGGATTTGTCGCCGCGCGCGATCTAAAAGCTGTTGTAAAGACCGTGCGCTTGTTCCTGTTCGCGAATCCGGATGAATTGCGCGGCGACGCGGCTACAAATCTGCAACGCTGGCGCGATCTCGGCGGCGAGGTCATCTCTGTACCCGACGAAAAAAACTGGGACGCCGTCAAAGCCGATGTTCTCGCTGCCGACGTTATTCTCGACGCTATCTTCGGCACCGGATTTCGCGGCGCAGTCTCCGGCGCGGTCGCGCATGCCATTGAGGACCTCAACAACCTTTCCCGCAGCGCCACAGCCGCAAGACCGGCACTGATTCTGGCCGTCGACACGCCCTCGGGGCTCCCTTCCGACGGCCATCCCCCGGAAGGTCCCATCTTGAGAGCCCATCAAACCGTCACTTTCACGGCTCCCAAGGTCGGCCAGTTGATTTCCGACGGATCCGAGGCCCTCGGTGCCTTGACCGTCGTGAATATCGGCTCTCCGGCGTCCTTAGTCGAGGAAGTCGGCGAGGGAGCACTGCGTTGGAGTGAACCGGCTGAATTCGCAACGTTTCCGCTGGTTCGCCAATCGAATGGCCACAAGGGTCTGTATGGCCATGTCCTCGTCGTGGCAGGATCGGTCGGTAAATCCGGCGCAGCCGTCATGGCCGGCTCCGCTGCGCTTCTTTCCGGCGCCGGCCTTGTCACCATCGCTACTCCAGACGCGGTGCTCCACGTTGTATCCGCCGCACATCCCGAACTGATGACCGAGCCGCTGTACTCGACTAAGGAGGGCACCGTTTCCAAGCGCAACCTGATGGACCGGCCGCCAATGCCTGCCACCATCGATCGTGCGGGGATAGATTCCTTGATAAAAAATACAAAGTTGCCTCTCGAGCGAATCCAGGAAGGGAAGGACGTACTTGCAATCGGTCCAGGACTGGGGCAACACGAGGAAACGCAGGAAGTGATTCGCTCGCTCGTGCGCAACGCATACAAACCGCTAATTCTCGACGCCGACGGGCTCAATGCGTTCGCCGGACAGGCAGACAAGCTTGGGGAGCGAAACACCAAGTTCCTGGCTATCACTCCGCATCCAGGGGAAATGGCCCGACTGCTGAACTGCTCGACTAAGGATGTACAGGCGGACCGCGTCAAGGCTGCTCGAGATGCCGCTAAACGCTGGAACGTCCACGTTGTTCTCAAAGGCTCGCACACGATCCTCGCGGCGCCTGACGGCCAGGTCCGGGTCAACACGACCGGCAACCCCGGTCTCGCAAAAGGCGGCTCTGGCGACACGCTCACGGGCATCCTTGCTGCCCTCACTGGCCAATTCAAAACCGACGACTGGCTTCGCGTTCTCGCGCTCGGAGTTTACTTGCACGGCGCCGCAGCGGATCTCGCGGTAGCAGGCACCGATCTCTCAGGCCTGCTCGCCAGTGAAGTTGCCTCTGCCGTGCCCAAAGCGCGTCGCGAACTGCTCCGGGAGCTGCAACGGCGTGACTGAGGAAGTCATTACCCACTCGGCTGAAGAAACCATGCGCTGGGGAAGGGAATTCGCGGCTCGCCTTCACGCTCCGCTGTTAGTGCTGCTTACCGGTGAGCTCGGAAGTGGCAAGACTACCTTGACCAAGGGCCTCGTCGCGGGCCTCGGCGCCGCCTCGGAAGACGAAGTGACGAGCCCTACTTTTACCCTGGTCCATGTTTACGGGCGGCCCGAACCAGCGGCGGCCAAGGTCTATCACGGTGACCTTTACCGCATCGACAGTTTTCACGACTTCGAGACTCTCGGCCTGGAAGACCTCTTTGCACGGTCCGCAGTGTTGATCCTCGAGTGGTCCGAAAAGTTTCCGCTGCAGTCGCCCTGGCCTCAGGTGCGTCTCAAACTGGAACACGCTGGGGGCGACAAGCGCCGCATCCTGGTGCTGTAAGTCGCACCTATCCGCTTACTTTCTGGCCAACCACGTCAGTGGGAATCGTTGCCCGCGCGCCTCTCCGCTGATAAGTTGAAAAAAGCCCATTCGGCGGAATCATGGCCTACGAGATCCTCACGCCTAGCCTGACCGAAGCGGCCAGGATCGAACTCAAGAGCTATAACGTCACGATTCCCATGGGATCGTTGGCCATCGGTGTGGACAACATCCACCACGATGTCTTCCTTAGCCCAAGATTCGTCCAGGCGGCGCGCGATTACCTTTTTGATCTGATCCGTCAGAACACGCGGGCGACGTATTTTCCGGGCATCGAACTGCGGCCAGTCAAAAGTCTCGATAACGCCGCCTTTCGCAAACTGCTGAGCGAACTCCTGCAAAGCTCCCTGACGCAAGCCAAGCATCAGAAGAATATTGAAATTGACTTGGTCTTTCGCGTCGCGCTGCTCAAATTCCTGGCCCTGGAAATGGGAAACCAGTTCGCCAACCTGATCCTCGAAGGCAAAGAGTGGATTCGGCAGCGAGGCGAAGGCTTCGAACGCAGCCAGCAAGCGCATGTCATCAAGTCTCGGCTATCGGAATTGCAGTCCGCGCGCCGGGTTGTCATTCGCAGCGTTGGTCAGCAAATCGCGCAAATGCTGACCGATGTGGAAGAGAACGTCATCGCCAAAGCGCGTCGTGCGCTCTTCGGAGAAGACTTTGCGGTGATTTACGACCTGCTGAAGAACCGGCTCGTCTTTCTGGACAGCGGCAAGGACGACGTCTTTTTCTTGCAGCACTACGTGCTGCTGGGAAATTATGTTCGCGACCTAGATCGCTTCGAGGCCATGGACGAATTGTTCCAGGACTTTCTCGCGGATTCAGGCCTCGCTTCCAGCCATGATCCGGCCTATACCGAGGCCCATCAGGCATACAAATCTCTCCTCGACCAAGTCGAGGGCATGCGCAACGAAATTGCCAATCTGGAGGACCAGCGCGAGAGCTTGCGCAAGCGGCTGGAACGTAGCGACAGTTTCCTTAATAAATTCCTCGGTTCCTCTCTAGATCCCTCTGACGTCAAAGCGTCGCTCATTGACGTGGAAGCTCGATTGAAGCACCAGCAGACCAAGCTGGAAGAGAGCGGGCCTCCCATCGACGCCGCGAAACAAAAACTGGACTTTCTGACCAAGGACTACAAAGGCCGCCTCGGCGATTATCTCAACGAGCCCGAAAACGCGAAGATGTTGTTCGATCAGGCGGCCACCGGCGAAGCAGTTGGGACATTCCGGGGCAAGCTGCTTGGTGATTTGCTGGATCGTTTGGAACAGGGCGAGATCATTTACCACGTTCTTGCCAGTTACGAAATTCGTCCGATTGCCGCCGAATACAGTCCGCCAGTTCACTTACAACAGCTACGCAAGGCGCTTGTATCCAAAGAAGAGTTGAAGCGTGTGGAGACGGTATTGAAGCAAGTGCCGGCCAAACAACTGTCGCTGAAACCGATCGAAGATTTGTCGCGAAAAATTCGCCGCTATTCACGCGAAGAAAAGCTCGGTTTCGTGGCGCGCTTTGCTGTAGATTTCCTGCGCCTACGGCGCGACCTGCGCAACGCGGAACACTTGACCACGTGCATGGAGCGAATTCACCTGGTGACTACCGAGCAGGCTCGCGAACTCTCCCGGCTGAACAATCGCCTATACGAATGCGTGCTGCAGGAGGAAGCGAAGCCCGCCCAGGATGTGGTCGTTTCGCATGTAATCATCAAAGCGGACGTGCGCGGCTCAACGAAAATGACCCAGGATCTGTTATTGCGCGGACTGAGTCCCGCGTCTCATTTCAGCTTGAATTTGCATGAGCCGGTAAAAAAGCTTCTCGACCGCTACTCCGCGAAAAAAGTGTTTATCGAAGGCGATGCCGTAATCTTGGCCATTTTCGAGACAGAATCTAACTGCGCTTACGCCCGCGCGGTGGCAAAAGCTTGCGCCCTTTCGCGACAGATCCTGGCAGTCTGCAATTCCTACAACGATCGCGCCGTCGCCAGCGATCTTCCCGCTCTGGAAATCGGCATCGGCATTGCATTTCAGGGTTCTGCTCCCACCTACTGGACTGACGGCGATTCGCGCATCATGATTTCCAAAGCCCTCAACCTCTCAGACCGCTTGTCGGGTTGTACAAAAATCGCCAAGCGGCTGCTGGCAGGACAGAAGACGCAATTTTCCCTATTCCAGTTCCTGACGGCAATGGAAGGAGCCTCGGCCGAAGAACTAGACGAGTTTTTGGTGCGTTTCAACAGGAACGGAATCGAGATCAACGAAGAGGGCTTTCAAAAATTGTCCGAAGAAATTTCCCTCGACTCTATCGAAACCAAGCAGGAAATGCCGTGGGGAAAGGAAAATGTGACGCTGTACTACGGTGAAGTCCCGATGGGCGAGTCGGTGGAGCTGTTGGTCCTGCGCAAAGGGCTTGCGCGCGAACTCCTGCCGGACGGCAAGATCGGCATGGCCTCTAGCCATCCGTATTACGAAGTCTGTACCAGCGCTGCTCTCCACGACCTGGTCGCCGCACTTATCCGTACCCACGCCACTTCTACACTCGAGCCGACCCGCTCCTGACTCGCGCGGCCGCGCATTTTTTAGCGTAGCCGTACTATCGGAAGGTCCTGGGGCCCGCCACGTCGCACTTCACTGCCGCGCTCAAAACTCCTTGTGATAGCGCACGTCGATCCCATACCCGCCGTACTCATCGCGTAGCACCGACACGGTCACATTTTTCTTCGGTTGATACTGCACCTGTACAGTCTGGTTCTGCGCCGACGTCGCATTCGCGCTGAAGGTCAGCAGCAAGTTACCGGTGACGCGCTGTTGAATCGCGACCTGCGCGCCTGGATTCGAACTGTTGCCGGCCAACGGATTGATGCTCAGTTGCGAAATCCCTGCCAGCTTCTGCACTTGGGAAGCCACCTGGCCGCCAACGGCACTAGCGACCGCAGATTCCGCCCCTAGCGAAGCCGGGGTCGCGCCAGAAGCCGCGTCTGCAGTAGTCTGCCCGAACGCCAGCAGATTGATGATGTCCGCGCTGGGCAGAGCCGGGTCGGACCTGTACACCATCTTCAACTTGTCGGTCTGCCCATTCATGTTGATCGTGATGTTGTATTGCTGCACCACCGTGGACACGTACAAATTCAGAGTGGGGTCCGTGCGGTAGCTATTGGCAAAGGCCAGCGTTCCACTCTGAATCTCAAACCGCTTGCCCATGAAAAACACTTCACCGCCGGTCAATGCCACCCGCCCCAGCAACACCGGCCTTGCCAGCGTTCCCGCAGCCGTCAGATTCACAGCTCCCGCCACGCTTAATTGACCGCTTGCCAGATTCAGGTTGTCTCCCGACTGCACCGCTACGTTCAACTTCGTATTGCGCTCGAATGCCGGCGGCACCGCGCTCACGGTAGTGTCCGAAAACTGGCTCGCAATCTCCGCCAAGTCCGAACCTTGGCTGAACGACAATTTCCCGATCGTCACGTTGCCAGACATCGTCGAGCCTTCTACCGACCCGTTCCACGCTAGTTTCGAATCAACCACCGCATGAATCCCGTTCTGCCGGATCCGCACTGACTTCGCGTCGATCGCGACGTCGAACGTTGGATTGTGTCCGTACACTGCCGAACCGGCGACCGCCAGCGTCCCTCCACCAGCCTTCGCAGTCACGTTCGACAGCCGGATCTTTGACCCTTCCAGCAAGATCTCGCCGTTCAGTGATTCCACTCCCATCGGCAAATCATCCGCCGTATACGCCGCGTTCACAATTTGCGCGCGACCTTGCAGGTCCGGCTTATCCTTTGTTCCTCGCGCTCTGGCTTCGAAATTCACGTGCCCCGCCGCTTTTCCGCCGCCCGTCCAAGGCTCCAGGCCCTTCAGGTCCAATACGCCCTTAGCCGTCAGATTCATTTCGCCCGCGCCCTGCAGCGAGACATCGCCGCTCAAGTTGAGATCACTGCCCGTCCCTATGAATTGCCCATTCTCGACACGCAGCATCCCGTCCTGATACACGATCACCACGCGCTGCTGGTTCGCAATCTCAAACGACTGCGCCCTCATGTTCAGTGTAGGCAATTCCACTCGTGCCTTCATCTTCGCTGGCGTCTCCAACGGACCGTCTAAATTCGCATGCACTTCTACTTCGCCGCTCAAATCAGCCGCCGAGGTCTTCGGCGCAAACCGCGAGAGCAACGGCCCGATCGGCATTTTCCCTGTATCCAGCGACGCCTTCACCGGATATCCGGCTGTCAGCTCAATCGTTCCCTTCAAATCCATCGGATTGCCCTGCACCACGGAATGCACCGTAAACTCGCCGTGCTTGTGCTGGAGTTTGGCTTCGACGTTCAGATCTGTCACTTCCGCTTCACTTAAGGGCAACCTCGCAATCCGCAGTTTCGCGGTCAGCTGCGGATCATCCAGCGTTCCTGCTCCCGAAAGATCAGCCACCAAAATGCCGCGTGCCTCAGGCTCCTTCGCCTTCAAAATGTCCACCTGCTCGATCTTCAATCCGTCGGTGTTTGCTTTGATCTCATACCTGCGCGATGCTGCGTCATACTTGCCCTGAGCCGTCAACACTCCCGCGGCCGCATGAGCCTTTCCGCTGAACTCGATCTCTCGGTCCCGTGTCTTGAAGTCCGCGGTCAACGCGCTTAAAGGCTCGCCCCACACCCGAGCCTGCTCCAAGGTCAAGTGACCACTGCCCGTCGGCTGCTGCATCGATCCGTTCAGCGACACTTCGCCATTCAGCAATCCCTCTATCGGATACGCCGCGTGCGCCAGCTTTTCGATCAAACTTGCTGGCACATTCACGGCATTGGCATGCACCGTCAATGGTGCCTTTTCGTCCAGCGACCAATTCACCAGACCGGCCCGTCCGCTAAAGGCCAGCCGCGCCTTTTCCGCTATCGCCGCTTTGCCATTGCTCAGCGCTACCGACCTCGAATCCACCGCCATGTGCGCCTGCACGCTCGGCAGCGCCGTTCCCTCATACTCGACGTTCGTCCCCGCCACTTGTCCGTCGATATGCGGATTTCTCGCCGTGCCGGTAACGATGCCGGTGAATTCCACCGCGCCTTTGATCTCCGGCATCGCCGCGCTGTTTTGTCCACTCGGCGACACAGACAAACTGCTCGCCAGAGCGGTCAACTCCGCCAAATCTTTTGTCACCAAGTGCACGTTCAGGTTTGAATTCGCCGCCAGCGTTCCTGAGAACGCCAGATGCGTCTGCCCGGTGCGCAAATTCGATTGGCCGAATGCAATTCGGTTCTGCACAGCGTCGTAGTCCAAATCCAGGTGCCCATTGAGTGAGATCAGATTGGCGGCCACCGTGGATGCCGGAGTTCGAATCTCCGCCTTTGCCTGCGCACGCAAGTTCCTGATCCCGTTCTTCCACCCGGCCTGCGTATCCACATCCGCGATTCCCGCCAGTCGCCGCGCTGTCGGATTCGACTTCGCCATCACCGCACTGGCCTGGTGCAGAGAAGCCTGCTGGATGCGCAGCCGTACATCGCCATCGTTCCGATTCAGATCAATCGTCGCCGCGTCCGCATTCAACCGGCCACCCAAAACATCCCCGGTCAGTTTCGTTACCCGGAGGACGCCCTTGTCCATGGTGTACGAGCCGTCGAGCGCTTCTACCGCAACCTCATTTCCGTCCACCGGCAGCACCACGGCGCTGCTCTTCATCTGCCCCTGCAAACGCAAGTCCTTCAGAAAACTAGAGTTCCCTGTGCGGCGATACATCGCCTCGCCCTGCAAAGCAATCTCGCCTTTCGGCATGGCGTCATTCTTGAGAACCCATCGCAAATCCGCCGCGGAAATCCGAACCGAATAGTCGCCAGAGAAAAGCGGGCTGCTGTAGTTCCCCAGGGTCCCGTGCAGCGTCAGCGAAGAATGCATCGCCGTCAATTCGACGCTCTCAAACCGGCAAGTCCGTGCGTCGGCCACAAATCGCACCATCGCGTGGTGCTCCACCGGCCGAATCCCGGAACTCGTCACATGCCCGACGTCGTACGACATCTCCCCGCGATAGGCTCCCGAAGCTCGGTCGAAATTCGCTTCTGCTCGAAACCCGCGCAAATCCGCCGATAGTGGAATCTTCTGATCCTGGTAGTCAATCAACCCGTCGCGAATGCTCACCGCCGCGATCTGCACTGCGAACGAAGACGGAGCGTCATCGCTTGCAGGCGGTGTCGGCAAATTCATCCGTCCGTCTGGCCCAACGCGCACAAAAATCTCTGGGCGCTCGATGCTCAAACTCTCAATCGCCACTTGGCGATGCACCAGCTGCCACAAGGTCACGGTAACGCTGACTCGTTCGACCGTCGCGAGCGGCTTCTGCTTCGCTACACCCCGAAGATACGCCCGCACTCCATTCACCTTTACAATTGACGGGCGCCAGCTGAAATCGACGTCGTGAATCTCGATCTTCGCCCCAGTCTTCTGCTCCGCGGTTTCCACAATCTTGTTCAGCGCATACTGCCGAAAAGCATTGGAGTTCAAATAAGCCGCCGCACCCACTATCAGAATCAGCAGTAAGCCCGCAACCATCGCCAACCCGATCGCGATTCGCTTTCCATTCATAGCTAAAACGTCTGCCCCAGCGTCACGAAATACTGTGTTGCCTTGATTCCCGGAATCGGATTCAAATTCCGTCCCACATCAAAGCGAACTGGACCTACCGGCGTGTTGTAGCGAATCCCGAATCCAATCGAATTCGTATAGCTCGAAACAAACTGGTGCGCGTTGATGTTCTGATACGCGTTACCGCCGTCATAGAAAATCACGCCGCCAAGATCCTTCTTTATCGGAATCGGAAACCGTCCCTCCGAATTGAAAATAACCAGCATCAGTCCGCCCGCTGGCACGCTGATCAACGTGCATGTCGAGGTATCCGCCGGATTGCTGCATACCGGAACCGGACGCTGCGGCCCCGCTCCGTTGATCGGGAATCCGCGTAGCGAATCCGGTCCGCCGGTGAAAAATCGCTCACTCAGCGGTACGTATCCGCTGTCCCCAAAAGGCGCCGCCAATCCGATGCGGAAGCTGTTCGCCCACAACATCCACGGCTTCACCGGCCGGTAAAACGCAAACTGGCCGACAAATTTCGTGAAGCTGCTGCTCGACCCAAACGTGGTTGGAGCCACGCTCAAACTCAGCGTCTGGTACACGCCGCGATGCGCATCCAGCGGCTTGTCCCGCGAATCATGAACAAACTGCGCGTACACCGACGACACCTTCACTCGTTGATCCTGCGGCAAAACCAGTTCCGGGATTAGGATGTTGCTCAAATCTGTCCGCTGGTAGCTGTACCCGGTCACCAGCCTCAGTGTTTTCTTCTTGTCCACATACGTTTCCACCTGAAACGACCCCTGCTGGATGTATGCCGTATAAATCGGATTCTGCGTCGTCCGTTCGCTTGAAAGGCTGAAGAGCGAAGACCACCGGGAGCCGTGCAAGTCAGGATCGGCATAAGTAAAGGTTGCTCGCTGATCGAGCCGCGAGCCCACCAGGCCGATTGTCGCGGTCTCAGCACGGCCCCGGATATTCTTCCTCGAAAACTGCAGCGTTCCTCGTGGTCCAACAAAGCTTTTCTGACTGACCGTAAAGTTCTTCCCCAAGCTGACCGGCGGCAGCCCGGGCACCACCACGGAGCCCACAGGGATGTTGGCGCTGCGCGGAAGGATCTCAAGTCCTCCTCCGATGTCTAACGAATTGCGCTTCGACTCATGCACGCGAACGAGCACTTGTTCCTGTGCGGAGTTGTCGGGCGAGGCAAGGTGCGCTGTGCTCGCCCAATCGAATATTCCCAAAGAGTACAGATCGCTTTCCGATTGTAAGAGTTCGCGCTTGCTCAGCGGCTGGCCTGCTCGCAAGTTCGAGCCCATCGTGTCGCGAACGAAACGCGGCCTTGTGTGATCGGCCCCCAGAAGCACCACCTCGCTGATGTGTACCTGTGGTCCTTCTTCGATCTTATAGACCATATCCACGGTGTGGGGTTCCTCGGCCGGAGTCACAGTCGCATCAAATGTGGCATCGGGATAGCCGTTATTCAGATACTGTGAAAGGACCCGGCTGCGTTCGCTCTCAAGCAGAAACGGCGAATAAGGTTTGCCCGCAACCATCCGAATCGACTGCTGTCGGACCTTCGGCTGTAGAGGCTCGCCTTTTTCGTTCACGATCTTCAAGTCGTGTACTCTTGTTTGATGGCCCTCCGACACTTGAAAGACAACTTCAATGTTGCCATCGCGCTTGATGACTCGCGGCGTCACCGTTGCATCCGGATAGCCGTCGTTCCGGTAGAACGCTGTCAGCGAATTGCCGCTTTTCTTCAATAATTCCTGGCTATACCTTCCCCGATTAAGGAAATGGGCTTTCTCCAATGAGATGTGCGCACCCAGTTGGTCACTGTCAAAATGCTGATTTCCCTCAAATCGAATGCCCGACAGCTTCTCGCGCTTGCCACGGATCACGTGATACAGCACATTGATCTGATCGCCCTGTTTTTCCATTTCCGCATTCACGGTGACGTTGAAATAACTCTTTCGCTGAAAATGGGAAATAAGATTTCGCTTGCCCTCCTCGACGAGGTCCTGATCTACCGCGTTTTCCTGATAGATCGGAAGGAGTCCCTTCAAGGTTCTGGCCCATACATGCGCCCCCACCACTTTCACCGACACCTTAGGGCCAGGTTCAGCGAACAGCGTCAATTGCACGCGGTTGGATTCCGCATCGTAAGACCTTTCCATCCGCAGGCTCGACGACAACCGTCCTTCCTTCTGAAGGCGAGCGCGCACGTTATCCAAAGCGCGATCCACCTGGCGTTTTGAGTATTTTGTCCCGGGACGCAATGCCTTTCTCGAGAGACGCGCCCAGAACGAGCCAAGAGTTTTCTTCATGTCCGCAGCTTCATCGGCCGAGACCCCTTGCACCGTCAAACCGCCTACTTTGGCGCGATCACGTAGCTGGCAATCAAACGTGATGTTCACCAGGCGATGTTTGTCGTCCACTTCCGTCGTCGTTGTAGTCGAGGCCGTGAAGTAACCCTGATCCGCCAGAAACGCCCCCAACGCTCTCTCTTTGTCTGCTAGTTCCGCCTTCACAAACATTGCTGTCAGAGGAATATTCACCGCTTGCAGCAGCCTCGGGTAGGTAAATCGATTGGTTGCGCCGGGGAACGAGACCAGCCCTATGTTGTAGACAGGCTGCAAAATGAACGTCACATGCAACCCCGAGACTTGCGGCTCCAGGCTCACCTGCACCTGGGCGAACTTCCCGGTATGCTGTAAATCGGTAACGCTCTCCCGTATGGCTTCGATGGAAAACGGATTTCCCGGCTGCTGCCGAATTGATTCCCGAAGTTTCTCGACATCTTCGGATGGGCGCACCGCAATATCCACCCGCCCAACAGGATTGCCTTCGAACCCGCGGTACGACTCGGCCCCAGGCTGCCCCGTTCCCGGCGCGGATTGCTGCGACAAACTGGTCGTTCCCGAGAAGGAAACAAGCACGAATACCAATGCACATCGAACACGCCAATTCATGGCAACAATGGCCTTCACTGAAGGATGGTTCGCCGGTAAGCAACAGGAGAAGCGCAGCGATGCCAGCCCTGCAGTCAGGGCCGGCCGTTCAAGTGGTTTCCACGAACCGCCGGGTAAGTTTACACGTTTAATCGTAAATTGGGCCCCCTGGGTCGCCGTGGCCCATACTTCCGGGCGGCTTAGGCCGAGAGTAGATCAATTGTAAAAAGTAAGCGCCGTTCAGCCATCCGATGAACCCTGTAGAACCGCCGGCGTCTTTGCTGACGGTACGCCGGACCACGATTAGCGTGGCTGAGGCTCTCTCAAATCGGTAGATCGCTGCGACGATCCGTGATTACTACTTGGCGGCGGCCGAAAACCACAGCGCGATACGGCAAAACACCTATCCGACGATCGCACAGGGCGTAGCTCACCGGCAATTCTGAGTTCTTGGCAAATGGTGTTAACGCGATCAGGGACCAAGTGGAGCCGTGATGTTCGTGGGCAGAAGCTCCGGAACCGCGCCTTCAGTCCGTCGCTGGGAGTGGCAGTGGCAGCGGTGAGGAGGCCCGTGGAGGTGCGTCAGCGGATTGCTCGGGCAGGTGAAGTTCCTGCTCCTTGTATTGGAGTTGGTACAGGCGATAGTAAATTCCGCGCTCGGCCAAAAGTTCCTGATGTGCGCCTTGTTCGCGGAGTCGGCCTTTATGGAAAACGAGGATGCGATCGGCGTGCTGGATGGTACTCAAGCGATGCGCAATCACCAGCGCAGTCCGGCCGCTAAGCAGACGGTTGAGAGCCTCGCGGATTTGCAACTCGGTCTTGGTGTCCACGCTGGAGGTAGCTTCGTCGAGAATCAAGAAGCGGGGATTGTGCGCCAAGGCGCGAGCGAAATTGATGAGCTGGCGCTGGCCGACCGAAAGTGTCGAGCCACGTTCACTTACTGTCGCGGCGACGCCTTCGGAAAGCGAACGCAAGAAATCGCCGAGACCCACTTCTTCCATGGCGCTTTCGACCGCGCGGCGATCAATTCCCGCCGTGCCTAGCCTGATGTTCGATTCAATGGTGCCGGAGAACAGGAATGGATCCTGCAGGACAATGCCGAAGAGTCGGCGCAGGTCCTGAATGTTGATCCGGCGGATATCGATGCCATCGAGGAGGATTTCCCCTCGTTGCACGTCGTAGAAACGCAGCAGCAGCGAAATCAGAGTGGTCTTACCCGCCCCGGTGTGGCCCACAATGGCCATCGTCCGGCCCGGGAGAACGCGAAACGAAACATCGCGAAGCACCCAATCGTCTTCCGTGATCTCCGAAGCGGACACATTGCGATAACTGAACCACACATTGCGAAATTCGATCTCGCCTCGCGGGTCGGTGAGCCGCAGCGCATCCGCCGGCGACGCCGCGGGCGCTGGCTCGTCGAGCAGCTTAAAAATACGCTCCGAAGCGGCCATTGCGGATTGCAAAATATTGAATTTTTCGCTCAGGTCCTGGATGGGCCGGAAGAAGCGCGTGGCGTACATCGTAAAAGCGGTTAGAACGCCCAGGCTAAGCGTGGAATTGAGGACGCGATTGCCGCCCGACCAATAAATCAGCGCGATGGCAAACACGCTGAGAATTTCCACCGCCGGATAGAACAATGCAAAGGCCAGGATAGCGTCGCGCCAGGCCAACATGTTGAACCGGTTGCGCTTCTCAAACTCAGCGCGTGCCAGTTTCTCGCGATTGAATAGCTGCACAACCGGCATGCCAGAGATGTATTCCTGGAGGAACGAATTGATGCCGGCGATCGCCGTACGAATTCCTCGATTGGCATTGCGGACGTAATTTCGAAATACGTATGTGACTCCGAGGATGAACGGAAGAACCGCGAGAGCGTCGAGCGCGAGCCTCTTGTCGGTGTAGAACAGGTACCCGGCGAGAACGGCGAGCAAAAAGAAATCATTGATCATCGTGACCACGCCGGCCGCGAACAAATCGTTCAGGGCGTCCACGTCCGTTGTGACGCGTGTAACCAAACGCCCGACCGGGTTCCGGTCGAAGTAGGTCATCGGTAATCGCTGAATGTGTGCGAAAATCGCCCGCCGCATGTCGTGCATGGTCTGCTGGCCGACACGCTGCATGATGCGAATCTGGATGTATTGCGCGAGAAAATCGAAGACCAGGACACCGAGAAAAATGGCGCTGATCAGGCCGATGCCCTGCCAGGCCGAAGCCACCGTAACTGTGTGCTTCATGGCCGGATCAAGATATTTGTCGATGGCCACCTGGAAGAGTTTAGGCGGCGCCAACTCGAGCGGCGTGACGATGGCCACTAGCGCGAGCGCAAGAGCCACGCGCCACCGATACGGCCGCAGATACTGCAGCAGTCGCCGCATCAAGTGTGCGTCGTACGGTTTGCCGAGTGCCTCTTCTTCGTGAATGTTGCTCATGCGCGCTCGAGCTCTTCTTCCAGCAACTGCTTGCGATACAGATCCGCGTAATATCCATCGCGATCCAGGAGTTCGTGGTGCGTTCCGCGCTCGATAATCCGGCCATCGCGTAGCACGACGATCTGATCGGCTTCCCGTACTGTGGAAGTACGATGTGAGATCACAATGGTTGTGCGGCCCCGCATGATGCCCCGTAGGCGCGTGAGAATCCTTTCCTCCGTCTGCGTGTCTACGCTGGAAAGGGAATCATCCAGAATTAAGATTCGCGGATCGCGTACCACAGCGCGGGCGATCGCCGTGCGCTGCTTCTGTCCACCGGAAAGCGTAACGCCGCGCTCGCCCACCGCGGTTTCATATTTGTTGGCGAAAGACTCCACATCGGTCTCGAAGTTGGCGATCTCGGCAGCTTGACGCGCGCGCGTAACTTCAAACTCCGGCAGGCCAAAGCAGATGTTGCCGCCTACCGTCTCAGTGAAAAGAAATGTGTCTTGCGGAACGAACCCGATCGAGCGGCGCAAAGAGTCCAGCGGCCACTCGCGAATCGGGCGCCCATCGATCAAAAGCTCCTCATCGGGAGCTTCCCAAAGCCGCGCGATCAGCGCGGCCAGTGTCGTCTTGCCACTACCCGTCGGTCCGACAATCGCCAGCGTGGATCCCGCTGGAATTTTAAGATTTATGTCGCGCAGCACTGGGTGCTGTTGCCCGCTGCCGTTCGAACCTTGGCCATTGGCCGGTCCTGTGCCGGCGAGACTTGTCGGATAGGTGAACGTGAGATTCCGGAATTCGATGTCGCCTCGAATCGGAGTCGTCGGCGGAATGGTGGCCGCACGGTCGTTAATCTGGGGCTCCGCATGCAGCACGAAATTGAGGCGGCCCACGGATGCGGCCCCGCGTTGAAAAATATTGGTGACCCAGCCCAGCGCAATCATTGGCCACACCAGAAGTCCGAGATAGGTATAGAAAGCGATAAGCGCGCCAAGCGAAATCTGATTGTTGAGAAGTTGATGGCTGCCTTGCCACAAAACGATCAGGAACGACGTGCCGATTAGCGCCTGGAGCGAAGGCATGAACATGCTCCATGTTCGAATCAACTTGATGTTGCGCGTTACGTATTCGCGGTTGGGCTCATCAAAGCCTCGAATCTCGGCATCTTCCTGCGCGTAGGCACGAACCACACGAATACCCGAAAGATTTTCTTGAACCTTGGCGGAAAGTGAAGCGAGTGAAGCCTGAATTTTTTCGTAGAGATCGTGAATGGTCTTACCGAAATGACGCACAGCCACGAACACGACAGGCACGGGGAGAAGGATCCACAGCGTCAGCGACGCAGAGAGCCGCGCCATCACCACCAGCGCCAGAATCATCGTGACTAGCGTCTGCCCCGTATACATGATCCCTGGACCCAGAACCATCCGTACGTTGTTCAGATCGTTCGTTGCGCGCGACATCAAGTCGCCGGTGCGATTGCGTACGTAAAATTCCGGCTCCATCACCAGCAGCCGATCGAGAAGATCGCGCCGAATATCGAATTCGATATCCCGGGAAACACCTATGAGAATCCAGCGCGTGGCGAACGACATCGCCCCCTTAAGCAGCACACACACCACGAGGATCAGGCAATACAGGCCGAGCACGTGGCGGTTATGCGGCGCGTAGAAGGGAATCGCACGGCTGATCCAGGAGCCTGCGAGCACGTTGCCGTGCGTGCTGGTTTCGAATGGGTGGGCACTGCCGGCGACAATATCGGTCATCACGCCCGTAGCCAGCGGGATGATATTGCCAACAAGGCTGGTCAATACCAGAGCGACCATGCCCAGCGCGATGGCCCCGGGATACCGGGCCAGATAGGGAAACAGGCCCACCAGATTTTTGCCAGCGGATGACGGCGCCGCCTTCGTGGCAGTGGAAGCTGGCGCTGCGTTTGCGGTTGTGGTCGTCGAACTCATCTAAGGGTGGATTTCGGTGTGCCGCCTAGCGTTGGCGCTTCATTTAAAAAATGTTCATAGGTGCGATCGAGTGTCTGATATCTCTTGGCCTGCGGGTTCCATCGCACTCCGATCGGCAGCACGTGCGGGTCGGCTGCGCTGGCCAGGGGCGTGAAATAGAGTTGTAGTCCCCGCACCGGGTCTTGTTCGTATTGGATGCGCCAGCCGGTCACCGGTGACAAAGGCGTCGAGCCAAGAAAACCCTTGGCATTTTTCAGATGCTCGTCGCATCGGAAAATCTCGGACCACTTGCCGTCCTGATTTTCACCGATGACCGCGCGTGTGATGATGGTCCCTGCAATATTGTTGTTCTTCGGTGTCTTCGGGACCACGTTTGCGGCCAGGAACTCCTGCCTGCCGGTCTTGGCCAGATCGCCAAATAGAAGCACCTGAGTTTCCGTTCCCAGCAAGGATTGCGCCGCCGATTGAATATCTTCGGGAACTGCCGGCGCAGTGGGTTTTACAGCTTCAGCAGGTGCCGACGGCTCCGTCTTTGTGGCCGTGGGTTCCGGCCCGCAACCTACTAGCAGGCAAACGACCGCCAGCGAACTCGCGGAAAGTTTCAGAGTAGCTTTAGTCATGCGAGAAATTTGGCGGAGATTCTTCTTGAGGCTACCCCACGAAAGTAAGGACGGCTCCACGTCCCGCTCGTTAGCACCCAAGCGGCTACGGCCATCCCTTGTACGATCGGGCGTCGCTTTTTCCATGGTTGATCGGGGCATTAGAGGCTCGGCGCTGCCAGTGTGATTTCCACTACTCGTCCGGCATTTCCTTCTTGGCCCGGCGTGCAAAGTACGGTCATGACTTGCGGTACGTCTGGACCCGCCCAATCGAAGGCGTAGTAGGACAATTCTAACTTTTGCCCGCCTTTGGTGGAAGGACCCTGCGAGCCGGGTTGTCCATACAACGTGACCACGCGATCCGAAGGATCGCCAATGACCAGGCCATGACCCGTGCCCCAGTGGACACGATTCGACTCCACACGGCAATCCTTACGAGACTCGAGCCCTGGAAAATCGCTGTCTCTTGCCACCGTAACTTGTTGAATCCTACCCTCAGAGTCGGCAATCACCGACAACGTTTCGTGAGCGCACAAATCACGCCACAACTGGCTGGACCCGCTGTCTGCTGTTGATTCCGGCTTGGAGAACAGACGCTCGGCCTTTGTGATCCCGTCGCGTCCCGGGCGGAGACTTGCTAGTGTCAGTTCCGGGCTGTGGGCCGCGTTTGTATCGTCGTGGCTTTTCCTTACCAAAGCCCCCTTGGCCGCCGGATGCGCGGTGGACGTCTGCGCTTGTGCGGCAGAGGCGTCCCAGGCAAATGCAACTGCACTCACTAGGCAAACCAGCAGGGCGCTAGCGTTGCGCCGCGATGGCATCCAGACGTGCTTCAAAATTTTCTTCTCCCTCGGAAGACAGCTCGCTGCGCTCCACCGGCAGCGCGCTCTCGACCGCTTCCACCCAGCGGAACAGTTGCTGGATGTTTTCGCGCGTCTTGGCGTGATACTCCTTCAGGTTATTGGGCGCCGCCATCCATTGACGGAACGTATGCTCTACCGGATGGCCTGAGGAAGAAAATGGATTCGACGCCGCGCCCGGCGCCAGCAATCCCCCATGCCCCGTGAAAAAATGCTCGAAGCCCAGATCGGCGGAAAAGTGACCGACAGACGCGGCTAGGCCATCCTCGTAGTCGCGGCCGTGCATCGTCAGAATCAACGGTTGAGGTTCCAGCTTCCAGCTCACCGTGTCGACGTCAAACCGCCACAAATCCCACTGTGCAGAAACGATGTACGCCGTGTCCGCATTCAGATGCTGTGTGGCCAGCGCCGAAATTTCCGCCGGCCCGTAGCCTTGCGCCCGCAAATCCCACTCCGCCACCGACGACTCGCTTGAATCCACGGCCTGTACCACCATTTCGGTGAAGGCCGGTAGTCCGGGCTGATCCGGCTGCGCGGACGGCAAGTTCGAGACGGGTGCGGTCGTCAGAAACCGCGCGAACTCCGGGATCATCGTGGATTCAGAGAAATCGCGCGTCCACACGCGCAGGTAAGCATGGTTGGCCATGAAGGTTGAAACTCAACTCTAGTATACCGGCCAGCAGCCAGTGAGGCGACTCGCCTGCCGGCAGCATGCTAACGACGTGCGCGCGCCATGCGCTTGGCTGCCTCGGCTACCAGCGCTCCATTCCCATGTGCCGGCGTCCCATCCGGCAGCGTCAAAATATCCTCAAAGCCCACGCGTGTGTCATAGCCTCGCGCCGCCGCCTCATCGATCATCGGCCAGGCCATCTCGTTCAACCCATGAAACACAATCGGTAGGTTCACTCCCGCGCCTTGGAGCAATGCCAGAATCTCATCCAGCGTCTTCAACACTTGACTCACCGAAGGCTGCATCGGCTCAATCAATAATCGCAGGCACCGACTCGCCAACCCGCTGTTCACAAAGACTTTCGTCCCCGACAGATCCGACAGCCCTGCCTCAATGGGTACGTCCCGCGATAACAGCAGATCCGCCAGCGCTACCGCGCCGTCTTCGTTGAAGTTCACGGAAGCAAAATCAGGCAGCGTCGTCCACTGCGAGACCAGCTGATAACGCAAGGCGGTATTTCGCAAGATCCAGGCACCAGTACTGACCCCCACGGGTTCCGGAATCGCCTTGCGGATCGCTTTCAGTGATCTCTCAACGTGTTCGCTCGTCAAGCTTTCCTTCCCATCCGGCCCGCGAACATGAAAATGAATGCACGCCGCTCCCGCCGCGATCGCCTCTCTCGCCGACCCGGCAAGTTCTTCCGGAGTTATCGGGATGTTGGGATGCTCCGCGCGCGTACGTCCGCCGTTGAGAGCTGCCTTGATCATCGCGCTTCAATCACGGTTCGGACGGAGTGGTGCCCTTTGCAGGAATGTTCAGGTTCGAGGAAATTTCCTTGAGCCGCTCGCGCAGCGAATCGCCAATGTCGGCGAAGACCTTCGTGCACGTCTCGCGCAGTCGCTCTTCGGCGGAAACCGCGATTCTAGCGACCGCGTCACGCGACTGATGATCCAGCGAAGTCACTGTCGCCAGCATCCACTGGTTGGAAACATTGTCGAGCCGCTCGCGATATTGCTGTGCCGCCTGCTCTCCAAGCTTCGTATAGATATGGTACATCTCCGTCTGGTGCGCTTCCGTCATGGATTTCCATGACTTCAACAATGGCTCAAAGCCCGCCTGCACCCGCTGATTTGCATTGGCGACTCCAGCCTCAACAGCACCAGTCATCTCGCCCTGGAATCGCCGCAGGAAATCCTCCTGCTCGGCGCTGACCTTCTGCGTCAGGTCGGCATGCGCTGCATCCAGATGAAGGCGCGCCTCGACTGCCGATTTTTGCAGCTCGGAATCAAAAGCTTCCAGATCCTGTCGCGCGTGTCGCTGGATTTCGTCGATAAATGCTGCCGTGGTCGTCTCCGCGGCTTCGGTGAACAAACCGCGCACTCGATCGAACGAGTCACTCACCACTTCGGCCATCTGCGTCTGTGCGTAGCTGATGAAATTGCGGCTGGACTGATCCATCTCCCCGCTGAATTCGTTGGCCACCTCGCCGGCTTTTTCGCGCAGTTCGGCAGCGGTTTGCTCGCCAACTTTGTCCGCCAGCCCCTGAATCTGCGTCATCGCCTTCTTTTCATACCACTCCCCGGACTGAACCAGATCTTCAACCGCCTTGTGCTTCACCCCTTCGACCCGCCCCTCTAGGTCCGCAAGGCTTCGCGAAGTCACCGCATCAGCGGACTGCCGCAGCGATTCCTCAATTCCGCCCAGGTTCCCGCGGAATTGCGACAACGCCTCGGAGAATGCTTCATCAGTGGTCGCGCGGATGCGCTCCTGATGCATCGTAACCGCCGCATCCAGCAGCGAACGGCCACCCGCCAGGCGCTGCATCGCCTCGTCGGTCCTGTCGATGTGCGGCTGCACCAGCGATTCGACCTGCCGGCTGAATTGCGACACCGCTTGCTGACTGGATTGTTCAAATGCTCCGCGAATACGCGCAGTGATTTCCTCAAAAATCGATTCAGACCTGCGATGCAGCTCGTTGCGGTGCAGATTCAAAACATCATCAACCTGCGACTGAAAGCCGCTGAGCGCATGTTGTTGTACGGTTTCCAGCCGCGCCGAGAAATTCTCCAGTCGGCTGGAGGCCTCATTCGCCCGCGCCAGAGTGGCTTCCATTTGTGCGGCTTGCGCGTTCAGAGCGTCGCGGAGGCCCCCGGCGTGCCGTTCGGATTCATCCCGTGCGTGGGCCGCCGCTTGCCTTACGGTGTCGGCGTGGCGTTCGGCTTCCTGCTGGAGCTCTGACCGCAATCCGTTTGCCCGCTCATTCAGAACCCCTGCGGCGCGTTCGTGTGCTGCTGCAAAACTGTTGTCAACGGCAATCTGCCATCGCGTCTGTGCCGCCTCTAGTTCACCGCCGAGATGCGACTGCAACTGCTCCTGAGCCGAACTCACCGACGACGCAATCTGCTGTTGGGCCGCGTGCGCCGCTGCTTCGATCGTTTCGCGTTGCGCGCCCGCGGTTTCCTCTCGCTGCCGTGCAGCCTCTTCGATCTGTTTCTGTGCCGCTTCCACCCGTGAACCGATCTGCCCTTCCGTCTCTGCGGCCGCGGTGCGCAGGCGTGCTGAGGCCTCTTCGGCCTGCTGAACCAGCGTTCGAATCGCCTCGGACATTTCGGCAAGGTGTTGCTGATGCCCGGCTCGTTGCGCTTGTCCTTCCTCGAAAAGCTTTCCGGTGAGGCTGCGCGTCAATTCCTCGAACTGCGGCGCGAGCCGCCTCGGCAATTCTTCCTGCAGTAAGGCAGCGGCAGTTTCGTGCGCCGCCCGGCCGCGCGTGCTGGCCTCTTCCTGCACCTTCTCGATCGCGCTCAGCAATTCCTGCGCAAGCGTCGCGCGCGCCTCCGTCACCTGGCGATCCCATTGTTCGGCGGTAATCCGGCGTTCTGCGGCCACTGCCTGTGCAGCTGCTTCCCGCGCGGCGGCTTGAATTTGCTGCCGCGCCTCGGCCAGCAGTCGCGTCACGTGACGCGCCAACTGCAGCGATGCATCTGTGGTACTGGCCGGGGAGGGGAACACCCGCACATTGTCCGGGCTACTGCTTGGCGATGGCTCCGGCTCGCCAAGCGAGACATGAGACTCCGCTTCTGGCGCCGACGGCTGCGTCGGACTCGCAGCGGTTTGCTGCGCCAGCGGACTTCCGAGCAGCGCAGCGGGTGGCACCGACGGCATGCTGTACGGCGAAGTTGAAGGCCCTCCCATCGACTGCGCTTGCGATTTATCGGCTTCCACGAACCCGAACCAATCTTCAGGCGGAAATCCAATGCCCCACACGTTTCCTGGAGTCTCCAGCTCCAGAGCCACCTGAAACAGTTGCCGAACCGTTCGCGGTCTCTGAATCCATGCCACTCGGCCTCGTACCGTGTGCGCCGGCTGCTCCGAATCGGCATGGGGAATTTCCAGCTTCACCCACATATTTTTCAACACGTAGTGTTTCGATTGGTAGCGGCAGCCATGGCAATTCAAGATCAGCGAAGAAGTGCGCTCGACGAACGGTCGCCCCAGCGCGTCGACGCCGGTCACCTGCAGCGGCACCGCTTGGACGATGCGCGTGCTCCGACGCTTTCTCAGTTCGGACGGAGTGTTCACCGGCGTTTCCATCTGCCTCGTGTCGCCGGCCAGGTTGCTGCCAAGATCGTCCATGGAAAAAACCACCGTTTCTGATTTAGCGTTCGCAAGTCCCGATCATCTACGTCTTCTTCGCGTGTGTGGTGCTCGAAGCCCTGGTGTGTTGCGTTCCGCTGACGACCATCCAAATCTCTTTGGCCACCCAGACAGGGCCCACCAGCAGATATACCGGTCCCTGGAAAAAGGCCGGGTGATTACCCTCAATTCGGTGCCCCACCAGCAAAAGGACCCAGCCGCCCACGAAAAACCCGGTGCCCCAGAGCCACTTGGTCAGGATCGCAAGCACGATTCCGGCGAAGATCATGGGAATTCCAACACCGTGCAGCAGCTTGTTCCATCCGGAGGAATGCTCGTGATCGTACTGAGCCATATAGCTGGCCAAGCCCGGCATAGCGGAGCTCCTTAGGAAGGGGACTTTTCCTGCGGAAACTCACTTTATAACGAAACTGGGGAGCTTGGCTAGGGGCCGCCTGCAGCCCGTACGAGGTTTGTTACTAACCTGTGCGTAACTTCCAGGCTACAGATCGCGTCGGCCTTCCAAGGCCTTCAGCATGGTAATTTCGTCGGCATATTCCAGGTCCGCTCCAACCGGGATGCCTACCCCGATGCGTGTTACCCGCACGCCCAATGGCTTCAACAGCTTTGACATGTACACCGCCGTGGCTTCACCCTCCGCCGTAGGATTCGTGGCGATGATAATCTCCTCGACCGAGCCTTCCTTCAGCCGCTCGATCAGCGATTTGATCTTCAGTTGCTCCGGCCCGCGTCCTTGTAACGGCGACAGCGATCCGCCCAGCACGTGGTACATGCCGCTGAACGTCCGGGTTTTTTCGATCGCCAGGATGTTGTGGGCTTCTTCAACCACGCAGATGGTCTTCCGATTTCGCGTGGGCCCGACGCAATACAGGCACGGATCGGTGTCGGTGATGTTGTGGCACACCGAACACTCTCGAATCTTCTCTTTGGCGTCGCGAATGGCGTCAGCCAGCGCCAGGGCATCCTCGGGTGCTGCGCGCAGCAGATGGAACGCTAGCCGTTGCGCCGTTTTTTGTCCAATTCCCGGGAGGTGTTTCAGTTCATCGATAAGTCGTTCGACGGGCACCGCAAAATCAGGCATGCAGGATGTGTAGCATACCCTCGCGCCTCGCGCAAACTGGCCGGAGTAGGCGTAAATTTCGACCCGTCCACGGAAGGCCACGAACCGTCACGGGACTACCTGGCTTGCCGGTCAGGGCAGCCTACGAACTTGCCACTACCAGGTTGTTCTTAACCGAAAATACGTTCGGAACGCTGTTCGCCCGGATGCCGGCAAGATTCTTGTCCCCCTCGCTGTCCACCACACCTTCCAGCGTAATGTTGCCATTCTTCACAATAATGTGGATCGACGGCACGGCTTGGAATCCGTAGCGCGACAACCCCGGATCTCCGTAAATCGTTCGATAAGCCGCACGGCGAGTCTGGTCATCCATCGGCGACACTGGCAGAACTTCGATCTGGTTGTCGACGCTGGATACCCCCTCGACCTTTTTCACCACATTTTCCGCATCGGACTTAAGCGTCGGCCGCACTACTTGCCCAACGAGAGTCACTTTGCTGCCTTCGATCTTGTAGGCGAGATTGTCAAACACCGAGTAGTACGGCAACAGAACGAGCTGGTGGCGCACTTCCTTCATCAAGTCCCCGCCCTTGGGCTCTTGCTTCTGGGGCGTGGCTCCCGCGTAATGGCCGCCAACCAACGCCCATGTGAGGGCGAACACTGTAAACAGGGTCCGGGTGTGTTTCCTCATGATAATCTCCTCAAATTTTGTGAGCCTAGGCATACTGCCGTTAGATACTCGATGCAACCGAAGGGGTTTCAGGCAGTCGCCTGCCAGCCGGATGCTAGCATAGTTAGTATGTCCTTCTAAGTGTTCCGTCACGAGCAGGCCCACTTGGGAGAAAACTTGAACCATGCTAGTGATAGCTCATCGCGGAGCCTCCGGCCATGCGCCGGAAAACACCCTTGCCGCTTTTAGGCGGGCGGTAGCCTTGGGCGCCTCGTTCATTGAAACGGACCTACATCTCTCCCGCGACGCTCACTTCGTCGCAATTCACGATGACACCGTCAACCGCACGACCAACGGCCAGGGCCACGTGCATGATTTGACGCTCACGGATCTCCGCCGCCTCGACGCAGGCTCCTGGTTTGGCAGCGAATTCTCCGGTGAGCGTATCCCCACGCTTGAGGAGATTCTCGAATTCGCAAAGAAGAATGATGTCGTTTTCTACTTGGAGCTGAAACCCACCGGGGCTTGGGGCGGAGAGCACGCGCTGATCGGGGCTCTGCGTGAAAGCGGAGAAATCGCTCGCACCATTGTGATTTCGTTCGATGCCGGAATCATCGCCGCTCTCCGCAAGATCGAACCTACATTGATGACGGGTCTGCTGTTTGAGGGCCAGATCGATCAACCGCTGGAACGTGCCGTCGAAGTCGGCGCCCGTCAGTTGGCTGTCCGTGGAGACTTGGTGACTCCCGCGCTGATCGCGGAGGCTCGCAAGCGAGATTTGCAAATCGTATGCTGGACCGTAAACCAACCGGCGCACATGCGCATGCTGATCGAAGCGGGAGTTGACGGTATCATGAGCGACTATCCCGATCGCCTAGTTGCCGCGCAACCAAAGCAACAGGCAAACTCCTGACCGCTGCCACGCCTACTGGTCACGATCCGACGCGCTGGTACAGCGCACCGAAATCGCGCACGGAGAGCTGCTCGGCGCGGGCATCGGGCCGCAGCTTCAGTCCCGACAGCGCTTTCTGAACGCGATCTCGCGGCGCCGAGGATTTCAGATTGTTCACCAGCGTCTTGCGTTTCTGCGAAAAACACGACTTAACGAACCCCAGAAACTCCTGCTTTTCCGCGGCGTCCATCGCCAACTGTTCTCCCGGAAAGCGCAGGGTCACCAGCGCCGAACTCACTTCAGGGGGAGGCAAGAACGCTCCTCGCGGAATGCGAAATACAAATTCCGGCCGCGAATAAAGCTGTGTGGCCACCGACAAATATCCGTACTCCTTGCTATCGGGCTTCGCCGCCAGGCGTTCCGCCACTTCCGTTTGTATAACGATATGCACTTCGTCGATGATGTCGGCGAAGCGAAAAAGATGATGCAGGATTGGCGAGGTAATGTAGTAAGGCAGGTTCCCATACACGTGTACGCGCCGTCCGCTCGCCAGCTTGGCGATGTCGGTCTTTAGCACGTCGCCCGAAACAATCGTCAGATTTGCGTACTGCTCGGTCAGATGCTGCAGTCGCCGTGCCACGTTGGAGTCGATCTCGATGGCGTAAACCGGCGTTCCAGTTGCGGCCAGGTGCGAGGTCATCTCCCCATGACCGGCGCCAATCTCAATCCAGCAAACGTCTTTTGCTTGATTTTTATCTGCGGGAGCTAATGAATGCGGTGAAACACGAATCGCCCGCGCGATTTGCTCGCGCCACGCAGGATCCCCGAGGAAATGTTGGCCGAGCCGTTGCCGAGCCATCGCGGCACAGTGTAGCAACTCGCTGGCCTCGCCTACGTTAGAACCTTCACAGTATCGACGAGAACGCCAACCAGACTCTGCGCCCCGCATAGCACGCCAAGAACACCAGCAACCACAGCGTGGGCGAAAGAACGAACAGAGCGACCAGGAAGTTCTCTGGCTGCGTTACCAGCGCCCGTCCCAGGCCGCTCTTGCTCGCAGGGATGAGTTTTAGTTGCACACTGATGCAACACAACGGTCAAAGGGAAGTTGCGCCATACCCTCCAAACCATTCCCGGATAGCGTAAAATAAGGTCAACTTGCGAATCCTGTTCATAGCCTCGGAAGGCTTGCCGTTCTCCAAAACCGGTGGTTTGGCGGACGTCATCGAAGGCCTTCCCAAAGCCCTGGTCGGACACGGCCATGAAGTCGCGGTCGTCCTGCCGCGCTACCGCGGCACCAAAGCGGATGCCGTCATCGTCCCCAGTGTCACTATTCCGATGGGGCCGCGCCTGCGTTTCCCCTCTATCGTGGGTGGCAGCGCCACCAGCGGCGTCCGCTATTTCTTCGTCGACGACCCCGAATATTTCGACCGCGATGGCCTTTACGGGGGACGCGGCGGCGACTACTCCGACAACGCCGAGCGTTACAGCGAGTTCTGCCGCGTCGCGTTGGAAATCGCCAAGAATTTCTGGCCGTGCGATATCCTGCACTGCCACGATTGGCAGACCGGTCTCATCCCGTTGTTCCTGCGCACCTCCTACGCTGCTGACGCCGCGCTCAAGCACCTCTCGGTCGTATTCACCATTCACAACATGGGATATCACGGCCAATTCGGCAGGGAAGTGCTTGATCGCGCGAATATCCCCGCTTCGACGTTCACTCCGGCGGGCATCGAATTCTATGGCAGTGTCAATTTCCTTAAAGCGGGCCTCGTTTATTCCGACTACTTGACCACCGTCAGCCGCAAATACGCGCAGGAAATCCAGACCCCTGAATTCGGATACGGTCTGGACGGCGTCATCCGCGCCCGCTCCGATCGCCTGGTCGGAATCATGAATGGCGTCGACTACACGCTTTGGAATCCCGAAAAAGACAAGCTCATTTCCGCCAAGTACTCCGCTGGGGACCTGACCGGTAAGCACGCTTGCAAGCAGCGGCTGCTGGAGCTGTTCCAAATCCCAGTCGAGCATCTCACCAAGCCGGTTATCGGCATCGTCTCGCGTTTTGCCGATCAAAAAGGCTTCGATCTCATCGCCGAGCGCGCCCACGAGCTGATGCAGGAAGACCTCGTGCTACTGGTGCTGGGGACCGGCGATCGTCGCTATGAGGATCTCTTCCGCTCGCTGGCTGCCGCCTATCCCGGTCGTGTCGGCGTAAAAATCGCCTACGACGAAGCCATCGCCCACAAAATCGAGGCCGGCTCGGACATGTTCCTGATGCCATCCCGCTATGAGCCCTGCGGCTTGAATCAGGTTTACAGTTTGAAGTATGGTACGGTGCCGATTGTGAGAGCCACCGGCGGGCTCGATGATACGATCGAGTCGTTCGACGTGGAGCAGGGCACGGGGAACGGCTTCAAGTTTGCCGAATATTCAGGTCGTGCGCTCGTGCAATGCGTCCGGCAGGCGCTTCAGTACTTCGCCGACGAACGCATCTGGAAGCGCATCCAGCTGAACGGCATGGCTCAGGATTTCTCGTGGAAAGCTTCCGCCGCCGAGTACTCCAGGCTGTACTCCCAGGCGCAGGCGCTTCATGGGCCCAGGCAGGGGGCTCGTATCCAAAAGCCTGTTGCAACATCTAATTAAGTCAATAGGAGAGAGATTGACGGCTGCCTTGCGGCAAGCCGTTGAGGACAAAGAACATGGCTGACAATAATATTTCGGCAGTTACAGACGGAAACTTCGAAGCAGAAGTTCTCACCGCCAGCAACACCCAGCCGGTGATGGTCGACTTCTGGGCGGAGTGGTGCCGTCCCTGCCACATGCTCGCGCCCACCGTGGCGGAAATCGCTCACGATTATGCGGGCAAGCTCAAGGTGATGAAGCTGAACGTTGACGAGGCGATGAATTCCGCCGGCCGCTACAACATCCGCGGCATCCCCACGATTCTCGTTTTCAAGAACGGACAGGTTGTCGAGCAGATCGTCGGGGCCGTACCGAAAGACCAGATCACCCGTGCCCTCGAGCGCCACGTCGCGCAGTAAGCGGCGCGAATGGGTGCGTAAAGTCCCGCCGATTAGGTGACTTCCGGCGGGTTGAACGTTGATACGGGATTACAAACAGGGCGTATCGTGGATGGAAACGATGCGCCCTGTTTGTGCGTCTGCACATCGTCACTGCGATTTCACCGAATGGAGCCCGTCATGATCGGTCGCCACATTGCTGCTACCGTATTGCTTCTGACTCTTGCAAGTTCGCTCGATGCGCAAACCAAGATCCAGACGTCGCCCTCGGCAGATTCGAATCCCGTGCGCTTCATCAATCCCCCCGGCCTCGTAAACAGTCCTGCCTACACGCATGTCGCCGAAATCACTGGCGGCCGCTTGATCCTGGTTTCAGGCCAAGTCGCACTCGACAAGGACGGCCACGTTGTCGGCAAGGGCGACATGCGTGCTCAAACAACGCGGGTCTTTGAGAATCTGAAAACCGCGCTCGATTCCGTTGGCGCAACGTTCAACGACGTGGTCAAGCTCAACAGCTTCCTGGTGAACATGCCCGACACGTTGGCCGCCTACCGCGAAGTCCGCGCAAAATATCTCGTCGGCAACAAGCATCAACCCACAAGCACTACGGTCGGCGTCGCTGCGTTGGTCAATCCCGATCTGCTGCTTGAGATGGAAGCCGAGGTAGTTCTGCCGGAGCGCAAGAAATGAGCGCCAAAGCCGCGGCAAAAACCGTCGCAACAAAGCCCGCCACCGCAATCATTCGCTGCCACTGGGCCGCCAACGAATTCAACATCCCTTATCACGATGAAGAGTGGGGCGTGCCGGTCCACGACGACCGTACCTGGTTTGAATTCTTAACGCTCGAAGGCGCCCAGGCTGGCCTCAGTTGGGACACCATCCTGCGCAAGCGCGCCCGCTATCGCGAGGTCTTCGACAATTTCGATCCCGCGAAAGTCGCCCGCTACGATGCAAAGAAAAAGCGCTCGTTGCTCGCTGATCCCGGCATCATCCGCAATCGCCTGAAAATTGAGTCCACCATCACCAACGCCCAGCTGTTCCTGAAGACGCAGGAAGAATTCGGCTCCTTCGACAACTACATCTGGCGCTTCGTCGACGGCAAGCCAAAACAAAACGCCTGGGCCGCTCACAAAAAAGTTCCCGCCAGCACCCGCGAATCCGACGCCCTGAGCAAAGACCTGCAAAAGCGCGGCTTCCGCTTCGTTGGCACCACCATCTGCTACGCCCTGATGCAAGCGACGGGCATGGTCAACGATCACGCCGTCACCTGCTTCCGCTACGGCCAACTTTCCCGTTAGAATTCCAGAATGCCGTTACTTTGCGAATCGATAGAGGAGCCATGCCCAGTCAAGCCACGCCCAAGGACGCCGAGCTCATCATGCAGTTGTACGATTTGCGCCGCGAGCCCGAGATGCGTAAGGCCCGCAACTGGTGGCTCACTCAGTTCTGGCCCGACAACGCCGATGACTTTATGAAAATCGCCATGAATCTGGGCGGCCAGGAAAATAACTGGATGCGGCAAGCCGCCAGCTACTGGAGCATGGCGGCGTCGTTCGTTCAGCATGGCATTATTAACGTCGACCTTTTCCTGCAGCCATCGGTCAGCGGCGAAATGTATTTCATCTTCGCCAAGCTGCATCCCTACCTTGCCGAAATTCGCCAAAAATTGGACGACCCGGAGATGTTTTCAAACGTCGAAAAGGTGATCAATAGCACCGAGTACGGTCGCAATCGTCTCCAGTTCACCCTGAAGCGCATCGCGATGGCGAAAGAGCGTCGAGCCGCGAACAAAGTGAACTGACGTTCACCCTAGTCAGTTGTGGATCGCCCTTTAAGTCTAGTGTCCTTGCGCGAGAACCGCAGAGCGCTTACGATAGCAGTTCGGCAATTTTCTTCGATCGTGATTCCCATGTAAGTTGCAAAGAGTAGCGGCGGCAAGTTGCACGGGTGCGGTCACGGAGACTTCGCGAATGAAATCGGTCGTCGTAGTCGGCGCACAGTGGGGTGACGAGGGCAAAGGCAAGGTCGTCGACTACCTCGCCGGCTCATTTGATTACATCGCGCGCGTCGCCGGAGGCCACAATGCCGGCCACACCGTCATCATCGGCAAAGAAAAGTACGTCCTTCAGCTCATCCCTTGTGGCATCCTGCGTCCCAAGCAGCACGCCGTCATTGGTACGGGCGTGGTCATTGACCCCGCCGCGCTTGTCAACGAAATCGAAATGCTCGCCAAGGTTGGCATCGATGTCCAAGGCCGCCTGCACATCAGCAATCGTGCCCATCTCATCTTTCCGTACCATCGCGAACTCGACAAGGCCGCCGAAACGGCGCGTGGTGCCAACAAAATCGGCACGACTTCGCGCGGTATCGGCCCGGCCTACGAAGACAAGATGGCTCGTCGCGGCCTGCGCACCTGTGATCTCCTCGATCCCGCGCTCTTCCGTGAAAAAGCCGCTCGCGTAGTCGCGGAAAAGAATCGCCTCGCGAAGGGCGCCTATGGTGCCGATATCGACTTCTCTCACGAAGTCGACGAGACCCTGCAATTCGGCGAAAAAATCCGTCCGTACATCTGCGATACCGCCGAACTCGTCAACCACGCCCTCGATGAAGGCAAGTCCATCCTCTTCGAAGGCGCGCAGGGCACCATGCTCGACATCGACCACGGCACTTATCCCTACGTCACCTCCTCCAGCGCCACATCCGGCGGCGCCACCATGGGCACCGGCGTTCCCCCGACCCGCATCAAGCACGTCCTCGGCATCTCCAAGGCTTACACCACGCGCGTCGGCGGTGGCCCGTTTCCCACCGAAATGCCCGACCTCGACGCCCAGGAAGTCCGCGAGCGCGGCAAGGAATTCGGCGCCGTCACCGGACGCCCCCGGCGTTGCGGCTGGCTAGATCTCGCGCTCCTTCGCTACGCCAAAATGATCAACGGCATCGACTCGCTGGTTGTCACCAAGCTCGACGTCTTCGACACCCAACGCGAAATCCAGGTCTGCATCGGCTACAAATACAAAGGCAAGACCCTCCAGGAAATGCCCGCACTCTCCGAGGAATACGAAAAGGTCACGCCTGAATACAAAACACTCCCCGGCTGGTGCCAGTCTACCTATGGTGAAACGGACGCCGGTAAACTTCCCAAAGCCGCCGTCGACTACCTCCGTTTCATCAGCGATTTTCTGCAACTGGAAATCGGCATGATCTCTACAGGCCCGGAGCGCGACGCCACCATCGTCCAGGAAGGTACGCTGTTCTCCAGTTGGCTGTAAGCCGGCGCCGCGCGTTATGTAGGCAGCGGGGCCGAAGCCCGACGTTTTATCGTTGATGCTCACCTACGATCAAGCCCGCCAAACCGTGATCGATCGCGTAACTGCCTCTCCGCGCCGTTCACACTCGATTTCCACCAACATCGCTGATGCCCTCGGCTTCGTCCTCGCGCAGGAAATCACCGCCGACCGCGACTACCCGCCCTTCAATCGCTCCACCCGCGATGGCTATGCCGTTCGCGCCTCGGATGCCCACAGCGGCGCCACGCTCCGTTGCGTCGGCGAAATCAAAGCCGGTGACACCGTCTCCACTCCGCTCGCCCCGCAAACCTGCATTCAGATCATGACCGGCGCTGGCGTCCCCGGCGGTGCCGACGCCGTCGTGATGATCGAGCACAGCGAACGCACGGCCGATCTGGTGACCTTCACCCGTGACCCCCGCCCCGGACAAAACATCGTGCCGCACGGCTCAGAAGCCGCCTCCGGCCAAAACGTGCTTGCTCCGGGCACGCGCCTCGGCTACGCCGAACTCGCGATTGCGGCGCAAGTTGGTGCCGCTGAATTGCGCTGTTTCGCCAAGCCTCGCGTCGCCATCCTGTCCACCGGCGACGAAGTCGTCCCCATCGACGCCCACCCGGGCACATTCCAGATCCGCAATTCCAACAGTGTCTCCCTCGCCGCACAAGTTCGCCTCTCCGGCGGCGAGCCCGTTCCACTCGGCAACGCCCCCGACAAGATCGAGGAACTCGGTGCCAAAATCGAGCGCGGCCTCCAAGAGGACATCCTGGTCCTCTCCGGCGGCGTCTCTATGGGCAAGTACGACCTCGTCGAATCCGTCTTGAAAGCCCTGGGCGCCGAATTCTTCTTCGACGCCGTCGCCATCCGCCCCGGCAAACCTGCGGTCTTTGCGCGCTGCCAAAATTCCTCCGTCTTCGGTCTCCCCGGCAATCCCGTCTCCACCATGGTCACCTTTGAACTCTTCGTCACTCCAGCAGTCGACATTCTCAGCGGAGCTGCGCCTCGCCCCCTCCCGCTTCTCCAAGCCCATCTCGCCGAGCCAATGACCGAAAAGCCCGGCCTCACCCATTTCCTCCCCGCGAAACTCGAATGGCCCGCCGGCGCAACCCCGCAAGTCCGCGCGCTCCCCTGGCAAGGCTCCGGCGACATCGCCACGCTAGCCCAAGCCAACTGCTTCCTCGTCATCCCCGCCGATCGCGACAAACTGCAAGCCGGCGAAACCGTCAGCATCCTCCTGCGTAAGGACGTAGCGTAAAGTAGACCCATGCCCAAGCTCTCCCACTACAGCCCCAAGGGCGAGATCCACATGGTTGACGTCTCGGCCAAAGCCGTCACCACCCGCACCGCCGTCGCGCAAGCCTTCGTCAAAATGCCCCCCCACGTTGCCCGCGCCATCCGCCGCCTCAATAACCCCAAGGGCAACCCCCTCGAAATCGCCCGCATAGCTGGAATTGCCGCTGCCAAGCGCACCTCCGAGTGGATACCTCTTTGTCATCCACTTCCTCTCACGCACATTGATGTGACCCCCCGCCTGTGCAAAAATGGCATTGAACTTCGCTCCAGCGTAACGGCCACCGCCCAGACCGGCGTCGAAATGGAAGCCTTGGTCGCTGTTACTGCCGCAGCCCTCACGGTCTACGATATGTGCAAAGCCCTGGATAAAGGCTTGGAGATCACCGACATCCGCCTGCTCGAAAAAACCGGTGGAAAGAGCGGCGACTACCATCGTGCCACACGCAGCGGCCGTGCACCGCGATCGCGGGAGAGCCGCACCCCATGAGCGCCGCTGCTGCCAGCACCAAAAGCGTCCGCCTGCTCCTGGTGGAGGACAATCCCCTGGTCCGCAAACTGATCGCCGACGGCCTGGAATCTGTCTGTGAAGTCGAAATCGCCAGCGATGGCGGCGATGCCCTCCTCAAAGTGATCGACGAGCCGCCCGACTGCATCCTCTGCGACTACAAAATGCCTGGTCTCGACGGCCGCCAGCTCTTCGAAAAACTCCGCAGCCGCGAAAAAACCCGTCATATCCCCTTTCTGTTTATGGCGGGCCGCGCCGACATTGAGGAGCGCCTCCGCCCGCTGGTCGATGGAGTCGAGGATTTCATCACCAAGCCTTTCCTGCTCAAAGATTTGATTCGCATCACCAAGAAGGTCGTCGATCGCCTGCACCTCGAAAAATTGCAGAAGAGCGCTTCGCGCCCGGGCGTGATTCAGGGCCATCTCGAAGAGATGAGCATGACCGACCTGCTCCAGTCATTGGAAATGGGCTCGAAATCCTGCCGCTTGATGGTTCGGCGAGGCACCGAGCGCGGCGAGCTCTTCTTTTCCGGCGGCCAGTGCCGCGATGCGAAAATCGGCGACCTCGAAGGCGACGACGCCGTCTACAAAGTCATCCTCTGGACCGACGGCGAATTCGAAATCGACTTCAACGCCGCCAGCGCCAGCCAGCGCACCACCACAACAAAAACCACCACCGGCCTCCTCATGGAAGCCATGCGCCTGATGGACGAAGCCACCCGCGACGGCGAAGCCGTCGAAACCCAGTAGCCGATTTTTCTTTACCTCGTTACTTCTTCACTTCTTTGCTTCCTTTGATTCTTCTGTTTCTGTTCGCTACCATCCTCTTCCCATGCGCGTAGCCGTCCTCACCATTTCCGACTCCGTCTCCAAAGGCGAGCGCGACGACGCCTCCGGCCCCGCAGTCATCGCCTTTTGCCGCGGGCTGGGCTGGGAAGTGACCACCAGTCTCTGCCTCCCTGACGATCCCGCCACCATCGGCGAGAATCTCCGCCAGCTCGCCGACTCCGGCCGCGTCGATCTCATCGCCACCGCCGGCGGCACCGGTATCAGCCCCCGCGACAACACCCCCGAAGCCACCCAGGCCATCGCCGACCGCGTCGTCCCCGGCATCGCCGAAGAAATGCGCCGCAAAGGCCTGGAGAAGACGCCGACAGCCGTCCTCTCCCGCGGCGTCGCCGCCACCCGTGGCAAATCCCTGATCGTCAATCTCCCCGGCAGCCCAAAAGGCGCCGTCGAATCCCTCGAAGCCATCGCCCACCTGCTGCCCCACGCAATCCACGTCCTCCATGGCGCAAAACACGACTAGATCCAATTCCTCAAAACGCGCGACTGATCTTGGCACCGGGGGGGCGGACATTCAGGTCCGACATTGGACTACGGCTCAAATGGGCTTTGGCCCCTGAGGAAACGATTTTTCTTGGTTGGTAGACGTACAAAAGACTTATGGAGTTACTTCGCCACAATCGGCAACGTAAGCGAGGAAGCATGCCCCGCATCATGCCAAATCCGAATATGCCCCACGCGGATCGCCGCAGACGTCATCTCCGACTCCCCGGTCTGCAAATTCCGCGCAAACTGGGGAAATAACGCCCCGGAAATCTGCACCCGAATCCGATGCCCGGCCAAAAACGCATTGCTGGTCAGCATTCGATCGAAGTTCAATTTATAAACGTGCCCGGTCTCCAGCAATTCCGGTTTTCGCGCCTCATTTCGGTAACTGGCCCGCAAAACCTCCGACCCCGGACTATTCAGATTGAATGCCGTCCCGTTCGGCCACACATCGATCAGCCGCACCCACAAATCTAGATCCGGCACGTCCGCTGAAACGTACATCTCCGCATGAATCGGCCCGGTCACTTCCACATCCGCAGCCAGTGGCGCGGTGTCGAACACAAGCACATCGTCGCGACCCGCCAATGCCCGATAATCATGCGCACCATAGTCTGGATAGATATTCGTCACCGGGTGCGCCGGATCCGACGCGAACTCCGAATACGCCCCAGACTTCCCGGATGCGTTCAAGCTCAACGTCCCTACGTTCTTCGTCGCCATTTCTATCGAACCATCCCCGCCCTGCAGCAAATATCGCTCGGTCCGTGCCCGCTTCAACGGCCACTCCTCCTCATCCCTCCACGCATTCTTCCCCATCACAAAAATACGCACCGGCTTCTCCCGGCCAACGCCGTTATCCATCCCCCGCACATAGTGATCCATCCAACGCAAAATCAATTCGTCGTAGTCGATCGCCGCCGACAAACCGAACTCGCGCGCTCCCGATCGGTGCTCCTCCTGCCCGCCATGCGTCCACGGCCCGATGATCGTTCGCGTCCGGGGATCCTTCTCCCCGCGCTGCGCCGCCAGTAATCCATTGAAATTCGTCGTCGCACCATCCGGCCCGTAAGCCTCGTCGTACCACCCGGAAATATTCAGCACCGCCGCATGCACCTGCCCATATTTCCCGCGCAGTTCCGCGAAATCCCACCACGGATCAGTCGGCGGATGCTTCATCCACTCGTAATAAAACGGTGCCGCCTCCTTCAGATCCGGCAAGTCGCTCAGGGGCAAAACGCTCTGCATTCGCTGATGCTCGGTCTTCCACGCCGCCGCAGCCTCTGCATGCGTGCGCGGCCCCGCCAGATTCTTCTTCCGCCGCAAATCCGGCGCGATGTTGAACCATGTCCAGTCCAGCCACGACCCATCGAACACCCCTCCCGAATAAAAAAAGTTCCGCGGCGTGGAAAACGTCATCGCTGGCACCATCGCCTTTAGATGTGGCGGGTTCTCCACCGCCGCCAGCCATTGCACCGCTCCCGGATACGACAATCCGAACGTCCCCACATCGCCGCTCGACCAAGCCTGCTTCGCCGCCCACTCGATCGTGTCGTATCCGTCGCGCCCCTCATTCTGATAAGGCCAGAACTCCCCATCCGACGCATACCGCCCCCGCACATCGCAAATCACCACCGCGTACCCGCGCTCGATCGCCTTCTGAAACGTCGTCTGCCTCGTCGCTAGATGTTTACCGTACGGCGTACGATAGACCAGGGTAGGAAAGCGCCCGCTCGCCGCAGGCAGCCACACATCCGCGCGCAAAACCACGCCGTCGCGCATCGCCACGGCCACATCCTTCGTGAAATTCTGTGGCCCCGCCGGATCGCCTTCCTTCTTGGCCTGCGAAGCAAGGAGCAGGCCGCCGCCAAACATCGCGATGCACATCGTGCAGATTGTGATGGTGGTCCGAAAGGAAGAGCCGAATCGTGACGTGTTCATTGCGCGGGCATTCTACAGCATCCGTCGCGAAACGATGGGCACACCATTGGCCAGAGGCCACGCCACCGCGATGCCACCTTCACACCGAATACGCCGCTGAAACTGGGTCACCCTTGCTCCGCTCGCGCTTCACCGCGGCAGCCGACGGCAGCATCTTGTAGTGCAAACGAATGATGGTAATTCCGACAAAGGAAACGGTGTGGTCCGTGCGAAGTGTTCCTTCGCTGTCAACGTAAACGCGAAACAATTCGTGCAGCGTCGTGAAATTTCGTACCCGCCAGTGGCCCGGCCCGCCGTCGACCAGCCGGTAGAATCCCGAGCGTCCGAAACCCGCGCCCGAAGAATCCAGCCCAAACGAGCCGTCCGAATGTGCGATCGGCCGCAAATAGACATTCGCGCTGCCGCGGCACGGAAATGTCACTTTGACGCACGGATTCTCTTCGCCCGGAATCTGTACCGTCGAATACAAACCAGCGTAGATCACATTGCCGGAAGATTTCAGACGCCGCAGCCATCCGGTCGCGACCACGCGCCGCGACTCCCGCTCCTGCAGTTGAAGGACCTCGCTGCTCATGCCTTTCGCGACTTCCAGCGAAGAGATCGGAAAATTCAACTGGTCCATGCGCCGGCTGATGAATTCCACCAGCAGCCACAAGAAAAAACGCCCCGCCAGCGAGACCTCGCTCCACACTTCCAGGTGATATTGCGCCGCGTGCTCGTAGAAGTCGCGAATCTCGGGCCGAACCGCGTAGGGATTGAAAGACGGCCCGCGCAGCGTATTGAAATCCGGAATCAGTCCGGCGTCCGCAGGCACATCCATCCGCAGGCCTGCCTCTGCCGCGATGCGCTCGTAAATGCCGGTGCCGATGCGACCCGGCTGCCCGAGAAAGCAGCCGAGCCACGGTGCTTCCTCCTTAGCCACGCGCTTGCCCGTCGTGCGCACCAGAATCTCGATGCCCCATTCCAGGCAGAATCCGATCGCGTTGCGGATCCCCCTCCACAAACCGGAAGACGGCGGCTGGGGCGGGGCGGTTTTCGAGCCTGCGCGCTGCGAAGTGGAAGCCATGAGCATTGCGCAATCTTGACATTTTCAAGACTTCCCTGGGGTTACGCGTGCGCCATTGTGCCGCGTGAATTAATGGCTCAATTTCGTTGGAAAAAAGAACCGGCGCCAGAGCGCCACGCAAAGGGCCTCAGATCGCGAATCTCACGTTGACCAGATTGCCGTTCGCGTCAACAATGTTTCCACCATGACCCAAAAACTAGCCGGCAAGAAACTCGCCGTCCTCGGCACCGGCAAACTCGGCGGCATCCTCCTGCGCGCCTACCTGAAACAAAATCTCTTCGTGCCAAAAAATGTGACCGCCACGGTGAAGCACACCGAGAAGGCCGCCACGCTCGCCAAAGAGCTCGGGGTCTCCGTCACCACCGACAACCGCAAGGCCGTCCACGGCGCCGACATCGTTCTTCTGGGCGTGAAGCCGCAGGTCGTCGGCGACGTCCTGAAAGAAATCGCTCCCGAGCTCAGCGAAAAAACGCTGGTGATCTCGGTAGCCGCCTCGGTCCCAACCAACTACATCGAGCAGCACGCCGGCGCTAAAGTCCCGGTCATTCGCGCCATGCCCAACACGCCCTCAACTGTCGGCTGCGGCATGACCGGCATCTGCCGCGGTTCCAGCGCCACCCCCGACCATCTCGAAATCACCCGCGCGATGTTCGACACCGTCGGCCGCACCGTCGTCGTTGACGAAAAAAACATGGACGCCGTCACCGGCCTCTCCGCCAGCGGTCCGGCCTTCGCCTACATCATTCTCGAATCCCTGGCCGAAGCCGGCGTAAAAGTTGGCCTCCCCCGCGACGTTGCCACCCTGCTCGCCGCACAAACCATGAAAGGCGCCGCCAGCGTCGTCCTCGAAACCGGCGACCACCCCGCCCTCCTCAAAGACGCTGTCACCACTCCCGCAGGCTGCACCATCGACGGCATCCTCGAGCTCGAAGAGGGCAAACTCCGCGTCACCCTAATCAAAGCCGTAGTAAAAGCCACCCACCGCGCCGGCGAACTCCTTTTCGAGAAATAGCGCGGACACATGGTTAGGAGCCAAGACTTCATGCGTCCACTCTTTACGCTGGCTTGCCTCCGTTGCCCTCCTCTGCTGTGCGGCCCCGTCGTCGGCTGTGCCGACTGACCTTGCGATCTTCCTGCTGGTGTGAATAGCGCCATATCTCAGAAAGCTCCCGGTGCCAAGGCCGTGCATCTAACCGATTTGGATGAGTACAACCGAGATCTCTTTCACGAAAGATCCCGGATCCCGGTGTCCAGGATTAGTCGAAGTCACTTTCTATGGTGCTGGCAAGCCAACTTGGGCGGTAGTGTTGATCTCAGGGGAAGACGAGTAGCGTAATGCACAGCTTGTCGTCGTTCATCGAGTGAATGACAAACGGGAGGTCCGTATGCTCGATACTGCGGGGTCGCGCGCCAGTTGCCTGGCAGGGTAAGCCCGGCACGTATGACGATGTTTACGGCAGCAAAAGTATCCGCGCGACATATCCGATTGTCGTTTTTTGTGGCTACGAATCGTGGGCTATCGCCTATTCTTGGAACGGCAAGACCGTCAACAAGGTCTTGCTTTCGGACTGAATCGTGGGGACAAAACCTGACGATCAATCGCTGACACCCGAAGAGCAGAAGGTGAAGAAGTATTCCACCACGACTGCTCTCGCGCTCGAACTACCGTTCACCATCGTCGGTGCGGCGTTAGTCGGTGGTGTGCTCGGCTACTTCCTCGATCACTGGCTACACACCCGTTGGGTCTTCACCCTGATCCTCGGTGGTCTAGGATTCGCCGGCGGCGTCCGCGAAGTCATCCGCCGCCTGCCGTAGTTCCATTGCGTCTTGGCACCGGGGGTCGGACCTTTGGGTCCGACATAAAGCGGCAAGGCAAGAGGGCTTTAGCCCCTGAGGAAACATCTTGGCCTTCTTGAGCCAGCTTTCAAGCCCTACAATAGTTCCCAAGTTCCAGTGACCATCCAGACCAATTCAATCGATCAAGCCACCCCGCCGATCGGCGCCGCTACCGAACACCGCATCGCCTGGCTCACCCTCCTCATTGGCGGCCTTGCCGCCATCGCTGCCTTGATCCTCCACCGCCCGCTCTTCGCCGCCGGCCTCACTATCGGCACCATCCTCGCCTGGCTCAATTTCCGCTGGCTCGCGCGAGGACTCGATGCCTTGGTCGCCCAATCCACCGCCCAATCCAGCGCAGAAAAACCCCGTGTCCCCATCAGCACCTACTTCTTCGCCGTCTTCCGCTACACCTTGATAGCCTTAGCCGTGTGTGTTATTTTTAAGTTTCTGTACGTTCCCCTTGTGAGCATGATCCTGGGACTGTGTGCTCTCGGTGCCGCCGCAATTGCGGCAAGTGTGTACGAAGTTCTGGCGGGCCCAAAGACCTGAAGCAACAAGATTCTGGGGCACTTAACGGTAGCGGAGACCGATGGAAGAACACGTAAGTTGGATCACCCACATCCTGAATCACTACCTCGGCAGCGCCGCCCTGGCCCTGCTGAACGCTCTCCACATTCAGCCCGAGCATCCCGACCTGCCGATCCCCGAACAGGTCTGCATGGCCTTTACGGTCCTGGTAATCGCCACGATCCTCGCCCTGATTCTGAAATCGCGCCTCTCCGTGGAAAAGCCCGGCTCCTTCCAGCAAATCGCGGAAATGCTCATCACCAATCCGATGGGTTTCGGCGCCAAAGATCTCGTCGAAGAAAACGTCCATCATCATCCCGAGCGCTACGTTCCGTGGATCGGCTCCATCGGCATCTTCGTCCTGCTCTCCAACCTGATGAGCGTTTTTCCCGCTTTCTCCGCTCCAACAGGCAACAAAACCGTCCCCCTGGCTTGCGCGGCGCTTACCTTCCTGTATTTCAACTATGCCGGTATTCGCCAGCTGGGCCCGCTGCACTATCTGAAAAATTTCGCGGGTCCCGTACCCTGGCTCGCGCCGCTCATCTTCCCGGTAGAAATCATCAGCACCTCGGCCCGCGTGCTTTCTCTTACGGTCCGCCTCTGGGCCAACATCCTGGCCAGCGACCTGATCTACAGCATCTTCTTGAGCCTGTTCGCTAGTGTCAGCTTGTGGGGATTCGAGAAATCTCCGGTGCTTGGCGTGGCTCTTGGCATGTTGCCGGCCACGATCCCGATCCTGTTCATCGGCCTGCACATCTTCGTCGCCATCGTCCAGGCCTACATCTTCACGATTTTGCCCTCGGTCTACTTGGGCCTGGCCACCAGCGAAGAGCACTAACGCTTCGCCGGCGATAAATTTTCTTCGCAGGGGCGCAGCTCGCTGCGCCCCATCTCGGCAACGCGTAGCCTTCGGCATACGCGGCGGCCCACCCGGCCGATACGAACGACTTTGCTGCACAGCGTGAGCCCGGCTGCACGGTGTCCGGGAACCACCTCCTGGCAGCATCACGCAGCACAAGGAGGCAGTATGAAGAAGTGGTCTATGGTTCTAACGACGCTCGCGACGATGATGCTCATCGCTCCCGCAGCGTTCGCGCAGGGAACCGAAGCAGCCGCTGGCGGCAACGCCGCGCGTGGCCTGCTCGGCATCGCCGCAGCCTTCGGCATGGGCATCGCAGCCTTCGGCTGCGGTCTCGGTCAGGGCCGCGTAGCGTCCGCCGCGTGCGAAGGCATGGCGCGCAACCCGGGCGCAGCCGGAGCCGTCCGCACCGCGATGATTCTCGGTCTGGTCTTCATCGAGACCCTCGCGCTGTTCACTCTCGTTATCATCTTCGTGAAGGTCTAGGGTCGGAAGCTAGCTATCAGCCCATGAAAGGTATTTGGCGGCCCGGAGCAACAAACTTCGGGCCGCTCTTGTGTAGTTCGAGCCTCCATCGGCTAAAGGCCATAGCCAAGTCATCAGAGATAACTTAACATTCTGATAATCCCTGCTACACTTATCTCCTAGAAAACCAGGTCCAAAGCGGCAGCCATCTGACGCTTTTTTATTTTCCGCGCTGGCCAAAACGTACAAGCCTTTGCCCGCCTCCCGCAACCGTATGAAACCCATAGATTTATAAGTCCAATAGGTATTACCCTTACGGGAAACGCTCCGGTAACCCCTTAATCTACTGTAAATACGTCAGCACTCGCGGTGATATCCCCGCCACCCGATCGAAAGACGGGAAGCGCCGGGAGTCGAAAATCTGCCTTCTTTCTAGTATCCAGCTAGTAGCAAGCCCAGCGCACCTGCACCGAAGATCAGCTTTTTTCTCGGACCCTGCGCCTTCATCCTGAACCAGGAGAGTGCGCATGAACCGCCCTGCCGCTGTCGTTTTCCTCGCCGCGATCACCCTTCTGGGCGGCTGCAAAAAGCAGGTCGACGCATCCACAACCGCCAGCGTCGACGTCTTGCCGGCCCCGGACCCGATTTCCGTCGGGGATGACAGGTTCTCTCGCTATACCGATCCGCCGAGTGTGGACGTCGGCCTCTCCGTCGATCAAGCCTATGCCGCGATTCCGCACCGTCGCACCGCTTGGACCGAAAGCCAGACCACCGTGCCCGCCGATGAGCGCGCCTATCTCCGAACCATCTTCATCGTGGTGGACGAAGCCATCGCCGTGCGTGTCGCCGGACTCCAGAATTTCTCGCAGCAGCGATTCGACTCCATCGACGTGGACGGTCAGTTCGACCGCCTGATCTCCTTCATGCGGAGTTTGTCCGTCCCCGCAAAATTGAGCGCGTATCACCGGCAGATCCTCGCCGCGCTGTCCAGCGATCGCCAATTTTTCGTCGAATGGAAAGTGCAAGGAGCAAACTTCCCCTACGCCCGGCAAATCGCCGCAAACGGCAACGTGCAAGCCGCCTCAGCAGCAGCCCACGCCGCCTACAGCGAGCTCATGTCCAAATATCCGGCCGAGAGCCAGCAAAACAAGAATGCCTTCTTCGACTACCACTGCGCGCTGGATTTTCTGTAGTCCGCCTTGAAAACCACAAGCCAGACGCCATAGATAGAGCGGCCCATCCTTCGCAAGAGAAACAAAGGACGGGCCGTCCCACAAGCTGCACGCCAACTACTTTGCCGGCAGGTAGCTGAGCTCCGCGCGGAATTTGTCGATTTGGCTGGTCACGCCGTCCACGCAGGAATCGAGACGCTTGATGATGGAGTCGGATTCCCCTTCGCCGAAGGCATCGGTCAGCATCTGGCGGAAGGGCTTCATGTCGGGTTTTTCCTCAAATTCAGCCCAACTGTTGCGAGGTATCACCAGCGCATAGGTACCGGTGGGCCCGCCGTTTGCCAGAGCGAACCACAGGAAGTTCACGGGCCACTTGGTTTTGGTGATGCCCTCGGTGATTTTGGCCAGCAGCGTGTTGAACTCAGCGTCTTTTCCGTAACGCACGTGGTAGGTGATGATCTCGCTGAACTTGCTCATTTTGCTGTCGGCGGGCGGGCTGCTTACCTTCGGCAGGTATTCATAATAGCGCGAGACCACCGATTGCACCGCCGGCCCCAGGACTTTGTTGAATTCGTCGAGGTCCGCCTGATCGGGAACCGCAGGCTTGTCCAAATCGGCCCAGTGCTGGTTTAAACGTCCAACGACGTAGCTTCCAGTGTCGTCTCCGCTCATGACTTCCCAAACAAAGAGCGGAAGCGGATCCTTCTGCTGCTTGTGCCACTCGGCCTTTTGTTTGCGGCCATCTTCGTACTGCTTGACCATGCCATTCTTGGGCTTCTGAAATTCCAGCGGCGCTAAGGTGCCGGGTTTATCCTGCGCTGGCGTTGCGACAGCAGCCAGCACTGCGAACCCCAAGATACACACAAATTTATTCCTGATCATTCGAGCTTTCTCCTTGTGCAAAATCACAGACTTACTGGAGGGAAAATCGGGCCGACCGGGGTCGCGCGAAGCGGTCCCGACCGAGACCGCCGAACGCCGCTGTGACTATAAGCCTTGTGGTAAATAATTCAAGGATTTAATAAAAAATGATCTGTATTTGGAGAAACCGAAAGCGCGCGCTCGGCGTGCGCCCTACCCGATAACGGCGGACAATTGCTGACGGCGCTTCATCGCAAACGGACGAAATGTATGCGCTACCTAGTGCCCCAGAAGGTTTGTCTGGAGAACGAAGCTGAGGACTTGGTTGGGGAACAGGCCGAAGTACACGGTGCCCAGTGCGGTTACGGCAAGCACAACGTTGACCGGCAAGGGGAACCCGACGACCACGGGCGCGGGCCCAGTCTGCACGTTGGGCTCGCGCATATACATCACCACGATCAGGCGGAAGTAGTAGTAGGCGCCGATCACCGAATTGATGGCCATCAGCACCGCCAGCCAGATCAGGTGCGAGTTCACCGCCGCTTTGAAGACGTAAAACTTGCCAAAGAAGCCCGCGGTCACCGGCAGACCTAGCAGCGACAACAGGAAAAGACTCAGAACAGCGGCGACCACCGGCTGGCGCCGGCCCAGGCCGGCATAGTCATCGAGCGAGAGATGCTTTTCGCCTGCTCCGCCCAGTTGCGACACGATGGTGAACGCGCCCAGCTTCACCAGCGCGTAGCTCAGCAGGTAAAACAAAACCGCTGCGTATGCGGGCGCCGCACCTGCCGGTGAGCTTGCGGCGAGCGAGGTGACTGCCGCGAAGGCCACCAGAATGTACCCGGCGTGCGCGATGGAGCTGTAGGCCAGCAGCCGCTTCACATTGGTCTGCACCAACGCGCCGAGATTGCCGACGAACATGGTGAGCGCCGCGAGCACGCAGAACGCCCAGAACCAGAAGTGCGTCGCCGCGGGCACGGTCGCAAAAATCCGCAACAGCAGCGCGAACGCCGCGGCTTTCGGCCCCGCCGAGAACAGCGCGGTCACCGGCGTGGGCGCGCCCTCGTACACATCGGGAGTCCACACCTGGAACGGCGCGGCGGCGACCTTGAAGCCGAGGCCGATCAAAATCAGCGCGAAGCCAAGCTTGGGCAGCGTGCCGGTGGTGTCGGCGTGCCCCATCTGCAAGAGGTTGGTCGTGCCGGTGACGCCGTAGACGAACGCGATGCCATAGAGAAAGAAGGCCGTGGCAAACGAGCCGAGCAGGAAATACTTCATCGCGGACTCGCCGGCCTTCAGCGATTCACGGCGGTATCCAGCGAGAACGTACGAAGAGATCGAACTCATTTCCAGTCCGATGAATGCAGTCAGGAGTTCCTGCGCGGAAGCCAGCACACCCATGCCTGCGGTGGCGAACAACACAAGGGCATAGAACTCCGCAGTTTCCAGTCCCTCGCGCTCAAGATACGGACCCGCGGCGAGCACCACAAGAATCGCCACGACGCCGACGAGCAAGTGAAAGAAAATCGCAAACGCATCCAGCTGAATAAGGCCGCTGAAAGCCGACCCGGCACCGACCGAGGTGTAGGCGTAGATCGTGGCCGAAGTGCCGAGGATTGAACCGAGCAGTGCAGTAAAGTTCAGCACGGCGCGGCTGCGCGTGAACGGCTGCATCAGCATCAGCAGCAGGCCGAAGAGGCACCAGACGGTCTCCGGCAGCACGCGAATCAGATCTTCAGGGCGGGGAATCATTTAGCGAGTTCCGGGCCTTTCCAGAGAAGTTGGTGCGAGGGCGCCAACTGCGACCGCGGGCTTAGCGGTTTTCGGCGCGGCGGCCTCCTGCGGCGACTGGCTGCCCATTTGTTCCAGCACATTTTGCACCGACGCTGCGGTGCGGCGCGTGATGAAGGCCGATCCGAGGCCCATCCACAATGTAACCACTGCCATGCTCAGGAGAATCCACTTTTCGCGCATGGAGACATCGGGCAGCGTCTTGTTCTTCTCGACGGTGACTTCACCAAAGAAAACACGCTGATACGCCCACAGCAAATAGCACGCGGAGAGAATCACCCCGGTAGCAGCCCAGCTCGCCCACCCGGCGTGCAACGAATACGTGCCCAGGAGAATGAGGAACTCGCCGACGAAACCGTTGAGCATCGGCAAACCAGCCGAAGCCAGCGCGATGAACAGAAAGAAAGCAGCCAACTGCGGCATTGGCGTGGCCAGGCCGCCGAATTGGGTGATTTCAAACGTGTGGCGGCGATCGTAGAGCATGCCGACGAGCAAAAACAGCGCGCCGGTGGAGATGCCGTGCGCCAGCATCTGGTAGACCGCGCCTTGCAGCGAAATGTTGTGCACAGCGAAGATGCCGAGAACCACGAAACCCAAGTGGCTGACGCTGGAGTACGCGACCAGTTTTTTCAAGTTGGGTTGCACGAGCGAAACCAGCGCCCCGTAAATAATGCCGATGATCGCCAACACCGCAATCCATCCGGCACATCGCCGCGATGCATTCGGGAACAATGGCAGGCAAAAGCGCATCATGCCGTAGGTGCCCAGCTTCAACAGCACGCCGGCGAGCATGACCGAGCCTGCGGTGGGTGCTTCCACGTGTGCATCGGGCAGCCAAGTGTGCAGCGGGAACAGCGGCACCTTGATCGCGAACGCGAAGAAAAACGAGAGGAATAGCAGCAGCTCGTTGCGGCGAATCAGCTCGGCACTCGCGCCCAGGAGTTCGGGCCGCGTGGCCAGCGCCTGCTGAATCAATGGAAGATCGAAGCTCCCGGTGACGTTGTAGAGCCAGATGATGCCGACCAGCATGAGGATCGAGCCGGCCATCGTATAGAGCACGAATTTGACGGCGGCGTAGATGCGGCGCTCGTGGCCCCAGATGCCGATCAGGAAGGCCATGGGGATCAGCATCACTTCCCAGAAAAGGAAGAAGAGGAACAGGTCCAGCGACAGGAACACGCCGACGACGCCGACCTCGAGCATCAGCAACATGACGAAGAACTCTTTTACGCGGTGCTCGACGCTCTTCCACGACGCCAGAACGGAAATAGGCGTGAGGAAAGTGGTCAGGATGACCAGAAAAAGGCTAATGCCGTCGACGCCGAGGTGATAGTGAATGGGCGGGTCAGTGATCCAACGAAAATTTTCGACCAGGCTGTAGCCGGAGACACCGACGGGGACACGAGGGATCAGCAGCAGCGAAAAAATGAATTCGACCACGGAAATGGTCATCGCCAGGCGGCGAATCCAGAGGTGATCTTCGCTGCGGAGAAGCAACAGCGCGAGCGCGCCCAGCGCAGGGAAGAAGATCAGAACGGAGAGCAAGCCGGGCATCAGCGCACCATCCCGACGGCCGCGGGCTTCAGATACGGCCAGAAAATAACGGCGATGACGACGATCGCGCCGATGACCACCCAGACCGCGTAGCTACGCGTATTTCCGGACTGCGCATGGCGCACATTGTCGCCCACCCCGAGGGCTCCCGCGGCGACCCCGTTTACGGTGCCGTCGATGACCTGCACATCGACGCGCTGCCACAGAACATTGCGCGAGATCCACACCAGTGGCTTAATCACAACCGCAGCGTACAGTTCGTCGACGTAATATTTGTTGAGAAGCGTGGTGTAGGCACCCTTGAGCGACTTAGCGAGTTTCTCGGGCTTCTTCGTGTCCTTGATGTACAGCCAGTAGGCGATCCCCAGACCGATCAGCGCCGTGATCACCGCGACGATTGCCAGAGGCACTTCCAGCGCATGAGCGGCGGCTTCCCCAGCTTCGGCGGCGCCGGCAGCTTCCGCACCGCTCGAGAAGACCGGCGCGAGGAACTTGGTGAAGTAGTCCGTGCCGCCCCAGAATGCAGGCGCCGCCAGCCAGCCGCCGACGATCGACAGGACCGCAAGAATCATCAACGGCACGATCATGCTGTTGGGCGATTCGTGAACGTGTACGTGGTGCTCGTCAAACCGCGGCTTGCCCGAGAAGGTCAGGAAGATCAGGCGGAACATGTAAAACGACGTGAGCAACGCGGTCAGCAGGCCCAAGGCGTAGAGAATGTGGCCGCCATTCTCGCCCTGATAGGCGCTCAGCAAAATCGAGTCTTTACTGAAAAACGCCGCCAGGGGAGGGAAGCCGGCAATCGCGATGGTGGCGATGAGCATGGTGGCGTAGGTCTTGCGGATCATGTTGCCGAGGCCGCCCATGTGGCGCATGTCCTGCTCGCCGCCCACCGCGTGGATCACGCTGCCGGCTGCGAGAAACAGCAGCGCCTTGAAAAAGGCGTGTGTCATCAGGTGGAAAATGCCGGCGGAAAACGCTCCGACGCCCACCGCCAGAAACATATAGCCAAGCTGACTGACCGTGGAATAGGCGAGCACGCGCTTGATGTCGGTCTGCACCAGGCCGATGGTGGCGGCGAACAGCGCGGTGGCGCAGCCGATGATCGCGACGATCAGCATCGCCGACGGCGAGTGCGTGAATAAAACGTGCGAGCGCGCACAAACGTAAACGCCCGCAGTGACCATGGTGGCCGCGTGGATCAAAGCGCTGACCGGCGTGGGGCCTTCCATGGCGTCGGGCAGCCAGACATATAAGGGGAGCTGCGCGGACTTGCCGGTGGCGCCCATAAACAGCAGCAGGCAGGCTATCGTGAGCGTGCCGTACTGCCCCATCAGATCCGCCGGCATCGGCGACGCCTTCGCGAACAGCGGCACGAAATCGAGCGTGCCAAAGGTGCGGAACAGCAGGAACATGCCGAGCATGAAGCCGAAATCACCGATGCGGTTGACGATGAACGCTTTCTTGCCCGCGTCGCTCGCGGACTTTTTCAGGAAGTAGAATCCGATCAACAGGTAACTGCACAGGCCCACGCCTTCCCATCCGACAAACAACAGCACGTAATTCGCGGCCAGGACCAGGATGAGCATGAAGAACATGAACAGGTTGAGATAGGAGAAGAAGCGGTAGTAGCCGCCTTCATGCGCCATGTAGCCGGTGGAATAGATGTGGATGAGCCAGCCGACTCCGGTCACCACCAACAGCATCACGACGGTGAGCTGATCGATTTGCAGATCGAAACCTGCGCGGAAGTTTCCGGCCACGATCCAGGAGAAATACTGCTTCACCCAGGGAATCTGCTCAGGCGAGAGCTGGAAAAATTCGCGGACGGCTTCGAGCGCGCACAGGAACGCTAGGCCGGTCGAGCCGACGGCCACGGAATTGACGATCTTGTTCGGCCACTTTTTCCCGAACAGGCCGTTGATAGCCGAGCCGAGCAGCGGCAACAGCGGAATGATCCAGAGATTGTCGAGTATCGGCATTAAAGTTTGAGCAAATCCACGCGCTCGACGTTGAGCGACTGCCGTACGCGCGCAATGAGGATGATGATTCCGAGTCCGACAGCCGCTTCCGCGGCCGCGACCACGATTACGAAAAGAACGAAAACCTGTCCGTCGAGACGGTTCCACGCCTGACTGAAAGCCACGAACGCGAGGTTCACGGCATTGAGCATCAGCTCAATGGACATAAAGATGGTGATGATATTGCGGCGAAATACGAAGGCGACCGTGCCCAGGCCAAACAGGATGGCGCTGAGGATCAAGTAGTAGTGCGTCGGGACCATGTCAGGCTTTCTCCCGCTGCGCCAGTACGATGGCGCCGAGGATCGCGACGAGAATCAGGAATGACGTCAGCTCAAAGGGATACACAAATTGCTGGAAGAGTAGGCCCGCGATTTGCTTGGTAGGCGCGGCCGCGCCGGGTTGCGCGGCGTCTTGCACAATGGCGCTGGAACGGGCCACGGTGGCAGCCATGAAGCCGAGCAGGGCGATCGTTAGCGGCAATCCGGCCAGCGTGGCGAGCTTGGAAAAGCTGGTGCGCTCCTCGACCCCCGCGTTCAGCAGCATGATCACCAAGACGAACAGCACCATGATCGCGCCGCCGTAAACGATGATCTGCACCGCGGCGACAAATTCGGCGCCCATCAGCAGGTAAAGGCCAGCGAGAGCGACCATCACAACGATCAGCGACAACGCGCTGTGAATCGGATGCTTCTGCACGATCAGGCTGATGGCGCCGAGCACGGCCATGATCGCGAGCACGAAGAAAACGATGAGGGGTGCGTTCACTAGTGCTTCCCCCAGAACAGAATGGCGGTTGCGGTGATCACCACGTTGGCGAGCGATACCGGCAACAGCAGCTTCCAGCCGAAAGCCATCAGCTGGTCATAGCGGAAGCGCGGAAGCGTGCCGCGCATCCACACGTAAACGAACAGGAAGACGAAAATCTTGGAGAGCAGCCAGAACGGGCCCTGGATAAATTCGTTCACCGCGGGCAGCGCGATAAACAGCGCGCCCAGCACGGTAATTACCGTGCCGAGTCCCGGGAGAATGACGCGCCCAAAGATCGTTTCATAGCGGATGCCGTCGTAAATCACCCATAGACCGAAAGGAATCAGGATCAATGAAGGCAGATAGTGCGTGAAAGTCCACGAGGCGGGGAAGATGGAGAGCCAGCCGCCGAAGAACATGATCGAGCAGAGGCAAGAGACAGTGATCATACTAGTGTATTCAGCAATGAAGAACATGGCAAACTTGAAGCTGGAATATTCGGTGTGAAAGCCTGCGACCAATTCGGATTCGGCTTCAGGAAGATCGAAGGGCACGCGGTTCGTTTCCGCGATGGCGGCGATGAAGAAGCACAGGAAGCCGAGAATCTGCGGCCAAATGTTCCAGCCGAAGATGCCTAGTTCTGGATGGGATGCCTGGGCGTTAACGATGTCACGCAAGCTGAAGCTGCCCGCCATCAGCAGCACGCCGACCACGGACATGGTGAGCGCCAGTTCATAGCTAACCATCTGTGCGGAGCTGCGCAGCCCGCCCAGCAGAGGGTATTTGCTGTTCGAAGACCAGCCGGCCAGCGCCACGCCGTAAACGCTCAGCGCGGTGATGGCAAACAGCGCCAGGATGCCAATGTTGAGATCAACGATGCCGAGATAGATGTCGTGGCCGAAGACGCGCAGCGGGTCGGGACCAAAAGGAATGATGGCGATGGAAGTCAGCGCCAAGGCCAGCGCCATCAGCGGCGCTAGGAAGTACGTGAATTTGTCCACGCCCGCAGGTGTTGGATCTTCTTTCAGCAAAAATTTAGCGCCATCGGCCAGAGGTTGCAGCAACCCGTGCGGCCCGACGCGGTGCGGCCCCCAGCGCGACTGCATGTGCGCCACGACCTTGCGCTCAAACCAGGTGAGGTACGCGTTCACCGTTAGCACGATGAAGAGCAACAGCGCTATTTTGACGAGCGTGATGATGATTTCAGCGTGCCCCGACACAAAGTTGGTAAGGAAGTCGATCACGGCTGGATATCGGCCTCCTGCAGAGAGTCCATCATGGTGCAATAGCGCCCCAGCGTGCCGCTCGTGAATAGTGTGTCCTGCGCGGAGCGAATCAGCCCGGCGGGAACGTCGTACGGAGCGTGGCCGTTGCGCGCCACATGCACGCGCGTCGGCTCGGCGCCGCCGGTCAACAGGCCCGCGGGTTGCACATCGTAGCCAGCAACGGCTTTGCGGATCTCTTCGAACACCGCGGCGGGATTCTTGTAATGGAAAGCCTTGCCGATCCCGACTTTCTCCAGCTGATGCGAAACAATGCGCAGCAGATCAAAGTCGCTGCGCGCGCCCATGACTTCCGCGGCTTTGCGCAGCAATTGAATTTCGCCGGATGTATTCGTGACCGTGCCGTCTTTCTCGTACGCCGATGCCGCCGGAAATACGATGTCCGCGGGCCGCGAAGTATCGGTAGGGAATAGCTCGTGCGCGATCAGCAATTGCAGATTGCCGCGGCCGAAGCCCAAAGTGCCGTAGTGTGTCAGGGGATTGGCGCCCACGACGTAAAGCGCGCGCAGCTTGCCGGCCTGCGCGGCCTCCACCATTTGCGGCGCGGTCATGCCCGCCTTGGTGGGCAGCACGCCGCCCCACAATTGTGCAAACGCGTCGCGTGCGGTGGCGTTGTCGACATACGCGTAGCCGGGCAGCCGATCGGGCAGCAGTCCCATGTCGGCGGCACCGCGCGAGTTGCTGTAATCGCCCAGCGCCATGTAGCGCGTTCTGCCGGGCAGCTTCGACCCGAAGGCCACGAGCTGCTCGATGGCCTTGCCGGAAACTTCCGCGCCGAACACAATGGCCACATCGGAAGCCTGTTCGAGCTGCGCCTTGAGCTGCACCAGTTGCTCAACCAGTTGGCTCTCGAGATTTGCCTGCTCGCTGGCCAGCCAGCTGAAAACGTGAATTTCCTGCCCTTCGGCGATCTTGACGACCTGCGTGGCCTTGCGCGCCAGTTTGGTGTCGCGCTCGTTCACGATAAACAGCTTGGTCCCGTGATGGCGGATCCCGGAGCGGATTTTCCAGGCCACCAGCGGATTCTGATTCGTCGGATCGTTCCCGACGACCAGCACCGCCTTCGATTTATAGAGCTGCTCCATCGTGAGCAGGGAATCGCCAGCGCGTTCGCCCAGCGCGGTCAACAGGCCAGCGTAATCAGCGGTGCGATGGTGATCGATGTTGTTGGTGCCGATCGAAGCGCGCGCCAAGCGCTGCAACAGATAATTTTCCTCGTTCGAAGTGCGATTCGAGCCGATGAAGCCGATCGAATCCGGACCGTAGGCATCGCGCACCTGCTTGAGTTTCGCGGCGGCGGCCTGTGACGCCTCTTCCCACGATACCGGATAAAGCTTGTCGCCCTTGCGGATCAACGGCTGGCGGATGCGGTCGGCGTGCTTGGTAAAGTCAAAGCCGAAGCGGCCTTTCACGCACAAGAAATCTTCATTGATTCCGGACAGGTCGCGGTTGTTGGACCGCATAATCTCGTGATTGCGCACGCTCAACGTCGTCTTGCACCCGTTCGAACAGTGCGTGCACACCGTGGAGACATAATCCATCTCCCACGGCCGCGTTTTGTAGCGATACGTGCCGCTGGTGAGCGCGCCCACCGGGCAGATGTCGATGCACATGCCGCACTCTTCGCATTCCAGGTGATCTTCGCGGTTGGGAATGATCACGCTGTGGGCGCCGCGCATGCCGACGCCAAGCGCCTTCACATCCATACCTTCGTCGCATACGCGCACGCAGCGGAAGCACAAAATGCAGCGCGGGGCATCGTAATAAACGAGTTCCGACCATTTCTCTTCGGGCCGGTGAATTTTTTCTTCCACGAAGCGGCTGGTATCCGCGCCGTAGCGGAAGACCATATCCTGCAATTCGCACTCGCCGCCCTTGTCGCACACCGGACAATCCAGCGGGTGGTTGGTCAGCAAAAACTCCAGCATGTACTTGCGTGCACTGCGCACCTGGTCGGAGTTGGTCTTCACGACCATGCCTTCGGTTGCCACCAGTGTGCACGCGGTCTGCAGCTTCGGCATCTTTTCGACTTCCACCAGGCACATGCGGCACGCAGCTTGCAGCGAAAGTCCGGGGTAATAGCAGAACGACGGCACTTCGGTGCCGATGCGCCGGGTAGCTTCAATCACCAGCGTGCCGGGAGGCACCTGCACGTCGCGGTCGTTGATCTTCAGCGTGACGAGCTTCTGTTCGTTTTGTTCAGGCATCTCGCGGCCTAGGCCGAACCCCAATCCTTAACAGCTTTGATCTTTACCGCGCACCGAGCAGCACTGCGTCGGCGGCTTTGTTGTATGCACAGCGTCCATTCAGGTGATCCACAAATTCGTCGCGCCACTTGCCGACGATGCTGATGGTCGGAAGCGCCGCAGCATCACCAAGCGGGCAGAACGTGCGTCCCAGCATATTCTTCGCCAGGTCGCCGACCAGGTCGATATCTTCGGGTCGCCCAAAGCCTGCGTGGAAGCGCTCCAGCATCTTGCGCAGCCAGGTAGTACCTTCGCGGCAGGGAATGCACCAGCCGCACGACTCGTGCGCGTAAAAGTGCATGATCCGACGCGCCATGTCCACCATGCAGGTGTCTTCGTCCATCACCACCATGCCGCCGGAGCCCAGCATCGAGCCGGCCTTGGCCACCGAATCGTAGTCCATCGGGATATCGATTTCGTCGGCCTTGAGCAGGGGACAGGAACTCCCGCCGGGAATGACGGCCTTCAATTTCTTGCCATTGGGGATGCCGCCCGCGGTCTCGTAGATAAACTTCTTCATGTTCATCCCCAGCGGAACTTCATAGATTCCAGGCTTGTTGACATGCCCGGCGACGCAGAGCATGCGCGTACCGCCATTTTTCGGCGTGCCGCGGCTGGCGTATTTTTCGCCCCCTTCCAGGATAATCGCGGGAACGGTGCTCAGAGTTTCGACATTATTGATGATCGTCGGACATCCATATAGGCCGACCACCGCAGGGAAGGGCGGCTTGATGCGTGGATACCCGCGCTTGCCTTCCAGCGATTCCATCAGTGCGGATTCTTCGCCGCACTCGTACGCGCCCGCGCCGGTATGCACCACCAGATCGAAATCGAATCCCGATCCCAGAATATTTTGGCCGAGATATCCGCGCGCGTAAGCCTCATCCAGTGCGGTCTGCACGATGTCCAGCACATACCGATACTCGCCGCGAATATAAATGAAGCCCATCTTCGCGCCGATCGCGCGCCCTGCGATAGTGATGCCCTCGATCATCTGGTGCGGGTCCATCTCCATCAGCGGCCGGTCCTTGCAGGTGCCCGGCTCGGACTCGTCAGCGTTGCAGATCACATATTTCGGTTTCGGCGAATCCTTCGGCACGAAAGACCACTTCATGCCCGTCGGGAAGCCCGCACCCCCGCGCCCGCGCAAGTTCGACTTCTTTACCTCGTCGATGATCGTTTCCGGCGTCATTTCCCGCAGCGCCTTTTCCAGCGCGCGATAGCCTTCGTGCTGCACGTACACGTCGATCTTGTGCGAATCCTTAATGCCCCAGCGCCGGCTGATCACCGGAGTCTCCGCCCCATCGCGCGGATGCAGCGCCCCGGCGGTCACCGGTTCGGGCGGCGATTTGCGGCCGGCGTCCAGATCCTCGATGATGCGGTCGAATTTCAGTTGTGTGACGTTCTCGTAGAAGTCGTAGTTGACCTGCAGCGCGGGAGCTCCGGTGCACGCGCCGATGCACTCGACCTCCTCCAGCGAAAAAACGCCGTCCGCCGTGGTCTCCTTGTGCCCGATCTCCAGCCGCTTCTTGGCCGACTCCAGCAATTGCGCTCCGCCGCGCAGCATGCACGCCACGTTGGTGCAGATCTGCACGTGATGCTTACCCATGGGCTTGCGGTGCAGCATGGAGTAGTACGCCAGCGTCTCTTCCACCGCCACGGTGCGCAGGTCCAGCCGCCGTGCAATCTCCGCGATCATTTCGTCGCTGACGTAGCCGTATTCATCCTGCGCGTACATCATCATCGGAATCAGCGCGCTGCGCTTCACCGGATAGCGGTTTTGCAGGGTGTCAAAGCGAGCCGCGAGTTGTGGCGATAGTTGCATATCCCCGACCAGCACCTCATTCAACGACGTTGGCTGCCCACGCTTGGTGACTTTACAGCTGGCCATCAGCGCTGCTGCCCACCACGGCCGCGCGCCGGCGTTCTAGCGGTCTACGTCCCCGAGCACGATATCGATGGTCCCGATACACGCGATCACATCCGACAAAATCTGCCCTTCGATCAATTTCGGCAGCGCCTGCAAGTTGATAAACGATGGCGAGCGGAAGTGCACGCGCAGCGGCTTGGACGAGCCGTCGCTGGCCACGAAGCATCCCAGTTCGCCGCGGGGCGACTCCACCGTAACGAACGCCTCGCCAGGCGGCGGCGCGAATCCTTCCGTGAAAATTTTGAAGTGGTAGATGAGCGCTTCCATCTCCGTCTTCATCTTTTCGCGTTCCGGCGGCACGATGCCCGGCGCGTCCGTGCGAATCGGGCCTTCGGGAGTGATCTTGCCCAGCGCTTGCCGGATAATCTTCAGGCTTTCGCGCATTTCCGCAACCCGCAGCATGTATCGCCCGAAAGAATCCGAATCCGTGCGCGTGGGCACGTCAAAATCGAATTCTTCGTAGCTGGAATACGGGAACACCTTGCGATTGTCGTAAGCCAGCCCCGCGGCGCGCAGCGTTGGCCCGGTCATGCTCAGCGCCACTGCGTCTTCCGCCGAAATCACCCCGATACCCTTGGTGCGTCCGAGCCAGATGCGGTTCCCGGTGAGCAGATTTTCGTATTCGTCGATCCGGCCCGGCATCATTGCCAGGAATTTTTCGACCCGCTGCACCCAGCCGGTCGGCGGCTCCAGCGCCAGACCGCCGATGCGGATGTAGCTGGTCATCATGCGCTGCCCGGCCACAAACTCAAAAATCTTCAGAATCTCTTCACGCTCGCGGAAGCAATACAGAAACACCGACATCGCGCCGAGATCGATGGCATGCGTTCCCAGCCACACCAGGTGCGAGGAAATCCGCTGCAGCTCCACCATCAGCACGCGGATGTACTGCGCACGCTTGGGCACTTCCAGGCCGAGCAGCTTCTCTACCGCCAGGCAATAAACAAGGTTGTTGCCCAGCGGATTGAGGTAATCCATCCGGTCGGTCAGGGTGATCGCCTGCGAATAGGTCTTGTCCTCGCAGGATTTCTCAATGCCTGTATGCAGGTAGCCGAGATCGGGAACGGCCTTCACCACCGTCTCACCGTCCAGCTCCAGCAAAATGCGCAACACTCCATGAGTCGACGGATGCTGCGGCCCCATATTCAGGACCATCGTCTTCGCCTGGCCGATGGCGGTTTCCACAGTGGTGGTGCTGGCGGGAGCGCTGCTCATGGGCGGCCCCTTGTATACCGCGTCGCGATGGCCGGAATGTCCCGGTAACCCTCGACTGGAAAATCCTTACGCAGTGGATGGCCTTCCCAATCGTCCGGCAGCAGGATCCGCCGCAGATCGGGGTGCCCGGCGAAGCGAATGCCCATCAAATCGAATATCTCGCGCTCCAGCCAATTCGCTCCCGGCCACACCGGCACCAGCGAATCCACCACCGGATCATCTCCCGACAGCTTCACGCGCAGCCGCAATTTGTTTTTCTTGGGAATCGATACCAGGTGGTACTGCAGCTCGAATCGGGGTTCCAGCGGAAAACGGTCAACGCAAGTTGCGTCGGTCAACAAATTGAATTGCAGTTTTTCGTCTTCGCGACATCGCGCTGCTACTTGCAACAGCACTTTTCGCGGGATCACCAGCGTGGTTTCCCCGCGAAACTCAATCACTTCCTCGATGGCGTTCGCGCTCCACGCGCGCAGAACCTCTACGGCGGGATTACTGCTCTGGCTGCCTTTTTCCGTCACGGATTCCGAATCCCCGCGGCGCGCGCCTACTTATGCCAATCGAACGCGCCCTTCTTCCATAGATAGATATAACCGACCAGGAGGATGGCAATGTAGATCAGCATCTCTACGAAGCCAAATCGTCCGAAACTCAGCGACGTCTTGAACATGTCGCGATAAATGTAGGCCCAAGGGTATAGAAAGATGGCCTCTACGTCGAACAGAATAAAGACCATGGCCACCAGGTAGAATTTTACCGAGAAAGGCTCGCGTGCGTCGCCGGTGGGCTCCATGCCGCATTCGTAAGCTTGTTGTTTGGCGCGATTTGGCCGCCGCCAGCCAACCGCAACCGACGCACCCGTCAACGCACTGGCCAGCACCACCGCGATGATCAGGTGTATGAGAAGCGGAGCGTAAGCATGTAGACCCGAACCACTCATAGGCGAAGCGTTATAATAGCGACTCACCTGCCGCTGGGTCAATGCGGCGCCGAAAATTTCATGCCGCCGCCGGCTGCGGCGAGCGCTTTTCCAGGGCTAGGGATCGAGGACCATTGGAATGTTGTTCGGGCACAACACAAACGTAACCGTCGCTGGCGTGGTCATTCACGTCCAGACCGAAGATCGGGGCACCCACAGCGCCGTTCTCGACACCACTGTCTATCATCGCGGCCGCGTGCTGCACCGCCGTACCAGCAAATACTCCGACTTGCTGCCGCTGAACCCGGAAAATGAGAAAACTCTAAAGACCCGCCTCGATCACCAGCACGCCGCGGTCGTCGACGAGCTTCGTTCCGGCAAGCTGCAGGTGTCCATCGCTCCGCCGGCTCCGCCCGCGCAACCACCGGCGCCGCTCGTGGCGGCTCCCGTTCCGGCGGCTCCTCCTAAACAGGCGGCGCACCAAAGTCTCACCGTCGATCTGCTGAATCCGAGAACGTGGCTTGCCGGAAAGCACGCTACGCTGTACTTGGTGGTTCGAGACAGGATACTCGGCACCGTATTGAATGGCGCGCGAGTTTCCGCGCGTATTGAAGGCGGGGTGGAAAAGACCGAAGTGACCACGATGACCGGCGCCGACGGCCACGCGCAACTGCAATTCGATATTCCGCGCTTGGCGGCAGAGGATGCCGCCTTGGTCATCGAAGCGGTTTCAGGCGAGGCGCGAGGGCAACTCCGCTTTCAACTCCGCGCCAAGCCCAAAGTTCCCGCGGCGGGGTGACCCGGCGACAGGATGAGCGCAATGTCTACCAATCCAGTTTCAACGGGCGCGACGCTGGCAATCACCGTAAACGGTGAATCCCGCACGATCAAGCCCGGTGCCACGGTCATCGATTTGTTGCAGGAAATCGGCCTCAGTTCCGGCCGCGTCGCCATCGAGCGCAATCTTGAAATCCTGCCCCGCGATCAATGGCCCACCACGATCATCCAACCAAACGACCGCTACGAAATCGTCCACTTCGTCGGCGGCGGCTGATTTCTTCGCGCTTCTATCTTGCTTTCCGCGCTCGCCACTGCTGCGCGGTGATTTCCCACATCTCGGATGGCAGACGCCCGCTCACGTAGTCGTTGTCTTGTGTCGCAACCACGCGCATCCCTTGTCTCTCCGAGATTCGCCGCGATGCTTCATTCGCAATGGCCTTCGGCGCCCGCAGCACCGGCATCTTCAGCACCTCAAACCAGTATTCGGTCACCGCGTCGCACGCCTCGCTCATCAGCCCTTGCCGCTGCCATTCGGGACTGATCCAGAATCCCCGATTCTCGCCCTCCGTTGTCAGCAGGCTGGCCATTCCGATCAGATTTTCGGGCTCGGCCCGTCGGCGCAGCGTCCAATGCCAAGCTTCGCCGCGCTCCATCGCAGGCAAGGCCAGGTCTCGCAAATACCATTCCGCTCCGTCAGGTGGATAAGGCCACGGCACCTTGTTGTTGAGATAACGAACAATTTCCCAGCGCGGAAACAGCGTCTGAATCTGCGGAGCATCCGCCATGGTCAGCGGCCGCAGCAATAATCGTCGCGTCTGCAACTCCGGAAAGGGACTCGGCATGACCTGGGACCTTGGTTCAGATACCGTCGAGCAGGTGGCCCATTTTCTTCTTCTTCGTCCGCAGATAGGCGCGCGAGATTTTCGAGACGCGCGGCTGGCAGGGAACGCGTTCTACGACGCTAATGCCGGCGTGCTCCAGCAGCCGCACTTTTTCCGGATTGTTGGTGAGCAGGCGGATTTTTCTGGCGCCGAGTTGCTTCAAGATTTGCGCGGAAAAATCGTAGTCGCGCGCGTCGGCCGCAAAGCCCAGCTGCTCATTGGCTTCCACCGTATCCATTCCCGCGTCTTGCAACTGGTAGGCCCGCAGCTTGTTCATCAGCCCGATGCCGCGGCCTTCTTGCGGCAGGTACAACAATATCCCCGAGGGTGCTGCTCCGATCTTTTTTAGCGAAAGCTCCAGCTGTGCCCGGCAATCGCAACGCAGCGAAGCCAGCACATCTCCCGTCAGACACTGCGAATGCACGCGCACCAGCGGCGCGTTCCGTCCGTTCACCCTGCCGCGCACTAGCGCCACCGCCTCTTCCGATGGCCCGCGGCCCTCAAATCCATAGATCCGGAATCGCCCGAACTGTGACGGCAGCTCCGCATGCGCCACCGCGCGCACCGCACCCGCGCCATTCTTGTTGCTCTTCTTCGCAGCCTTCTGCTTCGCAATCGCTCGCATCGGAGGCAATGAGTTTAACAGGAGTGTCATGTTTCCCCGGAATATAGTCCACTCGAACCTCATTCGATGCGCGTCCCTGCGTTTTGGCCACATATTTTACGCCGCTGCAACAAGGCGGGACACTTTACATCGGGAAGTGGATTGGCTAGCGTTAGCGAAGCGCTAAATGATCGACACCGCATTCTCCGTCCGAGATCTTCTCTTCACGCTGCTGCTCAAAGTCGGCGTGGCCGCATCCTTCGCCGCGCTGCTGGCACGCTGGAACACCTTTCGCCGCGTGTTGTTCACCGAGGAGCGCGACCCCGATCAGAAGTTGAAGCTGATGTTTTTCATGACGCCGCCACTGATCGTTGGCGTTGCGCTACGCTTGGTCGGCCTGCCGTATCGATTCGCGGATTTGTCCGTAGAAGGTGCCTTTCTAATGGGCCTGTTGGGTGGCCGCGTCGTGGGCCCCATCGGCGGGGCCATCATCACCATACCCGCGCTGATGGCCCATGAGTGGCTCGGAATGCCTGCCGCTTCCACCGCCGGCTTGATCGGCGGCTTGATGCGCCAGACCATCCCGAACAAGGAGGAGCTTTGGAATTTTGGGCCTTTTACCTTTCTGAATATACCTCGTGACCTCGTGCGCCTGATACGCAGCGCGCGCATGTCCTGGGAACTCCTTCCGCTGCTCGCCTGCGTGGGCCTGGAGCTTGGCCGCGTGGCTCTCGTGGTCGCCACCAATCCGAAGTGGCTTTTTGCCATCGATCCGCAGTGGAACTGGTGGCTGATGCTCTCCGTGCTGGCCACGGTAATGGCCGTCGCCGCGCCGCTGAAAATCTGGAACAACACGCGTATCGAGATGAACCTCGAGCGCCACCAGCAATTGTTGCTGAAAGCGCGCATGGATGCGCTTTCGAGCCAGATCAATCCCCATTTTCTTTTCAATACGCTCAACACCGTGTCGTCGTTGATCCGCTTCGATCCCGATATGGCCCGCGGCGTGGTTCTCAAGCTGAGCAACATCCTTCGGCGGCTGTTGCGCAAGCACGAGACTTTTGTGCCCCTGCGCGAAGAGCTCGACTTCATCGACGACTATCTCGACATCGAAGTCGCGCGCTTCGGCCGCGACAACCTCGAATTCATCAAATCCGTCGACGAGGATGCGCAGGAATCCTTCGTCCCCAGCATGCTGATCCAGCCGATTGTCGAAAATTGCCTGAAACATGGGCTGGCGCCGAAGATCGAGGGCGGCAAAATCCAGCTGCGCGCTACCAACCGCGACGGCCGCCTGCGCATCGAGATCGAAGACAACGGTGTTGGCATCTCGGAAGAGAAAATGCCCCATGTATACGTGGAGGGCATTGGCCTCAGCAACGTCCGCGAACGCCTGCGCGTCCTGTACGGCGCCGATTTCCACTTGTCGATCGAGAGCCGGCCCGGGGAGGGCACGGTCATCCGCATCGATGTGCCGGAACTGGTGTCGACCATGACGACCGTCGGCTGACCGTCTTTTTCCTGGACTTCCAGTTACCACTATGCTAACATCGGCCGTGTTACCTCGAACGAACCTCCGCCAGACCGCCCAATCGCCGATCTCGCGTACACCTTCGTCCTTTGTTTTCCATAACTTCCAGCGTCGTATTCCTCGTAAAGCCTGTGTTTTCATGTGCATGCCCAAATGTACGGGGGGTTGGGGGGCTAAAAGCGAAGCCCCGGTGAAACCCTTCCGGGGGCAGCCAGGAGTCGCCCTATGAAACTCCTTTCAGGCGAACTTCGCCTGGCTGCCACCGACGTCAGCAACCACTTGGCCTGCCGCCACCTGACTGCCCTGGAACTCCGCGTCGCCCTCGGCGAAATCAAGCCCCCGGAATGGCGCTCGCCCGACCTCCGCATCATCCAGGAACTGGGTTTTCAGCACGAGGCGCGGTATCTGAAAGCGCTCGCGGGGCAGGGCTTGAAGGTCGTCAACCTCGACAAGGCCGGCAGCGAGAGTCGCATGGTCGAAGCGACTTTGGCGGCGATGCAGGAAGGCGTCGACGTCATCGCGCAAGGCGCCCTCAGTTGTGGCCGCTGGTTCGGCCGACCTGATGTGCTGCGGAAAGTCGACAAACCCTCACCTGCATTCGGCAGCTACTCCTACCAGCCTCACGACTGCAAGCTGGCGCGTGAAACCAAAGCTACGACGATCCTCCAGCTTTCGTTTTATTGCGAGCTGCTTACCGAGATTCAGGGCGTCGAGCCAGACGAAATGCGCGTCATCGCTCCGGGTACGGGCTTCGGCGGCGAACCGTACCGCGTGGCCGAATACGCCGCCTACTACCGTTATATGAAGGATCGCCTGGAGAAGGCCACGGCAAACGGCGACAGCGCACTTTCCGCAGGCACGATTCTGGAAACGGTCTCGACCTATCCCGAGCCCTGCGCGCATTGCGATATTTGTCGTTGGTTTCAGGAATGCGAGAAGCGGCGGCGGGACGACGACCATCTCTCGCTGGTCGCCGGCATTCGCACCCAGCAGCGCACGCAGCTGGCAGCTTGGAATCGCGACACCGTCGTAAAGCTCGCGGACATGCCCATCCCGCTGCAGGAAAAACCGCTCCACGGCTCGCGCGAAGGCATGGAACGCGTGCGGGAGCAGGCGCGCGTTCAGGTTGCAGGTCGCTCTCAGGGAAAACCCGTTCATGAATTGCTGAAAGTTGAGCCGGACACGGGATTTTGCAAACTGCCTGAGCCCAACTCCGGCGACATGTTTGTCGATCTGGAAGGCGATCCCTTCGCCGGCGATCTGGAAGCTAGCGGTGGGCAGGAATATCTGTTCGGCTTTGTCGCGGCGGATGCTGGTGGCGCGCGCTTTTACGAAAAGCGATGGGCGCTCACTGCGGAAGAAGAGAAAACCGGATTCGAGTGGCTGGTCGACCACGTAATGCGTCGATGGAAAGAAAATCCCTCGATGCACATTTATCACTTCGGAGCGTACGAGCCGAGTGCGTTCAAACGGTTGATGGGCCGATACGCCACGCGCGAAGAGGAAGTGGACAGTATGCTGCGCGCGGGATTGTTCGTCGATCTGCACACGGTGCTGAAGCAGGCGATGCTGGCCGGCGTAGAGCAGTATTCATTGAAAAAATTGGAGGCCTTGCCCGGCTTCGTCCGCAAGACGTCGCTCGCCGATTCGCGTGAAGCGATGTATTTCGTGGAGCACAAACTCCAGCTGGGTCGCGACTTGGATCTACCTGACAAATATCGCGAGGTAATGGAGGGCTACAACAGCGAGGATTGCCTCGCCACCGCAGTTTTACGCGACTGGCTGGAATCCCAGCGCGACGCCGCGATCGAAGCCGGCGCAATCATTCCGCGACCGCCCCTGGGCGACGGCGCACCCACTGAAGAACTCGACGAGCGCCAGAAGCGTGTAGCGGCCCTCGTTGAAAAGCTAAGAGCCGGCATTCCTGTCAAGCCCGAGGAGCGCACGGGCGAACAAGCCGCCACCTGGATGCTCGCGAATCTTCTCGACTGGCATCGCCGTGAAAACAAAGCCGGCTGGTGGGAAGGCTACCGCTTGCAGGAACTCGATGACAACGAACTGCTCGAGGAACGCGCCGGCCTGTCTGGGCTGCAATTTCTTGAGCGCCTTGGCGTCGAAAATAAAATTCCCATCGACCGCTACTCCTTCGACAAACAGGATACCGAGGTTCGCGCGGGTAGAGATGTCTACAGCCGCATCCCCGCTGACGAAACATCATCACCGGAAAAGTCAGCCGCAGGAAAGCCATCCGGGAAAGCGGTTAGCGGTAAATCCGCCGAGGAAAAGCGGCGGCAAAGGGTCGGATGCGTCGTGGCCATCGATCTCGCCGCTCGCACCATCGACATCAAGAAAACGCGCAAGACCGCTGAGCTGCATCCGCCTGCAGTTTTTGCCTGGGATTCGCCGGTGAACTGCGACGTGCATGCCGACGCGTTACTGCGTCTTGGTGATGGGGTCTGCGACAACGGAATCGACGCCGAGGGCCCGCTTCGCGCCGTCCGCGATCTGTTGCTTCGCAAAATTCCGCGGCTCGCGCGCCGCGAAGCACTCACGCTGTTGCCCCTCGAAGAACCGGTGGTTACCGCCTGCCGCATTGCCACCGCGCTGGATCATTCTGTCTTTGCCATTCAGGGACCTCCCGGTGCCGGAAAGACATTCACGGGCGCTCGCATGATTTGCAAACTGGTGGCCCAAGGGAAAAAGGTCGGCATCACCGCGCTAAGTCATAAAGTGATTCGCAAACTTCTCGACGAGGTCGTCAAGGCCGCCTCCGAAGACAAAATTCGTGGCGTGAAATGCATGCAGAAGCTTGGGGAAGACGACGACCTGGAGCCCGACGAGAACATCGCGATCGCCAACGACAATATTGTGCCGCTGGCATCTCTGCACTCCGGCGCGGCGAATGTTGTCGGCGGTACTTCGTGGATGTGGACCCGCCCCGAGTATCTGGAAGGCGTGGACGCGCTATTTATCGACGAGGCCGGCCAGATGGCGCTTGCCGATGTCGTCGCTCTGGGACAAGCCGGGAAAAACATTTTCCTGATCGGTGATCCACAGCAACTGGAGCGTCCGGTGAAGGGAAGTCACCCGAATGGCGCGGAAAAATCCGCCCTGGAACACCTGATCGGCAATCACAAAACGATCCCTGAAGGCCTCGGAATGCTGCTGCCCGAAACCTGGCGCATGCATCCGAAGATTTGCGAGTTTACGTCGGAGATGTTCTACGAACGGCGCCTGCACTCCCGCGATGTTCTGAAGCACCGCGTGCTTGCCTATCATCCATGGCTGAGCGGTGCGGGCCTCTGGTTCGTGCCGGTAACCCATCAAGGAAATCGCAACTCTTCGGCTGAGGAAGCCGAGGTCATCGAGCGAATCGTCAGGAGCTTGGTCACCGGAAATGTGAAATGGTTTCGGACCGCGACCACCAGCAAGGCGATGGAGCTGACCGATGTTCTGGTGGTCGCGCCGTACAACGCTCAAGTCAGCGATTTGCTCGCGCGGCTACCCACAGGGGCGTGCGTCGGCACCGTCGATAAGTTCCAGGGCCAGGAGGCAGCTGTGGTGATCTATTCGCTCACCACGTCGTCGCCCGAAGACGCTCCCCGCGGCATGGAATTTCTGTACAGCCTCAATCGCTTCAACGTCGCCACCTCGCGCGCCATGTCCAACGTCATCGTCGTCGGTAGCCCGCGCTTGTTCGAGCCGGAATGCAAAAGCCCTCGCCAGATGCAGCTCGCCAATGCGCTGTGCCGATACCTGGAGATGGCGACGCAGGTGGATCCCAGCACGATCTGAAGAGCTATCGGGGGGCCGGAGAAGCAAAGCCCATGTTCGCGATCGGGATGTTTTGTTGAAGGTGATCGATCTGGACGACCGATTTGCCGGAAGGCACCGAAGTAGTGCGGCGGAAGGCGATTTGTACGCCGTCCGCGGCGCGGTAGTCGGAGTAGTCGATTTGCGTGGGATTTGCGCCGAACGGCGAGTCGGCGTAGCGAATTTGGCGGATCAGCAGGCCCGTGCTTTCGTCGAAGTAGAATTTTACCGTTGGCTGACCTTCGCGGATGCCTATGAGCACATAGGCTTCCCGACCAGCGATTGTTTCCGGATATTCGCGGCGAAGCTCGGGGAAAATTTGCCGGAGATGGAGCGGGAATTGGAGGTCGGCCTCGAGAAGCGCGCCGTCGAGATCGGCGCCTTGAATGGGGCGAGCGGGACGGCCCGGCATGAGGAACCATGCGGAGTTGTTGCCGATGGTGGTGAGGCTATCGCCTTGCGCGAGGTGGCGGACGATGGATTGCTTCTGAGGGGCAGTGAAGATTTCGATCGGTGTTGAGATGGTTCCGAAAATGGCGAAGCCCTTTTCGATGCGGGTCGTGATTTTTTGCAAGGCTTCGGCGCCGCCGAGCGCGGCGACGTAGCGGTCGAGGATTTCGGAGACCGTCGGGAGATTTACCGGCAGCGGCGCGGTATCGCGTGCGAGTGGGGAACCTGTGGCGGCTGTGGGCAGCGTGGTGCTTGACGGCGAGTGCATGGCGTTGTTGCAACCGTTTGCCGAGGCGAGCTCGCCGCTACACGAGCCGGCGACCGCGGGAATATCCGCAGGATGTTGCGTGCCGCGGTGGCAGGAATAGCAGGTGATTTCGCGGCGTGAGCCGAAATTATTTTTGTTGAGCACCAGGGTCATGCGCATCATGGCGCGGGCCGTTTGTTTGGGCTTCTTGTCGTCCTTGTCGAGGTGCTCTTCCACATGGCAGAACGTGCAGCGCACGCCCAGCGATGAGGAGATGAATTCCATCGCCGGAAAAATCTGGTCGGCTGGCGTGCCTTTCAGCACCTGTATGTTTTTGAACACTTGCTCGGCGGTTTTTCCGGCAGATGACGCAGACGCATTCGGCGCAGACCGGCTCGCGGAATCTGCACTGGCGGAGATCGATGGCGGATGCATGAGCGTTTCGATTTTTGCCGTAAGGGCGTCGGCTTCAGTAGTTCTGCCTTGACGCCGATAGAGCTGTACCAGCGGGCCCGCGGCGGGGAGATACAGCGGATCGATGGCCACGGCTTTCTCCAGATGCCGGCGAGCACTATCGAGATCGCCGGCCTGCGCGAAAGCGGAAGCAGCGTTGCCTTCGTTGACGGGAGAAGTGGGGGCGAGCTGAGCGGCACGCTCGAAGGCGATTTCGGCTTCGCGGGATTTGTGGCCCAGAAGCAGCGCCTGTCCGATCCAGGCGAAGAGTTCGGGATCGTTGGGGAATTGCGATTGGACTTCGGCGAGTTCGCGATAGCCCTGGACGACCATCGATTGCGAGCGGCGGCCGACGCCGGCATCGATGTGAGCTATGCCGAGGTTGCGTTTTTGCAGAGCGGCAGCCGGCTCTCGCCAGGCGACGATGTCGGTGCCCGCGGGGAGATCGGATTCGGGCTCGGGCCGACGCTGGATGCGGTGATCGGTGAAGGCGGTGTGGCCGCCGTCTTGGGCGTCCCGGCGGGGCATGTGGCAACTGACGCAGTCGGAGTTTTTTACGGGATGCGATGACGCGATGCGAGTGCCGAAGTCCGAAGCATGGCAGGCCAGACATTTTTCACGGTAATAGGCGACCGGCTCGGCGGGCTTGTTGTGCGGATCGTGGCAGGTGCCGCACCAGAGTTTTTGGTTGCTGCTGCGGGCGCAATGGCTGAGCGCCAATTGTTCGACGTGGCTGATCACTTTAAAGGCGCCTGCGGATAAGCCAGCAGGAGTCGCATGGCGATAGATCGAAAAAGTTTGCTCGAGGGGCTGGCCAGCCAGGAAATCGCTGAATTGTTTGCCGGGATTGGGGACGCGAGCTACACCGAAGAGATGGCATTGCTCGCACGTGGAATCGCGCGCTGCGGGAGCGAGGTTGGCGGGATTGACGATGGTGCCGGCGCGCGGATCGGAAAGGTGGCGTTCGACCGGGCCATGGCAGCGTTGGCAAGTGATGGATTCGGCGGCGAAAGGCGGCTGGCGAAATTGATTGAGCGTGTTGGGTATGGACAACGCCGTGCCGGAGTGGCAGAAGACACAGGCTTCGCCGACCGGGCGTGTGAAGTCCGGATGGGAAATACCTTCATAGCCGGGGGCCACGTCGTAGGACTGTCGGCTGCGGTAGTAAGCGATGGGCGACTGGAACAGATGGCCGCCCAGACTAATGAGGTACCCGCTGGCGTGGTTGCCGGAACCGATGACGTAATCGACTTTGTAGTCTTGTGATTGGCCGGAGGCTTCCAGAGTCTGGTGGTAGCCATACAAGCGATTGGTGGCCGAGATTTTTGCGGTGGGAAGGGAAACTTCGCCGGCCGGCTCCTGAGAACTGCGGCGGAGGGCATGAGCCATCGAGGATCGGGCGTAGCCTTCGACTTCGGTTTGGTGGCAGAAAATGCATCGATCGGCACCAGCGATGGTTCCAGGCGGCAACTGGGGTGCCGTCGTCTGGGTTGTGGAAGGCCGCCCGTGGCTGGCTGAGAGCATGGCGAGAGACAGCAGGGAAATCATGGTCACAAGGAGACGTTTGTTAATTCGGAGGGGGCGGCGATAGCGTGCACGCGGGGTAGGCGAGGGAACCTGGCCAGTTTGCTGAATGGGAGACATGACCCGGTGAATGGGGATTGGACGGCCAAGAAAGCCGGAAAGGTACGAGAGGGCTTGACAAGGAGGGGTATCTGCGGTAAGTTCTGTAATAACAGAACATAAAGAAATGACTGCCACAACGATAACACCGACGAGGCGGCTGCGCATCGTGATCCCGGGCGGCAGCGGACATCTGGGCCAGATCCTGGCGCAGCATTTCCATTCCCGAGGACACGGAGTCACCGTAATCGCGCGGACGCCGGTCGGAGGGCCTTGGCGCGTTGCCGCCTGGAACGGGCATGGCCTGGATCGTTGGGTTAACGAGCTGGAAGGCGCCGACGTGCTGATAAACCTTGCCGGCCGCAGCGTGGATTGCCGTTATATCGGCGTGCACAAGCGGGAAATTCTGGACTCGCGAATCTTGCCGACGAGAGTTTTGGGTCAGGCGATCGGGGGACTAAAAACGCCGCCGAAATTGTGGATGAACGCGAGCACGGCGACCATCTATCGGCATGCGCTGGATCGGGAGATGGATGAGGAAACGGGCGAGTACGGCAGGTGCGAGCCGGATGCTCCGCGGGCGTGGGGTTTCAGCGTTGATGTCGCCGAACAGTGGGAAGAGGAGTTCTTTCAGGCGAAGGCTCCCGGGACGCGGAAGGTGGCGCTGCGCAGCGCGATGGTAATGAGCGCGGAAGGCGGGGCGTTTCCGGCACTGTTGCGGCTGGTGCGGCTTGGGCTGGGAGGAGCGGCGGGTTCCGGCAGGCAGTTCGTGTCGTGGGTGCATGAAGCGGATTTTGTGCGGGCGGTGGAACATTTGATCGCCCGTGAAAACATGGGCGACGTTGTGAATGTTGCGGCTCCGTGCCCGCTTCCGAACCAGGATTTCATGGCGATGCTGCGCGCCGCCTGGGGCAAGCGCTTTGGACTGGACCTGTCGGAGCGGATGCTGGAGTTTGGCGCGGTTTTTCTGCGGACGGAGACCGAACTGATACTTAAGAGCCGGCGGGTCGTGCCCGGCCGGTTGCTGCAGGATGGATTTCGATTTGCGTTTCCGGGATGGGCCGCGGCGGCGCGGGATTTGGTGGATCGCAGCCGGAATGCGCGGTCCAGGAAAGCGGGAACGACGCGGAGAATGCCGACGATGGCGGATTTTTTACATTGAGGATGCCAATGAGCGAGATGACGAAGAGCGAAGCGAAGAGTGGGCTGGCGCCGGTGGCGCAGAAGTTCATTTTGCACTGGGGTGAGATGGGAACACGGTGGGGGATCAACCGTACGGTGGCACAGGTGCACGCGCTGCTGTATTTGTCGCCGCGGCCGGTTCCCGCGGATGAAATTGCGACGACGCTGGCGGTGGCGCGGTCGAACGTGAGCACCAGTTTGCGGGAGTTGCAGGGATGGGGGATCGTGCGCGTGGTGCACGTGTTGGGCGACCGGCGGGATCATTTTGAGTCGATCAAGGATGTCTGGGAGATCTTTCGGATCGTGTCGGAAGAACGGAAACGGCGGGAGATCGATCCGACATTGCGGGTGATCGGGGAGTGCGTAGCGGAATTGAAGGCGAATCCTTCGGGGGATGCTTATGCGCGGCAGCGACTGGAGTCGATGCTGGAATTTTTGACGGTGATGAGCGGGTTGTTTGAGGAAGTGATGCGCATGCCCATGCCGGCGTTAAAGGGGATGGGCAAGCTGCGGGGGAAGGTGGTGACGCTGCTGGGGAAGAAGGCCGGCTAGAGGCAAACGGCGATCGGCCAGCGAAGGAAGGCAAGCGCAAGAATAACGCAGAGACGCTAAGGCGCCTGAGGTTCGTAGCAGTGAAGAAGACCTAACCGAGAGACTGTGAAGATCGAAGCATAGAGATCTTAAAGGCGGAGAAGATGATTTCCCTGGCGTCGGAATTTACGGATGGAAAGGGACGGCACGCGCGCGGGTGGTTGTTTTTTGATGCGGAGTGTGGGTTTTGCACGCGCATCGCGCGGTGCGTGGCGCCGATTCTGGCACGGCGAGGGATTGGTGTGGCGCCTTTGCAAGACGCGCGGGTGGCAACATTGCTTGGATTGTCCCGCGAGGAATTGATGCGGGAAATGCGCGTGTTACTGGCGGATGGCACGCGCTGCGGAGGGGCGGACGCAGGGGTGGCTTTGGCGCGGGAGATTTGGTGGGCGCGGCCGGTGGTGTGGTTAGCTCGAATTCCCGGAGTGATGGAATGGTTGCGGCTCGGCTATCGAGGGATAGCGGCACGTAGGAGTTGTGCAGCGCAGAGAGGGGAGTGCCTGCGATCGCCGGCGAAGTCAAACGGCACAGGAAACTGATACGTCCGTCTGGGCGGAACAAGAGGCAGCCAACAGTCGGAGCAGGGCGACAGAAAAGTGGAGACCGAAGATGGGCTTCGTCGATCTGTGGAAGTGGGAGGGCAAGGTCGGGCGTAGAAGGTACGCATTGGTAGGGCTGATTGGATTTGCGATCAAGCACAATATCGACCGGTTGATTGCAGCCAGCTTTTTCAAGAGTAGTCAGCGCGATGTTGTTGGCTATTGGTTCAACTATTGGGCGCCGCTCGGAAACGCCGCGCGATTGGGTCATTTGTCTCCCACCGAGGCGAAATTCTTGACCACGATGCTGGTGCTATCGCTGCCGTTCATTTGGATAGGCATGACCATGACTCTGCGGCGATTGCGAGATGCGGGGCAGCCGCTATGGCTGGTTACGTTGTTCTTTGTGCCCTTTGTGAACCTGCCTTTTTTTCTGACCCTGTGTGCGTTGCCATCGCGGGAGCGTGCGATCGAAAGCGAAGCGGCGCCCTGGCCCGGGGTTCGACCGCTGGATGTCATCATTCCCAGGAGCCGGCTGGGAAGCGGCGTGCTGGCTATTGTTGTGACCACTGCGATCGGGCTGGTGTTTTCGGTATTTGGCGCGACGGTGATCGGTGCTTACGGCTGGAGTCTGTTCGTGGCGTTGCCATTTTGCCTGGGACTATTTTCGGTGCTGTTTTACAGCTACCATGCGCCGCGAGAACTCGGAGAGTGCATGACGGTGTCGCTCATCCCCATCGGGATTTTGGGAGTGGCGCTGATGGCGATCGCGGTCGAAGGAGTGATCTGCTTGATGATGGCGGCGCCACTGGGTTTGGCGCTTTCCGCGTTTGGAGGCGCGATCGGCTATCACCTGCAGGCGCGTCACTGGCGTACTGCCTCCCCCGCGATGATGTGTATCGCATTGCTGGCAGTGCCGGCATTGTTTAGTGCCGAGCGAGCGGCCGGACTGCCACCACCGAAGTATGTCGTGCGTAGCGCAATCGAAATCAATGCACCGCCCGAGACAGTATGGAAGCAGGTGGTCGCATTTGCGGAGATTCCGCCGCCTCGGGAGATTTTGTTTCGGGCAGGGATTGCGTATCCGATCCGCGCGGAGATTTCCGGGCGAGGACCGGGGGCGATTCGGCGATGCGTCTTTTCAACGGGACCATTTGTGGAGCCGATCGAGGTTTGGGATGAGCCGCGGCTGCTGAGGTTTGGCGTGCTGGAAGTTCCGACGCCGCTGAATGAATTGACGCCTTACGGGCACATCGAGCCTCGGCATTTGCATGGTTACTTTGTGTCGGAGCGGGGGCAATTTCAGCTGACGGAACTTCCAGCAGGCCGAACGCGACTGGAGGGCACAACGTGGTATCGAGACGCGATCTGGCCTGCGGCGTATTGGCGCGCGTGGTCGGATTACATTATTCATCGGATTCATATGCGGGTACTGGAGCACATCAAGACCGAAACCGAAGAGTCAGTGGGACGGAGCGCCGATGGTTACCGGAACGCGCAGAGCCATCGCCATTTTGTTGATGCTCAGACTAAAGGGAATCAAGAACTCTTCGCGGAGAATTTCTCCCGGATGTACCGGCTTGAGCTTCTTTGGCATTTGGCCTCCTAAGGGAGCCGAATTGCGGTGACGGGGTTAGATTCTAGCGGCTGAGGATGCGGCGGCGTCGAGGACGCGCTGGTAGTAGGCCTCGTAGCGGGGGATGACGTCGTTGGCGCAGAACTTTTTCTTGGCGTTGAGGCGGGCGCGTTGGCCCATTTCGCGGCCGCGGTCTTCGCGAGAAAGAATGTCGAGGGCGTAGCGTCCGGCGGATTTGACATCGCCGGGTTCCACCAAATATCCATCCAGGCCGTGAGTGACGACTTCGGGGAGGCCGCCCACGTTTGTGGCGATTACCGGGACTTCGCAAGCCATGGCTTCGAGTGCTGCAAGCCCGAAGGATTCGAGCTGCGACGGCAACAGGAAAAGATCGGCGGAACTGAGCTTCTCGTAGACGGCGTTTTGCTTGCCGAGGAAGAAGACGTCCTTCTGGAGGCGCTTCTTGCGGACCAGGTATTCCGCGGCGCCGCGGTCCGGGCCGTCTCCGATGAGGACGAGCTTGGCGGGCATTTTGGCGCGGACGATGGCGAAGATCTCGACGGCGTCGGTGATGCGCTTGACGGGGCGAAAATTGGAAAGGTGCATGAGGATGGGCTCGCCGTTGGGAGCCCATTGGGCGCGCTGGGCTTCGTCGGGCTGGCGGATGTAGAGGTCGCAGTTGACGAAGTTGGGGATCACGTCGATGGGGCGCTTGATGTCGAATTCTTTCAGCGTCTGCGTGAGGAGATAGTTGGAGATGGCGGTGACGCCGTCGCTCTGCTCGATGGAAAATTTGGTGATGGGGAGATAGCTGCGATTGCTGCCGACCAGGGTGATATCGGTGCCGTGCAGCGTGGTGACGAACGGCAGGCGGCGGGGTGCGGCCATGGAGCGGGCCAGTATGGCGCTGACCGAATGCGGGATGGCGTAGTGGACGTGGAGCACGTCGAGACTTTGGGCCTCGAAGACTTCGAGCATTTTGGTGGCGAGTGCGAGCGTGTAGGGCGGATGATCGAAGAGGGGATAGGAGGCGACTTCGACTTCGTGGAAGTGGATGTGGGGGTCGTTGGGGTTCATGCGGATCGGCGGGGCGTAGGAGATGAAGTGGACGTCATGGCCGCGTGAGGCGAGTTCCTGGCCGAGTTCCGTGGCGACGACGCCGGAGCCGCCGTAGGTGGGATAGCAGGTGATGCCGATGCGCATGGGTCTGGTCCTTTGTCAGCGTCGCTGGTCGGCGATGATATAGTTTCGCACTCTATTTGTTGTAAACGCTGGTTGAAGCTGGCGTTGACGTCCTTCGCCTGTCCGCATGCGGATAGGCTCAGGATGACAATTCCTGGCTTATTTTGCACCTTGCCGCAAGCATCCGGTTAGACGCGGGAGGGGGCGAAATCGTGACGCGGCGGGGCCTGAGGTGCGTGGACAGCGTGCAACAAGGCTAGACGGGATGAGGGAAGGGCGACGGGAGCGAGCGGTTTATGGCTAAAAAGCGCCAGGGGAAGACGCGGGACTATGTGGAAACGGCAAACCGGACGCTGCGGGAGAATCCGGCTACGAGTTTGCTGGGGTTTGAGGCGGTGTCGGTGACTCAGGGGCGGGCAGTGTTGAAAATGGAGGTGCAGGCAAAGCACCGGCAGTTGCATGGGGTGGTGCACGGAGGGATTTTGGCGGCGTTGGCGGATACGGCGGGCGCGATTGCGGTTTATACGACCGTGCCGCGTGGCACGGCGTTGGCGACTGTGGAATTGAAGATTAATTATCTGGAGGCGGTGCCCGCCGGGCGCGTCAAAGCCGTGGCGAGCGTGCTGCGCACGGGACGGAACTTTGCCGTGGCGGAGTGCGAGCTGGTGGATTCACGCGGGAAATTGGCGGCCAAGGCATTGTTGACGTTTGGGGCTGCGGGTGGGCATTCGCTGAAGTAGGCAGGAGGCCAGGAAGTAGGAAATTCAGGGAGTGTTGCGGCTGGCGCGATAGATTTGCGTTTGCGGAGCAACCCACCCTTGGCAAAATGCGCAAAGGATGGGCCACCCAAGAGGTCTTGGCGCATTGCGTGGCTATTTTTGTGGAAAACGACACCGGGCTGAAGCCCGGCGCCTACATGGCCACCCTTACATTACGACAGCTGCGGCGAGAGTATTCCCCCGCTATTCTTCACCGTTTTCGGATTCTTCGCCGTCTTTGTAGGCGTATTTGATGACGCGTTTGAAGACGAGGAGATTGGGGCTGCCCTGGCGGGTCAGCTTGATGCAATCGCGGTCGTACCACTCGACAGTGCCGCGGAGGATCTCGCCGTTATCGAGAACGATAGCCATCGGCGTTCGGCCCTGCATTTGTTTCACCCAGTAGAAATTTTCAGCGTGGGTGGTCTCCGGTGGGGCGGGCTTCTTGCTGGGGGCGGGGCCGCCATTGCCGTTGCCGTGCTGGGGGCGAGGGGGGGCTTGGTCCTTAACGTCCGCAAAACCAGGACGGAACATCCTGCGGTTCACCATGACTACTCCTTAAGGTGGGGTTGGTTGTCTTTGTTAGGATGCATTTCAACCTCACCGGGTTACAGTTGCAATAAAAAAAGCACTGACGAAGTCGCACCGCTGGTTGCTTTTACAAGCGCGTTTCCAATTGCGGCGGCTGCGCTTTGGGCGCGAGCGAAGCGGCCAGCGCGTCGAGGCCCAACTGACGATTGAGATTACGTCGCGCGCCGGCATACAGCTCGTCAAATCCAGCTATAGCGCGCATAACCCAGGAAGAATTAATTCCCTTTGCCAGCGCCTGAAGTTCCCTGGAAAGGGCCACATTGCGAAGGACCGGTTGTGACACTCCGGAGGTCAGCTCGAGAAGATCGCTGAGCAAGCCGTAGAAGACGTGGAGTTGCTCTTCGAAGGAAGATTCTTTGTCTTTGGCGATGGCGGAGGTGTCGGCAAAAAGCTGGGTGAAACCTTCACCGCGGGCCGCGTGTTCGAGGATGCGCAGAGCGGTGCGGCGCTGATCGGCGACTTGCTCGACGTCTATTTCCATTGCGAGGCCGGGGCTGCCGTCGGCGAGTTGGGCGGCTAGTTTGCGCTCGGCGGGCTTGCAATCGGTTCTTTTCTGTAAGATTTCCTCGACTTCGCCTTGAGGGAGTGGCGCGAAGTTGAATTGCATGCAGCGGGAAACGATGGTGCCAAGCACGGAATAGGGAGAAGGAGCGGTGAGGATCAAGGTGGCGGAGCCAGGCGGCTCTTCAAGGACTTTGAGGCAGACATTGGCGACATCGCGGCGCATGGTTTCCGCGCCGTCGAGCATGAAGACACGGCGGCGGCCCATGGGCTGGAACGAAGCGGCGCGCTGAATGGCGCGGATCTGGCCGATACGCAGCATGGGCCGTGCGACGGGTGTCTTGAGGCGAACGGGATCGGGGACGAGGGCCCAGACGTCGGGATGTGATTGCAGGATCAGCGGAGTGCGCTCGACCGTGGCGGCGTCGGCGCTTTCGCCACGTTCGGCGAGGCCTTGCTCGATGAGTTTTTGCGGATCGGCGAGGAGCGCAATGCGCTGGCAAGTATGGCACTGTCCGCAGAAATCGCCGGTGAGGCGCTCGCAGTTCGCTGCCTGCGCGAACATGCGCGCAAGGGTGAATTTGCCGACACCCCGGGGGCCGGTGAAGAGCAAAGCGTGGGGCACGCGTCCGCTGCGGAGCGCGCCCTGCAGAGCAGCGACGACGCGTTGGTTGCCGAGAAATTCGGAGAAGCCCATCAGCGTGCTCCTGAATTCGACTGTGACGCGAGCTGGCTGCCGATGACCGCTTGAATCGCGGCCCAGACCTCCGTGGCGATATCGTCGGGAGGGCGCACGGCATTGCGGGCAGGATCGAAACACTCGATGGTGACCCACGGAACGTCGCGGGAGAGCGAATCGTACATGTCCGCGGCATCCTGGAGATGACGAAGGCTGGCCTCTAGCAAGTCTTGTTTCGCGTTGGTGTAAGTGCGTTGCGACTTCAGGTTGACGAGTTTCTGCGCTACTCCGGGCGGCACGCGAAGGTAGATCACGCGATCTTCGCGTGGGAGATCGTAAATTTCGTATTCCAGATGGCGAATCCAGCGGCCAAATTCTTCGCGTTTTGCCGGCGCGACTCGAGCGGTCTGGTGCGCGAGGTTGGAACCGATGTAGCGATCGATCAGGACGATCTTGCCCTCGGCAAGGGCGGATTCAATCTTGCTTTTGGCCTCGAAGCGATCGCCGGCGTAGAGCAGAGCGGAGAAATGCGGATCCACTGTGTCGAGGGAACCGAGTTCACCGTTGAGGAATTGGCCGACCATTTTGCCGAACCAGGAGTCGTACTGGGGGAATCCGGTGGAGTAGACGTTGACGCCCGCATCGTTGAGGGCGGCAGTGAGCAGATCGAGTTGCGTGCGCTTGCCGCTGCCGTCGATGCCTTCGATGGCGATGAGCTTGCCCAGGGTTGTGGTATTCGCGCGGGAATGCAAGGCGACCTCGATCCGATCCCAAAGAGAATGCACCGCGGCGAGCGACGGTTGCATCTAGTGTAACCACAGCGCTGCGGTGCCGCAACGTCACGCGTGCTAGGATTTTGACGGCGAGTCATGGCGAATCGTTTCGTGCAGGAGAATTTGACGCTGGTGCAAGAGCGCGTGTTGGCGGCCGCCCGGAAATCAGGGCGCCACGCGGGCGAGATTACGCTGATCGGGGTGTCGAAGACGCATCCGGCGGAGCGCATTCGCGAGGCCTACGAGGCGGGTTTGCGGCACTTTGGCGAGAATCGCGTGCAGGAATGGGAAGGCAAGCGTGGCGGAATTGAGGATTTGGCGGCCACGTGGCATTTGATTGGGCACTTGCAGAGCAACAAGGCGGCACGGGCGGCGCGGATGTTTCATCGCGTGGACTCGGTGGATGATCTGGCGCTGGCGCAGCGGCTGGATCGCGCGCGGCTGGAGATGGGCGCGGCGGAACGCATGCGCGTGTTGATTGAAGTGCGCGTTGCCGAAGAAGAGAGCAAGAGCGGAGTACCCGCAAGCGAACTGCAGGAGCTGGCCGAGAAGGTACTGCTGCTGCCGCGGCTGGATTTTGCGGGATTGCTGTGCATTCCACCGTTTTTGGATGAGGCCGAGCAAGTGCGTCCCTATTTTCAGCGGCTGCGGGAATTGCGCGATGACTTGGCGAAGCGGCTGGGCAAGTCCTTGCCGGTGCTTTCGATGGGAATGTCGCACGATTTTGAGGTGGCGATCGAAGAAGGGGCGACGGAAGTGCGCGTGGGGACGGCCATTTTTGGTGAGAGGCCCAAGCCGGCGCCGTCGGCGAGTTCGCCGGAATAAATGGATTTTTGCGGAGGCGGTCGTTGAAGCTATTCAGTCCTTATCGCGTTCGGGAAGTGGAATTGAAGAACCGGATCGTAGTCTCGCCGATGTGCGAGTACTCGGCGAAAGATGGGCATCCGCAACCCTGGCACATGGTGCATCTGGGTAGCCGCGCGGTTGGCGGGGCGGCGCTAGTGTTCACCGAAGCCACTGCGGTGGAAAAGCGCGGGCGAATCTCGGCGGCTGATACCGGAATTTATGAGGATGCGCATGTCGAATCGTGGCGGCCGATCGCGCGATTTATTCGCGAGCAGGGTGCGATACCGGGAATGCAGCTGGCCCATGCGGGGCGGAAGGCGAGCACGGGCGTTCCGTGGACGGGAGGCAAACCGGTCAAAATCGAAGCGGGCGGATGGGAGCCGGTGGGACCCAGCGCGCTGGCGTTCGATCAGGGCTATAACCTGCCGCATGCTTTGACGGGGGCGGAAATTGACGACCTCGTGGTTGCGTTCCGGCGAGCGGCTGAGCGAGCGCTCGGTGCGGGCTTTGAAGTTATCGAGATTCACGGCGCGCACGGATATTTGCTGCACCAGTTCCTGTCGCCGCTGTGCAATCAGCGGACCGATGAATACGGCGGGAGCCTGGAGAACAGGATGCGCCTGGCGGTACGCGTCGCAAAGGTCGTGCGCCACGTTTGGCCGGAGCGCTTGCCGCTGTTCTTTCGGGTTTCGGCGTCGGACTGGGCCGAAGGCGGATGGGATTTGGCGCAAACCATCGAACTGGCGAGGGAGTTGAAGTCGCTGGGCGTCGATCTGATTGATGCTTCGAGCGGTGGCGCCGTGCCGCACGCTAAGATTTCGATTGGTCCGGGGTACCAGGTGGAATTTGCAGCAGCGATTCGGCGCGAAGCGGGAATTGCAACCGGGGCCGTAGGCATGATCACGGGAGCGGCACAGGCGGAAACGATCTTGGCGACCGGGCAAGCGGATTTGGTCTTCCTGGCGCGGGCCATGTTACGGGATCCGTATTGGTCCCGCAGTGCGGCGGCGGAATTGGGAGTGAAAATTGCAGCGCCGGAGCAGTATCAGCGAGCCTGGTGAGGCGAGAAATCTTGCTCGAAATCACGCGTACGGAAGACGGCGTGGTTTTCACGGTGCGAGTCCAGCCGCGAGCCAGCCGTGACGAAGTGAGCGGCGTCCTGGACGGCGCGATGAAGGTACGTTTGCAGGCTCCGGCGCTGGAAGATCGCGCCAACGAGGCGCTCTGCGAATTCCTGGCCCGGCTTTTGAAAACGCCGAAATCGGCTGTTAGAATCCTCAGCGGCGAGCGAAGCCGCATCAAACGAATTGCCATTCGCGGCGTAACCGAGCCAGAGGTTCGCGGGCTGCTGACGCGAGAAGCATAGTGGCACTTGACGCGCGCCGGAATCAGGACATCCACGACATGAGCATCGACTTGCAGGGGATTCAGAGCGATCTGCGCGCGGCCAAACTGGATGGCTGGCTGTTTTATGATTTTCGCGGACGTGATCCCATTGCGCAGCGGATTTTGAAGTTGCCTCCGGGAATGCGCACGCGCCGATGGTTTTACTTCGTACCCGCGAAGGGGACGCCGCGCAAGCTGGTCCACAAGATCGAGTCGGAATCACTGGCGGCAATGCCTGGCGAGACGATGTATTACGCGGCGCAAGACGAGCTGAAGAGCAACCTGGCAAAGACGCTGGGTCACGCGAAAAACGTGGCGATGCAATATTCGCCGAAGAATCAGATTCCCTATGTATCGATGGTGGATGCGGGGACCATTGAGATGGTGCGCGCAGCGGGCGTGAAAGTCGTCAGCTCGGCGGACCTGGTGCAGAAGTACGAGGCCTGCTGGACCCCGGAGCAACTGCAGTCGCATCTGGACGCCGGGGTCATTATCGATCGCGTGATCAAAGGAGCCTTTCAGCAGGCGGCGAATAGTGTGCGCGAAAAGCGAACACTGACCGAATACGATTTGCAGCAATGGATTCTGCGCGAATTTGACGCCGCAGGAATTGTGCGGGAGGTGGGGCCGGACATCGCCGTGAACGCGCACGCCAGCGATCCGCACTACGGGCCGGCGGAAGGAAAATCGTCGCCCATTCGCGAGGGCGACTTGCTGTTGATGGACGTGTGGGGCAAGAAGAATGCGCCAGGCAGTGTGTACTACGACATAACCTGGATGGGTTTTCTCGGCGCCCAGGTGCCGGAGAAGTATGCGAAAGTGTTCGCGGTTCTGCGCCAATCGCGCGACACGGCCATCGATCTAATTCAGTCGCACGTGTCCGCAGGGAAGCCGTTGCAAGGCTGGCAGGTCGATAAGGCGGCGCGCTCCGTAGTGGAGAAGGCGGGTTACGGCAAGTATTTCTTTCATCGCACCGGGCACAGCATAGGTGAGGCGGTACACGGGAACGGCGTCAACATGGATGGACTCGAAACCAAGGACGTACGCCACCTGATTCCTCGGACGTGTAATTCGATCGAGCCGGGGATTTATCTGAAGGAATTTGGCATGCGCACAGAAGTGAATGTCTATATCGACGAAAGTGAAGCACGCGTGACAGGTGCGATCCAGAAGGAAATTCTTCCGCTGCTGGCATGAAGCCGGCTATCGGCAACGGTCCCATGGTAGAAGAAGCGCAGGCTGCCACCGACGTGATCGATTCCAAACGTCAGAAATTGGCATTGGGAATCGGTTTGGCTGGCTGGATCGTACCGGGCCTGGGGCATGCACTACAGAAGATGTGGGGGCGAGCGGTGGCGTGCTGCTTGACGGTCGCGGCGCTGGTGTTCATCGGCGCGGGAATGCGCGGCAACTTGTTCACCTCGGAAGGCGGCGACGCATTTGCGACGCTAGGGTATCTAGCGGACTTGGGCGCAGGCAGCTTTTATTTCGTTGCGAAAGCGCTGGAGACCAATGGTCCCGATGTGTCTCGCGCGGACGGAGACTACGGCACGCGATTCCTGGCAGCCGCCGGGGTTTTAAATCTGCTAGCGGCGCTGCATGCCTATGAAGCAGCACGCGGACGGAAGGCCTAGGCAGAATGTCGCTGCATCTGAGTCATCTTCAAGCGATGTTGTTGTTCGCGGTGGTGATCTCGGTGGCGTTCGGGTTTCTGAGCCGGCGGCCGGCGATGGAGCGGCTGAAGTATATTTTGTGGTCGCTCGGACTGTTCCTGCTGATCGGGATCGGGATCGGCTGGGTCATGTATCCGTTCTCTCACTGAGCAAGACAGGCGCGAACAAATCGACAAGTCGTTTGCAAGAACGCTGGCTCTCGGGATGAATTGACAGAATTTTTCTACGGATGCTAAGGTGGATTCGCGAGCCGAGGTAGCTCAGTGGTAGAGCAGCCGATTCGTAATCGGCAGGTCGTGGGTTCAACTCCCACTCTCGGCTCCAGTTTTTACCCGCATAAACATTGACGATTTGAGAGTTTGATTTTAGCTGTGCCCACCGAGTGCCCAACTTTTACGCACTTGGGAGTCTATCGTCGCCTGTCTTTCGGGTACGAAACGCGCGTAATACCGCTCAGTGATTGCCAGTTTGCGGTGCCCCAATAACGTACTAACGGTTTGCAGACTGACTCCAGCGACCAGCAAGTTTTTGCTGAAGGTGTGCCTCCATCGGTGAGGCGTTGCCTCAATGCCAGCGTGCGCGAATAGCCTGCTGAAAGCTTCGTGCCAAATAGATGTGCAGGTTGCAGGGGCGCTAGTGCCCGTCCAAAAGGGATGCTCGCCAGGAAGCGCCAGA
>Ga0134124_10000104_pt1 | contig 79921 bp, 72 predicted proteins | sample KB304_FD_96880 | JGI IMG/M metagenome (GOLD analysis project Ga0134124, IMG submission 96880) | Terrestrial soil microbial communities without Nitrogen fertilizer from Kellogg Biological Station, Michigan, USA - KB3-0-4 | ecosystem: Environmental > Terrestrial > Soil > Unclassified ...
ATTGGCTGAGAGGTACTGGGAAGGGATATTGGTCAGTCCCGATCCGCTGTCGTATTGGAAAGAGGGCGTGATAGATCCGGGAGTGACGTTCCCTGAGGTGGTATCGATATCTCGTACCCGGTAGTCGATCTTCACCTTCCCCCAGTTGGGATCTCCTGAGTCAGTGATCTGGGAGACGGTGATGCCGTTTGATCCAAACGAGGTATCGAAGTCGGGGGCGGCGTTTACTACGTATGTTATCGAGACGCCGCTTAAGACAGGAGTGCCTGAGCCTCCGGAGGCGAAGAGTGCTTGATACTGGAAGTATCGATCATTGCTCCCTGTCTGAAGAGGATGGCTTCCTGAGAGAGCCATTCCGTTTTCAGAGGTATCAAAGTAGGTCGAGCCGCTACAGTCTTCATACCCGCACCAGGCTGACCAGGTAGCGTTGTCCGGAGAGGATCTGACTTGGAAAGTGAGAAGTTCGGAGGGAGATGTACCGCTCTCAGTCCATGAAATGTTGCCTAAGACGTTGGAAGAGGAGCTTGAGTCGTAGACAGAAGAGAGGAGGGTGCCAGAAAAAGGATAACGGGAGTAATTGATAGTAACGCTTGCCACAGAGGGAGATATGCTAATATCTGAAGTTGAGAGGTTTAGTCGATACTGCATGTATCGGTTGCCGTTAAAAGAAGCGATGCTTCCCCCACTCGCTATCCCTGTCTGCCAGGCTGTCCAGGTTCCATCAGGAGTATACGTATTCCCAGCTCGGACATCGACAGTAATAGAGGTGTTTGACGGAACAGTAGCTGAATACGTGAGAGTGGAGAAGCTTGAGGGATATGTCGTATCGATCGGAAATGAGGTAAAAATTCCTGAGGAAACACCGGGAGATCGGCTAAACATAGAGACAGCGTTCCCAAAAAAATTGAGGGTGTAAACGGAATTTCCGTTGGGAGAAATGAACACCCCTCCCCCCGCTCTTGGAGCCTCTGAAAGAGAAGTGCTCGGTGAAGAAAGTGGGCTCAACATGCCTGTAGAGACATTGCGACTGAACATGTAGATACTAATATTATTACTATCTGCGACATACAAAGATGTACCGTCAGAAGCAATCGCGATCCCAATCGGATTAGAATTCGCCCCGGTTGTTATTGTAGGGGTGGCAAGCGGTGACAAAGCACCAGTGGAAACATTTCGACTATACATGGAAACATTGTGACTACCGCCATTTGCAACATACGCAAAAGCGCTGTCCGGAGAAATTGATATGTTGTAAGGAAAAGTACCCGTGGCAATAGTCGGAGTACCAAGAGCAGTCAAGGCTCCAGTCGAAACATTGCGACTGTACATGGAAACTGAGGCATTATTCTGATTGGTTACATAGACAGAGGTACCGTCTGGAGAGATAGCAATCCAGTTTGGATTAGACCCAGTAGCGATAGTCGGCGTACCAAGAGCAGTCAAGGCTCCAGTCGAAACATTGCGACTGTACATGGAAATAGTGTTGCTGCCACCCGCGTTCACTGCATACACAGATGTCCCGTCAGGGGAAATAGTTATAGCCACTGGATTCGTACCTGTTGCAATGGTCGGAGTGGCCAGAGCAGTCAGGGCTCCGGTTGAAACATTACGGCTATACAAAGTTATGGTATTACTGCTCTGGTTGACGGCATACACTGAGGTTCCATCTGGCGATACGGTTATACCGACCGGGGAAGTACTTGAACTGATGAAAGGAGTGGCGAGAGGTGTTAAAGCACCAGTAGAAACGTTGCGACTATACATGGAAATGGTCTGTCCAGCCAAATCCACGGTGTAAGCTGAGGTTCCATCCGGAGAAATAGCCATCGATTGGGGCCACGAAGCTGCGGTAGCTACCGTCGACGGTGAAAGCGACTGAAGAGAATTAGCAATAGGTAACTTGATATTTCCCCCTCCAGTTACGGCCGAAGAAAATGTCCCGGCTCCAAATCCAGCTGCCCCGTTAGAAAGCGTACGACTAAACATAGAAACACTACCGCCGCTCCAATTAGCGACATAAACCGAATTTCCATCAGAGGAAACAACGACATCATATGGGTTGCTATCTGTTGAAACAGTCGGTGTGGCAAAAGCGGTCAAAACGCCAGTAGAAGTATTTCGGGAAAAAATAGAAAGGTTTGAGCTGCTTTGATTTGTAACATACACCGAAAGACCATCGGGAGAAATTTCTATTCCTTGCGGAGCTGATCCCGCTGCAATCGTCGGAGTAGCAAGAGCCGTCAAAGCACCAGTCGAGGTATTCCGACTATACATGCAGACACCGGCTTGCTGTGAAGCTGCATACACAAAGAATCCGTCAGCAGAGATAGTTATTCCTTGAGGATAAAGACCTGATGCTATTGTCGGGGTAGCCAGACGAGTGAGAATGCCCGTAGAAACATTCCGGCTATACATTGATACCGAACTCGAGCTCGTGTTCGTAACATAAACAGATGATCCATTGGGAGAAATTACTATTCCCGATGGGGTCGAACCTGCTATAACCGTGGGAGTACCAAGAGCAGTCAAGGCTCCGGTTGAAACGTTGCGGCTATACATCGAAACGTTATTACCTTCCGCGTTTGAGACATATACCGATGTCCCATCGGCGGAGACGGCTATTCCATATGGGCCCGATCCTGTCGCGATCGTAGGCGTAGCAAGAGCAGTCAAGGCTCCGGTTGAAACGTTGCGGCTATACATCGAAATGGTATTACCAGTCCGATTGGTTGCATATACCGAGGTACCGTCTGGAGAAATAGTGATCCCATATGAACCTGCCCCAGTCGCGATCGTAGGCGTAGCAAGAGGTGTCAACATCCCCGTAGAAGCATTGCGGCTATACATCGAAATATTATTGCTGCTGTAGTTCACCGCATATACCGAGGTACCGTCTGGAGAAATCGTTATTGCGCTCGTCGTTGTTCCCGCTGCAATCTTCACAGGCGAAAGAGAAGTTAAATGAGAACTTCCATCATCCACTGCAGCATAATTCGTGGAAGGCAGTTTCACATCCGTCCCTACCGTAACCGTACTCGAACTCGTATACTTATTCCACCCTGTCTCATTCGCAGGATGAGAAGCTACTGTTCCGGAAGTTCCCCCTGCCCAGCTCGTCTGATTGAAAGAATAAGTCGCTCCCTGGGAGGCGAACGGGAAGAGGTAGGTGCCGCTTAGGATAGCTAAGATAAGGAAAGCTGAGACTTTGGCTAAGGTATTCTGTCTCGTGTACCACCTGATAGTTTCTTTGAAGAGGTGTTTGGCTTTTTTGAGTGAGAATTTCCTCTTTTTGTGAAGCAGGATCCCGTCTAAGGATTTCTCTTTCTTACGTAACAAGGTACGTAACTGAGAGAAGATGTTTTTAAAAACGTTTTGAAAAAGAGTAATCCTCTTGGTTTTCTTCTGGAAAGGATTGGGTTTGAGGAGAATGCTTCTTTTGGGATGAACGACACCGTCAAAACACCCTTTTCTTCTGTGTAAGGCAGTGAAACTTGTCTGTCTGTTTTTGTTTTCAGAAAGAGGAGCTAAGCGCATACTTCAGTTCCTTTTTTTCATATCAAAAAAGAATTTGGACAACCAGTATCCATTAAGAAGAATATCATGAAAAAGGGGAAGGAAGAAGGAGAAAACGAATTTTAATTAGTGATCTCTTCCATTTTGACATTGATGACTCCGGCACCGAGAGAAGCGATTTTTTGAAAGGCCGCCTTATCCAGATCGATGATCCGTCCCCCGACAAAAGGCCCCCGATCATTGATGACGACAATGACGCTTTTTCCATTTTCCGTATTGGTGACCTTCACATAACTCCCTAAGGGAAGCCACGGGTTGGCGGCAGCCATCGTGCCGGTCCAGGCGTACCAGGAAGCTCCCCCCGAATGGCTCTTCCCCAGCTTCACGTACGTTCCCTGTGTCACCACTTCGGTTACCGGCTCTTTCACTACCTCGGTGTTGATGAGCTTTCGATTGACTTCTTTCCCGTCATAAGAGCTCACGCGATACGTCTGTCTTTCAATCCCCTTTTCCCCCTTGACGGTGACGATATTTTTTCTCCAAGAGAGGGCGCTTTCCTCGTTCACCTTTTTAAGGAAGGGAATATTTTTTTCCACGATCTTTTCTTCGATCGTCACTCTGGTAACGACTATTTTCATATCCGGACTCACTTCCTCCGGACGAGCCGGCTTTACGATATCGTCTTCATCCAAAATTATCTCTCCATCTCGGAGCGCTTCTTCGACGTCGAGCGCCTGCGTACGATACTTTTTCGTTTCTCCGTCCGCAGAAACGGAAACATTTTTGGCGCGGGCTATATACAGGGTCATGTTGGGAGCGATCTTTTGATCCTCTCCAGGGAAAACACTGTCCCTTTCCTGCAGAACTACGTTCTCTTCTTTCAAAAATTCTCCGACCGTCTTACTGGAAATATTCAGAAAATACAGCTCACTCCCGTTATCAATAAGCGAAACAGTGTTTTTTCTTTCAACATTGTTCCAGATCGATGGTCTGGCTCTGAAAAAAGAAACATAAAAAATCCCCGCCACCACCAGAAGGAGCGCGACAATCATCGTGATCTTTTTCTTTCCCCCAAGAATATCCATAACAGTCTCGTCATTCTTTAAATCGATACTGCAGCGCTTCGGCGAGATGAGGCATCCGTATATGTTCCGACTCTTCCAAATCGGCAATGGTACGCGCCACTTTCAGCACCCGCATATAACCGCGTGCGGACAATCTCAACCGATTCACCGCTTCGCGAAGCAAAGCCTTGCTTGCCTCATCAACTATACAGACTTCCTTCACCATCTGGCCAGTCATTTCCGCATTCGTATGATATGGTTTTTTCGCGAAGCGGTTCTTTTGCTTTTCACGAGCCATTTTCACCCGTTCACGGATATCTTTACTCTTCTCGCTGTTCGGATTCGCCTCATCGAGCTTCTCAATTTTCAATCGCGGGACATCGACATGCAGATCAATGCGATCCATGATTGGCCCGGAAATCTTTAATTTATACCGGCTCGCTTGAGCCGGCGAACAAGCGCATACCCGTTCGGGATCTCCCGCAAACCCGCAGGGACAGGGATTCATAGCCGCGACCAGCATGAATCTAGCCGGAAAACGAAGAGAGCCCTTCGCTCTCGCGACCGTCACCTCGCCATCCTCGAGCGGCTGGCGAAGATTTTCCAAAACAGTCCGGGAGAATTCAGCGAATTCATCCAAAAATAAGACGCCGCGATGAGCCAGACTGATTTCACCTGGGCGCGGATAGCTTCCGCCCCCGATAAGGGAGACGGCGCTCGCCGTATGATGCGGTGATCGGAAAGGTCTGGTCGAGACGAGAGATTCATTTTTGGGAAGCGCTCCGGCTACTGAAAATATTTTTGTCACTTCCAGGCTTTCCTCGAAATCAAGTTCAGGAAGGATGGTCGGGAGCGTTTTCGCAAGCAGCGTCTTCCCGCTACCCGGAGGACCGATGAAAAGCACGTTGTGTCCGCCAGCCGCCGCGATTTCCAATGCGCGTTTGGCGTGCTCCTGTCCCCTCACGTGAGACATATCCGAAAGATTCTCATCTTCGATTTTTTCTTTTTTTTCTCCCATGAACGGTTTGATAATAACTTCGCCTCGCAGATGTTTGATCAGATCGAACAGATGCCTGACCGGAATGACATCGATATCCTGTACGAGCGCCGCTTCCCTCGCATTCTCTGCCGGCACATATATTTCGCGGAAGCCTTTTTCTTTTGCGAACAGGGCTATAGGCAGCACTCCCTGGACACGTCGCACCATGCCATCCAAAGCGAGTTCACCGATGAATAATCTTTTCTCATGATCGAATGCGACCTGTTTCGTGGCCAAAAGAAATCCCAAAGCCATCGGGAGATCGTAGATCGGCGTATTTTTGGGAAGATCCGCCGGCGCAAGATTCACCGTGATACGTCCGCTCTGGTGCGGGGGCTTGAAGCCGCTATTTTTCAAAGCCGCGCTCACCCTATCGCGGGATTCCTTGATAGCGGTATCCGGCAACCCGACCAGCGTAAAATGATGGAGTCCCTGAGAAAGGACATCCACTTCGACTTCCACAAGAACGCTTTCCAATCCCAAAGTGGCGGCAGAATATATTTTTGACGACATACTCATGAATGATTATGCTGTTTTGTTTTGCATTTTGACGATAAAAAAATAAACGATACTGACGGTGAGAAAAGCATCAGCGGCATTGAAAGATGTGAAATATGGTACATGGATATAGTCATACACGCATCCGAAAAAAATCCTTTCCAGAAGATTGCTCGCCCCTGCGGCCATGAGAATAATCCACGCGAAAGACAGCGATCGTTCATCTTCACCCAGCCAGAAAAAGAAAAAAAGAAGCAGGACGGAAATCGAAAAAAAGATGATCAGCGATGACGGAAGAGAAAGACTGAATGCACCGTCCGCATTACACGTGCCTGGCAAAAAAATTCCGGCAAGAAAAAAAATACATTGAAAAATGACAACAAAAAAGGTTACAGAAAGGATCCCTTGCATCACTTTCCGTAACCTCATACGCAAAAATTAAAGCGCTACTTTTGCTGCAGGATAGGCGCGCAGACGATCCTCGCTTATTTCTTCTCCCGTATTTTCATCCTTGCCATATGTGCCATCTTCCATTTTGCGGAGAGCTTCGGATACATCCTTCAACTGGGCTTCGAGCGTATTTTCCAATGCCAGGTTATCGACGTACTCTTCGACCTCTGATGCATTTTCGTCCGGATCCGTTCCCATGTCCTCAATCCTGGTTTCGTAATTCCCTGGCGTGCTGGTCGCTTTCGCAAAACGTGAAAGCTCCTTTTCCAAATGTTCCTTTTCCGCAAGCAGCTTCTTTTTCAGTTCTTCCAAAGTTTGTGTATCAAGTGCCATAAGCAAAAAATTATATCTTAGCTCCTTTATGATACCAAACTGAGAGGGTGCTGTCTAGAGAAAAATACCTTCCAAATGTCTCACTTTTGCTTTCTTAGAGCCTCTTTCAACAAGTATCGAGAGAGCATCGAACGAATACGGAGTGCCAGCCATTTTTCTTTCCCGTATATAATGCCAAGCGATCTTTTCCAGCTTGTGCAATTTGGACTGCGTGATATTTTGTTCCGGCAAAGGAGCGTCCAGGCCGGCATCGATTCTTGTTTTCACTTCGACAAAGATCAGTGCCTTGCCTTTCATCGCAATGATGTCGATTTCTCCCAACCGGCGGCCGAGCGTGTTCTTGTAATTTTTTTCAATGATCTTATACCCTTTCTGCTCAAGGTACGTACAGCCGATCTTCTCCCCCAGGGCTCCTAAAATAATTTTCTCATTTTCGAGCATACGCAAAAATATGCTTCATTATAGCACTCTTACGCTCTGTTGAATTTCCCACTTCCCATTTTTTGGGAAACAAAAAACACCCGTTAGGGAGTCCATTCGTCGTCTTCACCCGATCACCATCGAAATGTTGGTGTCGGGCGCTACGTGCGCCCAATAAATATATATTTGGCTGTAGCGCCCGAACTTGCATGTGCCAACAGGTATGTCGGTTACCTAGTCTGGGTGAGGGACATCAGTAATCCATTGATCACGCCTGTATTTTGTACACATGTTTATTGCAGCGGGCCTAACTATTCCACTACTTTTTCCCCTTCACCATTCTCTGGCACTTGGCCTTTTGTTTTTTTGAAAGAACTTGTTTTTTTGTTTCTTTTTGTTTTTCTCCTGTTTTTATTATTTTTCAGGAGCAAAATTTTGTTTTTATTTTGGGTCCTCATGTTAGGATGAGGCGGCATCAGCACGTTGGCTGATACTCTTGAACAGTGAAAGAGTCCCCTTCACAATTAGGGGGAAATTGTGATTGGGAACTCTTTCACCGTTGTTAATGGTTCGCGAGGGGGTTGTCAAAGTTCTACTTAACTACAGATTCATTATAACAGAAAAAAATGCTTTGGTCAATTCCGGTTGATAACTAATGCTTTATATCAGGCCTTATTCCACTCTTTGGATCTTGCAACTCATTTTCAATAATTCTGGGGCTTCAGATAAAGTAAATTACTTTTATTGAGCTTCAGATAAGCCATATTTCTTATTCAGCATTGACCGCAGCGTATCTTTCGTAGTTCCTATCAACCAATTATTCTCTTTGATGATGTAATCGAATGAATAATTCTTTTGTTCGTCGACATTGACGTACCGGATGGTTTGTCCCTTATAAGAACCGCTTTTAAAGACGACCTTCGCAGGAACAGTGATATCCCGGTACAAAAAATCATGAAATTCGCCTGGCAATGCGGCCTCTTCCTTCTCTATGAGCGGCAGAGCTTCAGTCGTTGAAGAAAACGAAAGCTTGAAGCCTATACGCATCGAACCCCCATCGTTGTAGAGAAAAATCGAAAATGGCTCATCAATAGTCTGAAGCAGCTCCGGAGAAAGCTTCAGTCCTGTCAAAAAAGCCAGTCGACTGAATGCGAGGGGGTTATTGTTCAGATCCGTTATCACAAACTCTATTGGAGAGTTCAAATTCGAACTTTTCATCCTCTCACCTGCTTCTTGAAGCGCTTTTGAGATATCGTCGACTGTCGCTTCTTCCGTATTCAAAGCCAGATAATTCGGATTATTCGGGGAATACGGTAAGACGACCGGTGCGGGAACATCTGTCTGGTCAGTACTCGTCTGCTGATCGGCGTCTTGAGGAACAGATACCGTTCTTATTTTCACGTACCAGTACGTACCCGCCAAAACAGCGATGAGGACAATCGCCCCGAGCGCAATAAAAAGCGCAACATGCTTCTTTTGCACGCTTTTGTTCGTAGGTCGTGAGACATCATCTGTCATAGTCTTTGCTATCGGCGTTCGTGCGGCTATCGCATTCGAAGCGGCGTTTTTCACTCCGCTTTCGGCAAAGGGACTCGGGGTGGTTGCGGTTTTCGTTATTCGGGGCTGTTCATTTCCGTCAACGGTGTTCCCTTTCGCCCGTGCCGGTTGCGGATCATTCATTGTTTTCACCGCATTTAAAATTTCCTCCGGGATAGGTTCTTCAGGCACTATATTTTTTTTGGAAAAAAAAGAAAACGACATAAATGATATTTTTTTATAAAACAAAGAGAGAGGCCATCCTCTCTCTCAGTATACACCAAAATTTCCTGTTCCGTGTATATCTACTTGCTCTGCTGTTCGATATGTTTCTTCGCTAATTTGTGCGAGAGATTTATACGTCCTTGGGAATCGATTTCCTTCACGATGACAGGAATGATATCTCCGACTTTCACGACATCTTCCACGTGCTCAACTCGTTCATCGGAAAATTCAGAAATATGGATCAGTCCTTCCTGATTCGGAAGCACTTCGGCAAAGGCGCCGAAATTCATAAGCCGAGTGATTCTTCCCTGAAACAGTTCTCCTGCCTTCACTTCACGCGTGATATTCTTTACCCATTCAACGGCTTTTTGGGCGCTGACTTCATCGGTTGAGGTGATAAAGACGGAGCCGTCATCTTCGATATCGATAGCCACGCCGGTTTCATCGATGATCTGATTGATCATTTTCCCTCCGGGGCCGATGACGTCGCGGATCTTTTCAGGATTGATATGAAGGGTGATGATGCGTGGAGCGTAAGGCGACATCACAGCCCGAGGTTCCGGCAGGACATCCAACATTTTTCCCATGATGAACATTCTTCCTTCTTTCGCTTGAGCGATAGCCACTTTAAGCACCGCCGGGGTCAAGCCATCGATCTTCACATCCATCTGCATCGCCGTAATGCCATCTTTGGTGCCGGCAACTTTGAAATCCATGTCTCCATAATGATCTTCCAATCCTTGTATGTCTGAAAGGACCTTGTAAGCCCCGTCTTTCCCTGTAATGACCCCCATCGCGATTCCGGCCACAGGCTTTTTGATCGGCACACCCGCATCCATGAGCGAAAGCGTGGACCCGCAAGTCGAAGCCATCGAAGATGATCCGTTGGATTCCAGCACTTCAGAAACCAGTATGATGGTATACGGAAATTCATCTTTGCTTGGCAACACGGGAACCAGCGCCTTTTCTGCTAACGCGCCGTGACCCACTTCCCTTCTTCCTGGTCCGCGCATCGGACGCACTTCCCCTACCGAATAAGGAGGGAAATTGTAAAAATGCATGTAGCGTTTCTTCTCATCGGTCTCCATGGTATCCACGACCATTTCATCGCCGGGCGCACCGAGCGTCGTGACCGTCAAAGCCTGCGTTTCTCCTCGAGTGAACAATCCGGTTCCATGCGTACGAGGCAATACTCCGACTTTGCACCAGATCGGACGGATTTCAGTCAGCTTGCGCCCATCCGGACGAGCTTCTTTCTGCAAGATATTGGCATGAACCGCGTCGTCAGCCACTTCATCGGTGATAAGCGAAAGCAGTTCGGAGAGATTTTTTTGTTCGGGATATTTTTCGCTGGCATACGCGGCGATCTTCGCATTGATTTCCGCAACCGTTGCTTCCATATTCTGTTTCGGCAAAACATACAGCGCCTCTGACAACCCGGACTTTTCAACATACGCCCGTATATCAGCCTCGAATTCTTCGCTTCCACATAATCTGGCTGCCGCTCGTTTTTCCTTGCCGCCTTCTTTTTGAATGCTTTCAATGAATGAAGCAATCTTCTCTATAGCCTCAAATCCGAACTCAAAGGCTTCGGCCATCTTCTCTTCCGTAATTTCTTTGGCGCCGGCCTCGATCATGTTGATTTTTTCTTTCGTTCCGGAAAGCAGCAGGTCAAGATCGCTTAATTTTCGCTCTTCAGAAGAAGGATTGAGCACGAGCTTGCCTTCCTGCAAACCGACACGAACAGCCCCGATCGGACCGTTCCACGGAATATCGGAAAGCGACAAGGCTGCGGAGGCCGCGATCATGGCTACCAGATCCGGATCGTTCTCTCCGTCGTATGAAAGAGTCGTCACGATGACCTGAACTTCATTCCGCATCCGACTATCGAACAAGGGTCGGACCGTTCTGTCCACTGCCCTTCCTGAAAGAACGGCATCATCGGAAGGCCTTCCTTCACGTTTGATAAATCGGGAACCCTTGATCTTTCCCGCCGCATAGTAACGTTCCTCGTAATCCACCATCAAAGGGAAATACCCGGTTATTTTGGACATTTCCTTGCTCATCACAGCTGTGGCGAGCACAACCGTATCCCCATAACGAGCGGTCACTGAGCCGCTGGCCTGCTTGGCAATCAACCCTGTCTCAATGACGAGTTCCCGACCCCCAAGTTGAAGAGACCATTTCTTCTCTTGCATAGCTTTTTGGCTCTGCAGATAAGTCGAAGACGAAGTCTTGGAACCGCGCTCGGGCAGTTAATAAACACGCGACTGAGACCGAAAAACGGAAACACTCGTGTACCTATTAACCAGCGCTCTGAGCCGGCCCACTTATATGCGAGAGCTATTTACTTCAAATTAATTTGCTGCCTACACTCTATCCGAACCGACTCCCTTTGTCAAAGAAAAGACCGGCTGATGCAGTCGGTCTTCTTACGCTCGCTTCCCGTCTTCATTAGAAGAGATAGCGCTTTTTATTTTCCGAAAGATTGATGAAATCATCTGCCTGCTCGATGAGTTTGGCTGAAGCAGACTCGGCGAACGCCATGACTTCCACTCGACAACCGCTCGTGTTTTGGAGATATTCAACCAAAGAAGTGTAATCTCCATCACCGGAAACGATCACGATGGCGTCCAATTTCGATGCCATTTTAATCGCATCTATGGCGATCCCTACGTCCCAATCGCCTTTTTTCGAACCATCAGGGAAAATCTGCAGGTCCTTGGTCTTCACCTCGTAGCCGCTTTTCTCCAAAGCTTCAAAAAACTTTTCTTCCGTAGCCTCGACGGTTTTTATCCCATAGGCGAGTGCACGGATAAGCTTGCGTTCGCTGGTCGCATCCAGCAGCACATTTTTGAAATTCACCTTCTTGCTGTAAAGCACGCGGGCGCTATAGTACATATTCTGAATATCTACCAAAACACCGACTCTCTGCTCTGCAAACTTTGCCATATATGTCGTTTTTAACTTCTTTTATAAAAGAAAAAAGGGCTAGTCCAGCCCTAAAGTCTTTACCATTTTTTTGTAAGCCTCTTCATTCGTTTTCTCAAGATAGGTCATGAGTTTTTTTCTCTTGGCCACCATTTTGAGCAATCCACGCCGTGAATGGAAATCCTTCTTGTTCTTTTTCAGATGAGTTGTCAGACGCTTGATCTGTTCCGTAAAAATAGAAATCTGATATTCGGGCGAACCGGTATCCTTCTCGTGTCTTTTTACTTCTCCGCTCACCTTCTCCTTCTGCTTGTGCGTAAGTGCCATAGCATTTGTCAGCAAGATGCTCGTCCGTAAGCGAAAGGCTTTCTTCCTGCTTACGAGCCAATATCCGCTCGTGATAAAAAATTTAATACACGTACTGTAACACGGCTTCCTCTTTTCAGCAACAGTTACGGCAATATAGACAAATAAGGCTTTTTCCTATAGCGTACGAGATGAAATCATCTGCTATGCCACAAAAGGAAATCATCATCGTCAAACTCGGCGGGAGTATCGTGACTGTAAAGCACGGTAAGCGGCCGGCCATTCGCCGTGCGCACATAGAGAAGATTGCCTCTCTTCTGGCCAAAAAATATGATTCCAAAAAACATTCTTTGATCCTCATTCACGGTGCGGGATCGTTCGGCCATCTGCACGCCCATGCGCACGCTCTCGCTGAAGGAACAAAAGATCATCCGGAAAAACTTTTTCGAGCAACGGAAAATCAGGCGCTGGATGAAAAATTGAATAGCGAATTGGCCACGCTGTTCGTGGAAGCAGGATTACCGGTCACCGGTATGCCCACACGGACACTCGCTCTCAATAACCGCGGAAAAATAGCTTCTCTCGCGACTGAGACGATCAATGCTGCCGTAAAAGCCGGAACAATCCCCCTTCTCCATGGCGATATGGTATTCGACTCAAGCTGGGGGCTTTCCGTCTGTTCCGGCGATATTCTCGTTGCGCGACTCGCGAAATTTTTTTCCGCGAAAAAAGTTTTCTTCGCGTCCGATGTAAAGGGCATCTTTTCCAAAGATCCTCATTATTTCAAAGATGCCGAACTTATAAAAAGTGCGAGCCTGAAAGAGATTATGAATGGATCGATCCGATTAGGAAAATCACACAGCATAGATGTCACCGGCGGACTTTCAAAAAAGTTTTCCTCCTTCAAAGATCTCCCGAAGCTGAATGATATTTTTTTCTTCAACGGTCTTCTCCACAACAATTTCTCGTTCATCTTTGATCAGAAAAATTTTCTGGGAACAACAATCAGGAGTAATTAGTTTTGATAAAAAAAGAGATAGCGCGGCCCGTTTGCCTGCTATCTCATGCGTCGATTCGGTCTGGCTCCTCCGCCAGGAGATTGGCGCAGGCGTCAAATCTTTCGAACACTTCCCGGACACCGTCGCGGCAGCATTCCAAGAGAAAGCCGCGCGTCTGCCACCCGAGCGGTTCTACCTCGATACCGGCATCGGCACCGCGCATGTTCTCTGGTCCGCTGTGGAACCAGGCGATGTAGACATGAGCGAGCGTGTCGTAGACCCAGACCGGACCGATCGGTAGCGGCTCAGAAAAATGAACGGTGCGAGTCGCATCCAACTCCTCGTAAACGAGTCGCTGCATGGCCGCCGCGTCACTCTCTCCGTCATGCTTGGTTTCCCATGGGAATGACCGATCTTTCACCCCGAGAATTTTCCCGAGTTCCGGCTTTTCCTTGAGCTCCCGCACGCACCATATCCGACTCCTGGCGTCCAGAAGTATGAGCCCGACACTCCTCTGTCTGGGCACTTTTTCCGTGTGCTTCATTCCTGTCTCCTTTCCGATACAGTGAGCCTACTGTAGCGTCCGAATCGGCATTCTGTCAATATAAAAACCCCCGCTTAAGGCAGGGGTTTCAAACTCGAATTTTCTAGAGAATCGCGAACGCCGCTACGCCGTCTCCAGGTTGCGGTTTCATGACTCTCACCCCCTGAGTCACGCGACCGAGGAGGGGTACGCTCTTGAAAGGAATACGGATGATCGTTCCCTTAAGAGAAGTCAGGAGCAAATCGTCTTCCGCGTTTGCCGCACTCACGACTTTCGCTCCCACGAGCTTGCCGGTCTTAGCCGTCACCTTCATGGTCTTGATTCCCGAACCTCCGCGCTTCTGAACCTTGTAAGATTTCAGTTCGCTCCGTTTTCCGAATCCGTTCTGCGACAAGATGAGAAGTTCTAGCCCTTTTTCTTCGGCCCGTACGGCATTCATGCCGACAATGACATCCACGTTCTTCAGTTTCATACCCTTTACACCGGCCGCCCCTCTTCCCATCGGACGGACGTCAGACTCCTTGAAACGAATAGCTTGTCCGTCGTTGGTCGTAAGAACGATCTCGTCCGTTCCGGTCGTCGGCGAAACCCAGCCAAGCGTATCCCCCTTCTCAAGATTGATAGCGATGAGTCCGCTCCGGCGCACGTTTTCAAAATCTTCCAGTTTCGTTTTTTTGATGGTTCCCTTTTCTGTCGCCATGAAAAGATATTTGTACGCGTCATCCTTATTGAAAGCGATCAGAGCGGTTATCTTTTCTTCCTGAGCGATCTGCAAGAAATTCACGATCGCCTGTCCTTTGGCCGTGCGCGACGATTCCGGAATTTCATAGGCCTTGGTCTGGAAGACCTTGCCGGTATTCGTAAAGAACATGAGGTTATCGTGCGTCTCGATAGACAGTACTTGTGCGATCTTATCTTCATCTTTCGTCGTAGCACCGATCACGCCCTTGCCTCCGCGCTTCTGTACACGATAAACGCTCGGGTTCATGCGCTTCACGTATCCGTCTTCGGTCAGCGTGATCATCGCCTCCTCATTCGGAATGAGGTCTTCCTGGCGGAATTCGCTCACACCCGTCTTGATGACTCGCGTTTTTCTCTCATCTCCGAATTTATCCCTCACTTCCACCAGCTCGCTTTTCACCAGTCCAAGAATCTTATTGCGATGCTTCAAAAGATCTTCCAACATGGCGATCAGTTTGTACTTTTCATCCAATTCATCTTCGATTTTCTTTCGTTCCAATCCGGCCAGCGTCTGCAGGCGCATTTCCAAAATAGCCGTGGCTTGCAATTCGGACAGCTTGAATTTCTTCATCAGATTCGCATGCGCCTCTTCTTTGGTAGGTGATTTCTTGATGGTTTCGATGATGGCATCGATATGATCGAGCGCCTTCTTCAATCCTTCCAATATATGCGCCCGGTCTTTCGCCCTCTTCAATTCGAATTCCGTACGACGGATGACGACCTCTTCCCGGTGCTTGATGTAATATTCGAGAATCGATTTGAGCGTCAAGACCTGCGGATCGACGCCGTCAACCAACGCCAACATGTTGACGTTGAAATTCTTCTGAAGATCCGTCATCTGATACAACTGATTCAAAACTTTTTGAGGAAACGCCTCCTTTTTCAGATCGACAACCACGCGCACGCCATCCTTATCCGATTCGTCACGCAAGTCCTTGATTCCCTGCAGCTTATCGTCTTTGACCAATTCGGCAATTTTCATGATGAGCGATGCCTTATTCGTGGCATAGGTCATTTCGGTGATCACGATTTGAAACTGTCCGCTTTTGGTCTCTACGATTTCAGCCTTGGCGCGACTCATGATCGGTCCTTTCCCCGTCGCATACGCTTCGCGGATATCCTTCACGTTATAGATGATGCCGCCCGTCGGAAAGTCAGGCCCCTTGATAAATCCCATAAGGTCATCTACGTCCGCTTCCGGATGATCTATCAAATGACAGATGCCATCAACGAGTTCGTTCAGATTGTGCGGCGGAATATTGGTCGCCATGCCGACCGCGATTCCGACCGTTCCATTCAACAGCAGCTGAGGAAGCTTGGCAGGCAGAACCAGCGGTTCTTCATGCATGCCATCGAAGTTCGGAATGAAATCAACCGTATCCTTATCGATATCCAAAAGCATCTCTTCGGCGATGGCTTTCAGTTTCGCTTCCGTATACCGGTAGGCTGCGGCGCTGTCCCCGTCCATCGAACCGAAGTTTCCCTGTCCCCACACCAATGGGTACCGCAACGAAAAATCCTGAGCCAAGCGGACCATGGTGTCGTAAACGGCCGTGTCGCCATGCGGGTGATATTTTCCGAGCACTTCTCCGACGACAGTGGCTGATTTTCGGAATTTAGCCGTAGAACGAAGCCCCGTCGACCACATCGAATACAGGATCCGACGGTGGACAGGCTTCAATCCATCACGGACATCCGGCAACGCGCGCGCCACGATGACGCTCATCGCGTAATCGAGATACGATTGCCTCACTTCATCGGTGATCGAGCGGGGTTCAATCTTACCGTCATGGAATTCATTCTTCTCTTGCATAAGCTCAACGTCAATTTATTTATTGCTTAGGATTCGCCACTCCCTCACCGGCTGCCTGGTCTCCTGTCTTGCCATCAAACTGGGAATCGAAAAAATTCTTGTCATCGCTTTGCTTGCCGGTCACCTGAAGCGGTTTCGATTCCTTGAAAAGCTCATTCAGGGAGGGCGTCTTTTCTTGGGTGATTTCCTGCTTGTTTTTGAGAACCGTTTCTGGCAATTCTGAAACGGAACCGAACCCCTCCTTTAAGGTCAGCAGCCAAATACCGAAGATGAAGAGCATGGAAACGATCAGACATGCATACGCGTATCTTCGACGCACGTGCTCCGGCTTCTGGCGAACATTCATTATTTTTTCCCAAAGATACGCCCGCATACAGGATGGTTTATGTTCCGCGCTCCAACAGAACTATTTCCAATTGTTTATCTTCTATGTCTTTCTTTTTTATATTGAGTCGCGGCAAGGACGTGGCCGGGCAGCTCCCGATAGCATCGCAGAAAGCTTTTTCACTTTCCAGAGGCAGGGTCAATCCGGCGATCTTGTAATGCATCGGGATAACGATCTTCGGTTCGATCTTGCGGACCATTTCCGCCGCCAATTTCGAAGAGATCGTACCCGCGCCGCCGACAGGAATGAAGAGGATATCGACGCCATTCAATTTATCCAGCACTTCCGGAGAGAGATCATGTCCGAGCGCCCCTAAAAAGGCGATGTGGATGTCCTCACTTTCAAAGATGAAGAGGGTGTTCTGACCACGTTCCTTCCCCTCTGCTCCGTCTCGAAATGCCGGGAAGCCGAAAGCGGCGATTCCTTTCACCGAATACTCACCGGGAGCATCAAAAACCGTGGGTTCTCCCTTCAAAGTTTCCTTCACTCCTTCCGTATTCCCATGAGTCAGAAAAACAAGATCAGCCTGCCCTTGAGGAGCGCGTAATCCAGCTCCTTTTTCCAAAAGATCGGTCCAGATGATCACGTCTTCGGTCGCCCTTCCGGCCGGTTTGGTGCTTATTTTAAAGCAATAATCCCCGTAGTATTGTATATTCATAGAGAAAAAAATCTTTCAAAAAACTTCCCTTTCAGAAGAAGTTCTGTTCCAGTTTAGCACGGAAAAAGGCACATTGTCCATACGAAAATACGCGTAAAAAACGTAGCAACCGGAGGGCTTGCCAAAAATGCCTCTTTGACGTATACTCCTTGTGAGCTTTCAAAGCTTTGGTGTAATTGGATAACACAACTGAATACGAGGATGCTTTAATCCTTTTGTTCCGGCAGTTTCCTTGCACCTCATAAGGTGTTTTTTGTTTATTAGCGCTTTAAATTCTAATGGTATGAGCCTGCGCTCTCGTACAAACTGATCAAATCTTATGTCAACGACAGAACAGGAAGTCGAGATTTCTCCGATGGAGGCACTCTTGAACCAACATATAGTCGAAATACCTGAAATCGGAGCCGTCATTCCAGGCACGGTTTTTTATGTCGCCTCAAGCTATGCGCTGATCGACCTGGGACCGCTCGGGACCGGGATAGTCTTAGGCAAGGAAATGCGTGATGGTCTCGGACCGGAAGGCAAATTGAAAGTGGGAGCTGTCGTCACCGCCACCCTCATGAACTATGAAAACGAAGACGGTTACATAGAGCTTTCCATCCGTGAAGCATCATATGAAAAATCTTGGGAAGACATCGAACACAAACTGACCAACCGCGAAGTACTCTCGACCAAAGTGACCGAAGCCAATAAGGGCGGATTGATGGTCGAAATCAACGGCATCGTAGGATTCTTGCCCGTTTCCCAATTATCAAGCGAGCATTATCCTCGCGTCGAAGACGGGGACAAGAACAAGATTCTGGACCTGCTGAAGAAACTGATCGGCCAAGAAATCATGGTGCGCATTCTCGATGCCGATCGGGAAACAGAGAAGCTTATCGTCAGTGAAAAAGCCGCTCAAAGTGAAAAAGAACGGGAACTTATCAATCTCCTCAAAGTCGGTGATGTCATCGAAGGAGAAGTCAGCGGCGTTGTTGATTTCGGCGCCTTCGTGAAATTCGCTCCTCCATTGAAAGAGGGTGAGAAGAAATTCGCCGAGAAACTAGAAGGACTGGTTCATATTTCTGAACTGGCCTGGCAGCTCATCGATGATCCTCGCGAAATGATCAAGACGGGTGATCACGTCGAAGCGAAAATCATCGGCATTGAAGACACTCGCATTTCCCTTTCCATGAAAGCGCTCAAGAAAGACCCTTGGGATGCCGTCGCAGAGAAATATAAGGTAGGCGATGTCGTTTCCGGAAAAGTCGATAAGATCAATCACTTCGGAGCATTCGTCTATCTCGACAAGGATATCCACGGATTGGCACACGTCAGTGAATTCCAGGATGTCTACCCTGGCAAGAAAATCGAGGAGGTATTCAAGGAAGGAGAAACGTATTCGTGGAGTATCCTCTCCATCGAGCCGAAGAGCCATCGCATGGGCTTGCTTCCGGTGAAAGAAGGAGCGAAAGAAAAAGAGGCTCCAGCGAAGAAAGAGGAAAAAGCCTAACGCTTCAAAAAACATCCTGCTCTGCCAGGATGTTTTTCTATAACAAAATCGCAAAAAATATCCGCTATGCTGAGTTTCAAAAATATGTTCGTCGTTTACGGTCCTTCCGGCTCAGGCCAAGATTCCGTCGTTGAAGGGGTCGCGAAAAAATTGCCCCTGGAAAGGGTCATCACGACTGTCACACGCCCGATGAGATCCACGGAATCCCAAGGGAAACCGTATTATTTCATCTCCCGCGAGGAATTTGAAAAAGGAATACGGCAGGGATCTTTCTTGGAATATGTGGAAAAATACCTAGGGGTATACTATGGGGTGACGGAAGAGGAAATAGAACGGATCGTTAAGACCGACAAAGCCGGCATTTGGAAAGTGGATTTCGAGGGAGCGCGCGATTTGAAGCGGCGCTTTCCGGAACTGACTGTCATCTTCATCAATGCCCCGCTTCCTATTATCGAGGAACGGCTGCGAAAACGCGGAGAGCTGACCGAAGAAGATCTCCAAGCTCGACTCGATCATATCCGCGAGTGGCTTCCTAAGAGCATCTATGATTACAAGATCGAAAACGAAGAAGGCAAGCTCGATCAAGCGATCGAACAAGCCGTCGCCATCATTAAAAAACACTCGAAATAAACGGGTGATCCTTTCTCCTTTTTCCAGAGGGTTCTTAAAGCGTGTTCAAAATGATATCGCCCCGGCTTCCTTGTGGAGCAAAGGCGATTCGCTGATTATCGGCGTGTCAGGCGGACCGGACAGCGTCTGTCTTTTGGATCTTCTGTTTCTGCTTTCCAAGAAATATGATTTCAAACTTCACGTCGCCCACGTCAATTATGGCCTGAGGGGAAAGGATTCCCTTCTCGACGAACAGTTGGTTCGGAAACTGTCAGACACATACGATCTCCCCTGCAGCATACTCCATGTAAAAAAGATTCAGAGCACCAATATCGAAGAACGGCTTCGGGACATCCGCTATCGATTTTTCGAAAAGCTGCGCGCTCAGAAGGGCTGCAGCGCCATCGCCGTCGCGCACAACAGGGATGATCAAGCGGAAACGTTTCTTATGCGCCTGCTTCGGGGATCGGGTGGTTCCGGCCTCTCTTCCATGCTGCCCAAGAACGGATTCATCATCCGCCCACTGCTTTCCATCAGCAGAGAGGAGATCCTGCGGTATATCAAGGAGCGCTCGCTTAGGTATCGCATCGATAAAACCAATCTGGGAACGGACTTCTTACGCAACCGGCTTCGTCATTCGCTGATTCCAAATATAGAAAAGGAATACCAACCGAATATCAAAGCGATTCTGGCGGATACCGCCGAACTCCTGGCTGCCGACAGCGCATTTATTGAAAACTTCGCGAGCCGTATTTCTTTATTGAAAGAAAAAAACGGCATTTCTTTTTCCCTACCAGCCCTTCTCTCCGATTCGCCTGCGCTTGCGAATCATTCTCTCCGTTTTATTCTCCGCCCGTTTTTCGGAGGAAAAAATCCGAGCATGGGACTGGTCCGCGAAATCATAAAAGCGCTTAAAAGCGCCAAAAGCAAACATCAAATAATCGAGGCGGGAGGGTTGAAATTAACGAGGAAAGGTGATACAGTTACACTACTCAAATTGGCAAAATAGCGAGTGTTGCGCGATTTTACGATCACCGCTCGGGAATAAATGAGACCTCCCTTCAGTCGTTCGTTCGGTAATAACCCTTTATTGGCATTGACAATCATTCTATGGAAAAAATCTTAAAGAATCTCTCCACCATAATCCTCCTCTTTCTGCTTGTTTCCGGAATTTTCATATTGTATCAGTCGCCCAGCGTCAAACCTACCGAGATTTCACTCAGCGAACTGGTAACGGAGATCAACCAGGACCAGGTGAAGCAGATTGCCGTCAAAAGCAATGAACTTTCCATCGAACTGAAGGATGGAAAGAAAGAAAAAGCGAGCAAAGAATCTGAAACGTCATTGTCAGAAACCTTATCAAACTACGGTATCGATAAGGATAAACTGAAGAATGTCTCGATCAGTATCCAAAAAGAATCCGGGGTCGTTTTCTGGTTGGCAGCTATTTTGCCATTTCTCCTTCCTTTCCTTCTTATTGCCGCTTTTATCTGGTTCATGATGCGGCAAGCTCAAAGAGGGAACTCTCAGGCTCTCTCCTTCGGCATGAGCCGCGCTCGCATGCTCGATCCGAAAGAAAAGAAAAAACGGGTGACATTCGCGGATGTAGCTGGAGCCAAGGAGGCGAAAACTGAATTGGAAGAAGTCGTCGATTTTCTCAAGCATCCTAAGAAATTTCTCGCTATGGGCGCCAAGATTCCCAAAGGTGTTCTTCTTCTCGGCCCTCCGGGAACGGGGAAGACCCTGATGGCGAAAGCAGTAGCGGGCGAAGCCGGCGTTCCTTTCTTCAATATCAGCGGCTCGGAATTCGTCGAGATGTTCGTCGGGGTGGGCGCCAGCCGCGTGCGCGATCTTTTCAAACAGGCCAAGAAGAATGCTCCAGCCATAGTCTTCATCGATGAGATCGATGCTGTTGGAAGGCACCGCGGAGCCGGTCTCGGCGGCGGCCATGACGAGAGAGAGCAGACGCTGAATCAGATTCTCGTCGAAATGGATGGGTTCGAGACGGATACGAGCGTAATCGTCATCGCCTCCACCAATCGCCCGGATGTATTGGATCCGGCGCTGCTTCGTCCCGGACGATTCGATCGCCGTGTCACCATGGATCTTCCCGATATCAATGAACGCGATCAGATTCTTCTTATCCACACCGCAAACAAGCCATTGGAAGAAGCAGTGAAACTGCGGACTTTAGCCGAAAGAACGCCCGGTTTTTCAGGTGCTGATTTGGCGAATCTCGTCAACGAGGCAGCCATACTTGCCACCCGCAGGAATAAAAAGACTATCGGCATGCCGGAACTGACTGAATCTATCGAAAAAGTCATCCTCGGACCGGAGAGAAAAAGCCGCGTCATCAACAAAAAAGAGAAAGAGATTGTTGCCTACCACGAAGGTGGTCACGCGCTCGTAGGCGCCTCTCTCCCCTTCGCGGATCCTGTTCACAAAGTATCAATCATTTCTCGTGGACATGCCGGAGGATATACGCTTGCCGTTCCGGAAGAGGACAAAAGTCTTCATTCCCATAGTTATTTCATCGATGAACTGGCCGTTTTCCTGGGCGGCTATGCCAGCGAAAAATTAGTTTTCGGCGTCATCACCACAGGGCCTTCAAACGATCTGGAACGTGCGACGCAGATGGCACGGAATATGGTGACCCGTTACGGAATGAGCAGACTCGGAGCCAGAACCTTCGGAAAGAAAGAAGAGCTCGTCTTTCTCGGAAGGGAGATGCATGAGGAACGCAATTACTCCGAAAAGACCGCTCAGGATATCGATGGTGAAGTGACCTTCCTCATCGATGAAGCATTCAGACGTGCGACGGAGATTCTCACCGAAAGAAGAGCTATCCTTGATAAGATCGCGAGAGCCCTGCTTGAAAAAGAAACACTTGAAAAAGACGAGTTCGAAGCAATCGTCGGCAAACTTCCAAAACAGCCGGAGTCCCTTATCGCTTAAATTCTTCTTTATGAGAAAAAAGTTTTTCAAAACTTTTTTTCAAGCCTGTTCGGACTCTTTCTCAAACCCCCTTCTCTTCTGGTATGGTTTTTTGCTGTTCTTCCCTATCACAACCGGTTACTTTCTTGTTTTTTTGTTCGCCAACAATTCGCCCTGGGTAAGCAGCCCCCTCTATACAAACTCCATCTTTTTCTTCCCCCTGACCTTCATTCTTTCGCTCTGGGGAAAAAATAAACTGATTCTTTCGTTGGACTCTCTTTCTAAAAAGAAGGAAAAGAAAAAAGAAGCACGTTTTTTGCAAAAGTTTTTTTCTCTTTTCCGTCTTTCCTTCCTTTTCTTTTTTCTTTCGTTTGTCGTCATACTTATTCTCAGCATGCCGCTTTCCATGTATTGGGCAAACACGAAAGAGATCTCATCCACCCTTTTCGCATTGGCCTTTGTCACCTACCTTCCGATATCTTTCATTCTTTTTTTAGTAGAGGAATTTTCCTTTTTTTATATCAGCCTCTCCGAACTCTCTTTCCGCTCCGCCCTCGAAAATGGAGCGAGGATTTTTCTGAAATACCCCTGGGTAAGCGCTCTGTATTGTTTCTTCCTCTTCTTGATCCTTTCCGTCTTTACATTTTTCTTTAACATCGGTATGCTAGGTATTGTCGCACTTTTACAAAAGAAGACGGCCCTTCAGAATCCGGAAGCTTCTTTTCTTCTGCTTGCACTGCTTTTCGCGATCTGGATCATTATCGTCAAGCATGCATTCTATATTATTTTCTTCAAAGAAATCGCCACTCCCAAAGAACCGACGACCAAATTAAAGGAAGACGTTCTTCTGGAAACGACTCTCAAAGATTTTCCTCCCGCGTAATTTCAACACTCGGGCAATTAGCTCAATTGGTTAGAGCGTCACATTGATCCCGCACCTGAATACCTAAAGTTTTATGGGTCTGTAGCTCAGTTGGTTAGAGCGCTACATTGACATTGTAGAGGTCTCCAGTTCGAATCTGGACAGACCCACATAAAAAGGTATTCAGGTGCCGGATGAAGGTCACTGGATCGAATCCAGTATTGTCCACAACAAACACAAAAAAACTCGGACTATCTCCGAGTTTTTTTCTTACGAAACGAATTCCTAATAAGCGAGCGGGCTCGGCGGAGGAGGCGTCTTCACATTTACGCTGACATTCGTGCGCTGGTTGAGTACCGAACTGAAATTGGCCGCCGGTCCCAAAGAAGAGGTCGCCTGACTCAGAGCTCCCCCGATCTGATAACTCGCCCCATTCACTTCTCTCTGAATGTTGCTTTGAATTTGTCCGACACCGTTTTGAACCAACTTATTGATTGTGGTATTCACTACAGCCGAAACGACGCCGCTCAAAAATTCCGCAGGGTTCGAAGCGCTCGCAATCATTTGATCCCCGAGGTTTTGAATACTGCTGGCCTTAGCTTCGATCAAGGCTGCTGGCGCGATAGTCACTCCATTACTTTCAGGACCGATAAAGCCCGATGACTGCGCCTTCACTTGAGCTATCTCTTCCTCTCTTGCCAAGCTCTCTGCATAAGCGTTTTCGGCCATCAGACTATATCCGAAAGTATTATTCGCCGGATTGGAAAAGTAAGCATTAAAGCCCCTCCAGTCGCCTTCGGCAAAGAGTGCGTCCGGTGAAGCGGCGTACTGATCCAGATTATAGGTCGGAGCAGAGCCTTCAGTCCCGATACTCCGCTGCGCCTGGTTCACAAGATAGCCGGTATAATTTTCTGAAACGTCCCCCGTCAAATCTCCAGCACCGATGTAATTCGCCGAAGCGAATTTTCCTCGAGTAGAAAGCGTAAAGAAGTCATTCATCATAAGATTCGTCTTTCGCTGCGGTGTATCATACAAGAAATCGTCCCAGCGCGTTATGAAGAGAGCCTGTCCGGACGTTTGGCCGCCAACCAGTTGCGAAAGTTGATTATTCAGCATCTGAATAGCCGTGACTTTGAGTGTTCCCAGAATCGCACCTTCGATTTGCCGCGTTATCGAATCGAGCACATTGTCCGTCAGCATGGCAAAGATGGACTCGCCCCAAGCGCCGGCTTTCGCCTGTGGAGCAAAGCTTGTCATGCCGAACATCAACAACAGCGCGAGAAAATATTTGGCGCCGTTTTTATGCATTTTTTTTGACATCAATGACAACATAGACTAAAGATCTATTGGAATTTCCTGGATACCGTAGTCGCTCAGTTTCTGAAACACTTCTTGACCAAAATCCGTAACGACGCCGAGGAACCCCTGAACCTTTGATAACGACGCTATCTGACCGATCGGATCCTCCTTGTTATTGTGCTTCTTCACATCATCTTTCAGTTCCACCATATACTTCGCCATTTTGAGCGCCTTCACATGAACATCGATCATCGCCTCCGGCACTTCGACATCTTTTATTTCTTTCAAAGTTTTTTCCCCTTTCTCCGAAAGCTTATCAATTGAATCCGTGTTTCCAAGCGCGAGAGCCGAAAGAGAATCGGTCGAGAGCGAGGTGAGCAATGAACCCAGGTCATTTTCCGAATGAAAAGTTTTCGGAGAATTATTTGCCAGAATATACGCCATCACCGTGAGATACTCCACCACCGCATCCTTCTCTTTTTCTTTCTTATCTTTACCACTTAAATTTTTAGGCAATTTTTTTATTTTAATTTCATCAAGCGAAACATCAGGAAGAACGATTTCCGTATCTGCCTCTGAAAGCACTTTCTGGACAGCCGAATTAACATTCTCCAAAGTTATGGCGTCTCCCGTCCCGGATCCCGACTGTACCAGGCTTGCAATTTCAGTCGAAAAGTTATCTGTGAGATTTGAAACTTTCTGCGTCGCATCTTTATTCGACTGATCGCCGTGGACCGATGCCAGCTTATCCCCCGGTGCGTGCTTCAATGGATCATACCCGCTTTCCACTTCTACACCGTCCATATATCCGTCACCATCCGTATCCTTATTATTCGGATCCGTCTTATAGAGACTTTCTTCATCATTGCTTAATCCATCTTGATCGGAGTCTTCAAAAATGGATTTAGTCGAAGCGGCATCGCTTGCAAGCACGAAAAAAGCCGTGCTGAATACGAACAGACAGAAAAAAATAAAGAAAGTTATTCGAACATTCTTTTGAGAAATTTCTCCGAGTAATTTTTGACTCATACAGAGTGCTTTTTTATTTTTGATGGAGGCTCGTGATCACGCCCTACAAAGAAAATCAATGAAGAACAAATCTTCATTTACATAAAAAAATTATATCATTGTTTCACTTTCAAACAAAATTCAAACAGTATTCAGATTCAATCTTTTGGATTGCTATGAATACCCCTTGTTTGGAAAGTGGGATTTTATTTCACTTGATTCACAATACTTAAATGAGAAATCTTTCCGTACTCTTCATCAAACATGGTAATTATTGCGGTAGTACATTGTAATATATTTAACCATTTTTCAGTGTTTTGTCAATACCTAGTCCTTAAGTAAAGACCTAGCACTCAAACCCGTAAATACCCAGAAGAGAAGAAAGGTTGGCTGTATATCCCAAAAATAATGATCGAAAAGCATGAGAAATGATATGAGCAAAAGGCAAGAAATTATAATAACCGTATTGAGAGAAGAAATTGTTCCACATGGAACATTAATTATCATGTTATAGAGAATTGAAACAAAAAAGAATAAGAAGAGCGTCAGTCCTATAACGCCTAACTCTGCAAGAACGATTAAATAGACATTGTGTATAGGCTGAAACTGCCAAGGCTCTAAAGTCTGATTGTAATATTGCTGCATACCTATCACCGACTGGCTTATTCCAACACCCCGGAGAGGTGATCGCGCCATAATGATATTCAGACTTTCCTGTAAGAAAGCTCTTTCATTAAATGGTTGGGTGATAAAATAGTACAAATCAATCTTGTAAATTAAAAAAATCGTACCTAGAACAGCTAATATCGTAATCAGCCATTGTTCCACGTGGAACATTCTTAACTTCCGGATGGATTTGTTCCACGTGGAACAAATTATGTTCAATAACAGAACTGTTCCACGTGGAACATATTTAATATTTGAAGGAGATTGTTCCACGTGGAACAATTTGAAATACGCAAAGAGCAAACTTATAATCAATCCTATGTAGGCCGTCTTTGAAAAAGTCAGAATAAAAGCCAAAAATTGGATAAAAATCGCAGTTTTTAATAATTTATTATGTTCCACGTGGAACATCTTGAATTTATAATGAGAATAAACAAGAGAAATAGTAAGAGTTATGGCCAAAAAAGCGCCTAAAACATTAGGGTGACTGAAAAACCCATAGGGACGGATTAATTCATAACCACTGATAATGATCTTCGCTATTCCGGCCTGATGCACAGCAATCTGACTTTCTTTAAGAAAAGACAAACCTAAAGATGATTGGTTAGCGAACTGCAATATGGCAGCTGTAGCCTCTAGCACGCCTAAAATGATAAATACGGGAAATATCACCTGATATTTGTTCCACGTGGAACAAATTGTCCATAATTTATTGTAAAATGTTCCACGTGGAACATTGAGTAAAGAGTGCTCATTTGTTCCACGTGGAACAAATAGTGTCAAAAATATATACAATATATATCCTTCAGCTATTTTTACCGCCCCAAAGGCTGCTAGATAAAGATTCTGTGACCATAAAATTGACAGAAATGACCAAATAACAAAAGGAGTAGGCAACAGAATTAAGAAGAGAAAATGTTTCACGTGGAACATTCTCATCCACCACGATATTGACAGATATTGCTTTTTATTGTTTATTATATGTAAGAGGACAAGAAAACCAAGTAAAACATCGGAAAGAAAGAGAGAAATGTCCGTATATTCATTAAAAACCAGGGACGAAGTTGGGTAATACAAAAAAAGGACCTTTCTAATGGAGAAGGGTAGGGCCAACAGAAAAAAAACAAACGTTATAAACTCAATCCTCCGTAATCGACTCAAGTGGGCTTTCTCTTCCATACGATGTTGCATGTTTCATTCATTATACTTTATAAGCAAGGCTGTTGCCTAATAAATAGCGTTGACGAATGCATAAAAAACAGTATGATGAGTAATAGTCAATCTTTCTTGAACTGGCTTTAGAAAGAGCGCGGTATGACTTATTTGTGTGGCAATCACATGGGCCTGTAGCTTAGCTGGTAGAGCGCCTCCATGGCATGGAGGAGGTCAGGAGTTCGAGTCTCCTCAGGTCCACACGTCTCGCCTTTGTAGTTCAATGGATAGAACAGCCCCGTCCTAAGGGGTAGATGTAGGTTCGATTCCTACCAAGGGCACTTATTATATATTACCCATCATGAGCTCAATGCGGATCATCAAAGTGAACGAGCTACTCAAACAGCAGCTCGGTGAAATAATCGAAAAGGAGCTCTCTATAAAGACGGGAGTGATCATGACGATCGCGAAGGTTGACACTTCAAAAGATCTTCGATATACTCGCATGTTCATTAGCGTATTTCCAGAAACAGAAACGCACTACGTTATTGAGACATTGAAGAAGGAACTGCCGAGAATCCAAAAAACCCTTTTTTCAAAGCTTTACATGAAACCGATGCCTAAATTATCCTTCGAAATCGATACGACGGAGATTGAGGCAGATAAAGTGGAGAAGATTTTGAAAGACCTTGAATAAAGCAAAAAAAGGATTTATCCACGGCTTATACAATTCCTTTTCTGTCGTTCGTCAGCTTTCATGCCATTCTCTCCATTATGCAAAGTTTTGAACCAGAATTTCGAACCCTAGAATACGTGATTTCAAAAGCGCAGCGCATTTTGCTTGTGGCACATAACCGACCAGATCCCGATACGGTAGGTGCCAATCTGGCCCTGGAAGAATTATTACTCTCCCGCGGAAAACACGTGGACATCGCGTGCACCAATCCTTTTCCTGATACTTTGAAATCGTTAGCCGAAAGAACCTTTCTTCATCCCGATCAGCTCGATCTCGCGTCCTATGATGCGGTGATAGCGAGCGACAGTGTCGACAGGGGATTTGATTCCCTGACATCGCGCTTCAGTGAGAATCAAGTCATCGTCTTGATCGATCATCATCCGGATATCAGCATCAAAGGCGATGTAGTCATCGTCGATCCGGACTATTCTTCGACTTCTGAACTGTTGTTTCTCTTCTTCACTCAAACGGGCGCACACATCACGAAGTCCATGGCTACGATGCTGCTCATGGGAATACTTTTCGACACCGGCGGTTTTCAACACGGTGCCGTCTCGCCGCAAGTCATGGAAATCGCATCCGAACTGATGAAAAAAGGAGCGCCTCTTTCTAAAATTTCCCAGATCATTTTCACGAATAAGAATATTTCCGCCTTACGGTTATGGGGGAAGGCATTTGAAAAAGCGAAATTCAATTCTAAAAACGGGATGCTCGTGACTGCGGTCACACAAAAAGATGTTTCCGAATGCCAAGCATCGGTTGAAGATATCTATCAGGTGACTTCCATCCTCAGTACGGTGCCGGATGCGAAGTTCGCTCTGGTTCTTTCGGAAAGAGATGACAACATCGTCCGAGCCAGTCTCCGATCGATGGAACATCACGGTATCGATGTCTCGGCCATCGCGCACCAATTCGGCGGGGGAGGACACAAACTGGCCAGCGGATTCGAAGTACCTGGGAAAATCATAGAGACGAAAGACGGTTGGGCAATACAATGATTATGGATAAAAAAAAATCATTGGATGAATTGAATATTCGAATGGCACAAGCCTGCGCCTGCTCACTCAAGGAAGGCGCGACTCAGGCTGTTCCTGGTGAGGGCAACGCGGACGCAGAAATTCTCTTCATCGGAGAAGCCCCGGGAAAGAATGAAGACCTCCAAGGAAAGCCCTTCATCGGAGCGGCGGGAAAATTTCTTTCAACCATGCTGGCATCTATCAACCTCAAGCGTGAAGATATCTATATAACGAACGTCGTAAAATACAGGCCGCCAGATAACCGCGATCCTTTGCCGGAAGAAATTGAAGCCTGCATGCCATGGCTGCATGAGCAGATAAAAATCATCCGTCCCAAAATCATCGTAACGCTGGGCCGACACGCCATGGAACATTTCATTCCCGGACAGAAAATTTCAGAAGCGCACGGCCAAACATTCAGCAGAACATTCGATGATATCGGCGAACAATTTTTCTTTTCTCTCTACCATCCTGCAGCTGCACTCTATAATGGCGGGATGCGAAAAACACTGCTTGATGATTTCAAAAAAATACCTGCAGTGATTAACGATATAAAAAGAGGAGGAACAATTGGCACAAAATAAAAACTGAGTTTCCACTCAGCTTTTTTTGTGCCGCGGGTGGGACTCGAACCCACACGACCTTGCGATCCGAGGATTTTAAGTCCTCTACGTATACCATTCCGTCACCGCGGCGAATACATGTATGTCACTTACGTAACATTCAGAGGTCCGAAGCGGAATTGAACCGCTGTAAAAGGTTTTGCAGACCTTTGCCTAACCACTCGGCCATCGGACCTGACAAGAAAGCACTATCAAAGCCTATCAAAAGAGCTATCTCCAGTCAATAAAAAACGCCCGCCACCTCTTACGAGGAGCGGGCGTTTTCCTGTTTGTTTTTATCGGATCACTTCAGCCACCAGATTGCGACGGCCGAATGCGAAGGCCTCATTCTTAGTTTGCATGTAGATGTCGATATGATTGCCTTTGATAGCTCCGCCGCGATCCTCACAACGGAATTCTCCCATTCCTTCGATGCTCAGCTTGGTACCGAACGGCAAGTTCGGAGGACAAGCCAGAGTACGCTTTTCAGCGACTTTGATTCCGGAAGAAGTGATGCCGTCGGATTTTCCACATTCGTCAGCAGCGGCCGTGTAAGCCGAAGCATTGATAGTGAACGGTCCCTGGGGCAGCATTCTCCAGAGATTCGCCTGTTTTTCCTTCCAACGTGCAAGAATCTTATCATCCGGATTCACCTGAGATACCTCTTCGGGTTTCTCTACGATAAATGTCCAATTGAGGAGATACGGGTCGTTTTTGAAGTTATACTGGGATTGCAATGGCAGTTCGTTCCGCATTTCCTGGGCGGATGCCATATGTACCTGTGAAAGAGCTACTCCTGCTGACATGACTGCGAAAAGTAAGACTTTTCGTAACATAGAGTAATGCTAGATTTTAGCCGTAGCCCTCGAAAGGGGAAACGGGTCGGCTTTTAAGCTAACCGACAATCTTAGCACAAAATTCACTTTATGTCAATAGGAGGGAGCGGGTTACGGCTTTGCAAAAGCACTTTCACGTCCGAGGGTCCGTTCTTCTCCATTCCTGCATACGGGCGGTTTTCCGCTCGATGGCCGAAGCCTTTCGCAGCGCTATTTTGGCTCCAGCGGGGAGAATCTCATGATGTAGAGAGGTATCCAACGCATCACAGATATCCCACAGATGCCTTTCTGAGGAGACCCACTCCGATCCGAATCTCTTCAAGGAGAAGGGCCGGGAATATGATCGGAGCGTCTTTTCTCCCGTGGACACGAGAATATATTCGTGAAAATAAGACAGGACGAGCTCCCGCACGGTCCGGTAAATCGGGTCACGATACCGAAGGACAGGGTGATTGGTCTTACTTATCGCTCCCCAGAGGCCTTTCCTCTTATAAAGCGCAACGACGTGATCATAATCAGGTCGGAGCGCCTTGAGATCGAGAAGAAGCGGTCTTTCTCCGTGTATCCAGAGCGCCGTAGCGGCCAGAAGCGCGCCTTCGATGCAGTGCGCTCTTTTCAACCGCAGTACCATCCGGGGCGAACGGCACGTATCGCCATGTTTGGAGAGGTTGTTCGGGAGAGTATCCAGGAAATCTTGGATTTTTTGGGGAGAGTTCAGTTTCCGTAAGATATCGAGTTCCTTTTGAGAAAGTCCGAACATATCACTCTCTTATCGGCCGCGGAAGATTTTTACTTTCTTTCCAAAGCGAAAGGGAAAGAATGAATATCGTAACGATGATGATTGTGCAGAGAAGACAGAGCAGACAATACGCATGAATGAATCTCACCTCCCGATAAATGATGAAGCCGTTGAAACACATGCCCAGAAATGACAGCACGGCTAAAATCTTGGCTTGCACATAGGATTGTTTTCTGTACCCAAACCAAGCGAGAGTCAATAAGACCGGATACACGACGAGCGCTATCCAAGGGAAAGGGATGCCGAATACATTCGCCAAAGGATGCCGGAGCACCTCGCTGCAAGAATTGAACTTCGAGAAATCACAAAATGATGTGAGGCCGAGCGGATCGACATAGCGGAAAAAATAAGCCTTGTAGCTGAGATAGGCGGCGTTGATGAAGGCCAAGACAGAAAGCCATACTATATAACGATACTGTTTCATAGCGTCTGGGTTAATAATTCTTTTTTAGAATATCACAAATTTTGGAAAACGGTTCTTATGCCATCGACTCTTCCGTTCTTTTCTCCACATCCGCCGCATCGAGAAACAGGTAACTTTCGATTCCCATTTCTCTCGCTGCCAGGACATTCTTCTCCGAATCATCAAAATAGAGACACTCCTGCGGCCGAAGATCATTCTCCTTCAAGAGAAGTTCGAAGGCCTGTCTGTCCGGTTTGATAAATCCGGTCTGCCAGGAATAATAGACTTTTTTGAAAAGAGTCCGTAAAAACGGAAAGTGTTCATTATAGTATGCTGTCCGTTCTCTCAAATTATTGGACAGGATAAATAGGGTTACGCCCTTGGCTTTCAAATGTTCAGCCGCCTGAACCATTTCAGGATTATTATTTTCCGCCGAAAACCAATAGCGGAGGAATTGTTCTTCGTTCATCGGTACATCCCATTTTTCCAAATAGGGTTTCCAATAGACATACGCATTTCCTGCATTCGGCTGACGGACCGCCGACATGACATCGTGGAGCGCCGGAAGAAACGTCTTTTCTTCAATGCCGAAATCCCTCCGGAATCTGTCACTGAGTTTCAGACTCTTCACGAACACTCCGTTCAAGTCAAAAATGATGGCCTTGATTTTTTTCATATCCATACGATACCATCCGTCATCGCTTCAGTCCATGACAAGAATCCAGCGTCTGAGAAAAATAAAAAACAGCCTCGTGCGAGACTGTTTTTCATACGTGATCTTCTGGGCTATATCTTTCGCGGAGCGAGCTTCAAAAGATCGATTTTCTTTTTGCTTTTTTCCGCATCAGCATCCGGATTAATAACCCTGATAAACCGCTTCGGGCCTGTCTGCACCCTGAGAAGCTTTGTCAGACAGAAATTGGCAGTCAGTTTGTGGTTGGACGCCTTATTCACAGAGAGCGCCCTGGTCCCTCCAATTCTCACTACTGCTTTTTTAGAAAAATTACCGCCCTTAATCGTAATCTTCAATCTTTGCGGACATGATGTGCCGAGTTTCTGATACAGTTCTCCTTTCCAAGAATTGATCTTGGCTGCTTCGGGTTCTTCTTCCTGACCGTCAACAGGGGGCTTCACCGGCGACCAAAATGATGTTTGCACTTGATTGAAATCATCCTCTCCGTTATATGTTGAGGCCGCGAACGATACGCCATCGCTATTGCTTATACCGACCGTTGCAGGGTCTCTTAGCGGGGCAAACGGTTGATCGCCATAATTGAACTTTATTGAACCGTCTCTATTCAATACGACTTCGAAATTGATCGGGTTGTGATCAGAAAAATCTATTGCCTGCCAGCGGAAAGTCACTTCCGTACTCGATTCCGTAATATAGATGTCGTCTCCTGGATTAATGTCAGTTCTCAGGTCGTCTCCCAGGGCTGAAATAAAAGGGGTGCTCTGGTCGTCTTCGATTGGATCGTCGCGCGAATCACAATTCGATCCAAGCAAAAGACATATGCTGCCGTTTGAATTCACCTTTATATCCGTATACTCATTTCCGTAAAATGGAAAGGCGAAAGGCAGAGTAAACTTCCAGTCTTCATCATCTCCGTGCCATCCTTGGGCAACGCCGCCACCTTGAAACTCATTCGGTATGAGTTCCTCAGTCAAATTACCGATATTTACAGGCGTTTCCGTACTGAAACTACCGGTTCCAACGGTTTGAAAGACGGTAAACGTCGGTGATTCGGGATCACTATCATAAGTGGCATTATGAATATTGACTGCGGCATCATCGGCTATCACAGTCCAGGGACCGTCTGAGATGAAGTCCTTATTTGTAGCGGCGTCGCTCGTATATTGACGTGTTTTTGTCCCATTGACCGTTCCGCTTCTTGTATAATTGCCTTCAAAGATAGCATTGCCATCTATAACTCCCTGATTGGAACTTGCTCCTTCAAACACCCAGAGAGTGAGCGGATTATGATCAGCCCCTTCATTTGATCCTGCTGTACCGAAGCCCCATCTTCCTCCATCGGCTATCGTTATGGTACCGCCAGTCGCGTAACCATAGGTCGCCGTTCCGGTCACGGTACCGCCGTTGTAACTGATGTCATTGAAGGTGGCATCGCCTGTCACGGTTCCGGTGTTTGCGCTAAAGCCATTAAACACCCAGAAGGTGAATGGATTGTGGTCGGCGCCTTCATTTGATCCTGCTGTACCAGAGCCCCACTGTCCTCCATCGGCTATCGTTATGGTACCGCCAGTCGCGTAACCATAGGTTGCTGTTCCGGACACGATGCCAATGCTGTAACTGATGTCATTGAAGGTAACATTTCCAGTAATACTCCCCATATTGATGCTTGCATCATTAAACGTGGCATTTCCCGTAAACGAGCCCTGATTGACGCTTGTATCACTAAACGTGGCGTTTCCCGTAAACGAGCCCTGATTGAAACCTGATCCAATAAACACCCACTCTGTGATCGGCTGCGCGTCATCTCCGAGGTTGGCTGCCGATGAGCCATTGCCCCAGAGTCCGCCGCCTGCAATCGTGATAACACCAGCGTGTGCATAATTGAAAGTAGCGGTCCCGGTCACTGCTGCCAAATTTGCACTGGTGTCACTGAATACGGCATCGCCATCAACGGTATTATTATTAATGCTCGCTCCATTAAAGACAGCGTCACCCGTGACAGGGCCCAGGTTCTGACTCCGCCCATTGAATGTCGTATTGCCGACTATATTGCCTTGGTTTGAGCTCCTTTCATTGAAAATACCCTGTCCGATCAGACTCGTCTGAAAGGAGCATGAACCGTTAAACGTTGCTGTGGTCAACACGGTCATGGATACCACTATCCCAGTCGCTCCTGCAGTCGTCAGACTGTGTATAGTCGGCTCTGGGCCATTATTAACGAAGACATCTGTCGTGATGACGACATCGTCTGCAACTCCCGGCAAGCTGAGGGCCTGTACCGTAAACCCGGCATCTGTCCACCAGCTGCCAAGCGAGTTCCAGTCATTATCGGATGCGGCGTTATTGTAATAGAGTGTCGCAGCATAAGCGCCAGAAGTATTGAAAAATAAAAACCCTCCAAAGAGAGCAACGAAAAAAAAGAGTCCCGAGAGGAAGGATTTTTTTATCTGCATAGAGGCTTCCTTATTTGTTTATGTTTGTAAATGTAAACGAATAATAGCACAGATAAACAATAAAAAAATATCGTTTACACAATCACGATTTTGCTCAAATCACAGCGATTTCGCATCTGTTTTGATCTCCATATTTTATCCCATAAACAAGCCTCTTCAGAAACAACAATCTCAAATTCTTTGACTTTAATCAGGGGTGTCCTAAAATGAGCTTGTAATCCGTAAGTTTAAAACTATGGGAAAAATAATCGGAGCCATAATTGTCATCCTGGTCATAGTGGCAGGGGTGTATTATTGGTTCAATTCTTCGAAGACGGATGTGACCGCGCCTGCCACCTCGCCGACGACGCGCACCGCACCGACACAGACTGCGCCCGTCATTCAGAACCCTTCTACGGCAGCTCCGGTTGCGGGGAGCGTTCGGGAAATAATGGTTTCAGGCAACGAATTCGCTTTTCAACCGTCAACCCTTATGTTGAAAATGGGAGAGCCGGTGAAAATCACTTTTAAGAATATGGGCAAGTACCCGCACAATTTCGCTGTTGCTGATCTGAATGTCGCGACTCAGACCCTTCAGCCCGGCGAGCAAGGGGACGTCACGTTTACCCCGAGCAAAACCGGAACCTTTACCTACACCTGCACCGTCGACTCGCACGCCGACAAAGGGATGAAGGGAACGGTCACTGTTCAATAAATCAATTAAAAGGAAAAGAGGCCTCGCGGCCTCTTTTTTTATCTGAATGTTGAACTAAAATTTCCCGTTCAGATATTTACTTGCGACGCTTAACGCGAACGAGGGAAGAATGATGAAGACAGTGACCATGAGAAGCCGTATGAAAATAAGCTGGAGCGGCGTATCCGGCTGATCCGGACCGAAAGGACTCGTCAAAACCATCGCTATGCCGATGACACCGAAGGTAAGCGAGGCGTAGATAAATACTTTTGTAGCTATTTTTTGCATATGGGCATCAATTAAGGATCGCTTTGATTGTAGCATCAAAGACCTCTATAAAACAAAAAGACCTAGAAAACTAGATCTTTTTGTTCTTTTGAGCGGGTAAGGGGAGTCGAACCCCTATCTCAACCTTGGCAAGGTCGTGTAATAGCCGCTATACGATACCCGCGTATTCAATTTGTGGGTCCGGTTGGAATCGAACCAACGACCAAGCGGTTATGAGCCGCCTGCTCTAACCGCTGAGCTACGGACCCTCTATTTATGAGGAAAACAGCCTTTTTATCCACTTATACACACGCTATACAATCTTTACCTATTTTTCCGGTGCCGAGGGGCAGGATTGAACTGCCGACACAAGGATTTTCAGTCCTCTGCTCTACCACTGAGCTACCTCGGCCTAACGTATTTCCCGAGTGCACGCTCAAGGATTCGAACCTTGGACCCCCTCGGTGTAAACGAGATGCTCTAACCAACTGAGCTAAGCGTGCTTATTCTTCAATTGTGTCAATTGTGCCCAAGAGAGGACTCGAACCTCCAATCCCTTGCGGGAACTAGCACCTCAAGCTAGCGCGTATACCAATTCCGCCACCTGGGCATATTGTCTATATAACTTCATTCCGCCACATTTGTAAACAGAGGCTTTTAAGCCTCTGTCGTATTGCTTTCTTCAGGCTTTATTTCTGTTTCCTCCGGTGCTACTTCTTCGACTTTCTTGGCTTGCCGGCTTGCCTTGAGAACTACCTCTTTCAGCTTCTTACTCAGGACTTTTTGTGACTTTTTGCGTACGAAATAGAGTTTGGCTCGTCGAGCGCTTGTGCGCTTCACGAACTCGATCTTTTCGATCTGGGGCGAAGATAAAGGCAAAATCAATTCGACGCCGATTCCGTCAGACACTTTCCGCACGGTGATCATCCGAGAAGAGCTTTGACCTCCCTTGATAGCGATGATGGTACCCTGAAACATCTGGACGCGCTCCTTGGCTCCCTCTTTGATCTTACGAAAAATCTTGATCACGTCTCCGGCTTGGAGTTCGGGAGTCGAAATCGCCTTTCTTTGGCTTAGATTAAAGGTAATTAGCTTCTCATGCATACGTTTATAATTACAACGGGAAGCCCAAGGCCCAGCCGTCAGCAGTAATAGAGTTAAAACAGAGTAAAAAAGAAAAAGCCTTAACCTTTGTTAATCCGATAAAAGGCTTTTCAAGGCTTCATCATAATAACTTGGGAGGCCGGTTTCGTCAACCCCGCCACCTCTACAATTATCACTCGATACAAAGCTCATTTGTGAGCCCAGTGGCTGCCGTCACACAGGTGTATAAATGGCTTTGAAGAGAGAAAAGGCTCCGGCTACTTTTCTAACAGTGGCAAAATCTGATCATATGAGAAAGAATCGACAGAAGAGAGCGCGTCTCTGAAATCGGAAGACAGTGGCGCATAAAAAGAGTACTCTTTCCCGAAAAGCTCAAAAGTCGCTTTGAATGCATGGAGCAGATGTCGTTTTGTAAAAAGGGTATTTCCGTTTTTTACAGACTTGAACGAATACAATTTATCGCCAACCACCGGATGCCCGAGAGATTGCAGATGAACGCGGATCTGATGCGTCCGCCCCGTCTTCGGTCTCAATTCTACAAGATCGAATCCATCGTAGCTGTGAATGACCGAGTAATATGTCAGCGCCGTTCTGATATTCCCTGAGAGACGCTTCGTTTGCACGTTCATGTCGACTGCCTTTCGTTTCAGCTCTCCTGATTTTCGTGTCAGAGACAGGTCGACTTTTCCTTCTTTCTCCCTCAGATTGCCATATACCAGAGCCAAATATTTTTTTTCAATCTCCCGAGTCTGAAAAACTTTTTTCAATTCTATGAAACTTTTCTGATTTTTTGCCAATATGACGACTCCCGATGTTTCCTTATCGAGTCTGTGAACGATGCCTGGCCGACCGCTGTCTTCACCGACATCTTTAAGGGCTGGGTAATGCTGCAAAATCCAATCAGCCACCGTATAGGCCGCGAGATTGCTGGCCGTATGCATGGCAATATTCCCCGGTTTATTGATTACGAGGAGATTCTCATCTTCAAACAGGACCGGTATGGCGTCCGAATATCCTTCTTTCGTAACAGCGTTCTCTGGCTCGCTTTCAAACACTATCATGTCCCTGAAGTTTACTTTGATGCTCGGCTTTACATAGGAATTATTCAACGTGACCTTTTGTTGCTCGATTATTCGTCGAAAAAATGCCCTGGATAAAGGTTTTTTATCGGGATTCAATTCCACGGATAACCGCTGAAGAGCGGCGTCAAAACGCACATCCTTCAGATGACGAGGGACGATCTGCTCGTTTTTTTGAAAATAAGTCAGTAACATATGGAATAACACGGAGGGAACCCTTCTATCTCATTACAGTGTTTTACGTTATAATGCAAGCAATTATGTATTTACCCTATGCGCATCGCTTTTTTTGAAACATCGGATTCCGATAAGAAATATCTGTCCGAAAAACTTTCGTCCCATGAGCTCGTTTTTTTTGACGAACCGCTTTCTGAGAATAACGTGGCGCTAGCCAAGGGCTGCGAAGTCATTTCAGTTTTCATTTATTCGGTCATCAACCGAAACGTCATCGATGCGCTGCCGGAATTGAAATCCATCACTACTCGCTCTACGGGTTTCGATCACATAGATACAGAATACTGCGAACAGAAAAATATCAACGTCCAAAATGTTCCTTTCTACGGAGAAAATACGGTAGCAGAACATACCTTTGCCCTCATTCTAGCCCTTTCCCGCAATGTCCATAAATCATACGCGCGAGGACTCCGCGGCGACTTTTCCATAGAGGGGCTCATGGGATTCGATCTCAAGGATAAGACGCTCGGTGTCATCGGCACCGGACACATCGGACTGCACGTTATCCGCATCGCTAAAGGTTTCGGCATGCACGTACTTGCCTTTGATACGGCCAAAAATAATTTCCTTTCCGAAGTGTTACATTTCAACTACGCTCCTTTGGATACCGTCCTATCGAAATCGGATATCGTGACCCTCCATGTACCCTATAATCCGCACACCCATCATCTCATTAATGGCGAAAACCTCTCCAAAATGAAGCCCGGAAGCCTGCTCATCAACACTTCCCGAGGGGGAATCGTCGAATCTGAAGCCATGATAGAAGCTTTGGATAAGGGAATACTGGGAGGGGCGGGACTGGACGTGATCGAAGGAGAAGAACAAATCAAAGAAGAGAACGAGTGTCTGAAAGGAGATTGCGTTCACAAAGGCAAAGAACATTCCGACATCAAACAGGATCTCTTGAGCCGGGAAAACGTCGTGTACACGCCTCACATCGGTTTTTACAGCAAAGAAGCGCTCGAACGAATTCTCGACACGACTATTTCGAACATCAACCAATACCAGGCGAACAAAAAAATTGAAAACTGCGTGACAGTATCGTAGAAAGATGGTCTTTAGTATTTCTCTTCCAAGCGGGAGAGATTTTTTGTTGTTTTCTAATTTATACTTGTGTTATAAATATTGTATAGTATACTATATATAGTTGTTTATTTGTTTTTGATTTACAAATTGACCCATTGAATGGCTTATCAGGCGGGTATTTGACAGTCCAATTTTCTGCTCCTATGATAGAGAGCACCCTTAAGTATTAAAATTCATCCTTATGTATCAAGATTCATGTTGCGGGAACGGATGTTCCGAAACATCTTTTTATCCGCAGATCGGGCAAAAAATCCCTGATTTCGAAGTGGATATTTATCATAATGAGGGCTTCCGTACCGCCCACGTTTCCGATTTCAAGGGTAAGTGGATTGTATTTTTCTTTTACCCGGCAGATTTTACTTTCATTTGTCCGACAGAGCTCGAAGAAATGGCGCATCATTATGAAAAGTTTCAGAAATTGAACGCCGAAGTGCTTTCTGTCAGTAATGATACGAAGTTTACGCACAAGGCCTGGCACGATCACTCAGCTGCCATCAAAAAAATCACTTTTCCTATGATAGGCGATCCTGCTGGGGAACTCTCCCGAGCGTTCGGTGTCTATATAGAAGAAGGCGAAGACAGGGGGTTAGCGCTTCGCGGCAGCTTCATCGTAGATCCCGACGGAATTCTCCAGGCATATGAAATCCATGCGAATAATATCGGTCGTAGCGCGGAAGAATTGCTCCGTAAGCTTGAAGCCGCCATCTTCGTCCGCGAACACGGCGGAGAAGTCTGTCCCGCCAACTGGAAACCAGGGTCAAAGACGCTGAAACCGGGCATCGATCTCGTCGGTAAAATATAAGCGCCGTGTTACAGCGCTTGAAATTCTGGCGCTCGTCCCAAATGAAAGCAAACTTTCGCCCGAGGACTCGCTAAGAATTATAAAAAATCTAATATCATACATATGGACACATACGCTCCAAAAAATTATCAGCATCTGATTGGAATCGAAGGTCTTTCCGATGTGCTCCTCACGAATCACTTCACGTTATATGAAGGCTATGTAAAAAACACCAATACTCTTATCGGTCTGCTCCAGACAAAAGAAATCGGCAGCCCTGAATACGCGGAGCTGCATCGGCGTTTCGGCTGGGAATGGAACGGCATGAAGCTCCATGAACTCTACTTCGAAAACATGACCAAGAACGCCCAGGCATTGGAAAAAGGCGCTCTTTCTGAAAAAATTGAGAAATCATTCGGTTCCCTTGAAAATTGGAAAAAGGATTTCATGGGTATCGGAGCTATGCGCGGCATAGGCTGGGTAATTCTGTACCATGATAGAGCCAATGATGTCTTTTTTAACACCTGGGTGAACGAGCATGACATGGGACATCTGGCAGGCTGCTTACCCGTCATCGTCATGGATGTTTTTGAACACGCTTACACTCTGGATTACGGGATAAAGAAGGCGGACTATATCGAAACATTTTTTCGCTCACTCGACTGGAACGTCGCCGAAGAACGGCTCCGTTAAACCGAAATAAATAAATTCCAATAATGCATTTCAGCTATGCCAGAAAAAATTCTTAAGATCAAGAAGCGAAGCGGGGAGATAGTGGATTTCGAAAGCGAAAAGATACAGAGGGCCATTTATAAGGCTTTCGAGGCGGTAACCGGAAGCGCCACTCACGAAGTTGTCGATCGGATTACGCTGGCGGTCGTGAGCAACCTTGAAGATTCCCGTCTCGAAGAAACGCCGACGGTTGAAAACGTCCAGGATCTGGTCGAAAAGGAGCTGATGCAGGAAGGAGCCTTTTCAGTCGCCAAAGCGTACATTTTGTATCGTTACGAGCATCAAAAACAACGTGAAGAGAAAAAGCAGGAAGTCATCAAGAAGATCGAGGAGAGGCAACTCCTGGTCACGAAACGCGATGGAAGAACTGAAAAGTTTTCAAGCGATAAACTGACTGCCTCCTTCATCAAAATGGCAGGGGAACTGGCCGGCTCGGTGGATACGGCCTTCATTATCAATCAGACACAGTCGGAACTCTACGACGGCATTCTGACAAAAGACGTCGCGAAAGCGCTTCTCATGACGGTCCGCGCTCTGATGGAGCAGGACACGGTCTATTCCCATATCGCTTCCCGGCTGTTGCTCAATAACATCTATAAAGAAGTGGTCGGCGAAGACAAGATCGATTATTCGCGACTGGAAGAACAGTATCGGGAGGCTTTCATAGAAAATATCAAAGAAGGGGTGCAACTTGAAAAATTAAGCAGCAAACTTCTCGAGTTCGATCTGGAGAAACTGAGCCGACAGCTTGTCATCGAGCGCGATGACGCGTTCCGCTATCTCGGCATCCAGACGCTCTTCGATCGCTATTTCATATCCAGCCCTCGAAATAAGCGCATATTGGAAACTCCGCAGGCCTTTTGGATGAGAGTCGCTATGGGGCTTGCGATCGAGGAAGAAGACAAGATGGGGCGTACCCTTGAGTTTTATAATATCATTTCGACTTTCCGTTTCGTTCCCTCCACGCCGACGCTTTTTCATGCCGGTACAAGCCAGCCGCAGCTTTCGTCCTGCTATCTGAACAGCGTTGAAGATTCTTTGGATCATATCTTCAAGACATATTCCGACAACGCTCAGCTTTCCAAGTGGTCGGGCGGGATCGGCACAGATTGGACCAATGTCCGCGCCACTGGCGCCTATATAAAGGGAACCGGTGTCGAGAGCCAGGGAGTGGTGCCCTTTCTAAAAATTGCCAACGATGTGACCGTGGCTATCAACCGGAGCGGCCGCCGTCGAGGAGCCGCTTGCGTCTATCTGGAAATCTGGCATGCTGATATCGAAGATTTTCTTGAACTGCGAAAAAATACCGGGGACGAACGACGCCGCACCCACGATATGGATACGGCAAACTGGATCCCGGATCTTTTCATGAAACGCGTCCAGAACGACGAAGATTGGACGCTTTTCTCACCTGAAGAAGTTCCTGATTTGCATAATATTTACGGAAGAGCTTTCGAGGAAAAATACGCCGCTTACGAGAAACTCGCCGCTGAAGGAAAGATCAATCTTTCCCGTACCTTGAAGGCCCGTGATCTATGGAAGAAGATGCTGGCCATGCTTTTTGAAACAGGGCATCCCTGGATCACATGGAAAGACCCGTCAAACGTCCGTTCTCCGCAGGATCATGTGGGAGTCATCCATAATTCCAATCTCTGTACCGAAATCACTCTCAACACGTCCAAAGAGGAGACGGCTGTCTGTAATCTAGGCTGGATCAATTTCGCTCTCCATGTCCGTAACGGACAATTCGATGAGGAGATGGTGAAGGAAACCGTCATGGTCGGCATGCGTATGCTGGATAACGTCATCAATATCAACTTCTACCCCACAAAAGAGGCCCGCGTTTCGAATATGCGGCATCGTCCGGTGGGATTCGGGATGGGAGGCTTCCACGACGCGCTCTACCAGATGGATATAAATTTCGATACGGAGCAGGCGGTTGAATTTGCCGATTCCAGCATGGAAATAGTCTCGTATTATGCCATACTTGCTTCCGCGAATCTTGCCAAAGAGCGCGGCGCCTATGAATCATTCAAAGGATCGAAGTGGGATAGAGGGATTCTGCCTCTTGATACACTTGATCTCTTGGAAAAAGAACGAGGTCTTTCCATCGATGTCCCAAGAACCGCGCGCAAAGACTGGAATATCGTCCGCCAAGCCATCAAGGAATACGGGATGCGCAATTCGAACTGCTTAGCGGTCGCGCCGACAGCAACCACTTCGAATATCGTAGGTTCTATCCCGACGATCGAACCTATCTACAAGAATATCTACGTGAAGGCCAACCAAGGCGGCGACTTCATCGTCATCAACGACTACCTGATCGCGGATCTGAAAAAACTCAATCTCTGGGATTATGAGATGGTCGGAAAATTGAAGTATCATGATGGAAGCATCCAGGAAATAAAGGAGATTCCCGAACACATCAGGGAAAAGTATAAGGAAGTATTCGAGATGGATCCCCGCTGGCTCATCAAGTCGGCCGCTCACAGAGGCAAATGGATAGATCAGAGCCAGTCGCTCAATATATTTTTTCAAGGCACTTCCGGAAAGCAGCTTTCCGAAGTCTATCTCTATGCCTGGTCTCTCGGACTCAAAACCACGTACTATCTCCGCACTCTGGCCGCCTCTCAAGTCGAAAAATCGACCGTCAGCACCGCCGAATTCGGAAGTACGCATCTCCGCAAGACATCTGAAAATATTCCACAAACCGAGGCAAAAGCCATAGAAACGGCTCCCACCGAACCTGAGCCGGTTAAAATCGTGAGTCTGCCCCCGGAAGGGCAGCCGAAGCTTTGCCGGATCGATGACCCGACCTGTGAAAGCTGCCAGTAAGATTTCCATTGCCGTAACAAAAACATATGCCCATTACAAAAAGCACTCAAAGAATAGATATCAACAAACGCCGCATCATAAACGGGGCAGATGCGGATGTCGTGCAGCTTTATCCCATGAAGCATAAGTTCGCCTGGGAAGCATACAACGTAGGCAACGCGAACCATTGGCTTCCCACGGAGATCAGCATGCAAAAAGACATCGAGCAATGGAAGTCCAATCACGTCCTTTCCGATGACGAGCGAAAGGCACTGAAAACCGTTCTTGGATTCTTTACGACCGCCGATTCGATCGCGGCAAACAATGTCGTCTTGGCTTTCTACAAACACATCACTTCACCGGAATGCCGCTTGTATCTGCTGCGTCAGGGATATGAAGAGGCCATCCATACGCATGCCTACCAATACATCGTCGAATCGCTCGGGCTTGAAGAGGGCGAGATCTTCAACATGTATCGCGAAGTCGATGCCATCTATAATAAGGATAGTTTCGTTCTGGGCTTCAACGAGGGTATTTTTGATCCGAACTTCAAAACCGGCACATTCGAAAGCGATCAGAAATTTTTGGAAAATCTCTGCGTTTTTTCGCTCATCATGGAAGGAATCTTCTTCTACAGCTCATTTGCGGTCATCTTCGGCTTTCAGCGCCAAAACAAGATGGTCGGCTCAGCGGAGCAGATCCAATACATCATGCGCGATGAATCCCAGCATCTGAATTTCGGCATCAATCTCATCAACACTATCAAAGAGGAGCAGCCTGAGTTGTGGACGGAAGAATTCAAGCAGCGCATCATAGATCTCATCAAACAGGCCGTCATTTTGGAATATACTTTCGCTCAGGAAGTTTTCCCCAAGGGAATATTCGGGATGAACGATGACAATTTCAAGCAGTATATCGAATATATCGCTGATCGCCGGCTCGAGCGCATCAATCTTCCGGCCCAGTATCACGTTGCCAACCCCTTCCCGTGGATGTCGGAAGCCGTAGACCTCTCAAAAGAAAAAAACTTCTTCGAAACACGGGTAACCGAATATCAGGTCGGCGGGTCGCTGGATTGGTAAAGAGACAGTCCTCCTCACGGGGGATTTTTCTTATATGGAAAGCTCAGCTTGAGAAAAACGCTTTTAATATTTGTGGTATACTGGAGGCGTATTGGCAATATTTTTTTATGCTCAAAAACAAAAATTTTCTTATTTTCATCGTATTCGTATTTTTTTCCATTTTCGCCGGTTTTCCATACAACGCTTTCGCCGCTTTCACGAAAGCCCAGTGTGAAGCATTGAGTACGGGAAGTTCATGCAAATCTTCTTGCGATGATCTGGGCGGATCTGCCACAGAGAATAACAGGGGCTACTGCCGAGAAGCCGGCGATACAACGTCCACTTCGCTTACTTGTTGCCAAGCAAAGAATCTCCCTTCCACAGACGCCGCCTGTTCCTCTGCCGGCGGAGGCTGCAAAGTCGGGTCCGGCGGCTGTTCCTCCACCGAAGATCGCATCGGGGCCTGCGATACTACTGACGGGCTCGTCTATTCTTGCTGTAAGGCGAAAACCAGTACACCGCCTTTACCCGCCCAACCCGCCAATCCTCAAGCGAGTAGTCCTGGACAATTGCAGTACACTTTACTCGAGAACATCCCGGGAGCTGACAAGATCAACGGTTCAGATCTCCCCGCTTACGTCAAAGCCGTTTACAAAGTCGCATTGATAATCGTGACGCTTTCAGCCGTGCTGATGCTCAGCATCGGAGGATTCATGTACATCACCAGTGCCGGAAACACCTCAGCCATGGGGACGGCCAAAGGAATCATTTTCGATTCTCTCATCGGTCTGGTGATCGCACTCTGTGCATGGCTCGTGTTAAATGTCATCAATCCCGATCTCGTTAATATCCAGATCGAACCTCTTGCTCCTCTCGGTACCAGTACGAGCAGCACGGGTGGCGGAACAAAACCCCCTGTGCCCGTTCAACCAGGAGATCGCTACACACATGCCGAGGCTGTCGCCGCCCTCAGTGCCGCTGGAATTTCTGTCAGCAGCAGCGGAAACTGCAGCAATCAGAACGACAGCAGCTGTACCAGTCTCGAGGGAATTCCGAAATCAGCCATCAATAATGTCATCTCTTTGAAAGCAAACTCCGGCTGCAGCTTCAACGTCACAGGCGGGACAGAGACCGGACACGCCTCGCACGGCACCGGACTTCCCGTCGTAGACGTGACACAGAACTCCTGCCTCAGCAACTATCTTCAAAGCGAACGCACAAAGGGCATTATCGGCTCTAAAGACAGTATCAGTAAGATCTGCGCGACCAGCAGCATGCAGCCGGTTGCCTACAATTGTTCCTATGTCGAACCCGCCAACCATTTTCATATAGCTTTCAGTACATAGAGTAAATATTCGCTATGGCAAAGAACATTTTTTACTGGTCGCTCGGACTCTTCATTCTGGCACTCATTTTTTTGGGAGCCTACAACTTCGCGTTTAAAAATAACGTGAATGATCCGGTTGCAGATAAGGAAAAAAAAATCGCTTTTGAGCAGAATGGCAGCGCCGCTCTTTTCCCCCAAGGAAAAGTGGAGTCACCCATCAATGAAAACGTCTTGGGCGCAGTTTCCGGCGCAGACGGCAATATTTATTACTATTCGCAGGATGATCGCTCCGTTAAAAAAGCCACTTTGGACGGAAAAAACAAAACCGTCCTTTTGAGTAATCTTCCGGGCACTCCGATTCGAATCATCTGGTCCGCCAAAAGAGATCTCGCGCTCCTCTACCTCAGGCAAATGAGCGGCGGAACAGTCTGGTATTTTTCGGATATCGCCAAAAAGACTATCGCCCCCCTAAAACCTGAGATTTCACGCCTCTCGTGGGACAATCTCGGCGAGAAAATTTACTATCAGTACACCGACCCGGCGACCGGCATGCGGACGCTCAATATCTCAAACCCTGATGGGAGCGATTGGAAAAAGCTTGCTGACCTCGGCAACAAGGAAGTCTTCATAGCCTCTGTCCCCGAAAGCAGCATGATATCTTTTTGGAACAAACCTCTTGCAGCCGACGCGTCTCTGATAGAAATGGTGAGCTCGACAGGAGAATTCAGAAAAACGCTTTTTTCGGGTAAATTCGGAGCAGATTTCCTCTGGTCGCCGAACGGAGAAGCCGCCCTCTTCAGTGCAGGAGATGAGAAGAACAGTCACAGTCCGCTCCTGTATGAGGTACAGGCGAAAGATGGCCAAGTAAAGAGTCTCGGCGTACCGACGTTCGTTTCTAAAACCGTTTGGTCGAAAGACGGCAAAACGGTATACTATGCCTTACCCGGAGCGCTTCCAGAAAACGCCATCGTACCAGACGACTATTTTTCAAAACCGCTTTATACGAAAGACACGTTCTGGAAAATGGATACTGAGACGGGCAAAAAAACGCGCCTTATCGATCTCGCTGAGTCATCCCAAAATTTGGATAGCACCTCTCTCTTTCTATCTCCGAACGAAGACGCGCTCTTCTTTACGGACAGACAGACGCAAAAACTTCATCGCATCGACTTGTGATCCGTAGATCTTTCAAAAACCTCCTAAGAGGTTTTTTTAATATGAGAAAAACCGACACCAAGCGCCAGAAGCAACCAGAAGCAATACGCCAGGTCTGTCTTAAAATAAGGCGTGTCGAAAATACCATAAACGAGATAGAGTACCATAAGAGAAATGAGCAGAGCAGCGAAAGCCCTGTCTCGTAGAGCGAGTGAGCTGCTCAGTACCTTTCTCAGTGAAGAAAAAAATCCGAAGAGAAGCATGCCGAAACCGAGACTGCCAAGCACACCTGTTTGAAGCAGTATCGCCAAATACAGATTATGGGGCTCCGGTACGGCCCACTCGAGATAAGGAGGAAAATACTGCTGATATTCAAGATAGACTGCCTGGAATCTCCCGACACCGATACCCAAAGGAAAGGAATCGTGCAAAATCTTCCCGCTGGCATTCCAAATCATTATTCGGGACTGAAGCGATGAGCGTTCCTGCAAAGAAATCAAGGAATGCCATTTTTCGCTTCCGCTTTCCAAGAGGACGAATGTACCGACTGTAAGGATCACTCCGATGCATAAAAGCGCCATGTAGGTTCGATTCCATTCTTTTTTCAAAAGAAAGAGAAAACAGCCTAGTGACAAAAAAAGCGCGAACCAGACAGAATAAGAATGGGTAAAAAAAAGAATAAGGGAGAGCAGCGAGATAAGAAACAAGAAGATTGGCTGAAATTTTTCCCCATCTTCCAAAAAGAAAAAAGCGAGAGCGAGCAATATTCCAGGAGCGATCGTAATTGCCAGAAAATTAGGGGAAGTAAAAAAAGCCTCCAGCCTTCCATCATACGTGAGGAGATGCCGTGCGAGATAGAGGGTAGAAACGAGAGCGACGAAGCCCGAAGAAAGGAGCCAAAAGAGAAGCGGGGCTGCCGTATTCGTTCTTTGTCGCGCCAAAAGCAGCACTCCTGCCAGCATGGGAAAAACAAACCACGCCTTCAATATGCCAAGCCCTGCCGAAGAAAGCGGATTCGTTAAGAACGAAAGCGCCGCCCCTCCCAAAAAAAACAGCGCCCCGAGAAGCATGGTTTTATCAAGAGAGAATTGAATGTCTTCTTTCTGCCTTATTCGAAATAAGAAGAGCGCTCCGATCATAGTGACCATCAGTTCAGGCAGATAAAAAGGGATTGAGTAAAACTTTATTCTTAAGTAAGAAAAAGGGAGGCTCAAAAAAAGTGCCCCGAAAAAAAACTCCATCCAATTGGAACCGTTTATTTTCATGTTTCTATGATACACCTCCGGCTAAAAGAAGCAGAAGAGCGGGTAAAGCATGCACCGAGAAAAGAGGCGTATCAAAAAAAGCGTGTGTCGAAAAAACAAGTAGCGCGCCGAGCGTTCCCAGCGAGAGCGTGTCGTGTGTTTTTTCCCACTTCCTCCACAGGCGCCACCCCGCGAGCCAGAGCAAAGCGACAAAAAAGGAAAGTCCCAGCAAGCCTGCTTCCACAGCAATGTCCAAGTAGAGGTTATGTACATAGATAGGCTCCCGGTATCCCGCACTCGGTTTTACAAGAAGCGGATAATTGCCAAGACCGACGCCCAGAAATGGCCGTTCAGATATGTGGCCCAAAGCCTCCTCCCATAAGCGTATTCTCTCTTTATTCGAGCCGTCTTCAGTAGAGAACGTGGAACCGAATCTGGCTCCGATCGGACTCCACGCAGTGAGAAAAATGATTCCGAAAATACCGGCCCCCGTAAGAAGTCCGCGAACACCGAGTCCCTTTTGATAAAAAAACGTAAAGAGAAAAAACGTGACACCCGCGCACAGTCCCAAGTAGCCTCCTCGAGAGAACGCGAGCAGATCGGCGACTAATAGAATCCAAAAAGCATATCCCCATTTTCTTTCCCTTTGAGAAAAAAACATCCCTAGCGTAAGCAAGATGGAGATACCCATATAAAAAGAAAACATGTGCGGATCGGGGAAAAATCCCGTTGCACGCAAAAGCGTCTTTCCGGAAATATTCACCAGAAGACTCGGGTAAGCCGCAACCGAATCACCGAAAGCCGAACCGAGAAAAAAGGGAAGGATGCTGCCGGTCCAAAAAGAAAATACTTTTTCAACTCCGAAAATAAACTGACTGAAAAATTGAACCAAGGAAACCGCGGCCGCAATGACACTCCCGTAAATGAAAAAGGAAAGGGTCGTCTGAACTCGTTTTATATTCTCTTTGAAAAAAGATGTGAGGACAAAAAATGAAGGAAAAAAAGAAAAGAGAAAAGCTATCTTCCGTACGGAAAAATCGGCATTACCAGCCCAGAGAAAGGAAAGCGCAGAAATGAAGAGAAAAGAAGAAGCAAGAAATGAAGAAAGTCCGTCCGGTAACATCAATCTCTTTTTGAAAACCGAGGAAAACACCCATACAAAAAAAATAAGCATTGAGAGCACTCTTGCCAGCGCTAAATCAATCCCGGGCACTGGAGAGAGCGCCCACTGAAAAGGAAGGATGAAAAAAAATAAAAACACGATGCGCTGCAACATTCTATTTCAACAAAAAATGAAGGATCTGGAGCACCATAAATTCATGATGCGGCCTGTTCTTTCGGAAAAATTTTTTTTGTGATTCATAAAAATATTTTTTCTGGACCGTCAGGGAAGAAGAGCTTTTCCCTCCCGTATGGATAAGAGGCATGTATGGTTCGCGCATCACGGCATACTCCGCTTTTCTGACTCTCAAACACAGGTCCGCATCTTCGAAATACAGGAAAAAATTTTCATCGAATCCTTCAAGCTCCTCAAAGATCGATCTCGAAATGAAAAAGCCTCCTCCGCTGACCCATTCAAAAAACTCTTTTTCTTCGGCGGTTCTTCGAGATGAGAATGGGGAGAGATTGTTGAGCAGCAGCATGGCGAGGCTCGGAAATTTTCCGCCGCTCCATTTTTCATGCTCTCTTTCCGAATCCAAAAGCGTCATTCCGAACACGCCAAGCTTCTTTTCTGTGAAGAAGAGGTTCTGTATCTTCGCGAGCGTGGGCTGGCACCAGAGAGTGTCAGGGTTGATAAACCCCAAAATCTGACCCGAAGCGAAACGGGCGCCATGATTCGCCGCAGAGGCGAATCCTTTATTTTCGATATTTTGGATGAGCAAAAAACTCAAATTCTTTTGCAGGTACTCGAGTACGAACCTTTCCCGAGGATCGTTGTTCACGACGATGACTTCAAAGGATTTGCTCTCTTCCAATAAAAAAAGGCTTTTTAAAGCCAAAGAGAGCTGCCAGGCACTATGGTAGTTTACGAAAATGAGAGATATGTTAGGGCTGCTAATCATGGCAAAAATCATCATACGCCCGCCGCACGCTCCGTGCTTCGTCCCTCCCCCGCCAAATATCGATACTATTCTTTATCTTCCGTATTGTAACATAGACCCAATAATAAATCCGCCCGGTCGGGGACGCGTGTTTTCGGAAGAAAAGAAGCCCGGAAAATACCAAATGATAGATCTTGAGGGGATTTATTCGGCTTTTTTCGGCGTGAAAGACTTTGGCGGCAGGGACGACGAGCCTCTCCCATCCCGCCTTCTTCAATCGCAGACAAAAATCCGCATCCTCGTAATACAGAAAAAAGGCTTCATCCAGCGTCCCTATTATTTCAAAAACTTTTGCATTAATAAGGAGGGCACAGCCCGTGAGAAATGCGCTCGGATAAAAAGTTTCGGTCGTTTCTTTCGCTGTCGGCTCTTCATGAACGACTCTCATGCGCAAAAAATCAATCTTTCCTTTACCGAACCACAATTTATCCGTCTGACTTTCATAAATCACGGGGGACAGAGCGCCGATCCTTCTCGTATTCAGCGTTGCTGTCTCCATCAGCAGAGACAAACAATCATTTTCAACAACCGCATCGTTGTTGAGAAGCCACACCCACGCCGCCCCCTCTTTCTCTGCCACACGAATACCCTCGTTCATCCCCCCGGCAAATCCTCTATTTTTTGGGAGAGAAAGGTACGCAAAGGCAGGAAATTCCTTTTTAGCCTCCTCCAGAGAGTTATCAGTCGAACCGTTATCAACGATCAAAACGGAATAATTGTCATAGGAAATATTCCACAAAGAACGAAGACACGCCAAAAGACAGTCCTCCCCATTATAATTGAGAACGACAATGCTGACTTGCGGCAAAAAAGGATTCATATTCACGAACGTGCTCTACTCTAGGGAACAAACGTCTCCATTCGATCAACCTCTGCCAGAGAGGCTTTGCTTTCTTTTTGGAAAAGACTTCGAATTTCCTGCTGATTGATGGCATGTGTCAGCCACAACATGCCGGCATACGAGGCCATGCCAAGCGCGCCGGCAAGAAAAAAAGAAAGCGGAGCCGACACATACAAGACAGCAGCCATGATCAATCCGGAAAGAAGAGTTCTTCCGAATTTTTCAAAGGAGGGCGTGTATTTGAGGTGTTTCCGGACGAGATAACAGGTCATGATGACCACGAGCATCTCCGTAGCCAGAGAGGTGCCGGCTGCCCCTAAGTATGAATATTTCGGGATGAGAAAAAAGTTGAGAGTGATATTGAAAAGCGCGGCGAAAAAAAGCGTCTGCATGAGTTTCTTCTGTGCGTTTCCCACGACCAGCAGCATATTGAAATAGTTCCCGAAGAAAATAAAAGCCAAGGCGAATATCAGGATCCGGAGAACGTTAGCCGAAGCGTCAAAGCCAGCGCCGCTGACGATACGGATGATGTCCCCCGCCAAAAACCAGGTACCCACCACGATGGGAATGACTATGGTATAAAACACTTTGAATGTCTTGTTTGCGATTTCTTCGAATTGATTCCTATCGGTAAAGATGAAGCGCGAGAGCAGCGGGAGAATCAATCCGGCCAACATGGCGGGGAAAAAAATGAGGTTTTCCATGATCTTGTACGCTACGTTATAAATGCCGACGTGTGCGTGCGATTGCATGACAGAAAGAAGAATCGTATCCATTTTGAAATACGAGAACGTGATGATAGCAGTAATTCCCATCGGAAAGGATTCGCGTAAAAAATCTTTCCAAAAAGCGAAATCGAACTGCAGGGAAAATTTCACGAAGCGGCGGCTGAGATAAAAAGAGGCCAGTGCATTGAAAGAAAGCGAGACGAGGAGAGTGCTCACAAGAGACAAGAAACCGAGATGGCTTTTCACGATGACGGCGATCAGACCGACCTGAAAAAGTTTTCCTAAAAACTCGACCATGGCCACCTTGTCCATCGCGAGATTTTTTTGAAAGATACCATTCAGCAAAAAAGAGATCGTTGAGAAGAACGTCGCCACGGCCGCAACGATTATTCCGATCTCTATATCGAGCGGGTAATGAAAAAAGAAAATGAGTATCGGAGCGATAAGAAACAATGCGAGAGAGGCCACGAGGCGAAGCGCGAAGACATTTCCCAAAATTTTCCGTTCATCGGCGCCTTCTCTGGATATTTCGCGGGCCGTGACGGAGCCCAGCCCTAGGTCTATAAAAGAGCTGAAGAAAGCGAAAAAAGCCAGGACAGTGGCATATTTTCCGAAACCGTCCTGCCCGAGATACCCGGTGATAAGACGGATCGAAAGCAGAGACAGGACAACTGTCGAAAATACCTTGAGGAAGGAATTCAGGACGACGTTGTAAGCTATTTTTCTTGCAAGAACCATGACCGAGGTATCATTTTTTATTCCTTTTCTTCGGAAGGCTTGGGACGAATGATAACTTTTCGTTCATCGCCTTTTCCGATGCTTTCCGTCGTCACGCTCTGGTGTGCAGAGAGATACGCATGTACAATCTTTCTTTCGTAGGGCAGCATCGGACGGAGCGCTACGGAAATATTGTTTTGGAGCGCCTCTTCTACGGCCTTTTCGGCTTCTTTCTCCAGCATGGATTTTTTTCCCGCAAAATAATCATTCACATCCACGACGATATTCATTTTTTCTCCGGTTTTCTTTCTCATCAAAACACGGACGATGTGCTGAATGGCCGCCAGATTCACTCCGTATTGGCCGATGAGAAAATTTTGATCCTGCGCGACATGCAAAGAACAAAAAAAGGAGAGGTCTTTCTCATCCAGAAGCTTTATTTCCACCTCTGCCCCAAAGCCCATTCCCGAAAGAAGGCCTGTGATGATGTCATTGAGAAGTGTTTGGTATTCGCTCTGCATAATAATTCTTTACGGTTGCTTGGGCTTGATGATAAACATCTGCTGAAAAATCATAAACAGCGTCGATACAAACCAATAGAGAGCCAGAGCTGCCGGGAAAGTCACACCGATGAAAAAAGTAATGGCCGGTCCGATATAGAGCATCTGCTTATTCATTATAGCCGCAAAGTCCGGTTCACCGGAAGTCTTTGTCTCATGATTGATCAAAAACTCCGACGAAGCGGTTTTGGCTGAAAAAAGCATTTTTGTCTGATAGAACTGTGCGATAGCAGAAAAAAAGGCGAGTACGTAGTTTGGCTTTGTCAGATCCATGAAGTTCAAAAAAAGGTGCTTTACTTCTCCAGGATTCTGTATGAACGCATATAAATCACTGGACTGAATAGTAAATCCCGCCTGTGAGATGTTAATAATGACCCGATAAATTGCTATGAGCACTATTAACTGAACAATGAGAGGAAGGCAGCCGGCGAACGGATTTACCTTATTTTCCTTATAAAACTCCATGACCGCTTTGGTCTGCTTTTCTTTATCGTCCTTGTATCGATTCTGAATTTCCTTTATTTTCGGCTGAATTTCCTGCATTTTCTTCTGGGATTCGATCTGTTTCTTGGAAAGAGGGATGAAAAGAAACTTGATCAACAAAGTAGTGAGAATGATGGCGATACCGAAGTCGTGTCCAGGAACGGTATTATAAAAAAAGACGAGAATATTGTAGACCGGGTCGTAAATAAAGTGCGTAAACAAAGCTGCCATAGTGTGTTTTTAGTGACTTATGTGCTCAATTATACTCTCTACGATGGGACGAAATGTCTTCGAATTTATGATTTTTGGCTTTTTGACGGTAAAAAAGACGACATCCATCCCCCTTCCTTCTATAGTAGCAGATTCAAACGGGGCGGAGATGATCCTTCTTAACTTGTTTCGGTCAGTCGCCAGATTCAAGTGTTTTTTTGTGAATGAAAACCCGAGACGTATGTGAGAAAGATCGTTCGGAGCTATTCTGCAGGCTATTTCACCAAAAAAAAGGGGCTTCCCTCTTTGAAAGACCCTGTCAAAATCCTCCTTTTTTGTCAGACGAAACCCTTTTCTTAACATAAATAAGGCTTTATTAAGCCAAAGCGAGCCTCTTTCGCCCCTGTCTTCGGCGGCGCGTAATCACGGCCATTCCGCCTTTAGTATTCATGCGTTTTAAAAAACCGTGCCGACGGGATCTCTTTCGGCTTTTAGGTTGGTATGTTTTCTTTGACATACTATTGGTAACGGATCTTAGATTATTCTGAAATGTTTATCTATTCTACAAAAAAAAAGAAATAAAGTCAATTCCGAAGCTTCTCATGAGCGTCTCCTGGCACCTTTGATACTTATACACCGATTATCCACTTTTTTATTCTTTTCCGAGTCTCGCCTGAAGACAGGTCGCATGCTATAATGTCGTTTACTGTTGATAACTCGACTTCTTATGACAAACGAGGAGCTTTGGCGGGCCGTTTTAGGCCAGATTGAACTTTCGATTTCTAAAGCCAATTTCATAACATGGTTTAAAAACACCACCATCCTCAGTAAGCAGGACAATATCGTCACCATAGGCGTCCCGAACGGATTTGCGAAAGAATGGCTTGAAAACAAGTATAATCACTATATATTGAAGGCCCTCAAAGGCTTCGATCCCCATATCCATGAAATTCGCTGTCTCATTGCGGCCGTAGAGAAGTCGGCGCCTGCCCCGATCGTGGACTCGATTAAGAAGATGGATGCCATAAAACCGGCAGATCACCCTGGATTCGTGAGGAAAAAACTCATAGAAAAGCCTTCGTTCGGACAAACGGCCCCGTCCACGCCCGTTTTCCATGAGAATAGCCTGAATACGCGATATACTTTCGAAAATTTTATCGTGGCAGAGAACAATGAGTTAGCAAAAGCTGCCTGCTATGCCGTTTCCCAGAATCTCGGTATGGCATATAATCCTCTTTTCATCTATGGCGGCGTCGGCCTAGGCAAAACTCACCTTCTTCAATCCATCGGGAACGAAGTCATGAGAAATACACCCGAAAAAAGAATCAAATATATCACGTCTGAGCGCTTTACCAGCGAACTCGTCGACTCCATAAAAAATCAGAAGATAGATAAGTTCAAGGAGTATTACCAGCAGATGGACCTTCTCATCATTGATGATATTCAGTTTCTTTCCGGGCGCGAAAAGACCCAAAACGAATTTTTTCATATTTTCAACGCTCTCTATCAGATAAATAAGCAGATAGTCATCTCAAGCGACCGTCCTCCCAAAGCCATACCGACACTTGAGGATCGCTTGCGGTCACGATTCGAAGGGGGAATGATCACAGATATCAGCCGCCCGAATCTTGAGACAAGGATAGCCATCCTGGAGTCCAAATTGACGGAAAAAGGCTTTATCATAGATACGCCAGCCATCCGCTTTATCGCGGAAAACGTCTCTCAAAATATCCGGGAGCTTGAGGGAGCGCTTAACCGGGTAGTCGCTTACTGCGAATTCCACAAGATTCCGCCTACCATTGAAAACACTGAGAAAATCCTCAATCAATTGATAGAGAACAACAAAAAAACCATACAGAGCGACGACGTTTTCAATGTCATCTCTGAATTTTACAATGTTACAAAGGAGGATCTAATAAAAAAGGGGAGGAAAAAAGAGGTTTCACACCCTCGCCAAGTCATGATGTATCTCTTGCGTCAGGAATTAAACACGCCCTTCTCTGCTATCGGACAGCTTCTCGGAGGCAGGGATCATACCACAGCACTCCATGCTTTTGAAAAAATCGAAAAAGGAAAAACAACAAATACGAAGCTGAATGAAGAGCTCGCTATTCTCAAAGAAAAGCTCTATTACAGTTAGAGGGTGTGGATAGTGGTGTATAAGTAAGAAAAAATGGGTATTACTCGGTGTATAAGAAGGAAACGGTTGGTGTATAAAAACGATGAGTCGGAGAGATTTTGAAGTAATCCACAAAGTTACTAAAAGAAAGCCTGACATATCCTTTTTCAAAACTCATAAATAAGGCTTTATCTAAATGATAAAAATAAGTTATCCCCATATCCACCACACTAATCATAATAATAAAATTATAAATTTAAATAAGATATTACTACTTACTAACTAACCACGAACTCTATGAAGCTGGTTTGTACACAAGAAAATCTTGCAAAGGCGCTGACGTATTTAGAAAGAGTTGTTGGAAAACAAACAACCCTTCCAATTTTGAGTAATTTCCTTTTAGAAACGGAAAAGGGACGCTTAAAGCTTTCAGCAACGAATTTGGAAATCGGAGTCATTGTCTCGATCGGAGCAAAAATTGAAAAAGAAGGACGTGTAACCGTACCAGCAAAACTTCTCAGTAATTTCATTCATAATCTTCCTGGTGGAGATGTGCTTGAGTTGGAAGCGGATAAAGATCACTTAAAAGTCGTGAGTAATTCATACCAGATGAAGATCAAGGGGATGGATGGAAAGGATTTTCCTATCATTCCTCAATATAAGAAAGATTATTTCTTTTCATTACCCGCTCAGGCGCTTAAAAATGCCCTCTCACGGCTTTTGTTTTGTGTCAGCATGAATGAGGCTCGATTGGAGCTTACAGGCGCTCATATCTTCTTTTATGAAGACTCACTTCATCTCGCTGCAACAGATAGCTTCCGTTTGGCTGAGGAAGTGATTCCTTTTCAGGATCATGCGTCAGGGTATATGGATTTCTTACAGAGAACGCCGGCACTTATTCTGCCTGCCAATACATTAAGTGAGATTCTTCGAATTATCACCCCTGAGAGCAAGGAAGTGAAGCTTGCCCTAGAGGATAATCAGATTTTTTTTGAAATCGATGGCGTCGAAGTCATTTCTCGTGTGATTAATGGGAAATACCCTGATTATAAGCAGATAATTCCCAAAAACTTTTCTTTTGAAGCTGTTTTTGAAAGAGAATCTCTTCAAAGGGCGATAAAAATAGCTAGTTCTGTTTCCTCATACAGTAGCGGTGAAATCACACTGACCTTCGACGAGGCAAAAAATGAGTGTGTCTTCGTCGCGGAATCTCAAGAAGTCGGTGAAAATAAGACAACGCTTCCAGTGCAGTTTCTGAAAGGAGTGGGGACTTTGTCGATCGTCTTCAATCCCCGGTATGTCCTTGAGGGTATAAATGCTCTGTCGACGGAAAAGGTTCTTTTCTTGGCGAATAGCGGGAATACGCCTGCGGGATTAAGAATGCTTTCTGCTGATATGAAGCCGCTTGAAGAATATTTGTATATCATGATGCCGATTCGAAAGTAGTATGAGAACCCTCCGTGAACTCATACCGAAAAAACATCTTTCGTCTTTTCGTGAGAAGAGTGTTCTTATCGACGAAAAGACGATTTTTTACGTTTGTAGGAAAATCCTTATAGAGGAGTATGGAACACGGGGAGGAGAAAATATCATACCCACTTTTTTTAAAGACAAAAAACTTTTTCTTACCCCCCACAGCTCTTTGTGGGGAAATGAAGTCTGGCTGCAAAGAAAAAGCCTCGCCGAGAGAATGAATGAGGCCTTAGGAAGCGATGTGATAGCTGAGATAAAGCTTACACAAGAAAGATAGGGTCAGAAAGCCACTGAGACCGATTTTTCCGTATCGGTTTCATTTCCGTTCTTGTCTTTCAATACCGCCTTCACGGTGATAGTCGTGTTGTTTTTGCTGGAAAGATCATAGGTGATAGCGTACGGCTTGTTACCGGATGAGCCCACCTTGTTCCCATCAACGAAGTATGTGACAGAATCAACGCCATAAGGAGCATCGGTATTCACTGAAAGCGTCATTGAGGACGAAGTTGTGCTGCTGGGAATATTCAAGGAAACTTTCGGTTGGAGGCTGCTGAAATCCTCCTCCTTGCACTCATCCTTCGGCGCATCGGCAATGATCACACCTTTTTGTTTTTCATACCAATTTTCTACGCCCTTCTGCCAGTTTTTATACTGAGGGTCTTTTTCGGGCTTGTCTGGGGCCGGGCCGCGAGGGTCTTCTTTATTGACATAGAAGAGGATGTCGTGGTCGCTTACGAAATCTTTTTTGACCGTATCTTTGTCTCGGCAGTACTTGTTCGCCAAGCAGTAGTCGTTTTTCGTATCAGGGATTTTGCAAACTTTCAGGTCTTTTTCCATCTCAAGTTTTCCGTCGAGCATGGGCTTATTCGTTTCCCCCTCGCCATCCCCGATCTCGTCGTCCGGATTGTATTTAGGGAAATCTTCCATAGGATAATTCGTGAGCGCTTTGTCCATGAAGGTTCTCCAGATCGGGGCGGCCACATTGACGCCGTCCGCACCCTCAACCATAGGGGTGTTGTTATTGTTGCCGGCCCAGACGCCGACAGCCAAAGAAGGCGTATATCCGATAGTCCATCCGTCACGAAACTTGTTAGTTGTTCCTGTTTTGGCCGATACCGGGCGGTTGCTGAATTTTAAGGGATTGTTTTCGCCAAAAATCCAGGCGCGGTTATCATTGTTTGAGAGGATGGAGTCAAGCATGGCGATATATTTTTCGTCGACGACGCGTTCTCCCGCATCAGGTTTGAATTCCTCCAGGGTTTTTCCTTGTTGGTCTTCAATCCGCAGGATGGCCGTTTTTTCATGCTTAATGCCTCCTGTAGCCAGGGTCCCATAGGCATTCACATGATCAAGTAGCTTCACCTCTCCTCCACCCAAAACGAGGGAGAGACCGAGGCGGCTCGGGTCATTTAAGCCGGTAATGCCAAGGTTTTTGGCCATCCGAATGGCGTTGTTGACGCCCACGAGGTAGAGAGTCTTTACTGCAGGAACGTTGAGGGATCCGCCGAGCGTTTTCATCATCGGAAGCGGACCGTGAAACTTCCCATCGTAGTTTTGGGGGTTATAGCTTTCTCCCTCGGTTGTTTCGAACTGCGTATCCACGTCATAGAGCAGCGTTTCTGGAAGGTAGCCTTTGGTAAAGGCCGTCAGATACACATAGGGTTTGAATGAGGATCCAGGCTGCCGATCGCTTATCGCGACATTGACGTTACCATCGATGGAGGTATCGAAATAGTCTTTGGAGCCGACCATAGAGAGGATCTGGCCGGTTTTCGGATCGATGGCCACCAGGGCGGCATTCGACGCCTTCCATCTCTTGTTTTTTTCCGCGCCGTCTCGGACGGCCGCTTCGGCTATCTGCTGCTTATCCCAATCGAGAGTCGTGATGACCTTGAATCCCCCTTGTTCAACCGCCTTATCGCCGTATTTCTGTTGGAGGTAGTCTTTGATGTACATCACGAAATGAGGCGCCGCGATGATGTCTTTTTGAGGCTGGAGTTTATCGAGGGTAGGAGTATCAATCGCCTGGTTAGCTTGATCATCGGTGATATAGCCGAGCTTCGCCATCGCTTTCAGGGCGAAGTCTTTGCGGCCGATGAGCGCGTCCCGGTGTGAACCGTAGGGGGAATAGTAAGCGGTTGCCTGAGGAAGGGCGGCAATGAGAGCGGCTTCATCCAGGGTGAGTTCCTTGGCGGATTTTCCGAAAAAAGTTTGGGAAGCGGCCTCAATCCCGTAAGCGTTGGAACCGTAGGGGATCTCGTTTAGGTACATGGCTAAAATTTCGTCCTTTGAAAACTTGGTTTCCATTTCCAAGGACAAAATGACTTCTTTCACCTTTCTTAAAATCGTCTTTTCGTTGCTCAAGAGGGAATTTTTGACAAACTGCTGGGTGATCGTCGAACCACCCTGAGACTTTTCAAACGAGACCAGGTCTTTAAAAACGGAGCGCAGAATAGAAGTGAGCTTTATTCCATGATGGTTGTAGAAGTCCTGGTCCTCAAGGCTGATGGTGGCAAATTTTACGACATCCGGCATCTCAGTGAAGGGGATGACGGTTCTTTTTTCTTCGCCATGAACTTCATAGAGAAGGTGGGTTCCGGTCCGATCGTAGATTTTCGTTGACTCTATGATCACCCGCTTGTTGATGCTTCCTGGATTCGGAAGGTCTTTCGCGATGAAAGCAAAGACGCTGACGGCAAGGATCGCGCCCAAGCCGAAGACGGAGAGAAAAAGGTTTCTCCATAACTTCCAATTTCTCTTTTTCGGCTCATTTAAAACAGAAAAAGAGCGTTTCCTCGGAAATAGCTTCATAGAAAAAATTCAAACAAGTATCTTCATTGTATACCACGATTTATACGAAAAGAGAAGGCGCGTGCCTTCCCTTTCTGTCTTATCGTAATGTTTTTTACCGGCTCGCTTTTGTGCGCAGTTTCGGGAAAAAAACCTTGAGTATCTCGCTTGATACGTCCATACCCTTCCCTTCGACAAGCGGTTTTTCATGCATATTGTAAAAAGGATTGGGATTGATCTCGATAATGACATATTTGCTTTGGGGGGAAGTTATGTCGTGGGCAAAAAAATCGATACCGCCGTAGGTGAGGCCTACCGCTTCGATGGCCCGCACGGCTATATCTTTGAAATGGGCATGCATCTGTCGGGTGCGATCGACGGCTCTCCCTCCGTCTGACATATTGAGATTGTTTCGAAGGCCGAGAAACCGGCCTTTTGCCAAAACAGACTTGAGGGTCAGGGCGTGTTTTTTCAAAGTGTCTTTAGCGATCTTATCGAGCCGTATTTCAAAGCCGGGCATTCGTTTTTTGTCGAACATATCGATAAGCTCGCGGATGGTCGAGTGCCCGTCTCCGATGACGCCGGCGGGAATTTTTTCCACACACGAAAGGACCTTTCCATTGAAGACCAGTACCCGGTATTCATTGGCAACGAACATCTCTTCAATGAGAAACTGGGTTCTTTTCCGTTTCCCATATGCCCCCTTGGCATGCAAGATCGCCGCCTCAAGCTCCTTTTCGGTCGCGATGTCCCACGTCACACCCTTCGCGAGCGAGCCGTCTACCGGTTTGCAGATGAGAGGATAGAGGAGGGCCGCTTTTTTTACGGCACGGATGGCTTGGGCATGCGTATCCGCAAGAATCCCTCGGGGCGTTTCTATACCGGAGGCACAGAGAACTGTTTTCGTTATCTCTTTGTTCTTCGTGAGGTTTCCCATTCTTCTGAAAACAGGAATATTTCTTTTGTAACAGAAGAGAATTTTTCCGCCGTGCTCCAGTTTGAGAAGATAGAAACCGTCCTTTTGTACGAGTTCTATCGTCACACCGAGCTCGAGAGCCTTTTTAATGAAAGATTTGAAGCCTCCATGTTTGATGTGCTGTATGTATTCCTCTATATTCATTATCATAATTATCCGTGCTATTTATTTATATCAATCAAAAATTTTCGGAGGTGCTTCTTTCCGACAATCATCTTGTATTTCAAACCGGAACGATCAATGACGGAAACCTTTGCGGGAAAAGAGACGGTGTCGATGACGAGAGTGACAAGCAGAACGGCCCGGTAAGAACGGCCATGCGATGAATGGACGCTGCGCGTATCCGCCAAACCGGGTATCTGGGAAAAAAGTTTTTCTCGCTCGGATCGGGTGAGGTCACGGAGGACGTCCTTATCACCCATCCTTTCCTTGAATATGCGCATCGTTTCTCCGAAGCCCAGCTCTTCAGCTAAGGAGATATCTATGGCACTGGAATCGGCCCCGCTATCAATTCTGGCCACTATTTCGACTTCCTTCCCATTCAAGCCTATCAGCTTTATCTTTTCCGTACCCCCGATCACCCGTTTTCCAGAGAGCTCCTCTATCCCTTCCTCGATTTCTCCCCCGAAAAGATTCATTCCGACGCGCATGCCGCGCTCCGTGGATTTGATTTTCAAACCGGAGACTCTTTTCAGTCGATCCTTCAGTCCGCTCAGATTGGCCAGCTGGATGGAAAGCCCCGGTCGAGCGTTGAGTTCAAGAATGACGGGCCCGCGTTCCCTATCGATAGAGATGTCTGCGCCGAGAAACCCCAGACCGGAAACCTTTTGGGCCTCGATGGACATGCTAAGGATGTCCTTCCAATACGGAATCCTGATACCCGAAAGAACAAGTCTCGTGCCGGGCGCATATTCGATAAGGTGGCCTTTTCCGAGAATGGCAGTGGTCGTAATCCCTGTTGCCAAGTCGATACCGATACCGATGGCCCCCTGTTGAAGATTGGCTTTTCCGTCAGATGCCCGGGTCGGCAGTCGCAACATGGCCATGACGGGAACCTGATTGAAAACGATCACGCGAATATCCGGAATCCCGCGATAGGTGTAGGGTTTGAAAAGTTTTAAAAGCTTGAGGCGTTCTTCAAAAAAAGCGATATCGGGGATGTTGGCCAGCGAAAAAGAGCCGTCGAGAATGTTGGAAATGTGACTTCGGATATCTTCGATGGTGATGACCGATCCGTCGGCTTTGACCCACGCATCATCGCGTCCCTTTTTCCGCGCGTATACCACCAGGATGCCGCTCCCCCCAAAGCCTCTGTTCGGTTTCAGGGCGAAACTGTTGGGAAGCGACGCCCAGTTGAAATTTTCCAGTTCTTCGTGAGTTCGGATCTTGGCGATGAGGGACGGCACCCCCAGATTATTTTTTTTAAGCACGCGTTTACAGAGCAGCTTGTTGTCGGCCAGCTCCATGCCTCGTTTTCGATTATGAGGACGGATATAGTCAAGATTCCTGGCGTTCATGCCGAGGAGAAGGCTGCTTTTTTGGAAAAATTCAAACATAGAAAAGTGCGTGGAGCAAAGCTACATGTGACGGATAATTTTTCGGAAACGGATGTATTCCGAAATGCGGAGTCCCGTCCACTTCCCCAGATAAAAATTGATGAGGAAAGTAAAAAGAATGATCCAAGGATACTGTAAGATGAGAGTCGTGAGCATCCCCCAGCTGATGAGAAAATATCCTGCCACCGAAATGACAAGTGTTTCGACCGCTAAAATAAAAGCGATCTTGCTTCCTTTTTCGATCTGGGTGGCAACGAACTTTTCTGCCAATGTGATCATGATAAGCAAGGGGAATATCGAGACCGAAGCAAGCCCGGTGCGGCGATACATGCCTCCCAATACGAGTATGAAGAGGATGGCTAGCGAAATGATGGAAACGGTCATCGCCAAACGGGGGAGATAGAGAAGACGAAATTTTTTCATCACAAAACGCGCCAGCATTCCTACGAGTATGACCGCGACAAAAATAGCGATGCCGTATTTGACGCCGTTGGGATCAAACGCGAGCAAAGCAAAGGTGATGATGGAAGGCGTATAGATACCGAAAGCCTTGATTCCGATCACTTGGCGGAAAAAAGCGACCAACGTGACGACGATCGGAAGCATGAGAAGCAGCGTGACTGTCTGAAGCGGCACTCCTTGTTCCACGATAAAATTGATGAATGGGTGATACAACATACGTGTTGAGTAAGACGGATAAGAGACGTGAAATTGAAGTGAGAAGTTCGCTAAGCGTTTTTTATGGCTTCCATTTTTCTCCGGCTTGCGTGGCAGAGGGCGATTGCAAGAGCATCAGCCGTATCGTCAGGTTTCGGAATGTTTTTCAATTTGAGGAGCGCTTTCACCATCAATTGTACCTGAGACTTGTCGGCGCGCCCATAATTTGTCAATGCCTGTTTCACTTCAAGCGGAGTGTAACCAAAGATGCTAACACCTTGGTCCTTCAGTGTCAATACGATGCACCCGCGGGATTGAGCGACCGAAATGACGGTCTTCTGATTCTTGAAAAAGAAAAGTTCTTCGACAGCCGCTTCGCTCGGTTTGTATTTCTTTATGATGGACGAAAGATCGCTGGCTATTTCTGAAAGGCGCACTTCCATGGGCAAGTCTTTGGACGTACTGATGTGCCCGAAAGCCACAGGAGTGATGATCCCTTTTTCAATCTGTATCACGCCCCAGCCTACTATAGCTGTACCAGGATCTATGCCGAGGATATTCATAATAGCTCTTTGTTACGCCAAGTTGTTCCAAACCGTTTGGACATCGGGATGATCGTCGAGGGTTTCGATGAGCTTTTCCAAGGAGGGGATGTCTTTTTCGTCCGGTGTGGCGGTCTGTGAGGGGAGGTAGCCGAGCGTTGCGCTTTCGCAGATAAGATTTTTCTTCCGGAAATATTCTTCCACGGACTGGAGTTTATCGATAGCGGTGACGGCAACGAAAACTTCTCCGCTCACAAAAAAATCATCGGCTCCGGATTCGAGCGTTTCCATTTCCAATGTATCCTGCGAATATTTTTCAAGCGAGAAGGTGATCAGTCCGACGCGTCGGAACATGAAACTGACTGAGCCTGTCGGGACGAATTTCCCGTTGCCTTTCGTGAGAATGCTTTTCACTTCGCTGACCGTCCGGTTCTTGTTATCCGTCGCGGTTTCGATGAGGAGCGCCACCTGGCCCGGGCCATAGGCTTCGTACATGAGTTCTTCGATGATGTTCCCGTCTTTCAGTTCGCCGGTGCCGCGTTTGATGGCTCGATCAATATTGTCCTTCGGCATATTCACGCTTCGCGCGGCATCAATGGCGATCTTGAGCGAGTAGTTCGTATCCGGATTGCCTCCTCCGTGACTGGCGGCGACGATGATGTTGCGTCCGTATTTAGTGAAAACGGCAGCACGCTTCGCGTCATTCAAGCCCTTTTGATGTTTGATTCCGGCCCAGTGAGAGTGTCCTGACATATGTGGAAGAAAAAAATTATAGCTCCAACATTCTAGCGAACTGGAGAAAAAAAGAAAACCCCTTACCAAAGGGGCTAGGCATTCGGGCTGGGCGCGTCCTTGTGAAAGGCGCTGGCCATGTGCCGCATATCATCACTCATGGAATCCCGAGAAAGCCGCATGATCTCGTCTTTGATGGCGATCGGATCGGGAACTTGGCGGAAAATGAAGCGTTCTTCTTCGGCTGCCGTTTGGACGAAAACATCTCCGAAGTTGAGTATGGTGGGTAGAAAGCCGTTGACCGAACTGGTGACATCCTGAACTCTATCGAAACGGAGTTCGCTGGTCCGTCTCGTGAAGAGCCCTTTCTGCTCGATATTCACGATGCGTTCATTCGTTATGATCCAGACGTCGAAGTAATAATCGATCCAGATGAGAAACGCATATAACCAGAGAAAAATAAACATGGTCGTTTCGATGAAAAGAAAAGCACCTTGTGTTGCCGGGGTAAGAAACTCTCCCAGAAAAAGTGGCGCTAACAGCAGGCTGCCGATCAGAGCGAAAGAAAGCGCAAAGACGATGAGAAGGTTAGACAGGATATCGAACCAATGGCGATGAATGATTCTGATGATCTGTTCATTCTCGTGTTGGCCCTGAAAATGATGTTCGATCGTCTGCATAGAGTTGATTACAATGAGGATTGAGGAAAAATTAGATCAAGCGGGAGAGAAAAGAAAATGATCGCGTTGCTGAAGAGAAGAACGATGAGAACCAGAAGGAAAAGGCTTGTCATGAAAATGGCAGAGGTACGGGAAAGAGAATAACGGAGCAGATGAAAAACGACGAACAATGCTGTTATCGAATAGCTCAAAAAAAGAAAAGTATAGAGAAGTCCGAACAGGGGCCGCATAGCGTTTTTTGTTTTCAGTTCTTATAGTATACCTCGACTTATATTTTCTACATAGAGAGCGCCGCTTATTCCAAGCAGCTTATCGGTGCTCGAAAATACTTTTGCGTGTTTGGTAGATAAGAACGGCGACGCGAGAAGGTTACACCAATTTTTCCTGATGGTCATGGGGCATTTTTGCTCCCAGATGATCAAAACCGGAGGGCGTGACGACGCGACCGCGAGGTGTGCGGGCGAGAAATCCGAGCTGGATGAGGTAGGGTTCGTAGACATCCTCTATCGTTTGAATCTCTTCACCCGTGACAGCGGCAATGGCCTGAATGCCAGCAGGGCCGCCCTTGAATTTATGAATGAGCGTATGGAGAATGTGCCGGTCGGTAGGTTCCAGACCGAGATGATCGATATCGTAGAGATCGAGCGCTTCGCGAGCCAGTTTCTGGTTTATGATATCCATGTTCTTTATCTGAGCATAATCACGGACGCGTTTCAGGATGCGGTTGGCAACGCGAGGGGTCTGTCGGCTCGAGGTGGAAATTTCTTTGGCCCCATGTTCATCGATGCCGATGTTCAAAATTTTTGCGGAACGCCTCACGATTTTTTCTATTTCTTGCGGTGTGTAGAATTCCAGTCTGTGAGTAGATCCGAAACGGTTTCGAAGAGGGTTTGAAAGGGAACCCAAGCGGGTTGTTGCTCCGATCAACGTAAATCTCGGAAGATCAAGCTGAATCGTACGGGCCGCCGGACCTTTTCCGATGATGATATCGAGCTTGTAATCCTCCATGGCCGGATAGAGCACTTCCTCGATCAGTTTATTGAGCCGGTGGATCTCATCGATGAAAAGGACGTCGCCATTTTCAAGATTGGTCAGAATCGAGCCCAGATCTCCGACGCGTTCGATGGCCGGCCCAGAAGTGACTTTGATATTGACTCCCATTTCTTTGGCGATGATATGCGCCAAAGTCGTTTTTCCGAGACCGGCCGGACCATAGAGCAAGACGTGATCGATATTTTCCTCACGCTTTTTGGCTGCCTGGATAAAAATATCCAAATGCCTTTTAATTTTTTCCTGCCCGATATATTCTTCGAAATTTTGAGGACGGAGCGTATTGTCCAAGACTTGCTCGTCGGGAGCCTCAAGAGAAGATTCGATCATAACGTAAAAAGCTTTAGATTAAGCAAAAAAAGACATCTATACCTCCATAGTGTAACATCTCTTGACAAATTAACAAAGCCATGCTAATATTCAAAGTCGCTTAAAAAAGAAATCAGGAACTTTCTTTGTTTCTGGCCATAAGGCCAAAACAGAGTTGCTTCACATGTAGACAATTGGGGATCTCTATCTTTTGTCCTCAATCCGGGAATTGCTTGTCCAGATACGGGTAGGGTGGTCACAAGCTGCGCTATACCTCGATACCTTTCCTTTCCCTAGGCTCCTATGCTTAGGACTTGTCTACAGTTGAAGCAATAGTCTTTCCTGGAGCGAAAAAAAATCCCGAATGTTCGGGATTTTTTATTTGAAAGATTTTTCTAGAGATCGGTCACCCGCCTCACTTCTTCAAGCGTCGTTTCTCCATCGAGCACGAGAAGAATACCGTCTTGCGCCAGCGTGATCATTCCGTTTTCAATGGCCTTCTCTTCGATTTCATGAACGAGGCGTCCTTCAGCGATCAATTGTCGGATCTCGTTGTCGATTGAAAGCGTTTCAGAAAGTATGACTTGTCCGATATACCCCGTCCCATTGCATTCTTTGCAGCCCTTCGCCTTCCAGATATCTTTTTTTTGCTTGGGTTCCGCACCAGATTTTGGCGACAGGGTCGAGAGCGTTTTCTCGATGATTTCTTTCTCTTCCTTGGCGAGAGCGCTTTTTGTCTTGCAGTGCGGGCAGAGTCTGCGGACCAGGCGCTGTGAAAAAAATAAGTTGCCGGCATTCGCCAAGTCGTCCCCAGAGATGCCCATTTTCAGCAATCGGGAAATCGTTCCTGCCGCGGAGTTGGTATGAAGCGTCGAGAGTACGAGATGTCCGGTCGTAGCTGCCTGGACGGCTATCTGAGCGGTTTCGTCATCCCGGATTTCACCGATCATGAGAATGTCTGGATTCTGACGCAGGAGAGAGCGGAGAGCGGTGGCAAACGTGTATCCTTCCGCTTCATTCACCTGCGTCTGGAGAAGTCCCGGGATCTGGTATTCGATCGGATCTTCGACGGTGATGATCTTTATTTCAGGTTTGTTGATGCGGGCAAGAATACTATAGAGAGTCGTGGTCTTTCCGGAACCGGTCGGCCCGGTATTCAAGATGATCCCGTTCGGTTTTTCAATAGCCGCGAGGATCTTAGCAAGATTCTGTTTTCGGATATGAAGCGTTTCCAGATTCAGTTTCGTGTTGGATTGATTGAGCAGTCGCATGACGACCGTTTCGCCGTAGCCGCCTAAAATGATGGAAAGACGTACGTCGACAGAGGTGTTGTCTTTGAGTATTCCTTTTTCGAGCGATATGGCAAAGCGACCATCGGTCACGCCGGCGCGTTCGCCCGTTTTCAGTCCGCCCAAAAATTTGATGCCGGAAAGGAAGCTTGGATACTCGTTGATCGGGAAAGAGGCGATGGTTTGAAGGATCCCGTCAATACGGAAACGGATATCGAAACTGTCATTCGTCGGCTCTATATGGATGTCACCCGCTTTCAGGGCAATGGCGGCCGCAAAAATCGAAGACAGTTGCACTTGAGAGCTGATGGAGAGCAGATATGTGCCGAATGCGGTTAAAGAGGTCAGGTGATTTTTAATTTCGGCATACAGTTTTTCTGAAACGAAGGATGCTCGCGAAAGATCGTTTGACATGAGCTCAGAATATATATTGCGGAGCATATCCGTCTGGTCCACCACTCGCCAGACTTCTTCGAGTGTCGTAATTCCCTCAATCGCTTTCAGGATGCCGTCTTGAGTCATGGTGATCATGCCATTTTCCAAAGCTGCCTTGAGCAACTCCCCTTCGGTTGCCATGCCGTTGATGAGATCGATGATATCCGGCGTGAGTGACAGTACTTCGAAAATGCCGATGCGTCCTTTGAAGCCTGTAAAATGGCAATCAGCGCAGCCACTCGATTTCCATAGTACTGGAATGGTTTTCGGTAATTCGACCTTGGCTTTGGGAGAAACGATGGTGATGAGCTTGATGAGCGAATCGACGGTTTCATCCGCCGGCACGTAGGACTCTTTGCAGCTTGGGCAGATTTTCCGTACCAAGCGCTGACCGATCAGCACATTGAGTGAAGAGCCGATAAGCGATGGTTTTACGCCCAGTTCGATAAGACGGGGAATAGAGGCTGCTGCATTGTTCGTATGGAGAGTTGAGAAAACGAGATGACCGGTAAGAGCGGCGTTTATCGCGATATCGGCTGTTTCTCCGTCGCGTATTTCGCCCACCAGAATGACGTCCGGGTCTTGCCGTACGATAGCCCGAAGCGCGGTGGCGAAGGTGTAATCCTTGTTTTTTGAAACTTCCGTCTGCACGATTCCTGGAAGAGAATATTCGATCGGGTCTTCCACGGTGATTGTCTTGGTTCCCGGTTTGTTGATTTTGTTCAGCAGCGTATAGAGAGTCGTGGTCTTTCCGGAACCGGTCGGGCCGGTATTCAGGATCATGCCGTGGGGCTTTTCGATCTGTTTCAGGACTTCTTCATAGGCGGTGCCTCGCAACCCGAGTTCGTTCACATCGACGATGATATCTTCGCTGGAAAGGAGGCGCATGTTGATATTTTCCCCGAATTTTCCCGGAATGCTCGAAACGCGGACATCGACGCGCTTGTTCTCTATCTCAACGAAAAAATGCCCGTCCTGCGCTTCGTTGCGTATATTGATGCGCATTTTGCCGATCATCTTAATGCGGGAGAGGAGCAGTCTGTATGTGGCGAGGGGCAGGAAACCGATGTCTTGGAGAACTCCGTCCACTCTGTAGCGAAGACGAACCTCGTTTTCGCCCGGCTCTATATGGATGTCGCTCGTCCTCAGCTTCCGAGCACCGGCAAGAATGACTTCCATGGCCCGAGATGTCGTGATAGCATGGTTTTCCTTTAAGGCGATAAGTTCCCCGAAGTCGGCCTCGAACTTCTCGATGTCCTTATTATTGAGAGATACCCGCACCAAGTCGAGATTATCGATGAAGGTGCGTTTCAGATAAGCCTTCATGGCTCTCTCAAAAGACGGGGCCGAAATGATGTAGAGTTCGGTTTCCCAACCTTTTTCTTTCCCTTTGGCCAATACGAATTCTCGGACTGCGTCTGTCGCATCCACAGCTGCAAAGCGGGCAAGCGTGGACTTCTTGTTGAAGAGCACTACGCCGTTTTCACGGGCCTCTTTTTCGGAAAGCAGGGTGATATCCTTAGATTCGATCGGAAAAAGCTGCAGATCAATGTAGGGGAGACCGGACACTGCGGCTATCATGGAAGCCTCTTGCTCGATGGATACCTCGTGCATCTTCTTGAGAACTTTGGCCGTATTCTCATCTTTCACCGTTTGCTGGGGCACGCTCATTTTAGGCTGTACGACTTTCACCATACCTAGTTTGTGTTTTGGTTTATACGTGTCCCCATTGTACCTCAAGGCAGGACGCGAAAGCAAAAAATTCTCATCGCATCGCGACGAGAGTCTTCATGAGAAGAGAAGACCTAGGCGGTCGGAAGAAAAGCCCTTTGCATTTTCGAAATCACCAGCGCCTCGGCTTCATCCAGGCTGTTCGCTTCAAGATTTATTTCAACGACGTCGCCCTTTTGAACGCCTTCCCCGAAACGACTGGCGAAAAGAGTGAGGTTTTCCGGGGAAGCAGCCTTGACAAGTCCGCGTACGCGTCCGTTTTCCACCGGAAAGAGAATTAGAAAAAAGTTACCGGAAGAATAGTTGACGCGGATCTTTTCCAGTACCTGAGGCAGATCTTCGATTTTCGCTCTGGCCTGCACGAGGTCTTCTATGCTGACCAGCGCCCAAATGAGTTTCAGTTCCTCATTCCATTTCACTTGAGCCATGACGCGTCCCCAGAGTTTGAGGAGATGTAGCGGTTGGGTTTTATACAGAGAACGGATTATCTTTTGCTGATCGGCGCCCTTATCCATGAGACGAGAGGCGATCTGGAGAGCTTTCGGTGTCGTATTCTTTTTCTGAAAACTTTCTGTGGCGCTGATGATGCCGGCGAGCAACGCTTCGCTGGATTTTTCATCGAAACTCCCGAGATCGTTTTTTTCGAGCATCTCCGCAAGTATTTCCGCAGTCGAAGAAGCGGTGATGTCTACCAGGTTGAGTTGGGCGAACAGCTCGTTTTCCGCGTGATTGTCGATATTGATAAGCGGAATTTCGTAAAAGATGTCCGGATTCTCCTCATAAATCTTTCCGAGCGATTCTTTGTCCGGAGCGCCGATGACGATGGCGAGGTCGAATTTGAATTTGGCCGGTATGAAAGAAAAATCCCGCGGATCGATTGATCCGTTCTTGGGGGTCAGATAAATACGGAGCTCATCGGCATCGTTTTCCGTCCTTACGTTGATTATCTTGTTCCTTTCGGTGTTGAATGAAAGGACGAAATCCCGCGCACCGGTGATGGAAGGGAGAAGATGATCGGGCGCCGTCAAAAAGGAGACCGAACCGGCATCAATGAGAATATTTTCGCCGGCTACGGAAACGTCTTTTTTCAGATTTTTTAAGAATAATGCCAAGGCGAAAGCCGTCGCTACGGCATCGCGATTGGGGTAACTCGGAAGAAGGATAAGCGGGGTCAGTGTTTTTTTCAGCAACTCCTGAAATTGTTGGGCGGCGGTGAGAGACATACGGTGGATGAGTAAAGTTCAATATTCAACAGCAAAAAGTGACAAAAATTCGGATTCGGTAAGAGGTCAAAGTAGCAAGAAAAGAACCCTCTGTCAAACCAAAAGTTTCTCTCGCCAGAAAGGCGGTTTTACGCTAGAGTGGGCTCAAGATATTTGAAGTATGAAAGACGTCTTTATAACCTCTTCGGAAGAGGAGACCAGAAATTTAGGCAAAAGCATGGCCTCGAGCGCCGTTCCGGGCACTTTGCTGTGCCTCTCAGGAGAGCTGGGCAGCGGAAAGACGACGTTCAGTCAAGGGTTTCTGGAAGGAATGGGAGCAAGTCGCCCCTATATCAGCCCGACTTTCATCCTCATGAAACAGTATGAGCTGCCGCGGCCGACCGACACAGGAATTAAAAGGGTCTATCACGCGGACGCCTATCGGATAGAAGGAAAAGATTTCCAGGAACTGGGATTCGAGGAATGGCGTGAGGACCCGAAAGGCATCGTGCTTCTGGAATGGCCCGAGCGGCTGGGAGAGCTTCTGCCGGAAAAACGAATCGATATCGGATTTGCTGCACTTTCTGAAAATGAGCGGGAAATAACGGTTACTGAAGAATAAGAGTATACTTTAGTTTATGGAAAAAAAACGGAAAATCTTGGTCCTATTGGATGGAAACGCGCTCATTCATCGCTCTTATCATGCCTTGCCGCCGCTGACGACCAAAGAGGGACAGGTGGTGAATGCCGTCTATGGGTTTACCATGACCTTCCTCTCGGTGCTGGATAAGTTTCAGCCGGAATACATCGCGGCGACGTTCGATTTGGCGGGCGGTACGTTCAGAGACGATATGTACAAAGAGTACAAGGCGACCCGGACGAAAGCGCCGGACGACCTGTATTCTCAGATTCCGCTCGTGAAAGAAGTGGTAACGGCATTCAACGTGCCGATCTATGAAAAAGAAGGATTCGAAGCAGATGATTGCATCGGAACACTCGCCAAGCAGGCAGAAAAAGAGGGAGCCGATGTGATTATCGTGACGGGAGATATGGATACTCTTCAGCTTGTTTCTCCGCATATCAGAGTCTTTACCATGCGCAAGGGATTGAAGGATACGGTCATTTATGATGAAAAAGGCGTGTATGCGAAGTATGGCCTGACTCCGGATCAGATAGCGGACTACAAAGGCCTCCGCGGCGATGCCTCGGATAATATTCCTGGGGTGAAGGGTATCGGCGAGAAAACGGCGAGCGAACTATTGCAGAAGTACCACGATCTCGAAGGGGTGTATGCCGCCCTCGATGAGCTCAAGCCCGCCGTGAAAGCGAAATTGGAAGCCGACAAGAAAAATGCGTTTCTTTCGCGCGATCTGGGACGGATTCACATCGCTTGTCCTGTGCGTCTCAGTCTGGAGGCGGCCGTAGCGCGAGAATACGATCGGAACCATGTCGTGGAACTCTTCCGCAAGTTTGAATTCTTCAGTCTGCTTAAGCGTCTTCCGGGAGCGGAAAATTTTCCTGAAACCGGCAGTGAAAAAAAGAAAATTAAAAAGCTCAAACAAAAAGAATTGAAAGAGGAGAAAGACATTGCCGCATTCTTGAAGATGGCAGCAGAAAATGTCACGGCGATCTCTGTCGAAAAAGAAGAGGATTCTTTGTTCGGAGCCGGACTGAAAACGATACATCTCGCTCTTTCGCAGTCGGAGAGTGTCTCGATAACATGGAACGATAAGACGAAAGAGAGCCTGCGGCCGTTTTTGGAGAATGAGAATGCCAGGAAGATTGCTTATGATGCGAAAAAACTGATGCACCTGTTCGATGCGGAAAACATACGTTTTGGGGGAGTTGTTTTCGATGTTTTGATCGCGGCCTACCTGTTGAATTCCGGCGGAGATATGGACTTCGAATATCTGGTGCTGGCCGAGAGCGGCGAAGAACAGGATGGTGCTGCGGCTCCTCTCATCCATATGCTTCACGAACGCTACGAAGAAAAGCTGGATGAGATAAGCAAGACGCAAACGAGCGGAAACACTTTGAGAAAAGTATTTGAAGAAATAGAGATGCCGCTCATACCCGTCCTCTTCATCATGGAGAAGAACGGAATCTGTTTGAATGGGAAAAAACTCGAGGAACTCTCCGGCGAGCTTTCGGAAGAGATTGTCAAACTCGAAAAAGATATCTACGCTTTCGCAGGCAAAGAATTCAATATCAATTCGCCGAAACAGCTTGCTGTCATCCTTTTTGAAGATCTGAAAATATCCAGCCTCAATATCAAGAAAACGAAAACCGGCATTTCCACGGCTTCTCCTGAGCTGGCAAAACTGAAGGAGTATCCGATAGTCGAAAAGATTGAAAATTATCGGGAGCTGACAAAACTGAAAAACACGTATCTTGATGTTCTGCCTGCTCTTGTCGGAAGCGATGGCCGCATTCACTCGACGTTCCATCAGGCAGTGGCAGCGACGGGACGTCTTTCATCGGCTGATCCGAACCTACAGAACATACCCGCTCGAAGTATCTGGAGCGAGCGCATTCGCGGAGCGTTCGAGGCGAAAGATGGTTTCGTTTTCATTGGAGCTGACTACTCCCAGATCGAACTCCGTGTTATGGCTCATTTGAGCCAAGATAAAGAGTTGGTGGCAGCTTTTAATAAAGGTGAGGATGTGCATAAAACGACAGCGGCAGTGGTGTATAAAGTGAATCCCGAAGAGGTTACCGCCCAAATGCGCCAACAGGCCAAAGTATTTAATTTCGGAATCATGTATGGCATGGGTGCGTATGGACTTTCGCAAGCCGCACAGATCGATCAGAAGGAGGCTGCAGAATTCATACTTGCATACTTCAAGAAGTTTTCCGGTGTGGCCAAGTTTATCGAGGAGATGAAGGAGGGCGCACGGAAAAATCATTTCGTAGAAACCGAATTAGGTCGGAGACGCTACATTCCGGAAATCGAAAGCGGAAATGTCCAGGTGGCTCGAGCTGCCGAACGAATGGCTATCAACATGCCGATCCAGGGAATGGAAGCCGACATCGTGAAGCTCGGTATGCTCGCAGCAGAAACCATTACGGAAAAATATAAGGAAGACGCCCGCATGGTACTGCAGGTTCATGATGAACTTATCTTCGAGGTTAAAAAAGAACGAGCCGAAGAATTTGGAAAAGAAATTAAAAAGGCCATGGAAGAAGTCTATCCTCTCCGTGTGCCGCTTATAGCAGAAACGTGCAGTGGGAAAAATTGGGGAGAAATCTGATCGAAAGAAGTGTTGGAATGAGTTCTGAAGAAAATTATATATTCAATATGCCGGAACTGCCTGAAGTACAAACCGTTGTTTCTCAGCTCGGGAAGAAGATCGTCGGGAAAACCGTCATTCGTTTTTGGAGCGATTGGAGAAAGAGGGTTCTCCCGTCTTACTCTGTGTTTTCCCGAAAAGCAGTTGGCGCGCAAATACAGGCGGTACGCCGAATCGGGAAGCATATCGTCATCGATCTCGATAACGGTCATTCCATCGTGATTCACCTCAAGATGACGGGGCATCTCTTGGTAAAGCATACTCAAAACAAAGATGATGCGGCATTTTCCGACCCCATCAATGGTTATATTCATCACATATTCACTTTTTCGGACAAGGCTACCTTGGAATTTTCCGACATGCGGAAGTTCGGTTGGTTGAGGATGGTAAAAACGAGCGATGTGGAAAAAGTCCCCAGCGTGGCTCTGCTCGGCATAGACGCGCTGTCTTCTTTGCTTAATGCGGTTTCTTTCGAGACCCTTCTTTCCAAGCGCGGCCAACAGCTTATCGCCACTGTCCTGTTGGAACAGAATCGCATAGCGGGAATCGGGAATATTTATCGGAATGAAGCTCTTTTTCTCGCTCACATACTGCCCGAGAGAAAGATTGAAACGCTTTCCAAGGAAGAGAGCAGAAAACTGCTGATGGCTATCAAGAAAGTGCTGAGGAAAGCCGTAAAATTAAGAGGAACCACGGATGGAGATTTTCGTGACACGGATGGGCTGGAAGGAAATTTCAAGCGAGCCTTATATGTCTATGGCCGGACCGGAAAACCATGTAAAAAATGTGATACAATGATACTGCGTAAAAAAATCGGACAACGAAGTGTTTTTTATTGTCCGGATTGTCAAAAATAACGGGTGGCCCCCGTTTTTACTGGCACTCGCTCAGAAACGAATGCAGACATTCGTTTCACTCGCTTCGTTTAGTAATAAATTGATGTCTCAAATGTATGAGTACAAAGCAAAAAGTCGTTGTCGCTCTCGCCGTCCTTCTCATAGTCGGGGGCGGATATGCCATCTTTAACAAGAATGATCTGCGTTCGCCTATCTCTCTCAATAGCAAGAACCAATCGCTGCCGAAAACGTCTGATGAACCGGCTAACACCGGTCCTGTCGGGGCTATTTCGGGCGTATCATGTGAAAATTGGAATCGTCGTCCTGTCGCAGTCATGCAGCCTGTCGACGCTCAAGCGAGACCTGTCGCCGGATTTTCTCAAGCGGATATGGTTTTTGAAATGCCGAACCCTGCACAGGGAATTTTCGTGACTCGTCTGATGGGGGTGTATCAGTGCGGAAATCCTGAAGAAATCGGTTCGATCCGTAGCGCGCGCCATGACTATATCAATGTCGCGAAAGGAATGGATGCCATTTTCGTGGGCTGGGGAGGCTCAGCGTTTGCGTTAAAGAAATTGAACGACGGAATGATCGATAATCTCGACTGCAATGACCAGGGAGGAAAACACGCGAGCAAATATTGTTTTCGGAAAGAGCGTACCGGCCTTATGCGTATTGAAGACACGGGGTACGTCAAATTTGCGAAGATTCTTGAGGCGGCAAAAGATTTCGGGTACAGAATGGAAAGCAAGTTCGCCGGCTATCCTCACCAGGCAGATGCGGCGGCGGATGCGCGGCCGAAAGGCGGCCATCTCCGCATCGGCTTCCCGGGAATCATGGAGGCGGAATATGATTATGATCAGGCAACCAACAGCTATCTCCGGACCTGGGGTGGTGTTCCGGATACGGATCGCACCACGAAAGCGAGAATCGCTCCCAAGAATGTGGTTGTCGTAATCGCTGAAAACGAGCAGATTCTGGCCGATGTCGACTATAAATCACGCGGCGTCCAAGACCCATGGGAAGGACTCCCTGAAGAAGAAAAGACCGGACCGACAAATATCTCGGGACGCTACAACAATTTACAGCTTGGAGATCCATGGTTCGATACGAAAGATAGCGGCTCCGCATACTACTATCTGAATGGACAAGAATATAGAGGAACCTGGCACAAAGATAAATCAAGCGCCGAAAATAAATTAGCTTTCTTCGATGAAAGCAATAACGAGATCAAATTCGTTCCCGGACTCATCTGGGTAGAAGTCATGGTCCCAGGACAGTCATTTGAATGGCAGCCGGTCCAATAGGCCGAAAAAGAGGAAGAAAGGAGAGCTCAGCTCTCTTTTTTCTTGTCCGAAAGACCGTTTCTCTTGCGCTGGTAAATTCGCTATACTAGGAGGGCACCGAAACCCTATGATCATATTTCTCCACGGGGAAGATGTTTTTTTGACAGGAAAGCGCAAGAGAGCGCTGATGTTTGCGTTTGAAAAAAAATATGTGGGTGGCGAATTTTTCATATTCGATTTTGAAGAAAAAGGCGAATTAGCGGACGTAGAGAAGGCGATCGATGCGGCGGCGAGCGGACTTTTTGATGGAGAAAAAATGATCGTTTTTTTGCAGCCGCTTTCGATGAGCGAGCAGGGCCAGGAAAAACTGACCCGATTTCTCAAGGAACAAAAGGGGTCGGAAGAAAAAAACATCTTACTTTTCGTCCAGTCTGGAAAAGTGAAAAAAGGGAATGTGTTCATGAAGTTGCTGCAGAAAGAAGCGGATACGGAAGAAGCGATAGAATCGAAATCCGGAAGAGACGAGGAAAATTTCATCAAAAAAGAGTTGAAAAGAATGGTCCCAGATATGACGATGAGCGCCGATGCGATGGTTTCTTTTCTCGCATCCACGGAAAAAAATTCAGCAAAGCGAATGTCCGAATTGGAAAAGCTCGCGAGCTATAAAGGTAGCGGAATCATTGAGAAAGAAGACGTGGAGCTTCTGGTAGTCGGACCGAAAGAGAGCGTGGTTTTTTCAGCTCTCGACGCGTTGGGGAAAGGAGAGAAGAAGCAGGCGCTCCTGCTTTTTCATAGAGAGGCTCAAAATAACGATGGGGTGTTCCCGTTGCTATCGCTCTGCGCTTGGCAGACTCGTAATATCCTTCGGGTCCGTGAGGCTTTTGACCGAGGCATAAGGAGGCCAGGAGATATCGCGAGCGCTACCAAGCTGCACCCCTTTGTCGTACAGAAAATTCTCAATTCTTTACCGAGTTTTCCTCTCGAAAGATTAAAAAATGGACTGACACTTCTTTCTGCCTTGGATACGGATCTGAAACTCGGGAAAAAAGACCCAGCGGTCGCTCTCGATCTCTTCATCTGGAAATTTTGAAACTGCAGGCACCTTTTCAAACAAAAAACCGCCGTGAGGCGGTTTTCCTTTGATCTTATTTGGCGACAGCCTTTTTGACCAGTGCGTTCAGACGTGATTTTTTTCGGGCGGCGGTATTTTTCTTGATGACTTTCTTCTGGGCTGCTTTATCGAGCGATTTGTTGGCCTTTTTCAGCCATTCTTTCGCTTCATCCATCTTACCGGCCGTGACAGCTTCACGGGTCTTTTTTATTGCGCTTTTGACGATTCCTTTCACTCCCTTATTCCGTTCCGTATTGGTAGCGGTGACGCGCATGTACTTCTTAGCTGCTTTCTTGATTGGCATACTATTAGTTAATTCGTTCGATTTACAACGTGACTGACACTGGCTGAGACATTCCATTTTTAGCATGCTTGAAGCATCTTGGCAAGCCTCCGGAAAGAATATCTCTTTTGAAAAAAAGAGTGAGAGATGATAGGCTAAGGGGTATATGATTGCATTACTCCAAGGGAAACTAGCCGGAATGCGCGGCAATGGCGTCATCTTGATGGCGGGCGGCGTGGGATATGCTGTCTCTGTTTCGCAGTACACGCTGGGAAAACTGGCAGGGAAAGAAGAAGTAACACTGTTCATCCACACGCATGTGCGAGAGGACATGTTGGCGCTGTACGGGTTTCAAAATGAGGAGGAGCTCCAGATGTTCGAACTCCTCATTTCTGTTTCAGGCATCGGACCGAAAGTGGGGTTATCGATATTGTCCATCGCCGATGTCAAAACGATCCGTTTGGCAATATTGAACAAAGATCCCAGTCTTCTGACGCGGGTATCCGGTGTCGGTAAAAAAACGGCTGAAAAAGTCATCGTCGAGCTTCAGAATAAGGTTGAGGCGGTAGCAGGAGAAGAACACGAAGATGTGACCGCCGGACAGGATGCTCTGGAGGCTCTTTCATCGCTTGGCTATTCGGTATCAGAAGCCCGCGAAGCATTGAAACTTGTCCCTTCTGAAGTGAAAGACGTCAGCGCCCGCATCAGGCAAGCGCTGAAAAATTTGGCTAAGTAACTCTCGTAACCCGATTTTTACCCGCACTGCTCCGTCTATTGGTGGATCATTTGATAAACGACACATGGAACACGAAGATTCTCTCTCCCTCATGCAGGCAAAAGACGGTGGCCTTTTCCAATCTGAAGAGTGGCGCCGTTTTCAGGAAAGTGCCGGTTTCAAAACGATACGATTTCGAAGTGAGAATCTTGAGGGAAGAGCGGTCTTTCATTCTTTGCCGTTCGCCGGCGGTTATCTGTACTTCCCTCGCGGACCATTATTCTTCTCAACTGAGAGAAAAAAGATCGATGAGAGCGTGCTGGCGCTGAAAGAATTGGGAAAAAAAGAAAAGGTGAATTGGATCCGTATCGAGCCACAGGATGACGAGGTAGCGGACTTTTTTTCGGGACGAAACGACGTGCGAAAATCGCCTCGCGATACTCAGCCAAGAGAGATATTTTCCATCGATATCTCTTCACCAGAGGAGGCTCTTCTTTCCCGAATGAAGCAGAAAACTCGCTATAACATCCGTCTGGCAGAAAAGAAAGGCGTGAAGGTTATCGTGAGCAATGATGAAAAATATAAACAGTCTTTTCTACGGCTGGTTGTCGAGACAGCGGATCGAAAAATAATATCGCCGCACCCC
>Ga0134124_10000105_pt1 | contig 78734 bp, 120 predicted proteins | sample KB304_FD_96880 | JGI IMG/M metagenome (GOLD analysis project Ga0134124, IMG submission 96880) | Terrestrial soil microbial communities without Nitrogen fertilizer from Kellogg Biological Station, Michigan, USA - KB3-0-4 | ecosystem: Environmental > Terrestrial > Soil > Unclassified ...
GGTGGGGGGGGGGGGGTGGGGGGGGGGGGGGGGGGGGGGGGGGGGGGGGGGGGGGGGGGGGGGGGGGGGTAATAGAACCTGTTTGGGGAAGATGATAGGAGGGCGTTCTAGAGGGTTTTAGGTATTGGGCTATGATCTTGGGAGGTAATGGGGGGGGGGGTGGAAGCATCTCAGAATGGGATAAAAGAATCCCGTAGTCTTCAAACATTCGTATTGTGTTATAATTGGTTATGGAGTAATCCACCCTTAGATTAATATAAGCCTGCAATAATTGGAGTTTGTGGAGGTAGGGTTCTATGTCTATCATGAAAGGGGTTTATTTTAAGTAAAGGTAGAAAATTATATTTGGAAATTAAATAAACGTTTACGAATTTAGTGAAATGAATTTACATTGTCTTGAATGCAGCAAGCTGGTTCCTCAAACTCCCGGCAAACGAGCAAAAAGCTATTGCAATAATACCTGCCGGGTTAAATATTGGAAAAAGCAAAAAGAGGTGGCCAGCGGCATCGAAAAAAGAAAGCCGGGACGACCCAAAAAAGATGATCAACTTCAAAATACCGAAGTTTTACTCCCCGGCAACTTAGGAAATGTTAAAGTAGGGGGTCGGATTAGTGAAGTAAAAAGCGTTTTTAAAGACAAAAAAGGAGCCGTCACGGTAACACTTGCCCCCGCAGTTGAATCATTTATGGGACATCCCATACCTAAAGGGTTAAAGGGTATAGACTTATCTATTTGGAAGGCTGAAATAAAGGAAGCAAACAAGAAATAACATGCGACAAACCAAAACAGAGTTCTATCCAGATGGGTTCGACGAAAGCGGTTGTGCTATTGGACCTAAAACGATGGTTCTTAACTTCTTCATTTCGAATAGCCGGCGCTGGCGTTCAATGTCTGACCAAGAAAAACAACACGCTTGGGACTTGATAGAAACCTTCAAAGGTAGATTGGAAGACATTCAACAAGAACTTTTTCCGGGAGCCTAATAAGAAATGATCTATTAAATAATAAATATCAATTAGTTATGAAGATTTCGGAGTACATAAAATTATTGCAAAAGATACAAGAAAAGGACGGCGATGTGGAGGTGTATGAATACACCGTTAGGGGCGTTAGTATTGCTAAGGAGCCAGAAAGCAAGAATCTTCGCATCTTATCTAAGAGGGAGAGTCGACAAGATTATTGGGAAAAATGGCGATCCGCTTGTACCGAAGAAAACAAGGGCGAAAAAGTAGTAGCTATCTAATTAACCAATACAGATAAATAAATAATTATAAATGAGGCTTTTATGTTGGATTATTGGCCATAAGTGGGTACTGAAACGGGTGGTAAATGACTATCTCTTGGGGAATTGTTCGCATTATCGTTGTCCAAGGTGTAAAAAGTGGAAATACACAAAAGACTAATCTCTAAACCTTAATAAGTTATGACACCGGCCGAATTCTATGTAAAGTATTGGAAAATAGAAGACGAGAATGGGAATAAGCACACCCCTACGCTGACGGAATACGAAAAGTTATGCTGGGATGCGGCGTATAAATTGAACGTGCCGCTTTTTGTAAGGAATCATTCAAGGCGCAGGGGTGGGCATAAAGTAAACCCAATTGTAATAGAACACTTATCTAAACCTTAATATAATGGATAGTATTGTAGCGTATCAATTTGATGGTTGGTTTTACATATACGCAGAGAAATTCCACGAAGCATTGTTGTATGAGTTAAATTATATACGGGTAATTGATGAAGGTTTGTCTAAGTACCATTCAATAGTAGCAAAATGGAAAATCAAATTAAAATCAGTTAAAAAATGAATAGAATACTTATCACCCTCTCTCTTTTAGGGGTAATGCAAATGGTTCAAGGTCAAGAAAGGGACTCAGGAATGATCAGATATTTTGAGCGTAAAACTGAATTTAAAAAAGCCCATCCACAACAACCGTTAGGAATTTCAAATTGGTACGATACGATACAGATTATAGGGATAGTGTATGAAGTGCGTAAGTTTTCAGAATTTGAATATACTATGTGTTTTGACAAATCCTTTGGGTGGTTTCAGGAATTTATACCTAAACACTACGAATACCTTTTATTAGATAAAGAATCTAAATACATGGGTCAAGTGTGGATGGTAAGAAAAATGAATTGGTAAATTATAAATAAATAGAATGAGTGCAGATTTCGGAAACGATAGTTTGTGGTTGTGGGTACTAAAAAACAGTGATGTAAATTACCCCAATAGAAGATATTGGTCAGTTTCAGCAAATTTAGGTGGTATAGATATTATGGGGTCTGGTACCACAATTCAAAATGCATACAAAGACCTCTATGAATTAATAGAAAAATCCGAACATCTATTCAAGGCATATGCCAATCTTTAATCAACCCACTTGCACCTGCACATTATTTGGAGTAGATGATAAGTGCCCTATTCATTCAGATTATTGGAGATTTCCATGGGAGTAAATTATGGCAACACTAAATGAACTTAAAGAAGAATTAGAGCCGTACAGGGGAACGCTCGTGATTGGTGACTTTGATAGCGTTGTTCTATTAAAAGATGTCATTGAGGGTGACGATGACTACTATTGGGTTTATGTTGGCAGGATTGGACGTGAAATAAAAGAATATCATGCAACTTGTGTCGGCGGCTGGGTGCCGCTTAAAGGCTTTATACCTGACGAAAAATACCAAAGACTAGTGTGTGTTTGGAATATGAATCATAACGCGGATAACCAAGCCATCTAATACCATTTCTCCGGCTTCCCATGAACATGAGTAATGGGGATTGTGTCTTTCTCCCGGAAGAATATAAGCAGTAATATAGCTACCATAAAGCACATAACTATTAATAATGGAATAGCTAATATGAGTAGGATTTTTCGTTTCATCAGTCTATGCCCTCCGGATCAATATCTCTTTTTCTGTTTCCACTCATTACGTAGTAGGTGGGGATTATGTCGGCCTTCTTGTATTTAGCTCCTGCCTTTATCATGTTTTTTATTAAGTCGAAGTCATGGCCATATTCTGGTGAATGGGGCGGCATTTGCTTGAGGAAATTGGTTCGAATTATGAGTGCACTATGGCCTATTCTGGCATACTTTAATTTCGTGTTCATTCTTTTGCCGAACGCTAAATAATCGAAGTAGACGAAGTCGTAATGGCTACCTTCTATGGCGTCCAAATAGGTTTGCATGTGAGCGGCTGATATGCAGTCATCGTTAGCGAAGAAAATGAAATATTTCCCACTAGCTTCTTGAATAGCCGTATTGGTAGCTAAATACCCGCATCCGCCGTAATTAAAAGGAAGATTCCAATGGTGAATCCTTGGATCATTTAATAGTCCTTCTTGTTGGATAGATTCGAAATGTGGGCAACAATCACCTATTATAAAGGCTTCCCAATCTTTAAGAGTTTGATTGAGTATACATTTAATAGCCCTTCTTGTTCTAAGAGGTCTACCATAGCATGGCATTGAAATAGTTATCCGGGGAGATGATGTAGATAAAACCATTTTGGGACGTAAATGCATAATGCGCAAAGATAAGAAATTATAAGACCTAAGAGGACTTCGACACAAGTGTTGTCAGTAATGTTTTTGAACCTACGAATGTTTATTGCAATCGTCAATAAGAAGACACCGAATCCAGCCCATCCTATCGTATCGCAATAATCATAAAGTTGTTCTTTGTGTTCCAATTGAAGTCCGCTTAGATGCTTGACTACTTCCCGATTGGCATCCCCCTCCCAAGCATGCGCATGACAAACAAAATCCGTGAAAATGCCGGTAAAAGAAATTAAAAATAGAGCCCTGTTTAAGTATATCATATACTATCTTTCATGTATATGGTGTAATTATGGTGGCGCTGGTTCTCCTTCAGATATTTAGCTGGATTACCGGCGTAGACTTTATATGGTTCAGTCTTCAGCCCCTTAGTGACCATAGCTTGCGCGCCTATCATGACGCCTTCGGCGATTGTTTGGCGCTGGTGGATGACTGCATTTAGGCCAACGTTCACATCATCTCCAATGACTGTATGACCTCCTATAGAGGCGTGGCAGGATATTCTGACGTTGGCTCCAATTTTACAATCATGGCCTATATGGGCGTGTGCTAAAATGTAGCAATTGGGGCCGATTACCGTTGGCCCGTCAGCACCGGCGTGAATGGTAACCAAATCAGTTATGCGAGTGCCGTTATGAATAATAACCCCCTTCCCGTCTCCTTCTCTCCCCTCCCATTCTGGCGGAGTGCCAATAACGCAATATGGGCCTATACATACATTATCTCCTACTATTACATTGGGACCTAAAACGGCTGTTGGGTGAATTATTGAACTCATTATAGTTTATTATTTACGTGATATGTTGTATGTTTTCATGAAATAATCTGCAACAATTTTAGGATCGGTATTTTCTTTTATACCAGACCTAAAAGCGTATGCTATTTCGATCCAAAGACCAGCTTGAGGACAATCTTCCAAGTTAACAGGCTGGTAATATTCTGGCCACATGTCCATTTCCGATTGCTGTTTTAAACGACAATCATCTGCATCTATCCAAGCTTTGGGATCTGTCTCAAACATAGTCCCCTTTTTAGGGCTACCGGGGAACTCTTTAATCAATTCGTATTTCATAAACAAATAATATTTAATAATAAACCAAAATTGGTATCTTTATTGCTCAACCAATTATTTATGGCTATAAACGTACACATTCACAACCATACGGATAATAAGGTTCTTCTGGAACTCCTAAAAGCCATAAACAACCAATCGGAATTAATTCTATCAATAAACTCAAAAATCTCAAAGCTCATGAGCAACACAGATCAAGCATTACAGGACTTAGCGGGCATTGGCCAGACTCTTACAAAGATCAGCGGCGAAACTACCACCCTTTTGCAGAAAATTACAGACTTGGAAAACGCTGCCAACAACTCAGACACTCCCCAATCTGTACTTGACGCTATCGCAGCTGTAAAATCTCAGGCCAATACCATTGATGGATTAGTACCTGATGCACCTCCCACAGAGCCCCAAGCTTAATTACCTGAGTCTACCTATTCATTATCCCCGGATTCGTCTGGGGATTTTTTATTTGATGCCCACTCTAACAAAGCAAACCCCGCTAGAACCAAAAATACAGCACCACCAATACCGAGTCCAGTCCATAAAACGTCCATATCATTTCTTGATTGAGTTTTGAATAATCCTACCACCTTCTTTTATGTATTCGTCAACTGCTGATCGAAACTCTTCTATTGTACTAAAGGATTTATCTCTCCATATCCATTGGTTATTTTCCTTGCTGGCCCTTTGACCCATATAAAAGCAAAACTGGGACTCCAAAAGCTTACCCCATGATTCTCCTAAATTACCTTTCATCATATGTTTGCCTTTTGAATTTTTCAATCCAAATATCCAAGCCGGCTCTATCGAATACATTGTATTTATTAGCTTCTTGTAGCACGAATTTCTTGACAAGTTCATCGGTCCATACAAAATCAACCACCTTTTGGCGGTTCTCTGGATTTAATTTCTCCCAAGCTGGCCAGCCGCCCATTAAGATGAACATCAGCTGTAAACCGGATTCGTAATCTGGCGCAGCCCAGCCTTCCGACTCCATAAGTGTCTTCCGGCGGCGATCCGTGGCATCCAATCTTTTTTGGATGGGCTCTGGATATTTCATGTTGTTATCGATGCTCATTATTAGGTGTTTTGCTGTTGTTATATAAGGGGTTGCCCGGTTACGAATTGAAATCCATTAAGAAGGTCATCCAGCCATATCATCTGACCTATGCCCACCATGGCATACATTCTTTGGGCAAAATGCCACGATCCGTTCTTATAGTCTACAAGAATGAGATTAAACGGGTCAAGTTTAGGATGGCTATAGCCGATTTCAAAAGACTGATGAATCGTTCCATTTCGATCATCTAAAATTCTCGTGAATCCCAAGTCCTCCAACATATCGAATGATATATATTCAAGTTTGTTTTTACTTGTACTCATTGTTTTTATTTATTTACTGATGGGTGTATTTATATCTAGGGTCTTCTTCAATATCTCTTATTCCTACTAATTCACCACAAGAGTATTCTCCGGTAGCTTGGTAATGGGCTCCATCTTTTTCGGCTACCATAATGTAAAACTTTGACTTATCTTCTGAATATAAGAAAGCGTCTTGTTCCCATTCTAATTCAGGGAAATCGGCAGTGGCGGCAGTTATTTTGCATATCATAACTCAATAATTGTAAGTTCTGAATTATCTGTACTTTTCATTTCTGAGTCTATCATGTCTAACCATTCTTGTGCGTTATCTTTGTCTTTAAATTTATGCCCATTACCTATTAATCCGTTCCATTCTACAAAGTGTGTCATGGCATGGTGGTTTAAATAAAGTTTAGCCCAATATTTAAAGCCTCCTTTAGATATGGTCTTTTGAATAAGGTAGCTCATGTAAGCATTTTTAACTTCCCTTCATATTCCAATATAATCTGCTTAATTTCTTCTCTTGTTGGTCGCCAAATGATATAGGACTCTTCTTGTAAAATATCTGGCAATCCGGGAGATTCGATGTTTAGCCTTTTTCGGTATTCTGGTATATTCCCCGATTTTAGGCAGTTGCAGGTATTACATTGATTTTTGGCATTTCGATTGTCCCAGCGAAGATAAAGAGCCGATCTACTGATAAAATGGCCGCATTGAGCATCATGAAAAGCCATTTCCTTTCCGCATGTATAGCATCTTATCACTTTATTGGCATCCTCTCCTGATCTTCTTATGTACTTAGAAAAGGCTATATCTGCTAGTTTAATTAATTCCTGCAAATCCTCCTCAGCGGCTTTTTCTAATCTTACATGAACCGATTGAGCACGAGCGCATTCCTGACATCTTTTTTTAGAGAACCAGTAACATTCTTTTCCGCAAGAAATGCAAATCTTTTTTTTAGAAATTATTGTACTATTTCTCATCCTTCTTCCTCCGCATCCGCCATTAGTTGATTGTTTAAAGCAAGCGAAACGTAGGCGTAGAGTAAAATGCCCTTGTCCCGACAATACTGTTTTGCTTGATGAAGAATATCTGGATTTACCTTTACCGAGCCAGATTCCCCCTTTTTAATTTTCTTCTTTTTATTCATTTGACAATATTACGAAATTGTATTTGGAAAGTAAAATAATATTTTCTTTGGAGATTAGAAATAATATTCCGTACTTCACATTATCGATTCACAAAAAAATTAAACCTTATGAGTAGGATAGGATTATTAAGAGAAGCTTATGATGCTAACTGGGCTGATCTGTATGTGAATGGGGTTCTTTTAGTAAAAGACGGAGATGTGGCGATGGATTTAGTAGCACAAACATTTCTTTATTACTTCCGTAAAATAGAATCTATCAAGGGAGAAGTTAATATAAAATCCTTTCTACTTACAACCTTAAGAGACTTAGCTGTTAATCATCTAAGGTTTAATCAATCTATTTAATAATGGCAAAAAGAGATATGAGACAACCAGAAACGAGTTTGGAGGCTTATAGGTCTCTTGACCCAGAAAAATTAAGGAAATCGTATAAGGATATACAAGGAGCTGTCCAGTCCTTAGGGAAGGCTCACTTTGAGCAAATCGCATCTTTCTTAAAAGTTGAGCCCGTTAAAATATGGAAGAGAATGTCGGAGGCGAGGAAGCTGGGACTTATACACCTTACTGATTCTAAGGAAAAAACATCTAGCGGTAGATTTGCTTTTCAATATGCTCCAGGGCCTGCTCCTGAATCTGTAGAAAGAAAGAAAAAGGTCATGAAGGGTAAAACTATAGCCGACTACTCCAAAGCACTTATTCAACCGAAATTAAATACTCACAACACAGAACGTCTATTCTAATGAACATTCCCGTAAACAAACTAAAAAAGTTTCAGAAATTAGCGGCCAATATCAAGACAAATGGCATACTTCCTATTTATAGCTATTTGAAATTTGGAGGTGGATGCATTTGTAAAAATGTTGGTACATCTTTTCTTGAATATAAAATGGAAGAGTCTGACGAAGAGTTACTTGTAGATGAACACGATTTGTTTAGCCTTTTGAATCATACAAGCTCTCCGTTTATAACTATTACGCTTAAAAAAGGCAAAGTAGAGTTGAATGATGGAAGGGATAAACTTCTCTTAAATACGGTTAAATATTCAGATTTTAATTCCCCGAATACTTCGGCAAAAGAGCCGGTTCCCGTATCTGCTGAATTTATGGACGCTATTTTAAAAGCCTCCAACTTCGCTCAAGTTGTGAAAGACATGCCTACTTACTACGCTTTTGTCCATATTGGAGAAAATGCAGTATGCGCTGGCGATGGCCTTATGATCTTTCATTGCCCGGTAGAGGAAAACTTGTCCATTGTATTGGAAGGTAAGATTGCTCAATTTGTAGCCAAACAAGGCGTTACTGCATTCGCAGACACCGGAAATTATCACCTATTTTTTACTCCTGACGCTGTTCTTGGGTTTGCTAAGTCAGAACTCAGTTGGTTCAATATTAAAAAGGTATTTGAACGACCAAGAGAGTACTCGTTTACTTTGGGAGCATCTGATATTATTTCGTTCAATTCCCTTTCGCTTCAACTGACAAGAGACCCAATGGTTACTCTTTCAAACGGCAAGTTTGAAATGAATGACATGCTATTGGATAAATGCCACGAGAGAGCAGCAGAAAATATAAAGGTAACCGAACCTTTCTCCTACAACCCAGAAAAAATGAATGTCGTAGTCAACGGGTTGGATTGCGAGGAAATAGATTTCTCAGACGGCGGCCCCTGCTACTTTTTATCAAATAAAGACGTAAAAGCAACTACTATTATAGCTAAAATTAAAAACCAATAATATGGATAAGATATTAAAAATTGAAACGACAGGGACAAAACTCATTTCCTACATCGGATATCATAAGGAAAAGGAAGTAGAAAAGGTATTGAAGAACATAAAAAATCAATATATTTTTCTTAAAAAAAGGCATTTTGGGGATCATGGAAAACTAAAAGTAAGCATATCTACATATAATCCGGAACTTCCTTATAGGTTCTAATGCAGTGTATGATAAACTAAATATATGAATAAATTTTATTTGCGAGGTTTATTGTTTTCCTTTTTTGGAATTGTGATTTGCTTTAAGCAAAAAAATTACGGACTTTCAGATGACTTGTGCGTTATTTTTTCCTTTGCTTTTGCGTGGATTTGGGAACCTGCATTAATGTCAGTCATCGAAGAGTACAAAGAAAAAAGAAAAGCCAAACCAACTAAAACCCCCTTGTAGATATATGGAAGCTGAACTTTTATCAGAATTAATAGAAAATGATTACAGAAATATTAAAGAAGTGCCGGGAAGGGGGATTTGTGCATTAAAGCGAATGGCCTTTACTGTAGGCTTATGTTATGGGTTGGACGAAACCGGATATCAAGGACGGTATTGTTTTCATACGTGGTCGGACGCCGACAAAGCCTTTAACAACTGGAATGGTCTTGGCGACCCTTCGGAAGATTGGATTAAACACAAAGGAATTGCAGGCGAATGGTCGAATCCTAATGTGGAAAATAATTCCCTATAAATATTTGGAAGCAATAACCAGACCCCGTATCTTAGTCGTCCAATGCTAAAATTCATCGATCCATGTTAATGGGCATTAATTATACATAATTGCGGTTTCGTGTAATGAGTGAAGGCAATACACGGGACTGAATTAAGGGGATTAAAACACCCCTTAACCCACCCAGACGTCCTTCACCGTCTGGGTTTTTTTATTTACTTATCCTACCTTTTTAAAATTAATTATTGATGACCTACACGGAAAAATTGCAAGACCCAAGGTGGCAAAAGAAAAGATTACAAATTCTTGAAAGAGATGAGTTTAAGTGTAAAATGTGTAAAGATGACACTACCACATTGCATGTGCATCACAAAAAATATTCTGGTGATCCTTGGGAGGCGGATAATAATGATTTAATCACATATTGCAAACATTGCCATGCCGTGGTTGAGCATAATAAAAAAGAAGATTTTTGGCCAATGGCTGTTATCAAAGCCGAATCGAATAATGACATAATTAAAATTATTGTTATATATATTGATAAAGATTTTGAACTTAGTATTGACTTTTACTTGTATTTTAATGATACCATAAAGTATCAAACTACAATTTCTAAAAGTTGTGCCGAACGTATAGTATCTGTTATTAATTCGGTAGAAACATTGATCTACAAAAATGGCTAAAGATCCAGCATTTTTATTCTACCCCGGCGATTTTGTAGCAGGCACTATGCATTTAGATTTTGAATGTACTGGCGCATATATTAAACTTCTTATGCTACAATTTCAGAAAGATCGCATGACGCTACATATGATACAACAAGTGTTGGGACATAGGTTCGAACATATCTGGTGTCAAATAAAGGATAAGTTTGTTGAAGACGGAGGTCTGTTCTGGAACGAAAGATTGCAGTTAGAGAAAGAAAAACGCGCAAACTTCTGTAAATCAAGGAGAGATAATAAAAATTCAAAAAAACAAAATCAACATATGTTATCACATATGGAAAATGAAAATGAAAATATAAATGCAATTGGAAATGTAAATAGGTTTAATGAAGACAAAACCGCAATTATTTTCCCCAATGGCAAAATTCAAGAATTAGGGAAAAGTCAAAAATTTAGAGCCCAATTTGGCGAATTGAGACCCGAAAGCGTAAAATGGGGGGAGATAAACTAAAACTTTAGCAATGTACTACGACCGGCTCAGAGATTTGGACATAAAAGTCACAAGACGTTCAGGGAATGAGAAAACACTTTGCCCTCAATGCAGCAATAGTCGAAAAAACAAGAACGACAGATGCTTGTCAATTAACGTCACTACTGGGGAGTACAATTGCCATAATTGCGGCTGGAAAGGAAATGTTAGGACACACGAAAGGAAGAGAGAGCAGAAGGAGTACGTAAAGCCAACAGCAGACTATTTGGCGGGTATCAGCCTGAAAGAACGCACGAGCCAATATTTTAGAGAAAAGCGCGGGATTAGCCAAGAAACGTTGGATCATTTCATGATATTCAGCCGGGAAGAATATATGCCTCAGACTTCCCAAAAAGAGAATTGCATTTGTTTCCCATATTTCAGAGACGGCGAATTGGTCAATATCAAGTTCCGGGACGCAAGGAAGAACTTCAAAATGGTTTCTGGTGCGGAACTTATTTTCTACAACTTGGGATCAATAGGAGAACGAAAAAAAGCCATTGTTACGGAGGGTGAAATAGATTGCCTAAGCCTTTATGAATGTGGATTCAGTAAGGAAGGAGTTGAGCCGCTGTCGGAATACGCTATCCTTTCAGTACCTAACGGGGCAAGTAAGGGAAATCAAAGACTGGATTATTTGGATAATTGCGCGGAGTGGTTTTTAGGTCTTGAAGAGGTGATTATAGCCACGGATGGAGATGAAGCTGGGAAGATGCTTCGGGATGAATTAGTACGGCGGTTAGGTGTGGAAAGATGCCGGGTAGTCAATTACCCCCAAGAAAGCATAGTGAACCAGAATGGGCAAATTTCAAGACCCTGTAAAGACTTAAACGAAGTCCTTTTATATTTTGGGGCTGGGAAAGTAATTGAGTGCGTAATGTCTTCTCCATCGATACCAGTAGAGGGTATATATTTCGTAGAAGATATTTTTGCGGCCATGTTTGATAATTTCAAGCGCGGTATTCAATTAGCTCCAACAACACATTTTAAACAACTTGATGAATATTTCAGATGGAAGAAGGGCGAGCAGAATCTTTTCATTGGATATGGTAATCATGGCAAAACGACATTTGCTATCCAATTAATGATGGTTAAGAGTATGTACGATGGTTGGAAGTGGGGTATATTCTCACCTGAGAACTATCCTGCAAATGACTTCTTTGACGACATGATAGAAATGTACAACGGGAAATTTCTATCTCAAATGACGGATGAAGAATATGTGGCTGCGTGTGAATTTTTGAACGAACACTTTTTTTACGTATACCCTGAAGATGCACATGATCTGTTATCTATACATGATAAGTTTAGATATTTGATTCTTAAAAAGGGATTGGACGGAGTTATGATTGATCCATTCAATCAATTAGATCATATCAACAAACCGTATCAAAGAGATGACCAAATGCTTTCAGATTGTCTAAAAGATACAAAACGCTTTGCTTTGCTGAATAACGTTTCATACAATATCGTAGCGCATCCAAAGAATCCCAAGTACGATGAAAACAAACAATTGCCGGTGGTTGATATGTACGATGTAGCTGGCGGAGCAATGTGGGGTAATAAAATGGATAATATAATTTCTTACTATAGACCTAGATTTCATGAAGACAAAAACAGCACTGAGGTTCAAATACACATTCAGAAATGTAAAAGGAAAAGAACGGGAGGGAAATTAGGCGATACTGATATGCAATTTATTTGGAGCAAAAAAAGGTTTATTGAAGGCTTTTCGGACATATTCGTATGTGATCCAAACCGGGCTGCCAGTTTCAAAAAAGGAGAGTTAAACTTAGATATTAGGCCACGGCTCATAGATAATTACAAACCTGCTAATTTCTACGAAACAGATAAAGATGAACCCGAAACATCACCTTTTTAATTTCATTTTATGACAAAGCACCCTAATGCCCCGGCTGAGGACCGGGCTAAAAGACAAAAGCAGATTCCTGTTACTCTTGAAGAGTATGATAAAATACATGAATTATGGGAGAAAGGAATGAAGAAGTGTGATATATCTATTCTTATGGATAGAACGTCTGGTGCGATAGCACATTGTTTAACTAGATTGACTAGGGAAACTGTTGTAAGAAGAGAAGCGAGAAGAGCCAAAAGAACAGCAAGTACCTATAAGTATGCGTACATTGAATTAGAAGAAAAGGATTTATCTTCACTGCCCGATACGGAATTATTTGAACATTCAAAAGATTATATTTTATAAGTTATGTGTGAAAATAACAACCACTCCTATGTTCATCTTCGGACTGAAAAATATGCAAGATGGACACATTCGGAAGGCAGACAGATTTTTGCCAAAATGATAGATACATTCTTTTGTGACAAATGCCTAGATCAGAAAGAGGTTAAAAAAGAATATTCTGGTCATTTCAAAGAAAGGCCTGATTGGGTTAATGACATTCAATTCTAAATCAAAACAATAAAAAAACATGAAAATTGGAATTATCGCATCAGTAGTATTATTCTTAGTTAGTTGTTCTACCGAAAAGAAAGATAAGTTTAAGCCTATAACAGATAGTAGTGTGTTTGTTATTTATAGGGCTTATCCAGCAGGTTTAACAGGAGCAAGGGGAAGGTATTCTACGCAATTAGTTAAGGCCGTAGACAGCAACGACAAGGTGATTACAAAGGTGGATACTACATGGACATTGGAAATAGTCAACTATAAAGATACCATTAAGGATGCTAAAGGTGTTCCTGTAAAAGACTCCATCACCCATCAATACAAATTCAACTTCCAATGGTATAAGTTAACACCAGAAGAAAATAAGACTGTTCGTGTACAGATTATAAATATTTAATTTATGGAAAGAGGTAAAATAACGGACGAACTAATAAAGATTGGTGTAGGACCGGATACCAATACGGACGAATGTTGGGAGCTTCTTTTGAGTACCATACAAGATTTATGTAATGATGAAGCCATCCTAACGGAAGCTCGTTTAAATGCAGTCAACCCAACAAAAAATGTTAAAGAAATAGCATTAGATGCAGTAGTTAGAATCTATGCAGCACGGCCTGATTGGCGCATTGGTTGGGATGATAATGGAGGAGGCAGTCATTTTCTGTTGAGTTGCGACAAAATATACCAATGGCTCATTAAAGAATAAATACTATGAATATTTACGATATATCAAAGGAAATTAATGAAAACGCTCATGCCAAGGGTTTTTGGGAAAAAGGAATGAATATTCCAGAAAAACTAATGCTGACGGTGGGCGAACTATCTGAAGCTATGGAAGCCGATAGAGATAGCAAATTCTGTACTTATAACATGGATGCAATAAATGGATGGGTGCAAGACAGTGATTTTATTGAGGCGTATAAAGATTGGGTCAAAGGTACTTTTGAGGAAGAAATTGCTGATGCTGTAATACGGTTGTTTGATCTGGCGACCGAACTTAAAATCGATCTACCAGCGCACATAGAAGCTAAAGTTAGATTCAATAAAAGCCGCCCACATATGCATGGTGGTAAAAAATATTAACAATGATTCACCTACTATTTTTACTCCCCTTCATCCATCAGCTTAGTTGGTCAGACTATAAAGGTCCACAACAAATAAGATGGGAGAATTTTAAAGGCCTACCAAAAAATAATGGATATGCCGCAAGTGTTAATACCCGTTGGATATTGACAGACTCTTGCGAAGATGGTAAATGTTATTTTAAAGTAGACTGCGGAATAGATGAGGATAGTTCATGGACAACAACCAATTCAGAAATCGCTTTAAGACACGAGCAAACTCACGTTAATTTGTCTTATATTGTTTGTAGAGACTTTAAAAGGGTGTTATCCAAATATCAAGGAATCTCCGAATCTAAAGCCTATAAAGTACATAACCTATTTAATAATTGGTGGGCTAAAGAAAGAAGAGTTAATGCTCTTTTCGATAGAGAAACAAAGCATTCTGTAGTCACAGTTATAGAAAAACAATGGGAGGACCAAATAAACAAAGCACTATGCGAAGGTTCACATTAAAACAAGATTATCAGGGATTCTATAAAGGAACTATCTTTGTCGGCCCAATATTCGCCACCGATACTCAACGACCAGCTTTTTACAGAGAGCAAGACGTAGAAGACCGAAAGGATAAAATCTACTATTACGCCTCTCATGTAACAGATAACCCACTTATTTTTGAAGAAATTAAAACAGAAGAGAAACAATGATTTGTGCCATCTGCAATAATGCCGCTCTCCCAAGGCTTAAAAAAGGGAATGTTCAATATTTTCAATGCACGAACTGTAAGACTTTATTTTCTGGCCCATTGGATCAGGATGGAATGGTAGGTGGGGGGGCTGAACTGGAAAGAAATACACAGCAAAACCATGAACGAGTAACGCGTGTGGAGGCTTTGACCAAATCCATAAAAAAAGAACACGTTTCCGTACTAGACTTCGGGGCCGGTCATGGGTTGTTGGTTAATGATTTAAAGGCCGCTGGATTCGGAACAGTAGTAGGATATGATCCCTATAATGAAGAGTTTTTAAAACTACCGGAAAGCGAAAAATTTGATGTTATTTCTTGCGTGGAATGCTGCGAGCATTGGTCAAGCCCGTACGTAGAGGTAAGCGTAATAAGACGCGCTTTAAAACCGGGGGGAATTATAATGTTTGAAACCAGCTTCGTACAGGTAGCGGAGGAAGAGGGAATAGAGTTGGAGGATTTCTTCTATATCGATCCACGAGTGGGTCATAGTACAATCTTCTCTTACCATGGCTTAGACCTTCTTATGGCTTTAAACGGATTTATTCCACAGACTCACTACAACCGACACGTTAGGCTTTATAGAAAATACGCATGAACAGAAAAATATCTTTTGTTACCTTAACCCAAGGTAACCCAATAGCTCTTAGAAGAACAATGGATAGTTTGCGGGGTATATGCGACAACTATGTGGTTGGGGATTTATGTGTATTTCGTGAAGATTCGGAAGCTATATCCGAATTGAAGAACGACTACCCATTGCATCATGCAAGGACAAACTTCAACAGCCTTTATCAGCATGGCTTCTCTCATAACCTTAACTGTCTTGCGTCATTGGCCAAAAACGATATAGTCGTATATCTTAACGTTGGAGAGGTTATTGAATCTAATGAAAAGGACATATTGGCCACTATTTCGGATGAATACAATTGTTACTACATAGATCACGCTACAGAAAAACATAGATGGTTTCGTGTGTGGAATAGAACTGAAATGAAATGGAGCGGATTAATACATGAAGAAATAGTGGGGGATTATCGTCCATATCACAAGCCATTGTTCAGATTTGCAGATACAGAAAAGGACATGGTGGACCCTTTTAAGGCGGCAGTTTACAATGATATAAAAGAGATTGTTTATTGGCGGAATCTTATGCGAATAGTAGACGAACCAGAAGTATTAGGTGCAACTGCCGAAGGATGGGTTCATTTTGCTAAAGACAACTATTCTACGATGCAGGAGCGGTTGCTTAAAAAAGGGGTGAGGCCAAAAGCATTCGAGCCGTGGCTTGGAGACTTGAATATGTACTTGAATGACGTATACTCCAATCCAGAATTTGAAAAAGAAAGGTTTGAATCTAATCACATAATTGAGTTTCAGGGAGACCCCAAATATTTAGGAAAATGAAATTCACAATATTGATCCCTCATTGGAAAAGTAAAATAACGGTCTACGCCGTCTCTCAATTCCTTAGATATAGAGGGAAGCATGAAATAGATATTTGGATTATTGATAATTCATATCCAGATGAAAGTATTGAATTGTTAAATCCTTTCCGGTTTGAAATTAGAATTATTAAAGCCAGACAAAATAACAAAATAACATCTCACGGGGTAGCTTTAGATTGGGGGATGTTTCATAGTAGGAATGAATGGGTAATTTGCGCTGAGTCTGATTCGTTCCCAACAGAAGACGGGTATTTAGACACATATGAGAATATTATAAAAATGGGATATGATGGCGCTGGAAGTTTATTGCAATTAAGCGGAGGACTATATAAACATCCTTGTGGTGCGTTGTATAAACGAAGCGTATGGAAAGAGGCGATGGAATATTTTACTACTATTCCATATAATTATTATCCCAACTTCATGATGAGGGATAATTTCCCAGTACACGCAATGATTCATCATTCTTTGGTGGATCAGGTTGGAGAAAATCCAGAGGATTGGGTCGAATTGTCTGCTGAATACAAGGGGAATACGAAACAAATCATGAAAGAGAAAATGGAATATTATAAACCCGTTTGTGGGGCATTCCATTCAGGAGCGGGAGGACGGCAGGAGTCCTTGAGGACATATGGACAACGAACCCACGAAACGGATGCCCCTCACATCATAGTTGGCAATAAAAACTCTAAAATAATAGGTCGTTTGGGGATGGAGCCGGGGCAAGCTCTTCATTATTACGAAGTGGCTACCGGTAGAAAACTATGCTACATAGACACCAAGACAACTTGGATGCCTAACAGAGAAAACGAACAACAAGAAAGGACGGTCATGTCCAATGGATTTACTCATTTATGGGCTGGGTCGTCATATTTAAGTATGAAAGGAACGGCACTTAACGACGTATGGGAGCATAAAAACAAAATAGTAGAAGATTTATACAACACATTACCTAAACATCAAAGAATAGATTAAATGGGAATTAATAGCAATTTTTTAAGCAGCGGAAACGCTGGTGACGCTATCGGAGCTTTGCCGGCCATAAGAGAATTTTACAGAAAAACAGGTATTAAGCCAACCCTCTACCTTAGAAAAGGGGTAGAAGCCTTCTATTACGAAGGCGCTGTTCATCCCGTTAAAGACCCAGAAACACAAAAAAATGTAATGCTCAATCAGAAAATGATTGACATGCTAATTCCTTTGTTGAAATCACAATCGTTTTTGGAGGATGTAAAGACATATGCCGATGAAGAGATAGGGTGTGATTTGGACCAAATTCGGGAAACCAACGTAGGAATGCCCGGATTGAGCCTGAACCGTTGGTATTTTTATGTATATCCTGATTTGGCTTGTGATCTTTCAAAACCATGGCTAGAAGTACCTGATGCCGAAAAAGACTTAGCCAAAGGAAAGATTATCATTACCCGAACAGAACGTTATACGAATCCAAATATAGACTACTCTTTCCTCAAACCCTACGAAGATGAATTGATCTTTTCCGGAACCATGCGAGAGTATAACAACTTCTGTATGGGCTACGATCTCAATATAAAAAAACTGACGGTTGATAACTTTCTAACGTTGGCCCAAGCCATAAAACAGTCCCGATTTCACGTGACTAACCAAACCATGGCCAACCAAATTTCGACCGGATTATGTCATCCATCCATATTGGAAGTGTGTACGTTTGCCCCTAATTGTATCCCAATTGGGGAAGATAGATACGACTTTCTCGCACAGAAGGGGCTTGAATATTATTTCGATGTATTGCATAAAAAAACCGCCCAATAAGAGCGGTTTCGAGGTAAATACTAACCAATTGACTACGCAAAGATTGTGGCAATAGAGGCTACTGTCTCTTGCACATAATACTTTGTGCCATTAGAGTCAGCAGCAGCACCAGAGGGGATGATAATAACCCCATATACATTGTAGCCGGAAGATAAGCTACGTGTGGGAGATGTAATACAATCCTGTACAATACACCCCTGAGTAGGAAAGCCTATTCTTTGGGATTGATCTCTTGCGAGAGTGGTCTGGTTAATCGCGTATACGTTGAAGAATGCTAAATTTGCCATGGCTAAAAATTTCCATGAAAATAAAAAGGTTTTGGGCCAAATAGTAAGTTATCCTATCTTCGAGGGGCAAGATGGATGCAAAAAGTACACCTAAAAAAGAAATGAAACGATTAAACGTGGATTTCCCCCTTCTCACAATTCAGAAGTTGGAAGTGTTCCGTCTGCAAAAAGGACTCTCTATGAGAGCCGCTATCCGGATGATTGTAAATGATTTTGTAAAAGATAAACCCCTCTATTAAATGCGAAAAGCATCACTTTACGGCTCAGAAGCTAGGACTAAACTTGTAACCGGGATTGAGAAAATAGTCAAGGCCGTAGCCGTCACACTTGGCCCGTCAGGTAAGAATGTCATGATTGGCGGCAGCATGTGGACCGATACCGGAACAATTGCGCTGCCTAATATCTCCACAAAAGACGGCTATCGTACAGCCAGATCGTTTGATGTTGATTGTCATTTTGAGCGTGTGGGAGTGGTGGCGGTAAAAGAAACCGCACAAAAGACTGTAGATGAGGCCGGAGATGGGACAAGCACAAGTTGTATTCTTGTAGAAGCTATTCTAAAAGAGGGACTTAAGCAAATAGAAGCAGGGGTAAATCCCATAGAAGTGAAGCGGAATATCGACAAGGCGGTTGATATTTTTGTCACCAAATTAAGGAGTTTGGCTACACAAATAGGACAAGACTTCGATAAAATATTCAATGTAGCGACCGTTTCAGCCAATAACGATCCCGTAATAGGAAAATTAATCTCGGATGCTTTTAGGCAAATTGGTACGGAAGGGGTAGTGGATATTCAGGCAGGTGTTTCAAATGAAACAGTAGTTAAGATTGCCAATGGGTACAAAATAAACAATGGTTATCTGAACAACATCTTTGTCAATAATGGCAGCAAGCAGAACTGCGAATTAGAGAACCCACTTATTCTCTTATATCAAAATAAGATTACGCACCATACTCAGTTGGAAAGATCGTTACATATCGCTGCTGGGGCCGGACGCCCCATTTTAATAATTTGCGAAGATGCGGAAGGAGAGGGATTGGCTTATTTGGCAATTAATACAAAACAAGGGAAGATAAAAAGCTGCATCATCAAGGCCCCGGCTATCGGCGATGAACGCAGGATTGAGATGGAAGATTTGGCCATTCTAACCGGTGGTAGTTATGTGTCCGACATTAGGGGTATAAACATCAAAGAAATTGAACCCAATAACCTTGGACAGGCCGCCAAGATTATCGTCACCAAAGACGATACGGTTATTGTTTCTCCCGACACCGACAAAAGAGCATTGGAAGACCTGCTTAATGACCTTCGAATGAATCTGGCCCAATGCAAGAACGAGGATGAACGATACCCCATAGAAAAGAGAATAGCTAGATTACAAGGAGGGATAGCGGTCATTGAAGTAGGAGCGCCGACAGAAACCGAAATGAAGGAGAAAATGGACCGGTTTGACGACGCCATTAGAGCCACAAAATCGGCTATTTCAGAGGGTTTCATAGTTGGAGGGGGCATGGCCTTTTTGAAGATAGATACGGGAAACGAGGTCATAGATAAGGCCAAAGAGAAGATTTTCGATCAGGTGTGTGAAAACGCCGGGGTAACGTCCGGGCCGTACAAAGCTCAACTTAAAGAAGACAAGAACTTTAACTTAGGGTATAATGCCAAATCCGGGCTAGTGGAAGATTTAGTCGAAGCGGGAGTTATTGATCCGGTGAAAGTTATCCGTTGCGCTCTCCAAAATGCAGCCAGCAGCGCCGGAACAATCCTTACAACAGAAGCCCTTATTGTAGACGCCCCTTAAAATTTAACAATGGCAACTATCAAAGCTACCAATGATTGGGTATTTATAGAACAGGATAAGAAAACAACAGAGTCTCATGGATTTACATTGCCGGATGCCTCAAAAGAAAAGCCAAGCGCCGGGATAATTGTTTCCATAGGCAGGCTTGTCAAAGACCCAGACATTAAGGCGGGGAAGGGGAAAAGGGCTTTATTTCATAAAGGAACCGGCTTTTCGATAAACTTTGAAGGCAAAGACTACCTTGTCATTCAGTCTGGGAATATAATCGGTGTTTCATGAAGGCAGTGAACAATAAGATTTTGGTTACCTGCGACATGAAGCAAAAGGACCAAATAACCATAAACGGGTTTACCCTAAAGTGCGCTAATTCATATAACACCAACTATAGAGAGCGGAGCCCCGTGGTTTGTTCAAGAGTGGATACGGGGGAAATACTTATTGTTCACCACAATACGCTCTACACGCCATCCCCCTATCATTTAGGCGATAACCTATTTTCCATTCCATCCAATAGCAAAATACTATTTGCCAAGCTGGAAGAAGATTTAAGCCTTACTCCCCTTTTGGGACACTTCTTTTGTGAGCGGGTGGAAATACCTTCCGACTTTCCCTTGCCGCCAGAATACATTAAACACTACGACGACCGTGTTCGGGTAACTGATCCCGGGCAAACCCGCTATAAAACCGGCCAACTTCTCTTCACGAGACCATTTTCTTACTACGAAATAGTCTACATAATTAACAACCAGCAAAAACGGGTAATTCGATGCCACGAAGATATGGTTGTAGGGTATTTGATTGATAAATAAGGATTTTTCTTATTTTTAGGTTAAAATATCCTCATTATGGCCGAATTAACGCCGGGACAATCCCCTATTACTAATCCATTAGTAGAACGCTTCTTTTTGTCTCCGGCAGAGAAAGCCAGTCTTGAAAAGGGGAAAGCCATCGTTAAGGAATTTTACAGGCTCCAAACCTCCAATTCTGATAATAACAACTTCTTCAATCTCCGCAATAAGCGGCAGGTGGAATTGCTTTTGTGGGCCAAGGGTAGCCAAAAAATGACCGAGTTCTTAGATTACATGAACGTGTCGGACGCAAACAAGGCTTGGAGCAATATAGACATGACCCAATCCAGGATTGGAGCCGAATTCGTTGGAACGCTGGTGGAAAGCATGGCAAAGAATAGAATCTACCCATGCGTTAAAGCGATAGATCAAGGCTCCTTAGATGAAAAAGAACAAAGGCTATTCGACGCACTCTTCAGGATGCACGAGGCGGAGACGGTAAATGCATTGCAGCAAGCGGCGGGAATACAATTGGAGCCTACGACAGGATTTGTCCCAGATGATGAAATGGCGGCAAAGGTATATTTCGAAATGGAGGACCAATTGCCAAAGGAAATACGATTTGAGGCTATGCTAAAGCGCGTAATGGCAGATATAAGTTTTGAAACTGTCGCCAATCGAAAGACTTTGTTCGATCTAGTCGTTTTAAATGGCGGCTTTACCAAAATAGAAAGATGCGGCCCCGGACAATATACCGTTCGAAAATGTATTACCCCCAACATGGTGTATAATTTCTTTCTCAGCGACAGCGGGAAGTTTGAAATAACAGAGATTGGGGAATTTTACAATATCAAAGTAAAGGAGTTCAGACAGAAATTCCTAAAAACGGCAGACAACCCCAATGGTCTAACGGAAAAAGAGATTTACGAACTAGCCAAACTGTCCACTAACAAAAACATAGGCCAATTTAATTATCAATGGAATGATGTATGGGCGCTCACTACTTATACATGGGAACGACCATACGACGACTGTTCCATCCTTGTTTTGGACGTCGAAATAGATTGCGGCGAGGATGTATACTACGTTGAAAAGACTGATCCATATGGCCGCTCAAACATTACCCAGAAAAAGGGCATTCCATATCAGGAAAAAAGAAAAGACGGATCAGTTGTTCCCCAACCTGTCCCAGAAGGGACGCAAATCATAAAGAGGCGAAGGAATAGCTGGATGCGTGGGGTATATGCTCCATATGGGGATAAGATGCTATATTGGGGAGCGCCAGATATAATCATAACTCCTTTTACAAATACCTCCAAGCCACTATCTTCTTATACAGCTAATATCTGTAATAATGACGGTGATTATGTTCCATCTCTCTTTGAAAGAGGCATGGAAATTCTGCGTGAATACCAATTGGCGAAGCTTAAAAGAAAGCAGCTAATAGCCAAGATAAAGCCATCGGGGATTAGGATTGACGTAGAGAGTGCCCGTAATATAGATTTGGGTAATGGGGATTCTATTGCATGGGAAGAGGTCATGCGTATATACGATCAGACCGGTAACGAGGTGTGGTCCAGCCGTGGCATTGATCCATTGTCAAGAGAAGCGCCACCATTGAGCAATACTGTCCGGACGCCAGCCATTGAGGACGTAATAGGATTGACAAACATAATGGGCGGCATGATGCAGGAGCTTAGGCAGATTTGGGGCGTCCCATCCTATAGAGATGGCAGCGATGTGGGAGATAGAACACCGGCAAAATTGGCTGAAGGTCAAAACGAAAGCTCTTTCAATGTAACGGATTTCGTACAAAACGCCAATAACCAACTTTGGCAAGAAACATTCTACAAACTTTGCCTACTTCATTGGAATGACATAGTAAAGGAAGAGCCGGAGTCAAAAGCGGACATGATCAATACAAGGTTTGACGTATCGGTAAGAATGAAATCCACAGACTATGAAAAACAATTGATAGAAAGAGATATTGACCGATATAGTCAAATGCCAGATGCAACTGGTAATCCTTCTCTTACTCTAAAGGACGCCATGATGATCCGGCAGATAGACGACTACAAACTAGCCTGTTATTATTTGGCGTCAACGGTTGAAAAGAACCAAAAACGTGCCCAGCAGGAAAAGGAACGACTCCAACAGCAAAATGCGAACGATCAACAGCAAAGCGCCATTGTAGCTGCCAAAGCCCAAGCGCAGGTAGATCAGCAAAAGAATGCTCAGCAAATGCAAATGGAGCAGGCTAAGTTTAAGCACGAAAAAGAAGTCGCTCTATTAAATGGAGTATTGGGGCTCATGCAAAAAACAGGCGGTGAAATACCGGACATTTTACAGCCGCTGGCCCAACAAATATTCCAAAACGTATCTATGGACGTAGTAATGGATAACATGGTTACAAAAATGGAGATTGGTCAAACCATGCAGGCCATGCAGCAATCACAACAGTCTCAGCAGCAAGAAGCGTCAGAACCTCAAATGCAGTAAATGGCAGTCGTAGAAATTCAAGGAATACAAGTACATTATAGAGATTTAAAGGACGGCGAAACTGTTCTGTTTTCTGACTTGCCAAAAGAGGAACAGTATTATAGGAGGCCACAACACCCGTTTACCGATAGCGACCTAATAGCAATTGCTAATAAAGAGCATAATTATACCTCCATTCAACTCAAATGGAAGGAAACGCAAGAGGAAATATTTGAAAACGGTATTTACGCCAGCATAAATGGGGACGTAACTTTTATTCCCGGAGCCTACTATTGCTATGTTAATGAGTGGACGCTTGAACACGGAGAGAAGCCGGAATACAGAGAAGATGACCGGCAGTTCTTTCTGTTACATGAATATCTAAGATTAGAAACAAATGTGCTAGGGCTGGTGCGTCTTAAAGGAAGACGTCAAGGGGCTACATCTATAGCTATGTTCTTCATGTGGTTCATAGCAGGAAGAAAAGAACATAAACTTTGCGGATTAACATCCTTTAGTGATACTGCTGCCCAAGATGCATTTCAAAAAATGTTCATGTACGGATTCAAGGCGATGCTCCCTTGCTTCCAGGCTGATTTCGATAGCGCGTCAGAAAATTTTATACGGTTCGTAAAGCCTATTGATAAAAAGGCCAAAAGCGTTTTAGCTGTTAAGAGAGAAGGGCTTAACAGCTATTGTGATTACAAATCAAATGTTATTAGTAGTTACGATTCCGGTAGGCAGTCGTATAACGTGCCGGACGAAGGCGGTAAGAGGAATAAACTTAATATAAATTCTTATTGGTCTCGTTTATACAAGACACTTCTTATTGGTGTAAATAAAGTTGGGTTCGCCTACTTACCAACAACAGTAGGGATGAAAACAGAGGGAGGCGAAAACTTTAAAGAGTTTTATAAAAACGCTAACCAGTTTGAAATAGACAAGAAGACGGGGAATCCCGTAGGATTAGATACGACGAATAGGGTTGTCAGATATTTTGTACCTGCGACACATTGCTATGCAGGGTATATAGATAAATTCGGCAAGAGTATTGTAGAGGACCCGATAGAACCGGTGCTTACCAATGAAGGTAAATTAGTTTCTATAGGCAGCAAAAGTGTTATCCTTAAAGAAAGGGAAAGACTTTCAGGAGAACAGTTAATGGAGCATAGAAGGGACTATCCTTTAACAGAACATGATGCCTTTAGCTTTGAATTAGGTCAATGCGAGTTTAATGAAGAGCGCCTTTTGGCTCAAATACAAGAATTAGAGGATAATCCAGTCTTTCTTAGGAAGTGCCGTTTGTATAGAGTAAAAGTCACAAAGAAAAACATATTCACCGATAGGGAAGAAAGTCACGATGAAATAAAATTCATGGATGACGACAAAGGGGAATGGTTGTTATATGAACCTCCTAACAAACAGAATCACTATGATTGGAAGGGGGCGATGATGCCATTAAACGACCTCATGTATTCTATCGGAGTGGATACAAAGAAGACTGGATTTGCGGTCGGCGGCTCAACTGCGACAATTTGTGTATTCAAGAAATCACATTTAGTTGATGGTGAAGAGATGGGATTAAAGCCCGTTGCTATTTATATGGGTAAACCGCGCCTTCTTAATCACTTTTTCGAAAACGTCTTAATGGCCTGCATGTGGTACGGCTGTAAAGCAAACTTTGAAATTGACGCTGGAAGTGCCTATTACGATTACTTTTTAGAACACGACGCCCGTTTGTTTATATCTTGGACTCCTCGTAGAGCAATTGATATTACAAAAAAGAATCCGGTTATTAAGCCCGGTACAGAGAGTGCGTCCCCCTTCCAGCTCCAAGCACAATTAGAAACGGCCAAACTTTATGTGGATGGCAATCTAATTGATGGATATAATGGGAACGTACATAGGATTGTATATCCAATGCTATTAGAACAATTATTAGCTTATCAGCATGCCGAGAGGACGCCCTATGACATAGTGATCTCCCTTATGATGGCTTTGTTGCCATGTTTTGGGGTTGCTGAATATAGAGATGAAAAGATAGCCAAGCCCAAACAAATACTGCCTTACAAAAAGATCAAAATGCCCGCCTAAGCCAATATCAAACTGGCTTCTTTTTATTTTTTTCAATATATTCTCTTATTGCCCTTTCTGCTATCTTAGTTATTTTCCCGTCAATAGATTGGGCATATTCCACAAGGATTTTGTGGATTTCCTTGCTCAAGGCGACATTTTTAGAGGTTAAATTGTTCATTACTGTTAAAAATAACATTATTTAACAATATAATGAAATTTTTCAACTGCTTATATTTGGTTAAATATTCCCATTTTTAATTATGGCAGACAATATTGTGGATCAACAAGTAGAGACAACGCAGCCCGATGCGGGGCAGGCGGAATTACATCGGCAAATGCAGATGAGCCTAGGTATAGCGCCCGTGGAACAAGTACAGCAGCAACAAGAAGGTTCCACGGGGAACGTTTCTGCTGACGGAGCCGCAGCGCCGAATAATAGTACTGCAAATGCTACGCCAGCCGACCCTTTCTCTCTTTTTAAAGAAAAATTCGGGTACGAAACCCCGGAGGCGGCAGTAACGGAAATAGAATCCCTTCGCGCTCTTAGAGATAACCCGGTCAAGCCAGAATATAAATTTGAAAATGAGGAAAGCGAAAAACTATTCAAGGCTTTCCAGTCCGGTAAAAAGTCAGAGGTTTACGCCTTTTTGGAACAAGATCAAAGGATTGACAAATACCTCACTACCGACGTAAGCAAAGAAAATGCGGCAGAAATCGTAAAGATGGGGATGCAGCTTAGGTATAAGGACCTTTCTTCGGATGAGATAAACTATCTCTTTAACAAAGAATTCGCCATCCCAGCCAAGCCGGTTCAGCAATCGGACGAAATGGCCGAAGAATATCAAACTCGTTTATCCGATTGGGAAAGTGTAGTGCAGGACAAGCAAATGGGCCTCATGATTGAGGCAAAAAAGTCCCGGCCAGAAATAGCCAACGCAAAAACAAAACTCGTATTACCTGAAATAGCGGCGCAAGTTGAGCCTGAATACCTTGAATGGAAGAAATCTGTCGAGGAGAATCAGCGACTTTCTGCCGCAACCACAGATGCTTATAAGGTATTTACGCCCAAGCAGTTTGAAATTAAAATTCCGTTCAAAGATGAACAGAATAAAATTGATTTCGAATTTCAGCATGAACCAGATTCTAAATCGTTCACTCAGGCAGTAGAGCTGGTTTCGGATATTGATAAATTCTGGAAGCACTTTACTGATCAGGCCGGTAATCCTGATCGTCAGAAGTTTTTAAGATTTATCTATAACGGGCTTAACCATGATTCACATGTTCATAATGCCATGAACCAAGCCAAAAATGCTACGATCAAGGCAAGTCTGCCCGATAATAGCCAAGGAGGTATGGTAAGGCAAATGGCACAAACACAAGAGCCAAGTGAATTAGATAAGAAAATGCGGGAATCATTGAGGGGATACGGTGGATTTTAACCTATTAAAAGTATTTAAAACAGAAAAAAATGCCTTCAGCAATAGTTAGAGGCGCTACTGGACAACCGGGTCCAATAGCATATCCCAGTGGCCTCACGACCGGTATTTTCAATGATCTCAACTTCGTAATTCCTGATTATATTCCGGGCCTGATTTCAAAGTACGGCAATAGTTCATACATGCTTGCCGCTGAAATATTAGGTAGCTCCGTTATCGAACAAGCGAACACTACGACCAATACCTATTCTCACTTTGAGAAGGGCCGTATCTATGGTTCTGGCTTGGTCAAAACAGCCGTTACGGGTGTTACTTCCGGCGCGGATGTGCAAGTTGCCTTAAAGAGTCCCGAATCTTACAATAACTCCGCCTTTACCCAATCGCCATTCCTGCTTAATCAGACCATTAAAATTCGATCCAATGGTCGGAAGGCGAAAGTAACAGCGATTGACCGGACTACAGCCGGAAACTTCTTGGTAACACTGCATCCGCTGGGTAACTATGCTCTTATCACCGGCACAACGGGTACAACCCTGAATGCAAATGAAGGTCTGGAAACGTTCGGTAACCAATTGGCGGGCGAATCTTCGGACTCTCAGGGTACTCAGCAGCCCAAACTTTACCGTTACGACAATACGGCTACTGTAGCACGTGCTTCCGTTAAGGCAAGTGACCTTTCCAGCATGAATAAGACACAGATCGATTTCGGCAATGGTAATAACTACCTGCCCTATCTGGCTGTCAAAACCATGAACATTCAGATGTTGACCTCAATTGAAGACATCGTAATGGAAGGTGTTCCTTACTCCAATGCCACCAACGGAGAAATCGGTACAACTGGCGCGCTGGTTGATATCGGTGCCCGGGGCTCAGAAGTGGATTATATCACTAATTCCTTCGCTGTAGGTGATTTCCAGAACGTAACGAACGTATTGGATGCCAATGGCGGTCCTCGTGAGTACCATGGTCTTCAGGATTTAGGCCAACGTCAGGACATTAACGATCTCCTTTTTGGTATTTACCGGAATGGGGCCATCAGCTACGCTTCAGTTGGTATGAGTCAGGAAGCTGCCGTTTCTTACGGTTTCCGTGGATTCTCGACAGATACATTCGACTTCCACTTCCACCGGTATAAGGGTTTTACCGCTCCCGCCGTGTTTGGCTATGTGCCTACTCAAGGCGATTACCGGGCAAACTTTGGCCTGTTTGTACCCCAAGGTATGACGCAGGATGCCAAAGATGATACTACCCGTCCTTATCTCCAATTCGTCTATCAACAGAATCCGGATATCCCCGCAGGCATGCGTATCTATAGCTGGGAACTGGGTTACACAAAAGGAACCAAAACTACGGAAGCCAGCAATAAGTACGAGCAGATCGCATATGTCGGATCGCGCGTAACGGCTGCTGAACAATTCGTAATTCTACGTGGTTTGAATTCTTAGTGTTTAAATCATAACGGGGAAGAGAATAACTCTTCCCCCTATTTTTCATTCATAAAAAATAAACAATGGCAGACGCCTTAACAACAGAGGCCCCATTAAAAAAGAAAGGGGCAGAGAAGAGCAATGAAGACCGCTATTTGGAAATGCAATTCGATACTTATAAGAAGTACGTATTTCAATTAGCGGAAGAAAATCCAGAACGAGAATTGCCGGTCATAGATGTGGCTTCAAGACGACCACTACCCCACAAAAAGTTCAAACCCTATCAGAACGTTGTATTTACCTCTCAGATCATTTGGAAGGGACAAAGAAGAGTAATTAGGTATTATGATGGGTGCTCCTCTATATTCGTAGACGAACAGCCAAAGGAAAAAGAAACCATAGATCAATTTATTGCTCAAACCAAACGTAGACAGTTTTTAGATGGGAAGTTGGTTGTAGAAGGTAATGAACGCATGCTGCTTTTATATCTGTATATATGCGGATGGAATGCAGAAAGCCCGTTCAGAACCAAATCGGCTAACATGATATTCGTAGCTATGGACGGTTTGAAAATAGCCACCAAGGAATCTGAAAAGCTGGACGAAACTGAAAAGGCGTTGAAATTCGCTAAGGAGGCATCTGAGCAAAAAATGAGGATTCATGCGGAATACTTAGGTATACCGGTTAAAGATGAGGATAGCGACAATGACCTGACCGAAGAAGAAATCCGGCCTATTTACCGTAAAGAGGCACTAAGAAATTCGGCTGAGTTCATACGTAGTTATGGAGACAAGTCAATTGAGGTAAAAATATATATCCAGAAGGCCGTTCAAACCGGACAAATAATTCGCCCTAAAGGCTCCAATAAAGTAGCGTGGAAGAACGGGAATGAGATATTGGATGTGTCTGGGGTGGCGAGTATGTCAGGAGTGGAAGAAAAATTACTTGAATTTTCACAACTGCCAGAAGGTGAAGAGTTTTTAATCCAATTGAAAGCTATCTATAGCGAATAAAGCTCTTTAAATAAAATTTTAAATCCAAGTCCTTGCTAAATTGGCAGGGACTTTTTTCGATAAATTATGGCATGGTCGGTTGATGATATATACAGATTCACTAGGTTCTTATGCAATAAGAATCAGGCTGGCGGCATATCCGCAACAGACCTTTTTTATGCGTGGAACGGCGAACAAGCCTCATATCACGAAGACTTATTAGGCAGATGGCAAGCTAGGGCTGCTGACAAAACGGGTCCAAACATTGGGATGATTCAGGACGAGACCGTATTGCTTAAATTAGCCCCGTTCACTATTTTGGTTAATATTCCAATTGTTTCTGGCTATGCTCCATGGCCGTCTGATTTCATATACGGAGCCGCTCTAAGGATCAATGGGCAAAAAGTTTACCATTTCAATAAGGATGAGAGGTGGTCCATTGAAGAGGACGTTATTGATCCTCCTTCGATTGCAGAAAATTCGTACTATTACACTGAGTACGATAAAAAATTCCTAATCTTACCAACAAACGCTCCAAGTATTGATTTAGACTATATAGCCTCTCCGCAAGACATACAATGGGCATATACCTTGGATGGGAATAATAGGCAGATTTACAATCCGGCGACAAGCATTCAGCCCAAGTGGACAGCTAATACTATTATAGAAATAACAAAAAGAACTTTAAAGGGGTTTGGCTTACATTTTTCAGACAAATCATTTGAAGAATTTGGCAATTCCAATATTATAACTGGAAACTAATGGCAATACCATACTCTAAACGGATGTTGGTGCAACGCATTAGGAAGCATATGGCGGATGGATATCCGAATGACGACTTCTCTGCGTCGACCAATGAGATAATGCTATATGTCGATCAGGCGTTGGCCATGCAAATACGAGCAGCAGCATATGAAAATGCCAAGGTTGAAGGAGTGTTGGAAGTTCCAGAAGCATTCTTGGTCACCTTTCAATTGGATGCGCCAGTCTATGATGACTTTACCAATGAATGGGTGAGTACATTGCCCCAAACTCCAATTTCTCTTCCTATTGGGTATAGCATAAATAGCGGATATATCGCAGATGTATCCAATGGAAGGTCTCAGGATATAATTTGGATCAAGGGAAAGCGTATTGGATACCGTAGGAACTTGCCTAAAATGGATGGCATATATGGACGTGTTGAGAATAATACAGTTCGGCTACAAGCAAGTAACTATATGTCTTTGCTGGGGTTGAATATTTTCATCCAGATGCCCTTCAGCAGAACAAAGGATTTGGACGAACCAATGGCTCTCCCTGATGACGTTATAGATGCCATATTTATGCGAGTAGTTACGATGTTGAAAGATAGAATGTCTATACCGAAGGATATAATTCTGGATGATTTGCCGGCTGGTAATAAATCAAGCTAACTATGACGACAGATATAAATTCACATATGCCGCTGAAAGAGATAGTAAGCTTTGCCATGGATGAAGTCCAATCATCTGAAGCGGCTTTTGATAGATATTGGCTATTGGCGTTCAGGGCACTTGTTAAATTGAAGATAAGTATGGCTGCCGAACCTGCCACGGTTAGGATGCCGGTAAGTCCAAATAAGACTGTTCCTTTCCCTCCCGGATCAATTACATGGACGAAGATAGGTGTCTTGAATGACCATGGAGAACTTTCATCTTTAAAGATAAACAGGGGTTTAACTACATGGAAAGACACGAACCCTAATAGGTTGTCTCAGATTGGGAATGCAGATATTCAAAGTGGTTTACCATTTTTGCTGGATAGTCCATATTTTTTCAATTATTATCAAAATGGCGTTTTTCAGCCTTTATTTGGCGTTGGTGGCGGACTCATTCAATATGGAAGTTGTACGGTCGATGAAGAAAACAGAGTAGTGGTTTTGGAGCCTGATTTTAGATATGATCACATATTTTTTGAAGGCATTTTCGCACCAGAAAAGAACGGAGATTATACGGTGCCTATTACCTTGTTAGAACCTATTGTTGCATTTATTAAATGGAAGGACAAAAAGGGGACGAGGGAAGAGTTTATTTCTGAAAGTATAGAAGCTAGACGAAGCATGCCTAAGAAGAGAATGTCCTTACAGGTTATAAATCAAGTTTTAAGAGAGTCTGAAGCAATGAAGCTACGGTCATGATAGATATCAAGCAATTCATAGGAGGCATGGATCAGGATAGCCCTAACGAGGATATTCCAAAAGGCTTGGTAAGAGAAGCCCGGAATATCTTTTGGCGTGGACTGCCGCCCAATATGCGTGCTGAGGGGATGCCGGGGACGAACATCATATCAAACCCATATTTGCCTGTAACCGGAAGTAATGTAGCCATAAAAGGATACTACGATGCGGTAAATAACAGAATCTTTCAATTCAACTACAATACTGCCGGGTTTCATGGAATTTACATTTTCTACACTTTATTAGACTCATGGCAGAGGTTGATGGAAGAGGGTATTAATGCAGATAGTGGAGTTCTTGGGTTTAATAATACCATACGAATACATAGCGTAGATATAATCTATGGAGACGACGATAGTGGGGATTTGTTATTTTATGTAGACGCGCAAAAACGACCACGTAAATTAAACATCAATAGGATTCTGGCAGGTACATATCCTACTGTAAAAGACAGCTATATAAAGGTAATTAAGGCACCTCCCATTCCACCGCCTTATTGCGTTTATGAGAACGACGCAAACGTTACTTCCAATAACCTTGTCAATAAGCTTTTTAATTTCTCATGTTCTCATATATATGACGACTTTGAAGAGTCTGTTTTGGGTAGTGGGGCTAGACAGCCTTTGCCGCCAGACCCATTCGACCCTACCAATAACAGCCCTCAAACAAGATGCGCAAGAATTTCAATCTATGTCCCAACGGGCGATGCCAATGTAAAAAAAATACGGATATATGGGAAACAGGTAAAAGATGGCACAACATCTGATTGGTTTGTAATTGATACGCTTATAAAGAGCGACTTAGGTATAGGAGATAATACAGTTTACAGATATTGGTTTTATAACAATGCGAGATATGTGCCTGCTGCTGCAAGCATATATGCCAATAATAATCCGGTTGACGGTCAGTTGGACTATGACTATGTACCTTTGAAAGCTAATACACAGTCCTTGTTAAATGGAGACGTTGTGGCGTATGGTGGATTAACTGAAGGGTATGATTATTTGAATCCATCTTTCGGTATTACAACTTCCAATATTGTTGCTCCTCAATTTTCGGCGAATGGCCTTTTGTTTTTTGCCGCTCCAAATGGACAATTCACAAGCGGACAGCCACAAATAACCATGTATCTTGTCGGCGCTGGCATTAATAATGGTTCTGGGGAAGTAACAGACCTTGAAAAAGCGCCAGCTAATTTAAACGTCCATGCCAAGTCAAACGGGACTAGCATAAATTTCACTTATAATAATCCGGGAGGGAATAGAAATATACCCACTTTACTATTTAATTTGAGAGGAGCTGCACAAAGTGCGGGGTGGATATTCGTGTCTAATACCGTGAACACACTAACCATGTATTATCCAACGGGTAATATAGTCCTTCAGTCATCTTATTACCAGGGTATATCAGCCAATGTTTCACCCTATGCCGCCCCCGTTTCTACTCATTTCCCGGAAGCTAATTACGCATATGGCGTTTTATATAGAGATATAGACGGTCGAACAAATGGCGTTATATCGAATGTGACTGGTAATGTCAGAACGCAATTGCGTGGAAGTGCTGGTCAGATACCGTACTTCCAAATTGGATTGGGAGGATTTACGCCTCCACTTTGGGCGGCTTATTATGAAATAGTCAGAACAGACAATCTTACATATGACTACCGATTGGATTGGGTCAGCGCATCAGCATTTAGTGGCCTTGGTTCATTTAATAACTTGCAGTACGCCTACATAGGTGTTAACAATATAGCTGACTATAATTCTCAGATAAAGGCCAGCGAAGGCGTAGTAAGTTATGGCTTCAAACAAGGAGATAGAATTAGAATAACGGGCAGATATACCGCATCTGGCTCTTTTGTATCCTTAAATTACGATTATGCTGTTCTGGGGACTCAAACTCAAATTGTGGTAAACGGAGAAACCAAGACAGGCCTATTTGTGCAAATAAATTACCCAGCAGGAGATATTAGTGGTGATCCAAATTTGAAATTTGATGGAACCGATGACTTTCAGAACTATCAGATAATGCTATATAATTACAAAGCATACTCTTCTGATAGTCAAAACGTCTATTGGCAAATAGGGCAGCAATATGGTATAGGGAATCCCGCCACTCTTTCCGCCTATCACATGGGTAACGCTGGTGATAATCAGGTTAATCTGACAGACGGGGATGTGTTCTATAGAGTTAGAAACGTGCCCATCATAAACTCGTATAGGGTACCTTGTGGGGCTTATACTCAGGGGACTACTTATGGGACAGAGTGGGTAGCTCCTAATTTAGAAGGATTTTTATTTGCAGATAATGCCATTTGGAGGATACGGGGGGGGGTGAATAGAAACGGAGGGCTGCTCCCTGCGCAAACACCATTTTATAGTGATGCAGATCAGACTGTTTGGAATAAATCAGGAACTCCTTTCAGTGTTAGGCTGAGGCAAACGGTATTTATAACCGATGTGAATGATCCGAATGGTCAATGGGCTATGTATGTGAAGATTGTAGATTCGGGGGGAGCCGTAACAACTTACAATATATTACCTCTTAAATCAGGACTTGCAGAAAACATACAGAATGAATATTCATTTGACTTCACTTTCTCTTTGCCGGGGAATAGTAAGTTGTGGATAATGGGTTATGCGGTGAATCAAATGCTGGTAGGCTTAGGAGAATTACAGATAGATATCATAAGAACACGCACAATTAATGTTTTTGACTTCTCCTTTAGCGACATTTTTGATTTAAAGACTAATTCTGACAACAAGCCTAACGTCATCCAAACATATTCTAGACAAACATTCTATGGGACTAAATATAGATGGGGACAAGTATACCAATTAGGGACATCCATAAACAATAGCAATCGTTTTTTCCCTTTGGATTTTGATGAAATTGATAAGTCGGCAGGTCAAATACAACGGATGTATGCTTGGAAAAGAGAGCTTAGGTTTTTTCAAGAGCTAAAAACGGGCCATACAGGGATATATGCCAAATTTATAAAGGACAACAATGGTGACAATACTTTAATCACAACTGATTCGATTATATCAAAAAATAATGTTGAGTATTTTGAAGGTCAATTTGGTATAGGTAACCAGCCTTGTAGCCTTGTGTGTTCTGGATATCAAAACTATTTCCCAGACCCAATTAAAGGTCGAATATTACGTGTATCACTGGATGGAGTTAAAGATATAAGCGAGGAGTTTCGGTTGCTATCTTTTACAGGGCCAAACCTGCCTAATTACCTTAACCCATATAACTACCAGTTTGCAGGAACTTCCTGTATAGTTGGAGCTTATGTATTTAATGAGGATAAAGAAGGGGAAGTGGTTTTTGGATTTCAGGGAGGCGTTAACCAAAGACTGGATTTTGTAGGCCCAGGCAGCAGCACTTTAACCTTTCCGGCTCACTTATTTTTCGGCACATCTTCTATATCCGGAACATCATTATCATTCAATGAAAAAAATAATTCATTTCAATCTTTCTATGATTTTGTCCCTGATGAATTAGTTTGTGCGGGAAATCAACTATACTCCTTCTATAATGGTGTAATGTACCGACATGACAATACAAGCCAATATTGCAATTTCTATGGGACTCAGTATTATCCTTCCATTAAAATGATCTTTAATGACCAGATGCCGATAAAGAAGACTTTCGAAACGATAGCCTATAAGGGTAACCAATTTTGGGAAGCTTTTAATGTTGGAGATATAGTGACCAGCCAGCCCAACCCCCAAACTGGTTTGCCACAAATCAGCCAACTATTGTCCGTGGATACTGAAATAAACGAAGGCGACTATTTTGCGGCCCTTAATAGGGACGCTAATAGTATGTCTAATCCGGCTATTGCCATAAACGAAGGCGACTATCTTAAAGGCTCTTGGATTTCGGTTAAATTGACATATAGAGGCAGCCAATTCGCTTGGATTTATTTACCTTTAATAAAGAACAATCTTTCGCCTAAAACACCATAATTATGTTTGGAGAAATAAGAAAATTCTATGATTTGGGGGATGGCCTAAGTGGTCTTTTGGGAGGTGCGGGTGCTGGCTCTGCGTTGGGGCCGTTAGGCGCTGTTGCTGGGGGATTGATCGGTGGAATTACTGGACTATTCCAGAAAAAGAAAGGCAATAAGCTATTAGATCAAAATGTACGGCCAAATCAAACCCTCCCAGCCGAATTGTTGGCTAACCAAGAGGATGCTAAGCAAATGGCCAATGAAGGACTCCCATCCCAGCAATATGATAATGCAAATAAAAACATACAAAGGCAGCAAGTAGCAGCAATAGGAAATGCTCAGGATAGGCGGCTAGGCGGAGCATTGGTGGGGGGCATACAGCAAAGAACTAATGATGCTACGGCTAACTTAGATGCAGCAGACGCAGACAACAGAAAGCAAGGGAGAATTAATTTGCAGAACGTGAATAATCAAGTGGCCAGCTGGCGTGATAAACTCTTTGACTGGAATCAAAAGCAGAAATATATAGAAAGGCAGAACTACGGGATGAGTTTATTGGGGGCTGGGAATGCCAACTTTTATGGTGGATTGGATAAGGTAACGAGTGGGTTGTTAGGAGGATTGAACTATCTTAATGTGGGACGACAAGGACAACCTCAATCTCCTTATCAGAGTGAGGGTACTGGATTAGCGACTACCTCTGCTGGATATGTTCCCGGCAGTAACACAGATGTAGTGCTAGACCCAAATGCATATTCAAGATTTTAAAAATAAACAATGGCAGAAGTAGGAGAAATTCCGGGTGGCGGAAGGCCTTGGGGAGACGCTTTCTTAGTTCAGACACCGGCCTTGGACAGGTTCGCTGAACGCCAGCAGCAGCAGATGCAGCAACTAAATATGCAGCGTCAGCAAAGCGCTGTCCGGGAATCTCAGCAATTGGATGGATTGATGAATAAAGAATTGGCTAAAGTTAGAAGTGTTGATATCCCTTCTGTCTTTGATGCTTATGGCAAATATAAAAGTCTTAAGCAAGCAACTTTATTTGACAAGAGATTAACGTCCAATCCACGAGAATTAGCCAAGGCTCAAATGCAGGCTAATGCAGCCATGGGAGATTTGCAAGCACTTATAAATAAAAGCACTCAATTGAATGATTTTCAAAAACAACTAGTTGGAGAAAGAAAAACTAAGTTTAATCTTTTTGCCGATGATTTTGGAGATAAAGTAAATACATTGAACAATACCCCTATTGACAAACTAGGAGAAGATTACACTAATCCAGATTTTTATAGATACAAAGGAGCCAATACAGACTTCGGTAAAATGGAATTGACCGCAGCAGGTCAGCCTAAACCAACATTCGAAAAGGTAGAGCGGATAAATAACCTTCAAACCAGAAGAACACCTATTTTATTTGGGAATACACCTACGCAGTTTTTTGAGACGTTCAAGGGGAATTTGTCACAAAGAATACCCAACAGAGACGCAGCAGCAGCATGGGAGAATATACCAGATGAACAAAAGATAGCAGTAGATAAACAATTCGCCGCTATTTCGCCAGATAAATGGAAGCAATGGGGATTGGAAGATGCTCCAAATATACAAGCATCCAATCCAAATGACCCCGCTGAAAACTATGCAGCCTATCGGGCCAAATTGTACGCCATCAATGCTACCCCAAAACAAGGTAGATATAGGGACGAAACGGATCAGCAGGCTAAGTTAAATATGCAGTTTAATCAAAAATCTGCATTGGAAGCTATTAGGCAAAATAACAGGGTAGCACTCAAGCAGCTTAGTCACACGTTTAAACAAATGGATCAGGAGCAACAAGGCTCTAAACTAGATGAATTAGTTTCGGGTATGGTAGAGGATGCCAGAAAGTCTACTACAAAGGCATTTTATAAAACAGAGGATGGTAAAGTAGAAAGACGGCATATTATTAAATTAAGTCCTCTCCTTAAGAATCAATTCAAATTTAAAGATGATAAAGGGCATGATATTTATCCGGATCAGCTTCAAATGAATGAGGACGGCACCGAGTTTACGCCAGTATTCTACAATAGCGAAGGAAAAGAAATGAGAGGAGTAAATAAAAATCTAAGTCAGGCTATGACTGGACCGGAATTTAAAGCTATTATAGGTAAAGCTTTATTGGGAGTAAAAGAGGCAAGTAAAGGCGGTGTTAATATAGACAATAGCGATGATGATGAGCCATCTAAGTCAGCGGCTCCCACTCAAACTAAAAAGAAAATAGCAGGATGGTAGAGGAAGATGTTATAGAAGCTCCGCCTATAGGGGACGAACAAGCCCCACCAACCCCGCCACAAGATGCGGATGAAAAGTTACGTGCATTACATTCGGCTGTTTCGCATGATTATGATATTGGCGACTTTGATACTTTCAAGAAAAAACTACAAGACGCTTCCAAAAGAAAGGCTTTCTATGACGGTATTGGTAATGAATATCAATTAGGTAGCTATGATGATTTTGAGAAGAAAATAGGATTCGTAACACCGCCAGAACATCACGTTCAACATAGTTCATTGCAGGATATACGGCATTTGAACGATATAGCAACCGCTCCAATAGATCTTCCGCAAGGAACGGCTGCGCCTATAAATACAGACGAACTATATGCTACCAAAAAGAAAGAAAAAGATGCATTCGCCAGTCAATTAAATGCACAATCCAAGATGCTTGGCGATCAATGGGGCATTGATCCTAAAATAGCCAAACAAGCTGTAATTGACTTCCCAGATGAGAACGATGAGGAAAAGGTAAAGGGGTTTGCTCAATTGTATAAAGACAATCCGATTTATTATAGGAGATTAAAGGATGAAAATGATATCAGAACTGCTATAGCAAAAAGCCCAACCGGAGGGATCAACGACGCTAATATCTACAATCATTTGCAAGATGCGCAGAACTACGATCAATTGCAGCACAATATCGGCATTCAGCAAGAACTAATGACTAAAAGTGGTCTAGGTCAGGAGTATTGGGAAAAGATGAAGCAAGCCAAGGCTCCATTGATAAATACGCTTGATCCGGGTCTCCTTCATCAATATTGGAATAGCCAAGATCATAAATTAGGGTTAACCGACTTTCAGTATGCCGGGCTTGAGACACTAAAAATGTTTCAGCCGGAGTTATATAAGCAATACAAGTCCATCATAATGGAGAATAAGGGATTGGATGAAGGCGGTAATCCAAGGCCGGAAGGACAAGGTAAAAAAGGGTATGAATATGATAGAGGGGTAGAAAATGTACTATACAGCATTGAAAGACAAGGGAGACAGAATACGGCTCAATATATATCCCAGCATCAAGTTGAGTTAGGGAAGCAATTGGAGAAGGTCAAAAATGATTATCAAACTAGGATAAATAATAGCAAAGACCCAGAAGAGCAAAAGGCATTAGTGGAAGAGTTTAAAGCCAATCCCCTTATAGCAGAAGCCGGTAAATTAGAAGAGGGCCAACAGGCAATAGACTACGCCCAAAGTGAAGATCAAAGGCGGTTCCCTTTGAATTATTCCGACATGTCCACTAAGTTGGTAAAGGATGCCATGGATGGCACAACCGGGTTGATAGGGAACACCGGAAAGTTCTTTGAGGGTGTCCTGACGGGAGCTGGCCAAGCTTCGGATAATACCATTCGGTTTATAAAAAACACGTTTGTTAATATATTGGGTTCGGAAAGTTCAAAAGCCGCCCAACATGCGAAGGATATAGGTCACCAATCTTTAACAGAATTAGCCAATTACGAGCCATCTTCTTATACAGGAACTCAAAGCCCCTTGCTGATACCCGATGACCTCAAGAAGTCGGTACAGACCATAATGGATGATAGCTCTTTGTCAAATGCAGAGAAGGAGCAAAATGCCATATCATTAGTCCGGGATAACTTTGATAACATAAAAATCAATCCTAAGGCTGGTCAGCAAAACTTGACCGGGAAAGCGGCTTTATTCACTGCTGCGAACACTTTGGGTCAGATCATAGGCATAGCCGATCAGTCGTTATTGATGGGGGGATTATTGGGTAATGTAACGAAGGTTCAACAATTGACGAATGCCTTAGTTCCTATGTATGCTTCAACGCAAAATCAACTATACGAACAGGCATTGGCTAGGGGGGATGAGAAACCGTTGCTAAAATCCAGTATTGACGCGGCAATTATCTCCCTAGCCTCACTTATCAATCCGGACTATAAAGTAATAAAAGGAATGGTAGGGGCGGAAACCGGTTTGGGTAAAGTTATCGCTGGTGTAGATGAGGCTACTTGGAATAAAGTGTTGTCCGAAAATTCCCCCATCGTAAGCAAGTTGATGGCCGGGACTAAGGCAACCGCGCGTCAGTTAGGACTTGCCAATCTACAATATGGTCTTATTGTGCCAACCGCCCAATACGTTGTCCATAAGAACGTCTTAAACGAAAACGCTAATTTGGGCGACATGATATTGGACGGCATGAAACAAGCTACGATATCAATGGCTATCCCAGCGTTAGCGCATGGTATTTGGGGGGGCATCAGAGCTAATCAAGTTAATCCACAGCAGAAATATGCCTTAGTCGAAGCCGGATTGCATCCACAAGAAAATATTGACCTTATTAATGGCCAGATTGAGCGTGGTCAAATCATGCCATCCGAAGCCGATAAAATAAAGGAAACCATAAAGCAGACAGGAGAAATCCTTAAAAATGGCGAGTTTATAAAGACGGACGGCACTCCTATGAATGAAAATGAGGTAGCGGATGTAGTTTATAACCAGCTTCGTAAAAGAGCCTTAGATGGTAAGCTACGCAATGCGGCAGACCCCAATAAGCCCCTAATTGAAGCCAAAATACATGAGATAAATCAGGATATATCTGACCTGCATACCTCCGACGAACAAAAGCATAAGACGGAACTAAATAAGTTGCTGACCGACAATTTGGATAGGATCAAAAAGAACATGCCTGCATTCGAAGGACCTATTAGAGATGCTATTGCAGAGAATCGGCCAGAAGAAGTCATGCAGATGATAGCCGATCAAGCAACCGAAACGACCAAAGTTGATGGAAAGGAAGTTAGTTCAAGATCGGCCACAGAAGAAATATTCGGGAAAGAATTGGTTGCGAAGGCTATTGAAATATCAAAGAAAAAGCCTGAAAAACCAGCGAATATAGAGCCGGAGGCGAAACCGGCTTCTATATCCGTTATCCGTCCCGAACAAATCAATAAACCTGAAACAATAACCATAAAACCACAAGAAGATGCCCTACAAATCAATGGCCCAAGCGGCCTACTTCAATATCCACAAGAAGGAATTGGAGGCGAAGGGAGTGGACGTGGAGGAGTGGAACCAAGCCAGCAAGGGGAAATCCCTACCGGAGAAGGTGGACAACAAGGACCACAAGCAGAAGGTGGCAGCAATGTTAGCAGCCAAGAAACGCCAATCGGGCCTCCTGGGAAAGAAGTAGCAAACGATGAGCTCCCTTTTGGTCATTTGCCAGTCGGTATTTCCCATGAACGGTTTTCCGATAGGGCGAATGCCGAATTAGGGCTTGCCCCTCCTGAACGCGGTGAAGGGGTAACCTTAGAGCAGGCTATTAACAAGGGAAGAGAATTGATAAAAGAAGGGGTAAATCCGGATGATGTAGTGGCGCAATTCAAAAAGGATGGGCGGATTGATTCGTCTGCCATGAGCGTAGTACGGGCTAAATACGAGCAATTGGTAAAAGAAACCAATTATGCAGAGGATAGATATGGGAAAGATAGTCCAGAATACAAAGACGCAGTAAACGAAGAATTGAAATGGAGGGATGAGGTCATTAAACCTATGCAGACTGAATGGCATAAAATAGGCATGACCCAACAAGGCGTATCCGATTTGGATGCCGGAACGATCACGGGGATTCGTCGTGCCGTAAAAGAGGTATCGGGTAAAGAGTTAACCCCCGAACAGGAAAAGAAGGCTAAGGAACTATCCGACAAGGTTAAATCCCTCACAGACAGAGACAAGCAATTGCAAGCCAAAATAGACAAACTATTGTCGGAAAATGAGAAGCTAAAAGACGATAAGACTATAAAAGAAAAAGCTAAAAGTTTAGCAGATAAAATACGCAAAGGGAAGACCAATCGCCCGGATTCTTTTTCGGCTGCTACGCCAGCGTCATTAATTTGGGATGCGGCGGTAGAAATAGTCGCAAGTACGGTAGAGGCAGGCGGCACGTTGGCGCAAGCTGTAGCCGATGGAGTAGCTCATATTAAAGAATCCGAATGGTATAAAGGACTGAATGATGAAGAAAAGAAGGTGGCCGAAAGTGAATTTACGGATGCCCATTTGGATGTTGAGCGACCAGAAAAGAATATGGCAGAAAGATTTGTGGCTAAAAAGGACAACAAATTTACTGCTGATGAAGCCAAAGATATATGGAGTTACATCAAAGACAATTATTTGGATAAGGGAACAGAAATCCCAGATGCTATAAAAAATACGGCTAATGATTTGGGCCTTAGCGCAGAACAAGTGATCCATGCAATGAGCACTCCTAAAGGCGCAAGAGAGATTACAACCGAAATGTTCAAAACGCAATACGAAAGGAGGAAGGCTATAAATTCAGCAAAATATTTTGTAGCCAATGCTGATAAATCTGCGGTGTCGAAAGCCTTGAACAAACTGCCGTCCATCTTCTTTAACCTGAAAACATGGGGCCACGGTACGGTAGGTAACATTACCCATGCCGGGCCTAATATCTTCCGCCCATCCACTTGGAAAGCATATTGGCCTAATGTAATGAAGTCGTTTGGTTTGGCATATGGGTCAACAGCCAATTATGAGAAAGCTATAACTATTTTAAAGGCAAGCCCAAATTTTACTGAGTGGTTGCAAGCTGGATTAGCCGCTGATCCGCAGAAGACATATGATGAATATCAATTATTAGGCAAGCCAAAGAAGGACACAAAAACCGGGCAAGCTATCCAGTGGATGAACGAAACCGGTACCCGTGGTTTTGCTGGCCTCAATTTCATGCGGTACGACATGGCCCAAATGCTATATAATAAGGCTTCGGATGCCGCAAAAGCTGATCCTGAATTTAGGCAATATGTCGCCGAATTGGTTAACCATGCAACCGGGCATAGCGAATGGTCACACAAAGTACCCAAAGCCATAAAGGTCATAACCTTTGCACCGGGGTTGGAGTTGTCAAGATGGCAGCGTATGATAACCGACCCGGTAAAAGCAGGGAAAACGTTCCTTTCGTGGGATAAGTCTACAGATGCAGAAAAGGCAGCGGCTAAAATTGTGGCAGCTTCTGCCGGGGAAAAAATAGCAGTATATGGGACTCTTCTGGCTGCCAATGCTGGACTATTGGCGGCAACTGGTTCAAAACAAAGCGTCAACGTATCCGATCCTACCAAAAGTGATTGGATGCGTTTCAAATTTGCCAATAAAACGTTAGACGTGAGCGGAAACGTATTATCGCCATATAGATTATTGGCTGTATTGGTGGGGCAGGCTTATTTAGCGAACACAGCAGACGCTAAAGATATTAAGGGAAAACCGGGCGATAAAGACGCCAATACTTTAACGCAACAAGCTAGATATAAGCTTTCCCCTATAGCTGGTACAGTGACCGATATTGGAACCGGAACAGATGCAATGGGTAACGTGCTGCCATGGTCAAATGTAAAACCGTCTGCTGGACGGCATAAGTTGACATGGAAGGAATTAATAGCTAAGGAAGCTCTTCCTATTCCTGTTGCGGCTGGTTTAGAAGCATACTGGCATTCAATGGAAGAAAATGGTATGTCGGAAAGTCAAATCAGTTCAATCATGAATGGATTATTATTGTTTGGGGTGGAAGGATTGACTGGGGCTAAATTACAGCCAGATTATTCATTGGATAAGGACAAAGAAAAATCAAAAGCAAGAACAACTTCAAGAGCTAAATGATAAAGATATATTATATATTAGACGGAGGCGGTGGGGGCGGAGAGGAGCCGGAACAGCCCAAGAACTACAAACCATTGACAACTGCCCAACGTGGCGAATGGAATACATTTCTGGACTATTTGGGAAGTCAGGGTAATATAAATCTGGCTGATCCACAAGTAGGGACCAATTTCTTAAATCAATACAAAAAAAACAATCCGAATTTCTCTATAACGCCTGACTTGTTGCCATCTATCCAATACGAACAATACCAATTCAGAAAGGGCAAAAAATTCGGAAATCTTGACGAAAATCAATTAAAATACATTCGTCAAGGTCTTCCACAGACATATTTGGCGAAGCCAGTAAGCCCCATAAATGGCATTATAAACCCTGAAACCGCCAAGCTTTATTATCCGCAAGTAGGTCAATATGGGACCGACTTAGAAGCTTATTATGATGCAAAAGTGGGTAAAAGTCCCGCAGTAGCACCCGTGACAACGAATGCTACTTTAGTAACCCCCATGGTCTATCCAGACAAGGACACACTAAGAAAGAAATATGGCGGTAATCCTTATCTGGCAGATCAAAATAGATACAATTGGGGCAATAAATTACAGAATGAATTTCCACTTACGGGGGGTAAAGTTAAAGATGCCGTGGTAGATGCGGCAAAATTTAATGGAGTAGACCCTGCATTGCTATATAGTTCAGCGATGGAAGAGGGAATGTCAGGGTCGGTAGATGCAAAATATTCAGGGAACGCCAGCGAGGCATATGTAGATTGGGCCAAAAAAAATAATGACATAGCGGAAGAGTACCCGGTAGATAGCTTTTATAATTATGGGTTAGACCAATTTTCCGGAATGGCCTCGGGTCTTGAAAAGAAGGGATATTTACCCAAAGGCTTTAAGGAAAGATTCACGACATTCCCAGCTGAAAATGAAAAAGGAGAGCAGATAAAAGCCTCTGCCTTTAAGAAAGACTCCGATGCCCTCATAGCTAAAAGCGCAATGATGAGGCTCGCTAAAGACCAGCTTAATGACCACTTATCCACAAATAACGTAAAACTAACCCCTAAACAACAAGAGTTTTTTCTTTTAGCTAATTATAATGGCGGGGAAGGACTTATGAAAAAAATGCTTCAGTCTTACAAAGAGAAAGGGTATCTGAAGGATGATAAGTTTCTAGACCCTAAATTTAAACCGGCATCCTATGGAGAAGTTTATAAACACGTTTTGGCCCGGTTGGAAAGTGCCAAACAACTTAAAGAGGAAAAATATTTTGAAGATGATAAAAAGCAAAGTGATTTCAAAAGTTACAAAATTGCAGACAACAATAACTCTAGTGATATAAGGAATGATGAGACTGTAAATAATTCAGAAAACGAAAGTCAGTCCGACATTGGCCCTATTTCATTTCTTAATTCATATTATGAAAGCCCTGAATTTAAAAGAAAATCGGGGGGAAATTATGAAGCTAACAAGTCTATATATAAAAAAGGGGCTCAAATGTATGTTCCAAAAATAGTTGAAAGTGATAAAGAAGGCAGTCATTCCGTAGGCCCTGACGAACTTTTTTATTCTAAAAGATTTGAAGAAAAAGGGAGTCCCACGGTAGTTTTAGATAAAAAACAAGCCAAGGATTTAAAATATGACCTTTTTAATGATGTGCTTCCGCATGAGTATGCACACACTACAAGACGACTTAGTCCCAATGACGAACAAAAATTTATTTTAAAAAATAAAAACAATCTGGTAAAGACCCTTTTTGAATCTTATAAACAGGATTCCAGCGGGATGCAATCAGGTAAAACCTTTTCAGATTGGGCGCATACAATTGCGGACCATACACAACTGCCGGGGGAGAATTATTCTGATCTCAATTCATTAAGGTGGAATTTGTACAAAGCTGGTATTTATGACGCTAGAAAAGGGCAAATGAATGTCGAGCACCTTAAAAAGGCTATGTCCGACCCTAAATTAAAAGATAACGAATTGTTTAATAGGCTTTTAAAGTCTTTTTCTCCGGAAGATATAGTGGAGCTAAATAACACTGTAGCATCGACTAAACCGGAAAAAGACAAGGAAGGTTCGAACTCTTAAAGATTTGTAAATAAAAAACATTAATTTCGATAAACCTATTAAAAGTCATGGCGTTAAGCCCCTCATTTACTCTTTCCGGGACATCTGATCCAAGTTCCCTGACCCTGACCGATACTAGTACCGGAACGGATGGCGCGGTCGTCGGCAGAAAGATAAATCTTTACGACGTTTCAAATAATTTATTTGGATCATCTCCCTACGATTTCCCCAACTTCCCTGGCACGACCTCAATTACCATAAATCCTTTTTTAAAGGATAAATCCATTAACGTTGTTGTTACATGGGTTGACAATGTGGGAACCGTATTATATACCGCGTCTAAAATCTATGCTTCAACTGGATATGGGGAACAATTTTATTCCGGGCTCACAAGAAATTTAACCTCTCAGCCGGGTATAGCCAATGATCAACAATTCAGGGAGAACTTTAGTTGGTTGAGAACGCTGTTAGATTCAACCGTACTAGCCATCAATAACATGCAGGATATTATAGCAGCCCAAAACTGTATAGATCAATATAACGGAATGATTCAAAATCAAAACGATTTCTTCTAATGGCATCTGAAAGAACACCAGCACAAATTTCATTAATTGCAGCCATCTGTCAAACGTTGGCCGTTAATGATCGTGCATTTCAGAATGCCGTAAAAGGGTTTGCTTTGGATCAACGGTTAGCTCGTTACATCTACATGAACAGAAGGTCTTTGGATTATGTTCTTTCTGTAAATCCGTCCGACACAACCTTGCAGGCAATAGCTAATTACGTTTATGCCCTATGTTCACCATATATAGCGAGAGCGCAGCAAATTATAAATAACCTGCAAGTGGGATTGCCCGTATTAACGGGACCGACAGACCAAAGTACAACGGTTGGCAATAGCGCAACGTTTTCAGTTAGTGTGTCCGGAACAGGTCCGTTTATGTACCAATGGTATGTAGGCGGAGTGGTTATTGCCGGAGCAACAAGTGCATCATATATAAAAAGTAATGCACAGTTGTCGGATGACGGTAAATTATATTCGGTGCAAGTTACTAATGTCGCTGGTTCAGTGTTTAGTGGAACGGCAAAATTAAATGTTACATCTGCATATGTGGCCTTCTATTACTATGGTGATGTAGATTATAGTAGTGATTTAATGTCTGGCAATGATAGCGTACCCTATTTGGGAACATTCCCGGTCACGGCTGGGCAACCATTGAGCTTTACATGGCCTTCAGGAGCGGCGAACAATAAATACATAGTTGTAAAATATCCGGGGGCAGAATCCGTTAAAACGCAATACTCTAATCTGCCTTTGAATAACGGGCTTATACCCAGTATAGCCTTTGAAAATGTCTCAACAATAGGATCATTTAAATACATATTCAGTCGAGGAGGAAATCCTTTCTCGATGAATACGGCAAATGCATTAATTTTTAGTTGAGCTAAAATGTAAACGATATGGCCCAAGCAGAAGGAAGGAGGTTGAAGAATAAATATCTTCCCCTCTTTCTGACAATAATTCTAGTATTTATATATACGGTTTCGTTTTCACAAACGTTTAACCCATCTCTTCACGTCGTCGTTAATTCAGCAATAGGGGAAGCTCAAGCAGCGCCACTGGATGCTCGTAGTATGTTTTATGATACGTCAAATTTTAGGTACCGCGCCTACCAAAATACTTCAGAAGTAAAATCATACTTAAATCTACCCAAATACAGATTCGGCAACTTTCTTATCGTTGTAGACTCAGGGGGAATATTGCAGCCAAATGGAACATATGTCGGTGGAGTTAATACATTTTGGATGTTTAGGGATTCCACCGCAGATGCTAATTTAGTTAAACTCAACCTGACGGGAAGTTCGGGACCTTGTGTGGGCTGTCTTTTAGCTGCTAATAACCTAAATGATGTTGCTAATAAACCGACAGCATTATCTAATTTAGGAATTGGGAGCATGGGTTTATTAAGTTCAACCGCAAGTGGAGATTTGAATGGCATTTGGCCCAATATTACAGTTCAGCGTTTTAATAATCAATTGCCGGCCTATTATCTAAATTATAATAACCTAACCAATCAACCCGTAATCCCTGCTCAAATAAACATTACAGACGCTGGTCTTTTCACGCATACCGGCACCTACCCTAACCTTACCTTTAATTCCAGGACTCCCGGATTCGAGGAGACTATAATTCAAAATAATGCATTATCGGGAGATAGAACTATAAACGGGGGAGCTTTTAATCTTTTGATTAGTGGCACGGGGGCGTTGGGAATTCCTGTTGGCACAACTGCGCAACGTCCATCATCCCCAGTTACTGGAATGTTGCGTTTTAATACAGACTCTCTGAAAAAGGAAACTTACAATGGGAGCACATGGGTAAGCGATGGAACGGGCGGCGGAGGCGGGGGTAGCGGGATTACCGCCTTAACAGGAGATGGAACAGCTTCAGGAACGGGATCGGTTCCCTTTACGTTGGCAACTGTTAATAGTAACGTATTCGGGTCTAATACATTTTTGAAATTTGGAGTAAATGGGAAGGGCCTCGTTACTTCGGCGACTGCTGTAGTGAGCGGAGACATTACCAGTGCATTAGGGTATACCCCGTATAATTCAACAAACCCAGCTGGTTACATAACCGGTAATCAGTCTATTTCTTTTACCCCCAATGCAGGCGGAGACGTTACGGGATCGTCTTCGGGAACAACTTCTTTAACCCCTACACTTACGATAGGTAATAACAAGGTGACTTATGCTAAGATTCAAGCAGCTTCCGGAGCAGCCTTATTAGGAGCAACAGGAGCAGGTAATTATCAAGAAATAACATTAGGAACGGGCCTCTCTTTTGCGGGATCGGTTCTTAATGCAGCACCCGGCGGGGCAACAAACTCAAATATTGGTGCTGGTTTCCGTTGGGCCGTTCCCTCAACAAACAATATCAAGACTGCTTTCGGAAGCGCATTTATAGCATACGACTCAACCACTAACACTAATGCTTTAACAGCAAAGATAGCCAATGGAACGCCTAATTATCTTTTAGGGTGGGATGGGTCTGGCAATCCAGCAGCATTAAAACCAGATACACTTTTTTATGCCCAGTTAGGTCAACCCGGAGATTCTGTTGGATGGATAAACTCTCTTGGAGTGATTAATTTTAGATTAATGCGAGATTCGCTATCATTTCATCACATAACAAATCCAGATGGGAGCTGGACTTTTTATTCTGCTGCAACTGGTGATTCTGGTATTGTAGCCGGATATGGTATTTCTGTAAGTAGAATAGCCGCTAATAATAGAATTGTATTTGCAGATACTTCTATTCCAAATGGAATAGCGCCGCGTCACGTTGTGATAGATACCGCATTTAATAGATTTGTGCGTACAGATTCTGTCAATATAAGATTCAGAAACCCTGACTTTAATACACAGCAAATATATTTAGATGCTGGAGTAGTAGCTGGGGTGTTTTACTATGACAACACGGATATAACCACAGCGGATGACAGCGTAATGACCTTCGTTACAAATCAAGGCAAAAGATGGAAGAGGTTAATCACTACGCCGTATATAAATGTAAAGTGGTTTGGTGCGCTGGGTAACGGGGCGCATAACGATATACCCAATATTACCAAAGCTATAGCATGGTTAAATAACAATACTAATAGCCCTACAAGAGTATTGTATTTCCCGTCTGGCAATTATGTTATTAATAGTCCAATCATTGTGGCTAGATTTAATGGCACAACATATTCTCAGGTTAATATGACATTGATGGGTCAGGCAAACGCTAAAAATTCCCCATCTCAATATACATCTGTAATTACTCCTACATTCAATAATACATTTGCAATAGGTATTCAATTAGGAAAGGGGTGTAATATAGAAAACTTTAAAATATCCGGGCAATTCTCTTTCCCGAATACTCTAAGTAATATTAGTGTTGATACATTAACTGAAGCTCAATGGACAGACGGATCGGCACGACAAAATACAGTTACTCCATATGCCGGTATCGCTATTGATCCATTTTCCGACTCTTTATCTTATACCTCAAATTCGGATTTATATCCGGGACTTCATTCTTATTGCCCTGCTGGATTACCAAGGGCTGGTAGTACAGATATAAACATCAAAAACTGCAATATAACTCAATTCATAGTTGGGGTCATATTGTCTCCATCCAATCAGCAAAATGCTGACGAAATAAACATGGATCAAGTTAATATAGGGGGCAATAAAGTAGGATTCGCATTTTGTCAATCTCAATCTAAAGATTGTAATGTAACAAGGTTTATGGCTTGGGCACCAGTCTATAGCATATTTGATAATGCTACCTACGGGATTAGACATGGTGATGGTGCTGGTTCGCCAAATATAAATGGCGGCAACATAGCTTCTCAGGTATATCAGCTGGGTTATATGAATGGGCAATCGTTTAGGGGAGGAATATATAATGTATATGCGGAGGGGTTATTCAAATTGGGGTCATGGGTTGGTCAAGCCGGCTATATATTCGAAAATTGTGATTTCAACTTTGCGACTAATGCATCAAATATCCCCTATCCTGACTTCTTTATATTTGCTGATAATGTAGAAATGGTAAATTGTCAAAATAGATTCTATGGCAATGTGCCTACGCGTATGATATTTACTGGAAGCCAAGTTAAATTTAGAGGTGGCACCCTAAATGCAGCGCCTTTCGTGGCGTCAATGAGCTGTTGCAATACTTCTCAAACTCCCACATTTGATAACGTTAGACTTTTTTATTCTCCGGGAGGGGTAATAGGTAGAAATAGGCCCACAAATCCATTTAATACGAATGGCGTAATGAATGGATTAATGTCTGCCGTGGCGGGTGGAACCGATCCAATATATCCTCAGAGTAATCAATCTGATATATATACTTTCAAGTATAGTGGATCATGGGATAGAACGGTCCCATTGGGAACCAAAGCTATTACAACTAATAGAACTACATGGAGTGGTTATTTTGTTTCAACTGCTGGCGATAGTACAAAAATAAGAGTGGGTGATTTTCTGGTAACCAATAATGCAAAGCCGGTCGGTCAATCAAGCACCGTTGCGACTACATCAATGCCTATAGGCTTCATATCAAAAATATCTAATGATACGGTTTACTTTAATAATCTGGCAACAGAAATAAAAGATAGTGCATATACTATTTGGGCTGGATACGCAGTCAATAATAAAGATGCATTTACAGGAAGCATGGTAAGCGGCCAAAAGTATATTACCAAAGTAATTACAGCCAATGGTAATTCTTTGGCAACTTTCTTTTCAATTGGAGAACGATTTGATTTGCCACAATTTGCATTAGGTACTTATGTAACAGGGGTCGGTAACGATACTGTCTATCTTTCAAATGTCGCCAATGCTACAAATCCGGAATATACATGGATGAATGGATTCCCATCTATTGAAATATGGAGTCCGTCTACCCCGGAGACTTTTACGCAGTCAAGTCAAAAATTGCCACTATATGGAGGAGCAATATATCACAAATCAATCGCAACTTGTTGTTCTTTTTTATATGCCGCCCATTATGGGGACGCGTATAAATCATATAAAATATTAAATTCAAACTTTTTTGGAGATACCATCATTCACAAAGTGAAATATTCTCCAATAATAGAGGATGTTGGCGGTATGACAATTGCTAAAGGAACTACAGCTCAATTGTTCAACCCTAATTATACTACGCCATTAATAAGGATTAATAGTGATAGTACTTTGAACGGGTTTTCACATGCAACTATTACGGACGGAAGTATAACCAGACAGCTTGCCTATCTGAATGATTTAACAATTGCTACTGATACGACTATACTATCCACAAGAAATAATGTAAATAGGGTTAGAGACTCCCTATTAGGTGTTTTGGTTAAAAATTTAGGGGGAGCCGTTGGGATATCCAGTGGTCCTTACTTATCGAGGCCCTCGGCTTCTAATTCGCAAAGATTCTATTGGTCTACTGATTCTGTATTTTACTCCTACGATAACGGGACTTGGAATGATATCCGAACCGCCGCAGGAGGCAATAATTCTTTTTTAAATATTCAGGCAAATAGTTTAGGTACTACCCAAGACCCTTCAAAAGGTATTTTAATAAACAACTTAACTGCTGCTGCTGCTGGCGCACAGCAAATATCTCCGGGTCTTGTATTAGAGGGGCAAGGATGGAAAACGAATGCCACAGCTGCATCCCAATCAGTTAAATTCAGAATGGATGTTACACCTATACAAGGAGCAGCTGCGCCTACGGGACAATTTAAAATAGGCTCCTCTATAAATGGTGGCGCATATGCCGATAAAATAACCATTAATTCGGATGCGATTGGCGGCATATTTACATCCGCCGGATTACAAATGAATGGAGCGGGCCTAAATTTTTCAGGCGGAGGTACTGTTGCCCAGCAAATGACAGTTGGGGGTGCATGGACATTCAACTATTCCAGCGGACTGGCTTCAAATGCGAACGCATGGACAATGACTCATGCAACCGGCGTGTATACCTCCGGCACTTCCAGCAATCTGAGAGTCTTAGGTACATATAACCCGCCGTCTGGTACTGGTGAATACAATGCCGCCTTTATTACACCTACTATCAATCAGACGGGGGGGGCAAATGGAATTACCAGAGGATTATATATCTCCCCTACTCTCACATCCGCTGCTGACTTTAGAGCGTTAGAAATTACGACTGGCCAATCTATTCTTGGGGGCTCACTTACTGTCAAGTCAATCTCTACAGGCTCCGGAACGGACTCTGTTTTAGTTGAAAATGGAGGCCTTATAAAAATGGTAGCTCAATCATCCTTGGGAGGGTCTAATATCTACAATGCAGACGGAGCCTTGACGGCCAATAGGACACTTTCCGGTGCAACATTTTCTCTTGCATTAGGCACAAGTGGCAGTAAGATTGGTGGTTTATCCATTAATTCGAATGGAACGACCATAAGCAGTGGTATATACAATAGCGCAGGGGGATCACAATTATTACTGGCCGCCAGCACTATTAATAATGCGATAACTACAGGCGGGGGAACAGTTAGCGACTTCTCTGCATATTTTTTCAGGACGCCAACAGTCACTAGTACAAATGCTGTAAACTATTCTCACGCAGCAACGGTAAGGATTGAAAATTCCCCCACAATGGGAACCAACTCCACGGGGACTAATCAATTATATGCATTAGATGTTGCTGCCGGTATATCCCACTTTGGGGTAGGTAATTCCAACATATCAGCTTGGTTCGATGGAGTAATAGGGGTTAGTGCGCCACCAAATAGCACAATACTACTTGGGATAGGGGCATCTTCTTCTAGTGTAACTTCTATGTACCTTACACCGGGAGCAGATGTAACAGGAAGCCTTTTGACACAAAGCGGAGACTTGTGGAATAACGGGACTAATTTATATTTTGTCGATGGGTCTTCTTCAGGTGTGAAAAGAGATTTATTGAATGAAGGAACGTCTATAACAGAGAGCTCTGCGGGTACCTTAACCTTAACTCAACAATACACTGATTTCATATTTACTGGCACCACTACTACATGGACTTTGGGGGCATTAGCGTCTAATTTCAATAGAACTATTCATATTAAAAATGCAGGCAGCGGAAACATCACTTTGAACAGAGCAGGGAGTGACCAAATTTACGACGTAAGTGCTGTCACAAGTATAACAATAACGCCGGGAACAGCAAGAACCTTAAAGGGTGGTGCAGCTTTTTGGTATGTAGAGTAAGAAATTTATAAACATGAAATATATATTTGGAGCCATATTAGCATTGGGGGTTGTTTTTGCAAGCTGGTTTGCATATGATCCTTCTGTTAGGATGACAATGAATAATGCCCCGGGGCGTACATTGTCAACCACGGGAAGCAATAACACATTCACTATAAGTACCACAAAGTGTACATCGGTTGCTTATACTGTTAATTTCAGTGCTGCGCTTACTTTGGGAACTAGTAATGGGCGTGTTCAATTGGATGTGAGTTTAGATGGGGGATCAAATTGGATAACTATTTCAAGCGTGTCTCAGGTATTCGGTGTTTCAGTAACCATTACAACCAATCAAGATTTAGTCCTTGCCGGCATGGTGCCAGCTAACGCTTTAGTTCGAATATACAGAATAAACAATGCAGGAGTTACCGTTACGTTAGGTTCACAGCAGGAATGCACAATGTAAAAAATAGATTCACATGATAAAATACATTTTAGGTCTTTGTTTGCTCGTAAAAGGATTTATAGGGGAGAGTCAAACTTTTGTCAAAAAGGTGGGTGATATAGTGGGAAATCAAACCGTCATAAGCGTTCCTGTTGCGACCGGTAGCCCAACAAAGCAAGCACTTATTTACTACCCGGATGATTATTTTAAAGACACTACAAAAACCTTCCCCGTATATTTTTTCTTACACGGCGCTGGGGAGGCAGGTACAGATATAACAAAAGTTACGAACACCTCGTTGCCTAGTCTTATTAAGGCAGGATTGAAGCCGTATAATATCGTAGGAAAAGATACAATAAAATGGATAGTTATTAGCCCGCAGTGTAGTGAACCCGGGGGGAATTGTAGTTATTCGTGGCCTCAACTTAGGTACACCATCCCATATTGCTTGCAGAAATTCAGGATAAATAAGAACTGTGTTTGGGGCGGTGGCTTGTCTATGGGGGGCTCAGCTACTTTCTCTTTAGGAATGGCAGATACAGGATGGACTATGACTTACATGACTGGGTTAATGCCATTTTCTAATGCCGGATGGGATGATAATTTAGCCAAGTATGGCCCCAATCTTGCCTATTGTTTGAAGAAAGGATTGGCTGTGCTATATGTTATCGGAGATCAGGATCCCGGCTGGAACCCTAATGCATTTGGGGCGTATGATAAATTGATGAGCGCAAATGCCCTCCCCGGTCTTTATAGAGATAGCGTAATAAAAGGTGGTACACATAGCGCTAATGTTTGGAATACACCGTTCCCTTTTACGTCTCGCCTTTGGTCTAAAACCCAAAATTCATGGGATTTAATGTGGTCTTTCCGAAAAAACGCCAATGTGGTTGCGCCTCCGCCGGTCGTGATACCGCCCCCAACTAACCCACCTGCATCATTGCCTTATCCGGTTCGTATTGTAGTGAAGTACAGTGATAGTTCTTGTCAAATAATTTACATGAAACCATGAGGGTACTAATATTCCTGCTAATATGCATTGGGATTCTAAGCTTCAAGATAGCTAAGGATAGGTATGTAGAATATAGAGATTTTAAGCGCATGTACGCCGGTATATACGTTACCAAAGTTGCAGCGGCAGAATATTTGGTTGCTTATCTTTATAGCGATAGTACGGTAAGAGCCTATATAAATGACGTTGGGGCATCAGTGCATTTCATTCCTTATGTATTTGGAGGTAGAAAGGCTATAGATGTTGCCCCAGCTTTCAACCATGTCATGATTTTGGATGATCAGCATTACGTTTGGAGAAATACCCCGTCCGGGACGCCAGCAGGACCAGCATGTACAAGATATGATACAGATACAGCAGGAAATCAATTCAATTATTCTTATAAACTATATGCGTATTTCGATTGCTACCTAACAACAACGCAAAATAACGATTCATTAATTTATTGGGCCACTACCGATGGTCTTAGATGGATAGACGGTACCGGCACAAGAACCTGCAAGCCCTTCCTTATTTGGCAACCCCCGTCCGGAAGAACGATTAAGAAAGTGGCAATGGGGTTGACCGTGTCTGTATTGCTGGATAATGGGGATGTATACGAAAGGGGAACTGGCGGTAGCTCTTTTGCTAAAGTAACGCTTCCGGCTGGATCATATTGTACAGACGTGTATTGTTCATACAAAGATTTTAGGACATACATTCTACATAATTACGCTGGTGGGGACCCTACCTTGGGGGTTCTCGCTTGGGCTGGTTCTCGATCAGGATTCTTTGGAGATAACCAATCAAGATCAAGTCCTTTCATTCTGTCATGGCCTTTCCCTAATCACCTAAAGATGTTAGGTGGTGATGATAACACGGCAATTATGATAGATTCAGCCGGAAGGATGTGGGGAAATGGGGACAATCCACAAGGAGAAGTAGGTAACGGATCAGAGATAGTAAATAGGTATGATTATCATAACTTTTGCTGTTATACGCCCTATGCATGGTCAACTGATGAAGGACAGAACCCTGTTGCTCCGGCTGTTGAAATAGGAATTGGACAGACGTGGAAATATATAGCTGATGAAAAAGGATTTGCCTTCCATCACTTCGCCATTACAACTAACGATTCATTGTATAGATGGGGGCGTAGTAAAAGCTTCGACTTATGGCCATACGCCTCCAATAATGAAGCCACATATCCAAATAATTGGGACATTCTATCTCCCACTCAATACACTCTTTTAGCTACTCCAACTGGGTCGTATATCACATTCATTTTACCAAGAGTTCATTGTGTGGCAGGACAGCCAACCAATTCAACCGTATCGACTAGTACAAGCAGCATAAGCCTTGGGGGGCTGGATACGGCTAATTTTTCTGGCCCCGTAGGTTATTCAATCTCATCCTATCAATGGAGTCTGAAAACCAAACCGGGCAGTGCGCCAAATCCTACCTATACATCTGCCACATCCCAGACTACTACGATAAACGGATTACAGAATGGTCAATACCAATTTTATAAGAAAATGACAGATAATAACACCGGTATTTGGGCCGACAGCGTTACCGTAAATGTGAATATCGTATCTGGTTGCGGGGGATGTACGGTTTTAAAACAAGTGAGAACCTTCAAAAGAGTGCCCTAGATGGAAAAGGAATTTCTTCAATACGGAGTATTGGGAATGGTGGCAGTGGGGTTAAGTTGGTTCATTATGTATCTTATAAAGGATCATAGAAAAGAGAGAAAAGAATGGAGGGAATTTCAGGAAAAGCAAATGGATAGAATAATGGAACAAGGAGATGAGAGTAACAAAGTAATAAGAGAACATTCTAATCTATTATCAGGAATAAAAGCCTTACTCGAAAACCGTAATTGAAATGGGTAATTTTATAGTTACTGAAATCCTATTTGGCATTGTATGGATCATTGGAGCCTTGGTATTAAGGGAGTTTGTTATCTCCAAGGATGGAATGCTTAGAAAGATCATGATTGCCTATTTCGCCGTGGAAGTATTCACCTATTTGGGAGCGGCTATTTACTTTCTGGCCATAGAAGAAAAGTGGTCGGATATGTCGATTAACACATTCAGAATAGTTGTAATTACTCCAAAAGTTTTTGTTAAATTGTGGTTACTTTGGTATCTTAAATCCGGTAGAAAAAAGCTAAAATCCTCAATATGAGCCCCTTCTTGGAAGAATTATTGGGCAAAAACAACCAGCCGGGTGTTATGCTGGCTGCATTCGTTTTCGCCCTCATTGGTCATGCTATCGTATTATTGGGTGGAACCATGCTTAGGGTACCTAAGTCGCCCGATAGCCCCGAAAAGTTTTCCCTCTCTTATCTTCTCTACGACAACGCTAAACGTATTCTTTATGTCCTGCTGCTTATAGTGGTAGGCATTCGCTTTTTACCAGATTTCACAGGGATGCAGGTAACCGGATGGGGAGGTTTTTTAGTTGGGTCTGGTTTGGACATCATCGCACTTGTAATTAAGCAACGGACCAAACTGTTAGACCCCAAATCTTGAAAACTTTTGCACGATATGGTATTGTAACGGTTGTGGCTCTTCTATGCTTTTGGTTTTGGCTTCAGAAGTGCAATAACGTTCCCGGGCCAGATCATACCCAAGACAAGGTATTTGTAGATAGTGTCACCAATATGGTAAAGGGGAAGTTGGCCGAATTTCAGCACGTCTATGATTCGGTGAAGGCCGCCAATGTGGTATTGCAGAAAGATAAGGATAGCCTTGTAGGAGTAGTAGCCGCATATAAAATAGACCTCAAATCCAAAGGCAACGATATTCAGGATTTAATAAACTCATTAGACGAATCAGAGGACGCCAAGGACACGCTCCGACAGCTTACCTTATGTGATAGCCTCAAAGGCCAATTCGCTTCAGCCAAGGGGCTAGTAGGGGCCTATATCCACGCAAACGATAGCCTTTCAGCCCTCAATAACCAGATCATAACTTCAAAGGATGCCATCATAGGCCGGTTAAACGGTATGTTCACGGATGCCAATAATTCCCTATTTCAGGTAGGGTTAAAATATGACCAATTATACGCAGATTATAAACGATTAAACGTCAAGCCAAAAAGATTTGGTATTGGGCCTTCAATTGGGTATTATGCTACCCCGAACGGATTAAAACCGGGCCTTGGCATATCTTTTACGTTTAGTATAATTAAATTCTGATTATGCAGCACGAAACACACTCTGAAACTATTCAAAGCCAATATATTCAGCCATGGAACCCTCCTATTTTGACCGATTTTTCCAATTTGCGAAAGGCTGCATTCAAGAAAAGTTTACTACGGCTTTCAAAGGATGTTGCCTTGGCCTTATTGGAAGTCTTAATATTTTCTGGAATGGGGCGTTTGCTTCATCTGTGGTGATTTATATCCTTAAAGGATTTGGAACAATAATGTTAACGGCGGGGACTACTTTAACGACTTGCTATATATCTCATAAATTTGACCAATGGAAAGAGAAAAAAAGCCAAAGTCAAAAAAGAACAAAAAGAAAGAATAAAGCAGCTTAACAAAAATTACCTCATATGAATTATCACAAAGGGAAGAGAATTAAGGGCGAAAAGCCAATCCCTAAACCAAAGCCAGATGATGGAGCTACTACGCAAGATGAAGGAAGTAATCCAAATCCGCCACCACCCAAGCCACCACCGCCGGGACACTAATAAGAGGCGTGTAATATGGATCGTGGCGCTCTTATTGATCTCGATAGAGATTACTGAAATTCCTACGTACCTTAGCTACTGGCGGCCTGAGGTAATGAAGAACGAAGTGGATTGGTTTTGGCTCAGTTCATTTCACTACAAAATGGCCGAATACTGGTATTGGAAAGAAACGGCTTGCGGATTGGCTTGGATTATACGAATGATCGCATTTACTAAGACGGCAGTACAATATAGTACCACCGTCTTTTTGGCGTCTCTTCTTATATTGGGGCACATGATATTCAACTTGATAGCTTTTTGGGTAAATTACAATGCGTGTGCGTGGGTGTATGAATTCATGATATTGTTTATTTACATCGTTGGGAGATCGTTAGTGAGACCATTCAAGCCAGATGCTTTTTGTAAAGTAAAGTCATTGTTCTGACACGTTGGGAAAACTATATTACTTCATTTAAACACTTAGTTATGTTGTATTACATTGGGGGATTGATTATAGTATTCGGGGTTGGATTTTTTATAGGCGCAAATAACCCTCCGCGCCAAATCTTGCAAAAATTATTGAACAAGCACAAAGATTCCATTGATAAAATAATGAAAAGCTAATGGACGAAAGATCATTAAAGGAACTTAATACACTCCATCCTAAATTTAGGCAATCAGCTATAGATGCATGGACAGAGGCCCAAGCCGCAATGCCAGACAATGTGAAGATTGTAGTAACTCAAGGATTGAGAACATTTGAGGAAAGCGATAAGTTATACGCTCAAGGAAGAACAGCGCCGGGGCCAAAAGTTACTAATTCCGCTGCTGGGCAATCTTACCATAATTATGGGCTGGCCTTCGATTTTTCAATGATAACCAATGGAAAAACAGATTGGGTGCTTGGGCCTAATTGGATGAAAGTAGTTGAAATCATGAAAAAGCATGGAATGGCGTGGGGTGGTGATTTCAAATCAATAGTTGATAATCCACACTTTGAAAATCGGTTTGGCTTTAATTGGCGACAATTGCTGGCTAAACACAAAGCGGGAGACTTTATCACCGGCACACAATACGTTAATATTTAATACTGTTCATAGGGATACAAAAGGGTTATTGAAAAGGCCGTAGTCTATTTAGATTATGGCCTCATTTTTTAGGGGGAAGTGGGTAATTATGGGATTTGGTGGAAGTTTTCTGAAAATAAATTTGGAAAAAGGGAAAAGAATATTGTACCTTAGATTCATGAAAGGGAAAGAGAAATTAAAGTCGGTCAAAATAAGCGAATCGGTTCACGAGTCCCTAAAGAATCAGGCTATATATGAAAAAACCACTGTAACAAAAATTGCAGATCGCATATTGTCACATAATCTTGAAAATATAAAATTAGTGCGCAAAAATTAATCGCATCATGGACTACAAAACCGTCTACGACAAGATTATACAAACTTATTATAGAGATGAAATAAAGCCAATGGACCCGGAATTCTGTTTTTGTGGAACGATAGCCGATGGGGCTGGATGGTATGTTGGTGATGTGAATTATTCATTAAATGAATACGAACAAATGGAGCACGCTCTTTTCGTCGGTATCAAGGAAATCGATGGGCGGTATTGGAGCGTCCGAGACGAATTAGAGAACTACCCAAATATGACGGAGAGTGGAATATTTAATGGTATGGTTAAAGCACTGGAAGTGTTGAGGGGAATACACATATCAAGAGGAGAGAAGATAGATGAGGAGGTGACGTTTAAGAAAAGAGAATTACAATTGTAGGGTATGAAAAGAAGTATAGCATTAGCAATCTTTGTTTTTGGTGTATTTTCGACTTATTCCCAAGAAATAAGAAAGAAGTATATACTTCCGGGCCATTATAAAAGTCAAGGGGAGTATTACAGAACAATAGTATATTGTGACAGAAGGGATACGGTGCAGGTTAAAATATTCTATACAAATGGCGATGTTGAAGAGGGGTACAAAGAAGTGTGTAAAATGAAGGGGCGTATCTATGATGGGAAGAATATCCTCGACGCATGGAAAAGAGGATGGATATTCTATGATAAGTATGGAAGAAAAGTCACACAGAAAGTAAAATGTTATCAGCTTATTTAAGCTAATTGCAATAAGGAGGAGATTAGGATGATTAAGACGCAAATCTTGTGTTACTCAAGACCCTTTTTGACCGAATTATTGCAAAACTCATTCATATGGCAACGCAATCGTTAAACGCCGGATTTATTCTTATTTCTGGCCATTTTTTAAAGTTCTTTATTGGCTGTAATAGGCCGTCAAATATTTGCAAATGGTAACGTTAGGGGACGAGGCATCGAAACCTTTCGCAAAATTGTATGCTGCCCGTGGTCGAGGCCAACGGGATGGAGCTGGCTCTCGGAGGCGAATACAAACAATGTTGGCTGTAATAGTAGGATGAGGCCCCGCGAGGTAAACCTTCACTGCGATTTTAAAACTGTGGCCCTGTATTACATTATGGTAAATCAGTTCTACAGCCAATATTGTTATTTGCTTTCAAAATGTTTTTAATTCCGTACTTTATTTGGAGGTCGGAGGGTTGATCTCCTCATTGGCAAGCGGGGTAATAGCCGTACTGGTTCGATTCCAGCACCTCCACAAATCTTTATGTGGCCTACACCGGGGATAGGCTCCCGGATTTTTTTACGCTAAAATCCTAAAGCCATGCATACATTATACCATATTGGTGCTGTATTAATAGTTATAGCAACCGGCTTATTTCTAATGGGGAAGTTCAGTGTAAAGAAAGACCCAACAGAAGAAGAAGCTAAAGTCATTCAATTGGATGAACACGAATCTAAAATAGGAGGAGATTATCCGCCTTTAAAAAAGGCACAAAATAACTAGCTAAGTAGGACGGTTGTTTTTTAAAGGGTCGGGAGCCGTTATTAATCCGGCGGCTCCCATTTTTAAACAATCCCCTTAAAGAGTCTAATAGGATAAGGTAAAATGGTCAATGGCTTTTGATTAGCGCGGGGGGAGGGAATGGACGCCTTCCCCCTTATTTAATACGCAATAACTTTAAAAATTACTAGTCAATGAAGAAAATATTTTTTACTATCTCAGTAGCGCTTATTTCGATGGCATCCAAGGCTCAGGTATATGTCCAGTTCGTGAATACCACTTCTAAAAGAATAGTAGTGGATTTACACCTGAAGGGGGTAAAAGACACTATTCAGCCTGCTGAATCTGGTAAAAGGTTAGGCCCGTTTCGATTAATAAAGGAGAAAGAAGAGCTTTTAATTAACGACGCCTTCCCCTACAATCCGGATGTATCAAAGGATGGAGCCTATTATACCTCGGGAACATTTGTCATGCTTATCAAATGGTACCCCAAACATGGATTTATAGCCGATCTTATTAGAGTGTCGAACCAATCTCGCATGGAATAAATTTTATAACTTTTCAATAAAACCCCCTAATGTATGAAAAAGGTATTTTTTTGGATTTGTATCGTTGCTATGCTAGCTATTAGCGCTTGTGCCAGCTCCAAATCTGGATGCTATATGAGCCGAAATTTCAGTGGTACGCACTAAACTTATTGCCCCCTTCCTTAACAGATGTGGGGCCTTTGGTTATGGACTACGCGCGTCCTGGTATTCTTGCCGGGACTTTTTTAACAGTTAAAGTATAATATAATGAATGCTCAATCAATTAAAGAAATAGTCACAGAAGGAGAATTAGATGCCGTATGGGGAAGTGCAGACTTTGGGTCGCTTTCAAAACGAGAGGTGATCTACGATGGACTTTTACATTGCTTAGGTGGGTATAGGACTGGGCATACTTTGAAAGAAATATTAATCCAACTAGGCCTTGTTTATGCCAATAAATGGGACTTGACTAAAAAAGGTCGTGAATATTTGTATTTGGCTATTACAACCAGATTATGATCGATAAGCCTACATCTCCTTTTCCTCAAATAAGAGGTCTTATAATACTTGGATTTATTTTATATTTGTTATTTGCATAATGATTCAACAGTTAGTTTTTGGGTAATCCCGGCTATTCTTGGCTGGGATTCTTTTTTAAATGAATAAAGGGAGCCGATATAATATCGAACTCCCTTAGTGAGTACGCTAGTACCTCCTTATGAAACATTATTTATGCGTCAAACAATAGACAACCACTAGCAACACCAATACAACCAATCCTAAAGCACACATAGCAAGAATAAATAGCTTCTGTATGCTCCTTCTAGTCGTCTCCATGTCTGATAAGCCTTTTTCAAATTCCTTTTTAGAAGGCCAATATTGAATTTCCTTTCTCATATTAATCAATTTCAATTGGTTCCACACGAGTATCAAATAACTCCTCATCCAATACTACTGACTCTGCTGATTCCATTGTAAGAAAGGTGTGAGCCTTGGATAGATCATCTGTCCAACCCCAATCCCCCCAATATAAAAAGGTAGTCGCTAATGGTTCTTTTTGAGGGGAAACAATGCAATATAGGGTATGTAACATAAGATAGAATTATAATTCATTAAATTTGTCAATAGCTGCGGTAGGACTATTGGTAATCAATTTTACCACTCCTTCGTATGACACCTCAAAATTACCAGCCCCCGTGAAATATAGTCTTCTTTTGCCATCGCTGGCGTACAATAATTTAGATTCATTAAGCCATTGGAGCAGGTCTATGATGTCTAATTCTAATCGTTTCATTTGTGGTGATTTTCTTTATTTGCTTCTTCTAAAATTGACATTGCAAAAGATAATGATTTAGCGGCTATCTGTTGACCTGTATGAGAGTGGTAGATTGGATTAGAAACCATTCCTTGACCGATCATAAGAGCGGCATATTCAAGTTTAGTAAAGCCTTCAGCCCCCTCTACCATTTGTCCAGCCGCAAAAGGTTTATTGTCAATTGGGTGGAGTATGATTTGCTGTGCGAAGGCCGGTGATTTTAAGTTATCCATTTATTTACTTTTTAGTTAAATGAATTAATGATACCGGTGCTCCAATAGATTCATGATAAAATCCTATGTATAGAGTATGATCCTTTATTTGCCCGTGAATTTGTCTCCGTCTTTTGCCAGCGGCATTTCTTCCGGCCAATCGATAGCTTCAACATTACATGACGGTGCTAATCTGTCTATCTCTTTACTCATTACATGCTGGTTATAAAAAGATAAGCCTAGCATAAGGAATAAAACGGCGATTAAAAGGTTCTTTTTCATAAGAGGTTATTTAAACACTTTGATATCTTTACCTAATTCACATCCATTGGGGCATTTATAATGCCTTTCGGTTTTCACAATTAGGACCTTATACGATATTGTAGTCGTATTGCCTTCTTTCTTTCTGGCTGGCGAAAGTCTTTGTGATTTAAGATACATCCCGCAGTGACACATATATTTTGCCATAAGATAATTTTTTAAAATGAACAATGTATTTATACCTATTTATTGAACTATGGAATATTCGTTGTATCCATGGCTATCGGACGCTCCAATTAACTTTACCGGCTCAGTTGCTCCCATGACCCATATTCCCCAGCCTTTACGAGGGTCTAATTTTGACATGTCTATTTCATCCACAATATCCCCTTGGTTAAGCTTATCCCATTCTTTCCCGACTACTGAACGTAAATCGCCAATCTTTATTTTTCTGCCAGTTGGCCTATTGGGGGCCTTAGATTTATATTCGGATTCCCAAGCGAGTCTTTTTTCTTCTCTTTTTATAGCAGGCGTTAAAAACGTAATCGGGATAAATTCGTTGTCTCCTTTTAATTGTATGATCTCAAACAATCTCATAGAATAAGCAAGCGCATCGTATTTTTTAGGGTCTAATTCATGATATCCGTCATCCTCTCCTTTTGTTTTATTCCATTTTTGGACCCATACATAGGATAAATCTTCCACGATAAGTTTAATATTCTTTTCGACTTCGTAATTGTCTATGATTATCCTTAGAGGTTCTTTTCTGTATTTAATAAGTACATCTGTAAGCAATTTTTGAATAGATGCCATGTACACAAAAGTGGTATTAAATATGAGTACATCGCACCAATTAATGAGCTTAGCCAGTTCTTGCCCATTATTATAAACATTGGTTATCACTTTCACTTCAGCACCTTTTCGCTTTTCGCGTTTTACCCATCTACTAGCAGGCTGTTCGGGCTTGACTTTAATATCAGCCTCTACGTGCAATATTTTCATAACATTTAATTATAGTTAACAATAAAGCCATACCTTACTTGTTCTTTAAAACCCATCCTATAATCATAGGTAAAGTATTTAAATATGGTCTCTCCCCCAACAGTTTGTTGGCCAGATTTTCGCATTCTACACAAATATCGTTAACGTCCTCTATGGTATAATCCTCATCTTCTTCGAATGAATCCGCACCACAATTTTGCGCCATGGAAGCAATCCACATTCTAGCTATCTCCTTTTTCTGTCTCTTTGTCATAATCAATTGTAATTGACAATAAAGTTGTACCTAGTACGTAGAACATATTGTATACGTTCCATATCCCGCCATATAGGAAAGCGATATTCGGGGCCTACTTTTTTCTTCTGCACATTCAGCCGCTCGAAGGCTATGATTAGTTTGTCTTTCATATTTGTATTTTAATTGTTATACCAATAGTCTACGCCAATTTTAGCGGCTTCAAAACATTGGAGGATTGTTGCGGTTGGCTCCTCTGCTCTTAGCCTTTTGTAGACCTTATAAAGAAGTCGAAGCCTATTTGACCACTCGCTATACATGATAGGCCTTAGCGAGGGGATTTCTGGGTTAAAATATCTGTGGTACATATTAATGTCTTTTACTGCCAAATCCACGCCCTGGTATTGGTGCGCGGCTGGCAGTATTGAAACCGTCCTTAAATGAATGCTTTTTCGGGGCTTTTTCTGGGGCGTGGCATAGGTTCTGGTTGTTGTACCTCTCCGCCATGCTCGTAAATGAATTCAGCCAACTTATCCCTATCCATAAGCTTCTTTTTCCCTATTAGTACTAGCTCCCTTTCCGCATCCATAAGAGCATAGAGGTTATTAAAGAACCATTCATCTTGCTTGGTTAATGACTTTTTCCTTTTCATATATAAAGATTAAAAGAGAATAAATTTTAGACCACATTGATCAGGCCTTAATGTACGAAGCCGATAAGAGCGACTTAAATAATACACTCCAATTAGATGCTTGTTAGTCCTAATTCCTAAGGACCAGCCATGTTCAGATTTAGACGTAACTAGTTTCATATAGATAATTTTAAATAAACAATACAATTAAGCTAAACAAGGAATAAGATAAATAGAATCCACGAACAAGCACCAAATAGCCATCATAAACTTGTCTTTCTTTGGTCCTTTAGCTGCTAATAATACACAGAGAGTAATCATAAAATGAGGGTTTATTTTTTGGATTTAGTAGCATATTTAGGAAACGAAGCATTGCACAGCCTTCTTTCCACTCCAAGGCTATCGCAATAGCTATCTATGGCAGCTTGTAAAGCGAGGCCGATTGTATCACCTCTCCATGATAGATCAAATCGAGACAGGTTTTCTATCCTACAAGATCCAATATTAATCCTATCGCCCGCGTTATCTCCGGTTGATTCGAAAGTTGCAAGAAAAGTGCTACCACAGTTCTTCATCTCGTTTGCGTATTCAGGAGCTTCAAAAAGAACTGAATGAAAGCCAATTCCGGAAACTCCATTGCGCTGATATTTAACTTTTAAGATATTCATAACTAGCTTCTATTTAAAAAAGGGTTATTTAATAAGTCTACAAGTATAATAATGGTTGGCTAGCATTACCCAATTAATTAGGCCGTCTTTTGTCCAATAAGCTCGCCCAGACTTGTAAGTAAAATCATAGAGGCCAAAATCAGAAATATCAGCCTTACGCCATTCGGATTTTTGGCAATTTGACGATGCATCAAAAGCATAGTCGTCTGTAAGTATAATATCTGTCTTTATCTCAACATTCCCAGCTGCTATTTGCTTTTTTAGCCATCCACGGTTGACAGTTCCGGATGTTTTTGTTTGATTGTTCATATAATATTTTTATTTAATTAAATGTGTAACGATTAGTATCCAACTAAATCAGAGATTGGGAGTTTGATATTTAATATCATAGGAATAGCGCCAGCCCAACCGCCGTATTCGGTATCAATCCACACGTTTTTGCGCCCTACCTTAGTCACAATCCCGCGTATGCCTTCGCCAGCGACCACACCAGCCATCCGCTGGGGCGGTTTTTGTTGTACTTGCTGTCCTATCTGTAACTTATTCATAATCAAAAGTTTTTCTACCTCAAAAGCCGGGACCATTTACGGTGCCCGGCGTCGAAATAAAATATGAAACGATTAGTTGCAGACTTCAATCAGCCTTAAGAATTTATATGAGCAACCCCTAATTTCTAAAAGGGCAGAGCTCAGGTGTCCCCATTCGGCCTTTCCCTTATTAGCCGTCCATCCGTGAGGAGAGAGGAATCGACGGCTATCTTTTACATCAACAATAAGGAATTTCATAACTGTTATTTTTAATTAGATGATTTAATATAGTTAGCGAATTCCAAAAGGAGAATAAACACACCCTTCTCATTAAGTGACTCTTTACGGCTATTCATGAATTCAACGCAATCGCGCAGGATGTCCGCGCCGCTTTTGTCTTCATTGCGGTATTTCTCTTCGAGAGAAAGGATATCTTTAATTTCTGAGTCAAGAGGTGTGATGATTGGAGGATACATAGTGTTTGTTTAATTAGAGTGATTTAATTATCGTTCCCGTTAACAAGATAAAGATAATACACAATTGAACATTGAACAAATAATTGGGTAAGTATTTCACAAGATTACCCATAAACCCCTAGACTAATTGGGTAGAATGATCCAAATGCGGTTTTTATCGCCTTCTAATTCATATTTGAACCATAATTCCCGTGTTGCACCGATATGATTATGATCGCATCCCAAATCCTGGCGTATAAGCCTATAGAGGTAACTCCATGACATTTTATGCCCGCGTCTGGTCAATTTTTTATTGTACTTCTCTGCGTATTCTTTAATACTAACCTTCTTCATGCTATTATTGCCTTTATTTTCTGAATTGCTAAATTAATCTCCTCGCCGTCCACTATCTCAATATCTACAATATTGACAAACGGATAATCGCTCTTCAGGTCCGATATTTTGCCCTTGTTGCGCCTCTTATCGGAGTTATGGTAATCACCAAGCGTTATATTAATGATAGTGGTTATCCCATCTTCAATTTCTTCCCTGAAATAATCCCAATCAGGAGTATGATCTTTGACGCGAATGAGATTGGTCCCACTTCTGGCATAGCCGCAAGACAATTGATTGGCTACAAAACCAAGCGCTTCTCTAATGTCATATTCTACAACGCCTACATTATCGTGAGATAAATACATCATAAAACAAATGTACATTGAATATTGAACAATACAGCTAGTGGTAATGGGTAATTTTGAAAAGACAACGACTAACTGTCGTGTCTCAATAGGCAATTAATCGGCTTTTGCCTCGAACTTGCAATACAAGTCCATGTCTTGGTGTAACGTTACCAACAAATGGGCGCTTTCGCTATTGCCGTCAGCATTGGCAATAATCACCGAATACTGAGCAATCCACGCATCGTATTGCCTACGTGCGTCTGCATAATGCACGAATTCAAGGTCTAACGTGTTTTCACCCTTCTCATTGGTTAGCCACCATTTTAATGTTACTTGGTACATAGGTAATGTTGTCATTGGTTAGTGACAATACAAATATATTGAACATTGAACAAATATACAATAGTGGTAATTGGGTATTTTCAACAAATGATGCATTTATTTTTTGGGCCTGCCAACTGGCTGAAGATCGGGTGCTGTGCGCTTGTCTACTAAATGCCTTCTATGATCTGCTCCCGGCAATACCACATATTTAATCTGTTCGCGGGTGATCCATGAACTAATTGTACTGCGTGGTATGCCCATTTCTTTAGCCAATGCTGCGGGAGTAACCCAATTACTGTCTAATTCTTCAATATTCATAAACGTTTACTTCTTCTACCGTCAAACCCCGCCTAAATCAATAGAACGGGGTGAACGACTTGCAAAACTTTGCAAGAAAAGCAAGAATATTAAGCGTTAACGCTATTTTTTTCAATTAATTCAGCCAATAAAGCCTTTGCTCTGTTGGCCTCCTCAAGCCATCCTGCCCGCAATCCATCAACCCAATAAGAAAAGGATTCTTTTGAGGTTATCTCCTTCTTTACTTTTGCTGAAATCATTAAATCTACTCTCATATAATCCGCAAAAACTTCAAGGGAAGAATTGCGCATATGATAGAATCCGTTTTCTATGGCATACATTGGAGCGCCAGATTCGTTGGATAAATGAAGGTCCACGAATATTTTTAAAGACGGCATTTTGCTAAGTATATCCTCATGGCAGCACCCACATCGATCTATATTTCTATCTGATAAAATGTTACTGCCTTTTCTCCAAATATCTGCCGTAATAGCCCAATCGTTATGGCCATTATTGCAAGGATCAGACAGTCTAATATGTATGTGCATTGGCTCGCCATGTACTGTGTGGGTTTTAATTGTCGTGTTCATTTTGCAAAGTTTTAATTGTTATTGATAACACAAACATACGATGCATTACTAAATATTGCAAACAAATGATGCATTATTCATAAAAAATACCCATTTACATGAACAGCCCCCCCCCCCCTCACCAACCAATATCTCATCCCTGACCAACCAATCGCCCTCAATCAATTACACAACACATTGAAAAACAGTTTGCCGCTGGCTCATATCACTTTTCCAAACCAATGACAACAGTCATAACAACCAATCCAATCTCGTTTGGCCGATCAAAAACTTTAGGCCGGCCCTCAATTTAAGCCCGTTTTCGCCCTGGCGATTGACCCCGACACAAACCTGCGTCCAACCCCCGATCCTGCCTCTATGGGCCTGTAATGGCTTTATAGCCCACAAAACAGTTGCTTGCGAACCAAGGCCAAAGACCTTCCTTGAAATTCATTTCTTTTTCTGCCGTGGTTTTAAACGGCGGATTCACGCCACCCGGTCTAGGAACTTGACTTGCCCAAGGGCGCGGCCTCGCTCTAAAGGACGGGGGTATCCAGCGAAGGAGAGCCCATAGCTTTGTTGTTTTTCTATTTAGGCGGGGATTGGTATTGCTTTTCTAAAACGGGCTGTATTTGGCTTAAAATGCGTCTGGTTTGATTCCGAAAACCAAAAGTTCGATGCCGCCGGTTGATTCTAGCGGAAATTCCCCCGGCCGGAAGGGCCGCCCCGTTTGTTGCGTTGGACACCTGAATACGCTTGTGTGGACCTTTCTCCTAATTTTTGGGTTTGTTGGGGGTAAGTGGGTATAAATTAGCGCCGCTTGGTATATGTCGTAGCGAGTAATTACATTTGCTAAAAACACCATGCAAACATTGGGAGAACTTTTAAAGGTTGGCCGGGAAGGTCAAGGGTTCACATTAAGGCAAGTTGAGGAGGCGACGGGGGTATCAAATGCCTACCTAAGTCAGTTGGAAAACGGGAAGATTAAACGGCCATCGGCTAATGTCTTGTATAAGCTGGCGCAGATTTACAAAATGACTTTGGACGAACTGTTGAAGGCCTCCGGGATGATCGTGGTCAAGCAGCCGCCTGAGGTTGTCGTTGTGAATAATAAAGCACTTGGTCCTATGCTGATTACCGACGACGAGGAATCGCAGCTTTTGGAATACCTTAGATGGCTTCGTTTTAAAAAGCAGCAAAAGTTCCCCATCGTGTAAGTGGGTAGTTTTAGTCGGTTATTCGGAAATTCCGAAAGGGTGCTATATCTTGGTCACGAATAGTTGGTGATCGCTTTTTGAAAAACTGTTTGGACAAGGGTTCGAATCCCTTCACCTCCACCGCTTCAGCCATTGGGTTGAGTATTGCCGGCCGCCTTGAGTAAGCGGCCATTTTGGGGGTGCCCGGTTTTGACAGCAGCCTAGTAGGATTGCAGGAGATTATTCGAAACAACAAAAGACAAAGGTGTAATACCTTTCGGTGGCGGCTTCATGAAAGCTGCGGCCTAACGTGACTGGCCCCCAACGATATCGGGGGCTTTTTTATTTCCTATTAGTTGTGTAGCTTTAGATGTATGAACAAAGGGCGGCGACAAGAATTAAAAATGCTTCACTTTAAAAAGAGGATGAAGAAAATGAGACTCATTCATCCAGATGGGAACTACTATGCCTATCGATCCCATTCTACCCCTTGTTCTTGCTGGTGTTGTCGAGGAGACAAATACAATCGCGCTAAAGATAAAAGATACGGAAATTCGTAAATAAGAGTAAAAAGTTTATCTTATCTTCGATTTATTAGCTGTGACCAATTCCGGCCAGCATAAATTAAATAAATCATGGAAAGCAAGATCACAATCGAAATTCACGATGACGGCCAGCCGTATTTGTACATCAAATTTAATCCTAGTCCAGACTTGCGGGATAAAGTGCTGGGAATGTTTTTAACTAGTACCGGCGCTCTTGATCCGGAAAACAAAGGAAAGCCCGTAGGATTATCGCTGAGTGTTTTGGACATTAACCAAAAAACATTTGATTGCATTGCTCTAATAGAGCCAGCAGCTTATCAACCATCATAAGAGTAAGAGTTGAATGTAGTAAAGAAGCCCTTCGGTAATCAATCCGTGGGGCTTTTGTATTCTATCTCTATACCCGCATCAATAAGAAACTGCCTGCAAGCGTCTGGCCCTTGTCGTCTCAAATTCTCACTCACTCTACGAATAGATTCTACGGTTTCTTTTATCTCCCGCTGTACTTCTTCATATGATTGGTTCCAGTACATAGTATAAAGGTAATGGTTTTGGGTATATTTTATTTTTATTTGGAAGTCTGACATGTTTTATGTTAGATTTGTGTCATGAGTAAAACAGAAAAAAAGAAGACATTTACGTACTATGGTACGCCATCCGTCAGAGATAGGGCCATGAAAAAGGCCGATAAGGAAGGGATGACGCTTGGAGAGGTTGTGGACGGGCTGCTGGCCTTGTACGTAAAAACAAAAAAAGGCGCTCTTTTGCAATCTCAAAAGAGAAAAACAGTATTGGTATTCGGCAGCGAACAATACGAATTAAAATAACCAACACATACTTTAACTATTAAATATTATGAGACTATATAAAGAAACAGATATTACGCTCCCTACAAAGGGGAGATTAGACAGAAATGTGGTTAAAGTTAAAGGCAAGCAAGTTGGGTGGTGGGTAGTGCTGACTGATTGTTATTTTGACCCATTACCGGATGCTGGCTTGAAAGACTTCGATGCAAGAAGTATAGTGGGCCTGAAACGAGGACTCCTTCAGCAATTAAATGAATCCATCACAATAAAAGAACAATGACAGAATCCGGAAAGACAATATCAGTCCAACGCAAGTACGCTATATCCACTACCTTTTTAGATACTACTCTTGAATCAGAAGATGTAATAAGAGAAGGAGAAACAAGAGAAGATGCCATGAATAGGGTGATAGATGATCTTGATAGAATAGCAGACAATCGCCGAAAGAAGCTATATCCGCATCGTGAAGAAGCTATAGAGGTAAAGCAAATAGGCACCATTCAAGTAGATAATACGCCAGCGGACGGAGACGAAGCCTTGGCGTTGATTAAAAATGCTCCTTCATTAGAAATATTGGGCACCTTCAAACTAATCGCCGCCACTAACAAAGAGCTTTATGAAGCATATAATAAACGTTTAAAAGAACTAACTAAATGAAAAATGCCTTTCTACTGCTAACTGTTGTTTGTCTTTTGTCTCTCTCTGTAATCACATGGGCGTTGATTGACGGAACAAAGTTATACATCCAAGGAGTCCCGTTATTAATCATCTATTTATGGATGATGACGATTGCTCTCATTTCCATGGGTTTCTATGTAATATTAGACAAGATAAAAGATAAGTAATGAAACAATACGATAAGATATGGCTGCCTTGTGATAGACAAGATACCCATGGAGTTGTCAGGAACGGAGATGTATTCCTAGAAGGCTGTGTTAAGCCAGAGGCTAATCTACTTGTACTCACTATTAAAGAAGCAGAGGAAATATTTACTTCCGGATTTAATAGAGGAGTTGAGGCTAAAACAAAAAGATCTGGCGAATTAAAGTGCCCAACTTTCAAAACCTATCTCCAATCTAAAGGAATAACAATTGAAAAATAGTAAAGAAATCTGGGTGGGAGTCCCAAAATGGAAAGATAGGTATGAGATTTCATCTCACGGTAGGTTGCGAGGTTTAGTGGGCGGCTGTAAAAATTATAAATTATTGGTACCCCAAAATAATAAAAACGGTCAAAGATAAAAAAACAGGCTATCATAAGGTAATGCTACATCGTGGAAGCGAAATGCAATCAACCACTCTTCATAGGCTTGTCCTATTGTCTTTCAAAGGTAAGCCAAGAGGGAATCGTATGCATGTTTGCCATAATGATGGCGACAAGGATAATAATTTCCTATTTAATTTACGTTGGGACACAAGGATAGGCAATGCCTCCGATAAGAAAAAACACGGAACATTTTTATTCGGAGAAACAAGCCCCCGATCTATATTTACCAACCTTCAAGTCCTTAAAATAAGAGAATTGAAAAAAGAAGGCATCTCTAATAAAAAGATATCTGCCATTTATAAGTGCAGCGAAGGGGCTATTAGAGATATTATAGTTAGAAAAACATGGAAACATTTATAAACAAATACCATGACACCAATAGATAAGGCTGAGGAACTACTATCAAAATTTGGCTCTCATCTAACGCATGAAAATATTAGATACGCTAAAGCCAGGGCGTGTGCCATTATATGTGTAGATGAGATAATAGCAGCCTTTGATCAATCGATATATACTACTATCGATGAAAATGGCGGTTCGCTGGAAGAATATTGGCAACAAGTAAAAACACACATACAGCAGTTATGACAAGGAATAAGTCTCAGATACTACATGGGAAACTAAATGAATTGACTAATCCAGAAACCTTAGAATATCACCACGCCTTAAAGATATTCGACGCAATGGATGAATGGGCCGAACAAGAATCTATTGCTTTTGCAGAATGGTTAGATGAGGAAGTATATAATAATAATCTTTCACGAGTGAGGGCTAGAAATAGCGTTCATTATGGTAAATGGGCTTATTCAAAAGGTGTTCCCAATCCTCAGTTCTTTACAACCGCTGAATTATTTCAGTTACTTAAACAATCCAAGAAATGCTAACAACCTTATGGATAGAACATTGGGAAGAGGTAGAGTTAATAAAGAAGGTAATGGAAGAGAATACCTTAATGGGGAAAGTTATTTCTACGAATGTATCAGCAGTCAGCGGATACGATGTAGAGATATATTTCGCCTCCGAAACAATGCCTTATATGTTAGGTAAACAAGTTGAATTATTGATAATTAAATCTATGGTATGAATAAAGAAGTAAAAGTACTGCCCATTGGCAAAAAGTCTATTTGGAAAAAGATCACCTCTTTTCTTCCCTTTCACTGCCGGTACTGCGGGAAGAGATACGTTAAGTGCCACAGCGACAAGATAAATGTATTAATGCCACTCCCCCAAAACGGGAGATGCTGCCCTGATGGCCATGAAGGGTATACGGATGAATTTACAGGATTCGCCATCATGCGACACTGGTTCGACAATATAAAACATTGACAACCAATTAACCCCCTAACTAAAGAATAATATAAATAATAAACTATGTATCAACAATCATTACAACAAATAGCTATGACACACGCTCAAAACTTCCCTCCTCAGCCAACTCCGATAAAAGAAGAGTCGGCCCTTGATATTAACCTGAATCAACTTGATGACCAAGTATCAAGATTTTACAATGGGATGAACGAATTGGACCGATTGGCTGAACGGTTAATGTCCGACCAGAAGAATCCAGAGCCAGCCCCGAACGGTGTAAAACCCGCACCATCCAGCGATCACATTGGCAAGCTCAGAGAATCTATCAACACCTTCGACCACTTAAACAACAGACTCTGCGCAACCATTGCTTACTTACAAAGAATAATATAAACGTTATGACTGAAGAAATAACAAAAAGAGTGTACTCATTAAATGGAGGCCCTCAAGATTTAAATAATCTATACTTTATGAGTTTGGATGAAGTCGTCGGGTTTATAAAGACAGACCTTGAGGAGATAACGGATATTGAGGCGGATTCCGAAAGTTACAGCATAGATATAAAATTAATGACTCAGAAAGAAATCGATGATCTTCCCGAATATCAATTTTAACAATATGAATGCAAGAGAAGAGTACATTAAATTGTGCCATGCCGCCTTCAAGGCTATTAACGATGTGGATTTTCATATAAAACGATCCCGTTGTGAAGGATACAGCCAAGCCATGAAAGATATACTAGGATTAGATCATTGGGGATCAATTGTCATGGCCACCGATCTTTCTTTCCCCGATGATGTGCCCGTATGTGCTGGCGTGCCTATCTATTCAGAACTACAATTAAAGGATCAAAAAGAAACAACCGATGGACTTCACATCTTGGAAATGCCGCTGTAGCTCTATATCCAAAATAATGACTAATGGTCGTGGATCAGAGCCTTTAACTCCTAAACAATGGGAAACTATAAAGGAAATAGAAGGAAAAATAGAATCTGGTAAGGCTACAGAGAAACAAAATCTGGAATTGGCCCGATTAGTTCAAAAAGACAGGGATTCCCAGAAAGTTACTCTTGGAGAGACCGCCGAATCGTATCTTTTAGAGGTTTATGCGTGGGAAACGGTCAAAAAGTGCTCTGTAAACAAGGAATTAAACGTTGATTTCATACAAAAGGGCAAAATGGGGGAAGCGGAAGGGCTACAACTCATGTCCTACTGCGAAAACTACTTCTACGAGAAGAATAAAGAGCGGATAAGCAATGATTTTTTGTCCGGGGAGCCAGATACCTTCCAAGGGAAGTCCATTATGGAGGCGGAAATTATCCCCGATATCAAGATAATTTGGGATTTCCCCGGCTTTTTGAGAAAAATCAACAAACCGGCTGAACCTGAGTATAGGGCACAACTGGCCGGATATGCAGACATCAGTGGAGCAAAGGAAGCATTCGTAGGTAACTGCCTAATCAACACCCCTGAGCCAATACGGAACGATTACAAGCGTAAACTCTTCTATAAAGGAGAATATACCAGCGAGGAATCGCCCGATTTTTTGGCCGCATGGGACCCTATAGAACGATCTATGATCTTTAATGACATCCCGGCGCTCATGAGATTCAATAAAGTCCCCGTGGAGATATTCTCATCCACTGAGCGCCAGCAGGTCTATGATAGGGTAAAATTCTGTCGCGAATGGCTCAACAACTTCCATGAACAATACATAAAACTTAATCAATAATGGGACGTAAAAAGGTTTTTGAAATGGATGTGCTGTCGGGTAATGAACAAAGTGGCATTACCGTAGCAAACGCAAGAATAATAGGGACTGCCCCCAAGAATATCCCCTATCTGAATATTGATTTACCAGAAACCGGAACTTGCGCCTGCATTAAGGACAAGGACTTAGAACGTTTTGCCATCAGTATTTTAGAGTCATTGGGGTACGAAATTCTCCCATTGTCCGCAGGGATAGACTCCCTTGGCAGGAAGGGGTATAAAATTCAAAAAGACTCATAAACAATTGAAAACTAAATACATGAATAGAGAGATAGATCAACTTACTTTGAAAAATAGGCCATACAATCCATGGAACAAAAAGCCACACCGGTTGGCGCTGGCCTGCAACATCCATGGATTTTCCATTCGCCCATACAAGAAAAACAAACGTAAAACCCTGAAAACCAATGACCATAGATAACTGGATATCCGTATTAGACAAAAAGCCGGAAAATGTCCATAACGTAATCATGGGAGGAGCCTGCTGCGAGGTGTGCTATAACATAGACATTGGATTTTACGAAGACGGACAATGGTCTATGAAGAACGGGGATGATGTGAAATGGCCCGTAACTCATTGGATGCCAATACCAGAACCACCTAAATAATACAATAATTATAGGGTAATGAAGATTAATTACCGAAACACGTGCCTTGATTGGCTGGATCATCCCGAAAGAATGGCGTTCCATATCCCAGACAACAACCATTTCGAGGATATGACACCTAAATCATGGGAGTTCCTTTACAGCGTTCGGGATGCGTTTACTAAGCTAGTCAAAATGGATGGCGAGCCCAAGGTGTTCAGAGAAAAAATCCGTCTTATAAGTCAACCTTTCTGGGAAGCCTACCTGAAAGGGAAACACGCAATGGTTAACATCTTTGACAAGGAGGAAATAGAAGAAACAGGAACGTTTATCACACAGTGTCCTTCGATGACCCACACATACTTTTATTACATTAAAACGATGGGACATGGCGACGATTGGAAAATGGATTGGACGCTTCTTTTATTCACGAAACGTTCAGGGGCCGACACCGCAGGTCTTGATCTCTGCTTATCAGAAATGGGGGATAAGTCTAAGAGTTTTATCTGGAAAGAATGGGAAGATGCCGGTATGACTAAAGGTTATTGGATGGCTTGGCTTATTAGCCTTATCGCCTTTATAAAATATTGTCCCATGGAGACTAAAATAGTTAATGCGGGCCGTAAGGATTACCACGTAGGAGAAAAATATCTCAATGAGACAAGGCATAACATAGAGATATTGGATTCCACATGGTTTACAACGATCATTCGATCTGAAGGTTTCGAAGTAGGCGGTCATTTTAGACTTCAGCCTTGGGGACCGGGCATGAGTCAACGACGCCTACAATGGATAGAGCCCTTTCAGAAACACGGATATACAAGGAAAGCTAAAATTCTTTAATCAAAACAATAAACACAAAGATGAATCCAGACAATTATGGAGGCGTAGCTAATGCAGGACCTTCCCAACTTGACCAACAACAAGTCATTCGTGGCAATTATCCAATGGCACAAGGAGAAGCACAGGCACCAACGAGGCTTAATATAGCCCGGCCTATTTCCATTGAGCAGTTAAACCACGGTTATGTTATTGTCGTCGGCTGCCAACGGTTCGCTGTAGAAAGCAAGGACGCCTTATTGCATCGCCTTGGCAGTTATCTTTCAGACCCTAATAAGGTAGAGGAAGATTGGTCAACTGGGAAACTAAAATTTTAACCCTCAAACATTTAAAAAATGAGCACAGAACAAGGACAGCCAACATCTACATTAGGAGAAAGAAGGGTACGGGTATCGTTCAACCCATCTCAAAAGGGCCTCGTGGATCAAATTAAGCAGAAAAGCGCGGAGCTTATCGATCTGGTCAACCAACTCAAAGGAGACCCGGCAGTAGTTGCAGACGGGGAGAAAATACGACTTATATCGCTCGCCCAAACCTCTTACGAAGAAGGCGCAATGTGGGGAGTAAAAGCAGCTACGTTCGGAATGTAAAATTATTCGTAACTTAGTGCTTAATGCACTACTTATGCGAATAACACTCACGCTGACTGATCCGGATGATATATCTGAGGTCAAAGCTATCGCCGCCAGAGAGAAGCATACGGTTTCTCGAATGGCGGCTATTTTATTGGAACAAGCCATCAAAGATCGTAAACGGAAAAGAAAGACCAATGGATCAGAGACTACCACCGAAGGGAACTAGCACATGGCAGCCAGGACATAGAGAGATCGGGGGCCGCAAAATCTACTTCCGAAGCAAGTGGGAGATCAACTATTGCCGGTATCTCCAATGGTTGAAAGAAAGAGGCCAGATCAAGGAATGGGAGTATGAGGTAGATACATTCTGGTTCGAGAAGATCAAAAGAGGAGTTCGCAGCTATAAGCCCGACTTCAAGGTCACCGAAAACAATGGGTCAGTTGCGTATCATGAAGTGAAGGGATGGCTCGATCCCAGAAGCCGAACAAAGCTAAAACGTATGTTTTTGTACCATCCTGCGGTCAAAATTGTCCTCATTGAAAAAAAGTTTTTCTCCCAGAACGGGAAGAAGCTCAGCGGTTTAGTGCATAATTGGGAGTGAGTCCTTAAAATGGAACAATTCCATGTCGTGGAAAAACCATAGCTTTGAGCATTCTAGTTAACATAATGTTTCTTATAAGACAGTTGTAAGTTATTGATATTCAGTAAGTTGCGAC
>Ga0134124_10000106_pt1 | contig 78694 bp, 80 predicted proteins | sample KB304_FD_96880 | JGI IMG/M metagenome (GOLD analysis project Ga0134124, IMG submission 96880) | Terrestrial soil microbial communities without Nitrogen fertilizer from Kellogg Biological Station, Michigan, USA - KB3-0-4 | ecosystem: Environmental > Terrestrial > Soil > Unclassified ...
GCATTTTTTACCTCGTGCATTAATGCGTTTGGCAATACTCCGTATCAAGTAATTATTTCCCTTGGTGATCGGTTTGATCCGTCAGACTTTCCGAATCCGCCCACAAACATTGTAATAAAAAAATATGTCAACCAATTAGAAATTTTAGAGAAAACTTCCGTGTTCGTTACGCATGCCGGAATGAACAGCTGCATGGAAGGTCTTTTCTACGGTGTTCGGATGCTTTTAATTCCTGATACCGAAGAGCAGCGGTTTAATGCGCTCAGAATTCGGAAAATGGGTGTCGGAATATTTATGAAAAAAAGACACACCAATGAGCAGTTACTTCGCAAACATGTTGAGAAATTACTCTCCGACCCGTCATATAAACGTAATGCGGAAGTAGTTCAAAAAACTATCAAAAAAGCAGGGGGCTATCAAGCCGCAGTAAAACAAATTCTTTCATATCTCGGCTGATATTATTTCTTTTTGCTTCTGAGAAAGAAGAAAGGGGTGAGAAAGAAAAGTATCGGTAAAAGAAAAAGCAAGCCGAAAGCCTCATGTTTCTGTAGTAATTCCACTGTTTTTGGACCGAGACGTTCTCCGAGTGAAAGGTAAAACCACATCCAGAAAAATACAGAAATAAACGTGCTTCCGATAAACGTTCGATACGTCATATGTGAAAGGCCTGAAAAAATAGTAATTGGGATACGAAAACCCGGCACATGTCGACCGAGAATGATTACCAGAGGACCATATTTTTTGAATTTTTTTGCAACAATATCCAGTTTATCAAGATCCAAATTGACATATTTACTGAGCTTATTAATAAGTTTTAATCCATAATTACTGCAAAGATAATATAATAACGACGCACCGAGTAAGTCTGCAATCAATAATATGATAAACGCCTGAGAGAATGTCAGATCACCCAAAGAAACATGGTAACCGGTAAAGGCGATAACAAAATCTGCAGTCGGCAAAGGAATCCCTGCTTCTTCAAGGAAAAGAAGAATGACCGGAGCCAGAAACGTTTGATGGGTAATAAATCCCAAAATAATCTCTTGCAGATGATCAAAAAAGATTCCAAAATCCATATAAATAATTGTAACATACAGAAAATAACAAGGCTTCAATTCGACCTCCGTTTCTTCTATAATAGATAGGCGTTCAATTTATGAAAAATATTTTTCGTATTATTACTCTCTCCAAGCCCTTGCACCCGCTTGCGATGCTTATTGCGGCTCTTATTGTCATCTCGGCGACACTCCAGCTCGGAGCGGCGTTGCTGTCAAAATTTATCGTTGATCAAATTGTGCTCCAAGTTCAGGGAAAGGGAGGAAATGTGCAAACGCTTATCTTGCTCATCGTTTCAGCCTTTGTCATCAGCCTTATTTCTCTTATCACAACCGTTGTCTCCAATAGACTCGGCGATCATTTCGGCGGCCGGTTGCAAAAGTTTCTTACCGAAAAATTTTATGACAAGGTGTTAACGCTGCCGCAGGAATATTTTGATTCTGAAGTCTCCGGTAAAATCATTAACCAGCTGAATCGGGGCATTGTGTCAATTAAAGGATTTCTCAATTCCGCAACAAATTTTATGTTGCCGACACTGATCCAAAGTGTCTTCACAATTGTCGTTTTGGCTTATTATAATTTGCCGATCGCAATTTTTACCTTTTGTCTCTTTCCGATATATTTACTGCTCAGTTATTATTCAACGGTTAAATGGGGAAAAGAAGAAGTAAAGAAAAATAAAATTGAAGATCATATGCGCGGACGCATGCAGGAAGTGATTGCCAATATGCCGCTGGTAAAAGGATTCACCAATGAAAAAAATGAATATGAATTAGTTTCGAAAAATCTTGAGGATAGTAATGTCATTTATGCCAAACAAAGCCAGATGTATCATGTTTTCGATTTTTTCCGAGGACTTTCACTGAATATTATTCTCTTCGCTGTAAATATTTTGGTTTTCTACAATGCCTTTCAAGGACATCTGACTATCGGTGAAATGGTATTGATTCTTCAATTATTTACACAAGCCCGCACGCCACTTTTTGCTATGTCATTTATTCTTACACAAATTCAGATGGCAGAAGCCGGCTCAAAAGAATATTTTGAAGTGCTCGAGCTTCCGACAACAGAAAATTATCGCAAAAAAGTAGCAGTTGAAAAGGTTAAGAATCCGACGCTGACGTTTCAAAATGTTTCCTTTAACTATGCAACCTCGGGTGATGTGCTGAAAGATGTTTCATTCAGTATCAAAACAGGCGAAAGTGTCGCACTCGTCGGTCACAGCGGTGCGGGGAAATCAACAATGGTAAACTTACTGTTGAAGTTTTATGAGCCTACAGCAGGTCATGTACTCCTCAATAACACGTCGTACGGAAAACTTGACTATCACCACGTCAGACAAAATATCGCTCTTGTTTTTCAGGAAAATGAGCTCTTCTCATCAACCATACGTGAAAATGTTGCCTATGGAAATACGAAAGCCTCCGTTAATGAGGTAATTGCTGCCTTGAAATCTGCCAATGCCTGGGATTTTGTTCAAAAACTTCCCAAAGGTATTGAAAGTGAAGTGGGCGAGCGCGGAGTCAGATTGTCCGGAGGACAAAAACAACGAATTCAAATCGCCAGAGCAATTTTGAAAGACGCACCGATTCTTATTCTCGACGAAGCGACATCATCGCTTGATGCAAAGTCGGAAAAAGAAGTACAGGATGCGCTTGAAGAATTAATGAAAGGACGATTAACGCTGATTATCGCACACAGATTTTCCACCATTCAAAATGTCGATAAAATCATCGTTATTGATAGCGGAAAAATCGTTGACATGGGAAGTCCGAAAGACTTATCTGGCAGAGAAGGAATCTATAAAGATCTGCTGCATTATCAAATAGAAGGAAATAAAAAACTCCTCGCCTCATTCGGCTTACACTAACGATTTCCTGATGGTGCTTTTCTAAATGGGCTGGAGTTTATAAAACGATCAGTAAGATAAATTGCTGCTATTCGTTTTTCCGGAGGAGTATTATCCCACCAAGCGTCAGTATTATATCCTTTATAAACGATTAATGCCGGAAAAAGATTCTCTGCATGAGTAGTTTCGCCCCGAAATCTAAGGTCGCTCGTGGCGTAAGTAGTATAATTATGCATAGCACCTCCTGATACATAGCTAATTTTGCCATAAGACATCTCTGTTGAGAACCATTTAAAGCTTCGATGCCTATCGCCTCCATTACCTTTTTTTAAAATTGTCAAAACATTATCTACCTTATCAGTCCTTTCAGGCTGCTCTCCTTTCCAGTAACCAGTGCTAGGAAAACATAAAAATTCATCACGAATTGAGGCGGTAATACCCCTCATTCGTAGCTGGGCATATTCATCCGGAAAATCTTTGCGAAGTTGCGCAGATAAAACTTCATCATAACAATCACTAAAAGCCGTATGAGGTGCGGTGGAGGCAATTAACATAGGATCTGCAGGAACGTATTTTATTCTTTCATCTGCTGCCGCTAAAATTTGTATTATTGCAGGATTAGGCCGTTGTAATAAATTAAAAGGTGAATATTCAATTGTTTCACCAATAAGTGAAAAAGGCTGTGTTAATTCAGCCACCAACATGGGGTCAGCATTTGTAAGCAATCTCCTGCCGTCGTCTAGAGACATAGCCACCATATTATACACTATGGGTATTTTACAGAAGATTTTTGTAGAGTATTGCTATTTTTTCTGCGACGTATTTCCAATCATACGCTTTAACATCTTCCTGCATTTCCCGTTCTTCATCTTCATGATGATGAGTAAGGACATCCAGAATAGTATCAGCCAACAGAAGAGGATTATTTGCCGTTGTAATATGCTTCTGGCATGTTTCATCAAGTAATTCCGATACACCGGTAACATTTGTCGTGATAATCGGCACGCCACATGCCATTGCTTCAAGTGCTGTCATGCCGAAGGATTCGTAATGTGATGGCATAACCACAAGATCGGCCGCATTATAGTATTTCGGTAATTCATGCTGCGCCTTTTGGCCGACAAATTTTACCGTTGTATGCAGACCGAGTATTTTTCTAAGCTGTTCAAGTTTTTGTAGTTCTTTTGACCACAAATGTGATTCCTGCGAAACATCTCCTCCGACAATCCACAAACACGCATTCAGTGTCGGATTTTTTGCAAACAAAATCTTCATTGCATACATAAGTACATCAAGTCCCTTTACCGGATCAATTCTTCCTACAAACAAAATCATCTTGTGGTCCGGAGATGCATCAATTGCCTGCTTAGCTTGCATCTTATCCATGGGATAAAAGAGAGCCGTATCAACTCCGGGAGAAATAACCCGTATCTTTTCAGACGGAACATCGTAAAGATATTCGAGATATTTTTTTTCATTTTCACTCGGAGAAATAACTTTTTGTACCTGTTTGGTTAGAAACATTTCGGCATCAACTCTTGCTTGATCCTGAACTGATAATCCGCTTCTGGCGATAAGATTTTTCATCAGCGCCAGCGTGTGAAACGACATCAGCATCGGAATATTTTGAAATTTTTTCATTTCCAATCCTGCAAGTCCAGACAAATAATAATGAGCGTCGATAAGGTCATACTTAAGATTTTCTTTCTCGGTGAACTCTTTCAAATTTTCGACGAATTCTCCAAGATATGAGAAGAAATTCTTTTTATTTTCTTCGCTGTCCGGCAGGATATAGCTTTCCGGCCCTGCTTTCAAATGAATCACCCGAAGATTTTCAGTAACCTGCACGATATGCGGTTGTTCTGCATTTTGAGATCTTGTAAAGATATCAATGACAAATCCCAGTTTTACCAGCTCTTTTGCCGTGTGGAGTACATACACATTCATTCCGCCTGTTTCTTTGCCTTCTTCGGCTGCCAAAGGACAGGTATGGTAGGAAAGCATAGCTATTCGTTTTTGTGTCATTTTTGTATTATACTAAAAATCGAGTATAATCAGTAAATGCAAATTTCAGAAAGACGAAAAGAAGCAAGACCGCACGTGCCCGGAGTGGCTATTTTGCAGCGGATTGATAATGATCACTCCGGTCATTCTCTCAATCGTGAGGTTTTAACGCCGGGAGGCGCAATTATCTACACAACCCACGGAGACAGAATAAGAATGAGCATGCAGGATATGCCAAGTGCCTTAGATACTTTTAAGCCGCAATTATTGGCTCTTGCCTATGTTAATGATCAAGGAGAATTTGTTCTTAAAGACAGAGCTCTTAATTTTACAACCACTGTTACATCTGGTACTCCGAAAGAGCAACAGGCTCAAAGTGTCACTATTCCTGATGCATCTTTTCTTTATGCTTGGGGCGCTACGCAAGCAGATGCAGGAAAAGCAGTACGTGAAGCAAGCAAAAGATTGTTTACTACAAGAACCTGACTTATGAAATTCTCATTTTCAATACTCGGCGGCACTTTTGATAATTTTCATCTCGGACATCAGCAGCTTATCACGACTGCTTTTGATCAATCGCATCATGTCACCATTGGACTTACCATGCCGAATATGTATCAACATAAATTTCTGGCATCTTCAATTCAGGATTATGAAACCCGTGAAAAAGCATTGAAAAATTTTCTGCAGGAGAAAGGTTTTATTGACAGGGCAAAAATCATCCCGATTGACAATATCTACGGTAATACGCGTGAAGAAAGAAATATTGAGGCAATTTTTGCTACGGAAGAGAATGCAAAAAATGTTGATCTGATCAATGCAAAACGTCGGGAAAATGATTTTCCGAAACTTGAAGTAATTATTGTCGATTATGTCAAAAGTGCTGACGGAAAAAATATAACCTCGGAAAGAATACGAAAAGGCGAGATAGACAGGAATGGGTTTGTTTATGATACGCTGTTTCGTAATAAACAAAAATTGCTTTTGCCTGAATCTCTGCGCGAAGAGCTGCAGAAACCCTTCGGTGAAGTCATTAAAGATACGGACGGAGTTATCAAGCTATTTGACGACAAAACTCTTGTGATTGCAGTCGGAGATATTATTGTTTCATCGCTTATTGAAGCGAACTATCCGCCTTCAGTCAGTATCATCGATCTGCGAACACGAAGACACGAAATTTCGGATAGGCAGTCACGCGAAGGACTTCATGCAAAAAATGAACAGGGAACAATCGCTTCAGAAGCTGTTTTTGTCTACCAAAAAGCTCTCAATGCGTTTTTAGAAACAAAACAACCGCAAACGGTAATCATCGATGGGGAAGAAGATCTTCTTGCACTTCCGGCAATTCTTTTAGCACCTCTCAATGCATTTGTTTTATACGGTCAATTCGAGCAGGGTGTTGTGGTTAACAAAATAACGACTGAATTAAAACAAAAAACAATGGAGATTTTAAAAAAGTTTAATTAGTCACTCTTCGTGTATGAAATTTTTGTTATCTTTTGATATGGTTGTATCTCTGGACAACTCTCCAGAAAAATTGTTATAAATAAAGTGTCCTCAAGAAGGTAAACAAATAAAACATAACTCACAAAAAAATGTATCTTGCGGATATATCCTTATGCCCGAAGGAGCAGCAGAAGTAAAAGAAGTCCAAACAAGGACATTGCCTAATGAACCCCTCAGCAGAGGCCTCAAAGTTGTTGGTGATACGTTGGGTTTTTATGGAGACCATCTTGTCAGACATGCCGAATATGTTAAGCGAGTAAGTGTTGGAGACTATGCGGTCGATGATGCGGGATCACATCGAAGACTTGTTGTTGTCACGCTTGAAGACGGACAGCTTGCCGCAGATATGTCAATCAGGGGCGACGAACCGCCGGAGCTTCTCCATGTCTATCAACAAAAAGGACCTGAAGGCGCACCGATAATTGATCTTCTCAGAAGACCCGGCACCAAAATTCCTGAAGGTGATCCCATCGTAGCGCTAAAAGCAGACTTGGGGGATCCGGAAACAGTACAGCGATACGAAGGACCTGATCCTCAACAGGAAGTGCAACATTAATTTAATGTTACTCAGGCAATCGCGAGCATCCGTTCGATGGGAAGGCGGGCTCGTTCAGCAATATCTTTGGGTACCTTTACTTCAAATTCAAGATTAATAAGACTGCTGAGCAACTTTTCGAGCGTAATCATTTTCATATATTCACAGACCAAATCTTTATTGAGTGGGAGAAATTTTTTAGTAGGGTTCTCTTTTTTCATGCGATGTAAAATACCGGTTTCTGTTGCAATAATAAATTTCTTTTTTGGAGATTCTTTTGCATACTTAAGCATGCCACTCGTTGAGAAAATATGTGTTCTCTCTTCAGGGAGGACTTTTGTCGCAACATAATGAAGGCAATCACTCACACAACCGCACTCCGGATGGATTAAAAACTCAGCAGTTGGGTGACGACCCAATTTTTTTAAAATGTCGGAAGAGCGCATTCGCGCATGTACGTGACATTCTCCCGGATAGACATAAAAATTCTTTCTGCCTGTTTTTCTCGCAACATAATCACCAAGAAACATATCAGGAAGAAAAATAATTTCACGGTCGGCAGGAATTGATTCGACTACGCGGACAGCATTTGTCGAGGTCACACAATAATCGCTTTCGGCTTTCACCTCCGCAGTTGTATTTACATAACTAACGACCAATGCTTTGGGGTATCTTCTTTTCCATTTTCGCAGTTCATCTGCATCAATTGACGATGCGAGACTGCAGCCTGCTTTCAGATCGGGAATAAGCACTGTTTTTTCGGGAGAAAAAATGGCAGCACTTTCCGCCATAAAATGTACGCCGCAAAACACAATTACTTTCGAATCCGTCTCTGCAGCTTTTCTGGATAATTCCAAAGAATCTCCTACATAATCGGCTATATCCTGAATTCCCGGAATTTGATAATTGTGCGCAATAATCAGGGCCTGACGTTTTTCTTTCCAATATTTTATCTGTTTGATAACTTCACGTTTTCTTTGCGGATCGAGGTGTTCTTGAGTAAGCTTGGGTAGTTGTATCATAATAAGTAAGTGTATAATACAACTACTAAACAGAATATGCAAAAGATATTTGACTTCATAGTAATCGGCTCAGGGATAGCTGGGTTGAATACGGCGCTTACCCTTGCTCCTCACGGTACCGTACTCATAATCACCAAGAAAAAACTCAATGCATCGGCAACATTTTTTGCACAAGGCGGTATTGCAGCTGTCACAAAAAAAGACGACAGTTTGCTCTCTCATGCAAACGATACGTTAACTGCAGGCTACAACCATAACAAGAAGCAAGCTGTTGATTTTCTTGTTAAAGGAGGGTCACGCGCTGTCGACAGACTCGTCTCGTTTGGTGTGTCTTTTGACAAACAGCAAGACGGTGACTTTGTTACCTCCTATGAAGCAGCGCATTCGTATCCGAGGATATTACATGCAACAGATTTTACCGGTCAGGAAATTCAAAAAGCGCTTGTAGCAAATGTTTTGGGAAATAATGCGATTACTGTGTGGGAACATGCCTATGCTGTCGAGTTACTGATAAAACAGAATACCTGTGTGGGCGTCCAAATTTTACGACAAAATAAAATTCATTCACTTTTTAGTCGTGCGGTTATCCTTGCAACGGGAGGAGCCGGGCAGTTGTATCAATGGACCACCAATCCGTCAGTTGCGACCGCAGACGGGATCGCGCTTGCCAAACGCGCAGGAGCACTGATGGAAGATCTTGAATTTATCCAATTTCATCCGACAGCTTTGCAGGGAAATACTGCTCAGCTTTTTTTGCTTTCTGAGGCATTACGCGGAGAAGGCGCGCACTTAGTTGATAAAAAAGGCAAACGGTTTATGCTAAATATACATCCGCACGCTGAACTGGCACCGAGAGATGTTGTCGCACGGGCAATTTTTCAAAAACAAAAAGAAGGACCGGTGTATCTTGATCTCAGACACAAGGAGAAAACGTTTCTTTTTAAACGATTTCCAAAAATTTCATCTGAATTAAAAAAACGCGGTATCGATATCAGCAAAGACTTAATTCCTGTAACTCCGGCTGCACATTTTTTATGCGGCGGCATTGCGACTGATTTATACGGCAGGACATCCGTCAAAAATCTTTTTGCCTATGGCGAGACTGCGGCAACAGGTGTACATGGAGCCAATCGTTTGGCATCAAATTCACTTCTTGAAGGAATTGTTTTCTCAAGTCAAATAGAAAAATGCCTTGATGAATTGCCGCGTAAAGCGCAATCGAAAACAATAAAATCAATCTACCGCGTTTCGTCGCTCAAGCCGACAATCACGAAAAAACAAGTAAAACAAATCATGTGGAAATTTGTCGGCATTGAAAGAACACCTGAAGGGTTACGTCATGCAAGACAAGAATTACAAAAACTTAAGAAAAAAACATATGCAACGCATGGGGTTAACAGCAAGCAGCTTGAAATTACCAATATTATCGAAGCGGCGCTTGCAATCACTCATTCCGCGATTGTTCGTGAGCAAAGTCTTGGAACACACTATTTGTCGACACACTAATGTTTACCGATCCGATTCTCAAAAAATTAGTTAAAAAGTATCCGGCTCCGAAATTTGAAGATAAAAGTATCTATTTACTCCGTGAGCTTGTCGAATCAATTATTTCGCAGCAGCTGTCGATTAAAGCATCTGATACGATTTTCGGAAGATTTAAAAAACTGTTTGGAAACAAATTTCCGACACCGGAACAAATCCTTGCAATGGACGATGATAAAATACGATCCTGCGGACTGTCATTTGCAAAAATATCCTATGTTAAATCAGTTGCAAATGCCTTTGTCAGCGATCTCATTGACATCGAAAAAATAAAGAAACAATCCGATGAAGAAGTCATTGCAGAATTGACGCAAATCAAAGGAGTCGGCAGGTGGACTGCAGAAATGATACTCATGTTTACTCTGAACAGACCTGACGTGTTTTCAATAGGAGATTTGGGGTTGAGAAATGCAATTACGAAGCTTTACGGCATCACGGACAGAAAAGAAATGCTGAAGTTGTCGGAAACATGGAGTCCTCACCGAACAACAGCCAGTTGGTATCTTTGGAGATCTCTCGAAAATAAGTAAGCTATATACGGTTGCTTACGCTTCATTTTTCCTCTATAATGGGTGATCAACAGAAACATGGATAAAATAACTATCAAAGGTGCCCGCGAGCATAACCTCAAAAATCTTGATTTGGAAATTCCCAAAAATAAGCTGGTGATCCTTACCGGTCTTTCGGGAAGTGGAAAATCATCACTCGCGTTTGACACTGTCTATGCGGAAGGACAACGTCGATACGTCGAGAGTTTGTCGTCATATGCCAGACAGTTTTTGGGAACGATGAAGAAGCCCGATGTCGATCTTATTGAAGGACTTTCGCCGGCTATTTCAATTGATCAAAAGTCGACAAGCCACAATCCGAGATCAACAGTCGGCACAGTTACCGAAATCTATGATTACCTGCGTCTGCTTTTTGCCCGTGTCGGCCATCCGCATTGTCCCAACTGCGGACGTGAAATTGCCCGACAATCAAAAGAACAAATTATCGATGCGATTTATAAACTTCCCGAGAAATATACGGAATTCGCCAAAAAACCGCTTCGCATACTGTTGCTGGCGCCGCTTGTTAAAGACCGACGTGGCGAATACACGGAACTTTTCAACGGCCTGAAGAAGCGGGGATACAATAAAGTCAGAATTGACGGAAAAATTTATGATTTATCTGAAGATTTGGTGCTGATTAAAACAAACAAACATTCAATTGAACTCGTCATCGATAAAATGGTATTGACCAAGGACACCGAGCGAGTCCGTCTTGCAACTGACGTAGAACAGGCACTGCAATTCGGCAATAGCGAAATGACTGTCTCGATTATTCGTGATGCGACATTTGAACTACCTGAATATCCGGAAAAAATGGAAGACATTCTTTTTTCTGAGAAATTTGCGTGTCCGGTCTGCAATATTTCTCTGCCGGAAGTTGAACCAAGAATATTTTCATTCAACACACCTCACGGAGCATGTCCGATGTGCGCAGGGCTCGGTCGCGTTCTCACAGCTGATCCTGAATTAATTTTTAATAATAATTTGACGATCAATGAAGGAGGCATCACGCCCTTTTACAACATCGGTGAAAGCGATACGTGGTTTGCGCGAACCTTTAAAACATTTTGCGAAGAAAATGATATTCCGATGAACAAGCGAATGAATGAATTGTCGGAAAAGCATAAAGAATTACTCCTCAACGGTACAGGTAAAAGAGAATATCTCGTTGAAGGTGAGAACCGCTTTGGCCATGAAACAATGATCAAAGAACCTTTCCTCGGCGTGGGCGCGGAACTCAGAAAAAAATATAATGAATCGGATTCACAATTCATGCGGTCGCAAATCGACAAATTTATGCGCTTTGAAGTATGCAGTGAATGTAAAGGCGGAAGATTAAAAAAAGAAGCATTATCGGTAACGCTAAACGGAAAATCGATTGTCGATGTCTCAAGCATGTCTATTGAAACTTGTTTGCAATTTATCGAAGGTTTAAGCCCTGTTATCTCAGCCAGAGAAGCGGAAATCGGGAAAATGATCTTTCGCGAAATCAAACAGCGCCTCTCCTTCTTGGTTGATGTCGGACTCGATTATTTGACACTTGCACGTACTGCATCGACACTTGCCGGAGGAGAAGGACAGCGTATCAGACTTGCTTCGCAAATCGGAAGCGGATTGACCGGCGTTTTATATGTTTTGGACGAACCGTCAATCGGCCTGCATCAACGGGATAATTCTAAACTTATTGAAACACTCAAAAAACTTCGGGATCTCGGCAACACCGTTCTGGTTGTTGAACACGATCAGGATACGATGGAGGCGAGTGATTACATTTTTGACTTCGGTCCGGGCGCAGGACTGCAGGGAGGAACTATCGTCGCACAAGGGACAATTGACGAGATAAAACGGGACAAACAATCAATAACAGGAGCATATCTTTCCGGTAAAAAAACTATTCAAATCAGAAAATCCGAACAAAAAGAAAGTGAACAAAAGAACATCAAAATTATCGGCGCATCCGAACATAACCTGAAGGATATTGCCGTTGATTTTCCGTTAAATAAATTGGTTGTTGTCACCGGCGTGTCCGGAAGCGGCAAATCTACACTCGTCAATGATATTTTATTCCACGCACTGATGCAGAAGAAAAATTCTTTTCATCCTATCAAACCGGGAGAATTCAAAGGAATCCAAGGACACGAAAATATCAGAAATATTTTTGCCATTGACCAATCACCAATCGGACGAACTCCGCGAAGTAATCCGGTAACCTACACAGGATCATTTGCTTATATCAGACAATTATTTGCAAGTACAAAAGAAGCAAAACTTCGCGGCTACAATCAAGGGAGATTTTCTTTCAACGTACGAGGGGGACGATGCGAGGCGTGCGAAGGAGAAGGACAAATCAAAATTGAAATGCAATTTATGCCCGATGTCTATATTACCTGTGAGGTGTGTCAGGGAAAACAATACAACCAAGAAGCGCTTGAGGTGCTTTTTAACGGTAAAAACATTGCCGATGTCCTGAATATGAGCGTTTCGGAAGCGAGAATGTTTTTCTCATTCATTCCCGGACTTGAACACAAACTGAAGACACTTGAAGACGTCGGATTGTCATATATCAAGCTGGGGCAGCCCGCACCGACACTTTCAGGAGGAGAAGCACAGCGGGTGAAACTCGCCACTGAATTATCAAAAAAGGGTCGTGACGCATTGTATCTTCTGGATGAACCGACGACAGGACTACACTTTGCCGATTTAGAAAAACTTCTGTATGTTCTGAGGAAACTTGTCGATCAGGGAAATTCTGTTATCGTTATCGAACATAATTTGGATGTAATTAAAAATGCTGATTATATTATCGATCTGGGACCCGAAGGGGGAGAAAAGGGCGGAGAAATTGTCGCAGTCGGAACGCCTGCTGAAATTGCCGCAAATCCAAAAAGTTGGACAGGCAAATTCCTCAAGAAAGTACTACAATAGTATCTAGTATATGGTATTTTGTATTTAGCATACTGGAAAGAAATCCTCGTCATACTAAATACCAGATACAAAATACTAAATACATCTATGGGTTTTAAAAAACTTTTCTCTTTATTATTTATCCTCACTCTTTTTCTTTTCCTTCCACAAACAACCTTCGCTGCTGCCAGTTTTACCACCGATTATCATGTCACGTATTCGATAAAAGACAGCGGACAAACACATGCACAGCTCACCGGCACACTCACCAATACGACGAGTGAATATTACGCTTCATCATACAAAATGCAGCTCGGATTTGATGAGATTACCAATGTGAAAGCCTCCGATCCTGACGGCATTATTATTCCGACAGTCACGAGAAATGAAGACGGTTATATCATCGGCCTGACGTTTAATAAGCGTTCCGTGGGATTGGGAAGCAAATTGCCGTTTTCAATTTCCTTTGACACGCCGACGATAGCCCGTCAATTCGGAAAAATTTGGGAAATCAATATCCCGGGGATCGCCAATCCCGGAGATTTTACAAGCTTTATCGTTACCGTCGCCGTTCCGGCTTCATTTGGTAAGCCCGCGTACATCAAACCCGCTCAGGCAACAAAAAGCCTGACTTTTACAAAAGAACAGCTCGGCAAGTCGGGAATATCAATTGCATTCGGCGAGGAACAGCTCTATTCATTTCATTTGCTCTATCACCTGCACAACGAAAACGTCTATCCGATTCGTACCGAAATCGCCTTGCCTCCGACAACAAATTATCAGGAAGTCTATGTTACCAATATAACCCCAAAACCGATAAATGTGACTCGCGATGCAGATGGAAATTGGCTGGCGCAATATCGGCTCTTGCCGGCGCAAAAATTAGATGTTTCCGTGGAAGGAACCTCACAAATGCGACTCGTCCCCAAGCAGCAACCACTTTCTGATGCAGAATTTGCGGACTACACAAAAGAGCAGCCCTATTGGCAAACAAAAAGCTCAACAATTAAAGCACTTGCCAAGGAATTGAAAACTCCTCAGGCAATTTATGATTATGTTGTAAAAACACTTATCTATGATTTCTCACGGGTAACTGATGATAAATCACGTCTCGGAGCCGAAGATGCGTTAAAGAATCCCAACTCTGCTGTGTGTAGAGAATTTACCGACTTATTTATCGCTTTGGCCCGTTCGGCAGGCATACCGGCACGTGAAGTAGACGGATTTGCTTACACGGAAAATTCAAAACAAAGACCGATAGCTTTAATTCGCGATATTCTGCACGCATGGCCGGAATATTATGACAAAGAAAAGCAAACCTGGGTTATGGTTGATCCGACGTGGGGAAGCACAACAGGAGGAGTGGATTACTTCAACGTGCTGGACTTTGATCATTTTGCTTTTGCTATTAAAGGAACAGACAGCGATTATCCGATCCCAGCAGGCGGTTATAAGTATCTTGACGGCAAAGACAGCAAAGATGTCCGTGTGGGCTTTGCAGAGGCGCTTCCTTCATCCACAATCGATGCCGGCATCAGCACATCATTTCCCGGTGTTTCAATCGCAGGTATTCCCATTGCGGGTAAAATAACCTTAAAGAATACGGGCACGCAAGAATTGACACCGCAGCAACTCACTATTACATCCGATATCCTCACTCCGGCAAGTCAAATGCTCACCTCAAATACGATACCTCCTTTCGGATTTCAGACCTGGGATGTCACCTTTCATACGGCTTCACTTTTGACAAAGGCTGACACGGGCTTTACAATACGTTTTGCACCCGAATCACAACTGGGAGGAAGAGCGGTAGAAAAATTATTAAAAGTTGCTCCCTTCTTTTTGACTCCGTGGGGCATAGGAGGAATTATTCTTGGAATACTCGCGATCGTCTTACTTATCTTTGCCTTCAAAATCAGGCGTCTACGTATTTTTAAATAACAAAGGCGTTATTCTGTACGTGGGAAAAGCCAAAGATCTCAAATCCCGTGTCTCTTCATATTTCGCAAATCCCGCACTGTTGATCGGTAAAACGAAAGTACTCGTGGAGCAGGTTGAAAAAATAACAATTACCACCGTTGAATCTGAATTGGAGGCGCTTCTTTTGGAAGCGTTTTTGATAAAAAAACATAAGCCAAAATACAACATCAGATTGACTGACGGGAAAGCATATATTTTAATCCGTATAACAGCAAAAGATGCATATCCCAAAGTTCTTTTGGCAAGACGCGCAGATGATAAAACATCGAAGTATTTCGGTCCGTATCCGAACTCAGGCGCCGTTAAAACAGTTCTTAAAATAATCCGCCGTATTTTTCCTTATCAATCAGTTCCCAACCATCCGAAGCGTATTTGTCTCTATCATCACATCGTCCTGTGTCCATGTCCGGTTGTTTTTGATTCACCCGAACTTAAAAAAGAATATCGAAAAAATATTCGTGGCATTATCCGGATGCTGGAAGGGCAGTCGCATGAGATCCAAAAAGAGCTCGAAAAAGAACGTGATCTCGCAAGCAAAAACGAAGACTACGAAGAAGCTCTCAAGCTGCAAAAAAAGCTCAATGCACTCAGTATTATTACGACACCTTTCCATCAGGGAGCTGAATATGATGTTAATCCGAACTTACGATCGGATATCAGAGAGATGGAACTCAATAAACTTATTGAGGTTCTCAATAATAATTCGTTTCATCTTAAGCAGCTGGAGCGGATTGAATGCTACGATATTTCAAATATCCAAGGAACCAATGCGACCGGCTCAATGGTTGTTCTCACAAACGGTGAAATAGATAAATCGCAATACCGTAAGTTTAAAATACGTAAAGATGGTAAGCCAAATGATTTTGCCATGATGAAGGAAATGCTGCAAAGAAGATTCGGACACGAAGAATGGTCCACTCCGGATTTGATAATCGTTGACGGCGGAAAAGGCCAAATTTCCTCGGCGCTTGAAGCTTTGGCGCAGCGGGGACTTACTCTTCCGCTTATCGGTCTTGCAAAACGCGAAGAAACAATAGTCATTCCGAATACAACCGTCGTTGAGAGTGAAACGAAGCAATCTCATCCTGAAGCAAACTTTACTGAAGTGCTGCTACCGAAAAATTCTCCTGCGCTCCAGCTGATTATGCGGATTCGTGACGAAGCCCACCGCTTTGCGATTACCTATCACCGCACTCTCCGCAGCAAGGCAGTTTCTCACTAATATGCTATAATTCCTGCCAATGGTCGAGGCAGCAATTCCCTGGTGGAATCCGGATATACGAAAACAAAAACTCAGAACAATTACAGGAGCATTACAACCACTTATTGATGGTGCAAAAATTCATCGTTTGCAGGGAATGCTTTTTATTAATGACTTCAATTACACAATAAAATCGGGAAGCACCAAACTTCCAAAGCATAGCGATAGCGACATGTTCGTTTTTTCCGGGATATTATTGACCCGCGGAAAAGCAACGGTTGATGAAAGTATCGGCACCACAACTGCAATGATCCGCGAGATCCAGATACCCGATCATTTACGGGAAGCAAAAATCGGCCTCGGTACTCAATTAGTTACTGCTTGGGAAGAAGCGTGGACAGCATTAGGCGTCTCAACATTTGTTGCAGAAAGTGTTATGGAAACGACGGAGGCAATAAATTTTTGGACGAAAATGGGTTATCATCCCTCAGCATCCGATCCAAGCCATTGGTATAAAAAAATTAGTCCGACAAATGCAGAAGAAACTCTGGTATACTCGCAGTGAATGCCGGAAAGATTTATTGGTTGGCCAGAACTACATCGAGATCTTTCTCTTGTTGGCAAACCCTTGCAAGCGTTGCTGGAAAGAGAGGGCGTTAGTCCTCATTACGGTACGATCGCTGTCGATGCTCATAATTACTCAATCAGACTTCGTCCCAACTCTGAGCTTCCAAGAAGTCGAAGCAATCCATACGCTTTTTCAGGAGTAATACTACGAAGCACTGAGTTTACCTACGCTCAGCCAGCCGGAGAACCTCCTGTCGCAAGTGTTCTTGATGTTCGCGCAGCAACACCCGAGCAAACCACTGCAATGCTTAAAGAATGGGAGAGTGCATGCAGAGAAGTCGGTATTGTGCGATTTGCGGCTGCAAATGTCCCGGCAAATCAAAGAGAGATTTTTCTGGGATTAGGCTATCAAGAACAACCGGCAAGAGGCGCTACCATATCGGGATCGGCGTTCTTCAAATGAGCAACCGCTTATTTTCTGACAACATCATACTCATAAGGAAAGTAGAGAAATGAAGCCGGTTCATCTTCAAGGAGAAACTTTTGGAAATCCATATACAGAGCTTTTCGTTCGTCCAGAGAAATTGTTTTTCTTCCGTCTTCAAGCAATTTATCAATACGAAGATTTTTATATTTCGTAATGTTATTAATTTGTCCCGAATGCCACAAAGAGTACTGATCAGGATCTTTTGGGATAGTAAAATCGCCCAAAAAGATTTGAAACGTATCAGGCACACCATCAACTTCTTCAATATTGGTTTGAATACCGACCTTCTCCCAGGATTTGGCAATGGCTTCTGCAGTATCCTTATATTTTTTCATTGTTTTAAGTGTCACGGCAATTTTACCGCTGTCACTTGCACTACTTGCGTTGGATAAAAGCACCTTTGCATGGTCATAATCCTGTTCACGCTGTACCACGTCGCTATTATAAAAAACGGATTCGGGGGAGTAGGGTAAGTATGCTTTTTTACCGGAAGGGTACTGACTCGGAAGAGCATAACTCAATGCGATTCTGATTAGCTTATCTGAAAGTGTACTGTCGGTCGTATTGTAAAAAAGCGTTACTAAATGTGAGTAATTTGCACTTTTTGTCATGGAAATATTTGAGCTTTTTGCCAGTGAATAATTTTTATATGTCGGTTCTGTCAATCCGGACGCTTCGGATATTTCACCAAGCATAAAAGCAAGCTTGAGAGCCTCCTGACTCGGATAGAATTGAAAACGAATCGTGTCAAAACGATTTTTGACAGATGCCATTGTTAATGATTGAACAAAATTGCCATTCAATGAAACATCTTCAATTTTATAATTACCTACACCAATGTATCCCTTTTCAAAAACACCTTTTGAAACGGTAACCAAAAAAGGAGCATACGGATCTTTTAATTTAAAAATAATCGTGTATTGCTCCGGTCTTTCGACGGTTACGTCTGCAAAATTATACGCAACGGTTGATGAGGTTACGTTATTTCCGTCGCTGAAAAATTCATTTTGCTTGAGATGAAAGATATATGTTTTTCCGTTATCTTTTATTTGCCAGTCCTTTGCCAAGTCTGGCTTCACCAGACCGTTTTGCGTAACGCTTGTTAATCCGCGGGAAAATTTATTGGTAATAATCGGAGGTAAATTGTCCTGTCGGTATGCTCCTACAACTCCGATCGAAACTTTTTTATAAACAGGAACGATTCGGGCAAAATAACGGGAAGTAATGATAAAAGAAAAAAAGATAATAAGCCCGAAAATAAATGAAAAAATAATTATTTTTCCGGATTTTTTTAGATATGCCTTAATGAGCCAAAAAATAAGCCTTCGCCTGATTACTAACATAGTTTATTTTACCTGTGGAAAGAGCAGTAACAACGAGAGGATAGCAAGAAGAAGAGAGAGAGTGACCGTTGCAGTAATAAGAAATTTTTCAACATTTCTTTTACTTCGGTACATTTCGCCGCCGCCGCCGAAAACAGGGGAAAGTCCTCCTTCAGGTGCCTGTAAAAGAATTGAAATAACGAGAAGAACCGCAACGACAATTTGGGCTCCGACAATAATTGTTTGAATCATATTGTTTATTAATTATACCACAAGGGCCGGTGCATGCCTAACTGATCAACCACCGTATAAATCCATTAATAGCCGTAAGAATGAACGCAGTATAAATATAGGCAAAAAAAGTATTAAAACTCATCATCGGTGTAATGAATCCGAAAATATTTGTTCGATAATAGGTAAATGACGAAATTGAAATCTCCGTCACAAAAACGGTCAGTAAATAAATAAGTAACGCATTGATAAAGATATTAAAAATACCAAGTGTGACCAGATTGACGGGAAAACTGATGATATTCAGGATAGGCTTTAAAACGAGAAAGAGAATTGCAAGCATTATGCCGCCTGTTACCAGTGTCCCGAAGCCGCCCGCGATTGCAACGCCGGGAACAAGCATCGGAAGTAAAAAGAGGATAAGTGTGTAGATTGAAACGTTACGAAGAATGGTTTTCATGGGCAGTGTCCATTCTAACAGAAGAAAGAAAAAGATTCAAAAATCAGTTTTGCTTAGCAAGAATATGATCTGAGTGTGCGACGACGCTTTCTTGCAATACTGCTGCGGGATGCAGCCCAAATCTTCTTGGCACTGAAGTAAATGTTGTTACAGGTTTTTCTTCACCAGGTTTTAAAATTCTTACTTCTGCTTCGCCATGTGTAGAAGGAACATCCATTTCTGCCGTATGTCCTGTTTCAGTATACCGCGCACCAAAGCCAGCAAAACCGGGAGTGACTTCTGCTACAGAAGCGCTTACAATTCTTCGAATGTTGAGAGCATCAATGTCTGCACCTAGTTCTCCGGCAGCACGACGCAAAACGCCTTTTGTTGTACCCCAACGGAGTCTTGTATCGGCTGATACAGTTGAAGGAGCTCTTTGATCACCTGTTCCGTTAAAAACAATATGTTCAGGAATATCTATTCTATGGAGAAGAAAACCTCGTCCTGCTTTTATTGAGACTGCAGATCTGTCAGTGCGCTCTGGCAAATCTACTTGAGAACGGGTGCGATCTCCTGGTATCTTAACTGTTAATACTCTTTCAGCCATAATGAATATAGGATAGCAGATTTCATTTTAAATGCAACAATATTTAAAAATCAAACTGGTCTAAGGTCTCCAGGGTACCTATCATCTCTTTCGGTTAGCCTCCGTTCATATTGTGCTACATTTTCAAGGTTAGTATGATCTAAAATAATAGCTTGTGCTATTAGGATATCTGGATGTTCTTCTAACCATCTTGCTCCTGCAACTCTTGCATAAAGTGTGATCACAGAGTATTATTAAGGTCACAAATTATGAACACGGTTTTATGTCCTCATTGCGGAAAAGACGTTGAAATCTCAGAAGCCCTCAAGCATCAGATCAAAGAACAAACGCTGGCTGCGGTGAACGCCAAACACAAACAGGAACTTGAAGAAGTTAAAGAAAAAGCCCTACTCGATTCAAGTAAAAAAATTAAAGAACAATTCGAACAGCAGCTCAAGCAAATTGAAAAAGACAGTTTGGAAAAAGAAACACAAAACAAGAAGCTCTATGATCAATTGGAAAAACTCATGGAAGAAAAAAGTGCATTAAAACGGGAAAAAGATGAAATGAAACTTGAAATGCAAAAAACGTTGGCGCTTGAAGAAGACAAAATCAGACTTGATGCACAGAAAAAAGCAGAAGAGGAACAGCATCTTAAAATCCTTGCAAAAGATAAACAACTTGCAGACACGCTCAAAGAATTGGAAGATGCAAAGCGCAAACTTCAACAGGGTTCTCAGCAAACCCAAGGCGAGGTCTTTGAATTGGAATTTGAAGAACTCCTGCAAAAAGAATTTCCACACGACAAGATAAGCCCCGTCGGCAAAGGGGTCAAAGGCGGAGATATCATTCAGGAAGTGTGGGATGCACGGGGAAATTATAACGGTAAAATTCTCTGGGAATTAAAAAATACCAAAACCTGGAGTGAAGGTTGGATAGACAAACTAAAAGGGGATAAAAGATCAATAAATGCCGAAGAAGCGGTGCTTATTTCCGAAGTCATGCCGGCCACTATCAAAACAGCCGGATTCAGAGAGGGAGTTTGGGTCACCAAACACGAATTTGTCATTGGACTGGCATCTGCACTGCGTGCAAACTTAATTCAGTTGTACTACGCCAAAAATGCCAACAAAAGCAAAGACGAAAAGGTCGAAGCGATCTATTCATACGTCTCAGGGATTGAGTTCAAACACCGAATGGAAGCAATTATTGAAGCATTTACCAATATGCAACTGGAACTGGAGAAAGAACGAAGATATTTTAATAGCAAATGGGCGCGTGATGAAAAAAACCTTCGTCAAGTAATTGACAGCACATCAGGCATGCATGGTGACTTTAAAGGTTTGGTGGGTAAAAATTTATTAACGATCAAAGGCCTCGATACTCCGGAGCTCGAATCAGGCGAGGAATAAATGACCTACCCGACGTTTAAAGAAGAACAATACCTCTGGAAACAAGGCTTCAATCACATTGCCGGCGTTGATGAAGTCGGAAGAGGTTGTTTTGCCGGACCTGTTGTGACTGCAGCCGTCATCTTACCGCCCACCTTTACCTCTTTGACCCCTGTCAACGATTCAAAAGTACTGTCTGCCGATATCCGCCGTAAACTTGCAGAAGTGATAAAGCAGCAGGCGCTCGCATTTTCTATTTCAGAAGTATCGGTCAGCGTGATTAACAAACTCGGCATTGCCAAGGCAACGCAGCAATCCTTTCGGGAAGCAATCAAGTCGCTTACCAAACGCCCCGATTATATTCTTATCGACGCTTTTTATATCCAGCATCTTTCCAGAAAAAATCAAAAACCGATTATTCACGGTGACGGTATCAGTATTTCTATCGCTGCAGCTTCAATTATCGCAAAAGTGTATCGTGATGAACTAATGCAAAAATTGCACCGGCAATACAAACAGTATGATTTTTTTACCAATAAAGGCTACGGAACGAAAAAACATCAAGAGGCGATAAAGAAGTATGGATTGACCAAACTCCACCGAACATCGTTCAACCTCGCAAAATTTTTAAGCTAAATAGTTCTATGGTCAAAACGTTTAAACGTTAAAGCCAGAGAGCGTTTGCAGGTAAAAGCGGCAAATTCTTTAAATCATCATAGAGTTTCTGAATTTTGCTCGTTTCTTCTTGAGAATGTCCCACATCGATTCTGCTAAACACAACCTGAGGTTGCTGCAATGATAAAGCAGCGAGAGTCCCTGTAACCTCTTCCTGTGGCTCTACAGTCGCCTGCAAGGCTTGTTTCTTCACTTCCCGTGCCTTTGCTTCTTCCATCCAGAGTACTGCCTGGCCATATTTGTTATAGTTTTTAAAAAATTTGTTCATAGTCAGTTCATTATAAAGATATTTGAGGTCAAAACTTGATATTTACCTTATAAAATAGCCACAAAATTTTGTAATGTTGCTGTAATGTTATTATCAAGTCGAAAATCCCTTTCGGACATATAATGCAATCACTCCTCACAAAAGGAGCACGACTATGAACGAAACAGGAGAAATGAATATCACGTCAGTTGCATCGCCTCAAGCGGGAGAGATTGGCTTGACAAATAGTATAGCCTTGTCGAATCAACCGGAAGCGGCAGCAACACTCACTGGCCATGATCCGCTCGCACCGAAATCTGCTGAAAAAGAGCAGACTGCGCCGGCGGCGTCACTTGGTCTTGCATCTTCAGAATTACCTGAAACAGATAATCATCCTGATAAACCGTCGGATGCAAATCCTGCAAAAGAGACAAATGATACAGAAGATGACATTGCGGCTAAAAAAGCTGATGAAGTACTTGAAGAGCTTGCTGAATTGAAAGAAGAGACAGAAAATGCACAGGATGAAGCAAAAGAATTTGGCTCTGCAAATGAAAGTGCCGAACTCATAGATCCATTGGTCGGAGAAAATGCCGAAGGCGAACCAAACATGGCCATCGTTGTTGATACTACGACACAATTAAAGCGTGCGGTCGCGTTGATGTTTCGTATCATAATGCTTGCTGTTTTTTCCAACAAGCTGACGTTTACAAAAAAAGATATGCAGTTAGCAGGTGATCCTGCAAATTCAGATGAAGGTAAGCTTTCAAAGCGTCTCGGCAAAGAAAATTCATGGGAAACAGTTAAAAAAGGCGTTGACACAATTCAGGGAGAACTTCCTTTCGGAGAATTCATCTCAACCGTTTTGGCGATAAACGAAAAAGCGGTTCCCTACAAAATCAAACTTGATAAACAGGAAAAACCTGCAGGAAAACCGTTAAAACAACCGGGTAAAGCATTTGCATTCGTAAAAAGAGGAAGAGGTCGCGCTTAATCTTTCTTTTCCCAGATAATTTCAGATACAGCTATAAATGTCTTGCCGTTTTCTTTTTTTGTCGTCCCTTTTATATGCGCAAAACCTTCTTTTGTAACTTCTCCTTTATAATGGCCGAGTTTTGGCCCGTTATCATCGGTTAGCGTCAACCAAGTGCCATCTTCTTGTCCTGAGCTTGCCGAAGGATGTGACTTTTTCTTTATGAAATACTCTTTTGTCTCGAGCGACTTATGTCGTGCTTTTGCAAGGAAAAAAATTGCTCCTCCCAAAAGGACAAAGAAAATAAAGACAAGAATGAGTAAAGAAAGTATATTTTTATTCACCGATGTCGATTGAGAAGCTGGTATCGGAGCAGCTGTGGGAGTAGGGGAAACAGTTACTTTTGATTTCGGCGTAATTGTCGGTGATATCGCAGGACGTTTGGTAAAAGATTTTAAGCTGACCGACAATAAATTGTAGTCGATGCCGTCAACGACACCATTATCGTCAAGATCCGCTTGTTCTTTGGATGTACACGAACTCATTTTTTCTTTTTCACCAAAACAACCGAGAAGCGCATCATAATCTGCAGAGTCAACGACATTATCGCCGTCGGGCAAAGGAGCGATATCACCAATGAGCACTCTCTGAGGAGGAATCGAAAGTACCGTATCACCGGCAAGTGCAAAAATTTGTCCGCCCAGATCAGACGATCGTTGTCGAATCAATGCCTGGACAGACTGATCTGTTTTAAAAGCAAGTTGATAATTACCCACAGGGACACATTGACTATTTTCAGAGCACGCTTTTCTCAGATCAAAATTGGACATGACAAAACTTGCATACGTTGGACTGCCGGGATCAGTATCGAATGTCGCCTGTGCTTTGACAACGTACAACGGCTTCGCTGTTTTATCAAATGTATTAATATCCGGATCATAAAAACGCAAACCGACATTACGTACCGGGTGCAGCGGCTGTAAATTGCCCTCGCTACTGGAGATACCCGGGACCGAAAAAGAGAGACTAATAACTGCCCCTGTGTATGGGGACTGATCAACCTGGGCATGACTGCGAATTTCCTGCTGCTGGGGAACTTCTTTGGAAGTAAAAAAAACTCCGACAGCTAAAAAGAGTAATACTGCGAGCGGCCAAAAAAAATTATTTGAATTTTGATGCGATTTCATACGGTTACTCTTTATACTACTCATTTTGAATAAGAGAATCAAATGTAGTCTCCGCATGACATATGATGAAAAGTTTGTTAAAATACGTAAATAGTCGTTGGTATTATTTTGGTGACAAAAACTAATCACTAACTACTAATCTGGGCCTGTAGCTCAACGGTAGAGCAGTACCCTCTTAAGGTATTGGTTGGAGGTTCGAATCCTCTCGGGCTCACCAATTTAGTAATAAAGACTAAAAAGCGATCCATAATAGAAAAACCACTATAGATCGCTCATTTTAGTTAGCTAAAAATTTTATCCTTCAAGAATTGTTTTTAAATTCTCGAGTGACTGTTCTGCAGTACGCTTATTTAAACGTTCTACAACAGCTCTATTTACTAGTTTTTGTAGTGCTGATTCAGCTACTTCATACTCTACTTCAAGCGTTACCTTGGTGTTACCACCTTCGTCTTGAAAAGTATATAACCAGGTTGAACTGGTATCACCCTTCGTGACAACTGTCACTTTATGTGGTGCGTCATATTCAGTAACTTCTGCGCTACCTCTTAGATCGACACCACCCATGTTAAATCTCCAATCAAATGTTTGACCAACTCCCGGTTGTTCCGGTTGAACATTACTGTTTTCATTAAGATTAGGAATAAAAGCCGGTCCATTAAGTGGAGAAGCCGCGTAATCAAATACTTCTTGCGTTGGTTTATTAATGACAAGTGATGCACTTATACTTACCATAATCTATTCACCTCCTTTCATATCATTATTAAATAAAATAATTTTGAATGAATTTTCTAAAAATTTCTTTTGTTAATTCTGATTTTTTTGAAAACGCGTGGCTTCTGTACTGAATATACGATGTTTTGATACCCAGATTCGTGATCGTTATCGACATACTATTATCAAGTGTGTATTTATTTCCATTTTGAACATTCGTAGCCCGTGTGGCAAGTATTGATTTATCTAAAGCACTTTTGATATTTTCAACTGAAACTCCGGAAACAATCCAGCACTTCGTAAAATAAATAAACAATCCGCTAGCCAAAGCGATTATATAAATAACAGGATGTAAAAAGGATGCGACAAGAGCAATAAGCACTGTAAAGAAAGCCGATGCTTCACCGCCTTTTAAAATGATTGGTCTTTTTTTAGAGAGTGGAAGAAAAATCAAGTGTGCAAAAAGCAAAACTGACAAAGCTAACAATAGATACGTTACAATCATTTGCATATTAAGTATTACAGAAATTGTTGTTTATTTCAAAAGTAATTTTAATTTGCTGGTTGGATGAAGACTAAAGGTCTTTATCCCTAGCTCTTTCATAAAATTACGGTTGTCAAATAGTTTAGGGAAAGCAAGTTCAGGCAAAAAACTTTGCGTCTTTTTGTAGATTGCTGCAATATCAGGCCTAAAACGTGATACTTTTTTAAGTTCTGCTTGGAATTTTTCTCTATCTCCACAAAACCGAACAGATACTTTTTTACCGGATTGGTCTTTGGCCAAAGAAATAAGATCTCCTATTGTCGGTGAATTCTTAGCGCTCACTACATGATATGTTCGATACGATACAGTCTTTTTCAAAAATATATCTGTGATAGCCTTCGATGCAATTTCTCCTTCAATTATGTCTAACGTATTCGTCTCACTTCCCGGAAGAATAGGCAGAAATCCCTTACGAACTAAGAAAAGTCCCAACGTAAGAGCACTGACAGGACTGGTGCTTGATCCACGAAAAGGTGTGATAATTAGGGAAGGTCTAAAAATAACCAGAGGAATTTTATCTTGTTTCGTTCGGAGGAATGTTTCCGCTTCATACTTGCTCTGTTCATAAGTATTCAAAAATCCTTCGTCGTGTTCTAAATCTTCTTCAAAAATAATTCCTGATCTTTTGCCGGCGACGAAAGCGCTGCTCACGTGTCCAAACCTTTCTAATTGACTGCAATCGGCTGCAAAATCGAAAAGTTTTTTTATGGTTTCAACGTTATTTCTTCTTGCTTCATCAAGCGGCAAGTTAAATTTAGTTGAGGCAGCTGCGTGCAATATATGTGTCGTATTTTTTTTGAGATTTATGTATTCTTTTGATGCTATTCCCAAATTTTCATCAGTCAGGTCACTTTTTAGAATTTTTATTCTTTCTTTTTTATCATCCGTGTATTTTTGTAATAAATTCTTTGCTCTCTCTTCCGCTTTTTCTTGCGTCTCTGCACGAATTAACAAAACGATGCTTGAATCAGTTCTTAATAAATCGTCGATTATTAATTTTCCAAGAATTCCGGTACCGCCTGTGATTACGATTGAATTCATAGAGTTATTTCTTGTGTGCCAGTGACTGAACTTTATTAAAAATATGTTTTGTGACTTTATCTAAATCGTGGAATCGAATATCGTCTTTCACTTTGAATGGTTTTCCCCAATGAATATACGTCTTCTTCAGAAAAGAATTTTTTACATAATCTATATGTACCGGGATAACAATAAAATCTCTTCTTTGAACAAGATATGCTACTCCAATTTTTGGCTGGATTTTATTCGTATGATTTACTCTTTTTCCTTCAGGAAAGATAAAAAGCGACTGTCCTGCATCAGATAATTTTAATCCGCCTTTGACTCCGGATACTTTACCTTCTGTCGAATATGCCCGAAAACAACCGAAGGGTGCCATGAGAAGCCGTTGCCATACATGTGTTAAAAACACATTCGCCGTAAAAAAACGGATTGGGAGAATAGTATGAAATGTTTGAGCCGGTAACGAGGTAAGAATAAGAAATGGATCAATAACACGTCTATGGTTAGCAACTATGACATAACGATTTTTTTTCAATGAATGAAGCTCTTTTGGAATTGTTACTTCTGTACAATAATACGAATGAAGAAAGCTTGAGGAACAAATGTAAAAAGCTCGGAGAACTGCTTTAATAACAACTACTTCAACAATTATTCTTTTTGTTTTGAGATAATATATCCAGTTCGCAAGGAAGACTTCAAGTATGATTACATATCTTGGGCGATATATTGATGTAATTTGCGCTACAGATTGTATAATCATACCAACTGAACTATAACTAAATATACATTTTTATATTTTATGAATCAATATATCATTGCGCTGGTGGGCTTTTTAAGTTTTAGTATCTTCCTTGCTGTTCTTGAACTAACATCCAGAAAATTTTCTCTTTCTGCTGAATGGGTTCGTCGGATACCACACGTCTGCGCAGCTTTATTTACTATTTTTTTAAGTTTTTATCTTTCGCCTTTTATACTTCTGTCGCTGCTGGGGATATTTTTCCTGATTATGTTGACATCTCGAAAATTAAAAATTTTTAAACACATCCATGAAGTGTCAAGAAAAACCATCGGTGAAGAGTTATTGCCAATAGGTTTTATAGGTGCTTATATTATTGCGCATGGTGATAGTAGAATATTTGTTCCTTCTCTTTTATTGGTTGGACTTGCTGATCCCATCGCAGGAGTCATCATGGAAAAATATAAAAAACATATTTTAGGACTTGCCGCTTTTGCGCTAACAAGTTTCCTGCTATTAATTTTATTTACACAAATACCATTGTGGATAGTTTTTGTGATTGTCCTTATTGTATCTCTCGTTGAAAGAATATCATCATATGGCACAGATAACCTCTCTATTCCTCTCACTGCAGCATTACTTTTGCTTTTTCTCTATAGATGACAAATAGTAACTATTTTACTACTTTAAATTATTCACTCGGCAATGAAGACAGTTCTCTTGAATATGGCATACTGCACAAAAACGCCCGTCACGTTTTTTCAATCTCGGGTAGCGGAAGCCGCATCATCTCTTTGCTGGCGAAAAATCCGCAAAAAATAACATGTGTAGATACATCTTCTGAACAGCTTTATTTCACAGAACTTCGTATTGAATCTTTGCGCGCATTTGAACACAAGGAATTTCTTGCATTTTGGGGATACCCACCTCATTCAATGTCCCCATCAGAGAGAAAGAAAACATTTCAAAAAATTAGATTGTCATCAGCTGCTTTCACATTTATTGTACGATTATTTGAAGAGAATAAATGGAATAGTTTACTTTATAAAGGAAAATGGGAAAGAACTTTTACGAAATTAAGTAAAATTAACAGATTGATCACCGGTAGAAAAGGTGCAAAATTATTTTCCTACAAAGGTTCTTCGGAATATGAAAACTATTTACATAATTACTTTCCTCACAAAGCCTGGTCATTAACAGTATTTCTTCTTGGCAATGCTGCTGTGTTTAATGCGCTTCTTTACAAAGGTACTTTTCCCAAAAAAAATATACCGGGAAGTTTGTATCAATTTTATATGAATTCTTTTACAAGACTTTTTAATCAAGGACCTGCAAGGAATAATTTTTTTCTTCAGCTTTTGTTTTTTGGGGAAATACTCTTTTCTGAAGGATATCCATTTGAGTGCACTCATGCAATTTTTATAAAAGCAAAAGGGGGAGTAAAAACTGCACAGGTTTCCTACGTGCAGGGAGACATTATTGCTACTGTTCGAAAGATGGATAGAAAGATTGATTTCTTTTCTTTTTCTGATGTACCGTCTTATTTTAGCGGCAATCTCGAAAAAACATTTTTACAAAAAATAAGTCCGAGCCTTTCACCTAATTGCACTGTCGTCATGAGAAACTATTTGAGAATTCCGCAGAATACGATAATGCGAGGCTATTCCGATATTACAAATCGCTACACAGATCTCATACGTAACGAGAAAGTTCAAATGTATGTAATAAAAATATTGAGAAAAAAATAATGAAAATTTTACTTGTTACTTCACAAATTACTTATGTGCCAAACAATTGCCTGAGTTTTTTGGACAAACTTTTAGAAACAAATGAAAAAGATATAGCGGGTGTGGTTGTCTTGCAAAATCTTTCAGCAGATCTCGTATTAAAGGCAATCTGGCTTTATGGAATGGGGTGCATTCATTTTGCAAATACATTAATTCGTAATATGTTTGAATTACCTCTTATGAAGAAAGAAAAACTATGTAAAAAATATAACTTACCAATTATCAAATCAAAAACTATGAATAACTTTCAAATCATTCAATGGGTAAAAAAGAACAAAATAGATGTAATAATAAACGTAAGGACGAGATGTATTTATAAAAAGGAGATATTAAAAGCGCCCCGTTTTGGATGTGTTAATATTCATCATGGAATTCTCCCTATATTTAGAGGAACTTTTTCTGATCTGTACGCATTATATGAAAACCGGCCGGCCGGCATAAGCATTCATCAAATGAATGAAAAAATTGACAACGGAAAAATTATTTATACCAAACAAATTTCTCATAATAATGAAAAAGATTATATGCGATATCTCTCAAGAACAGGAAAAGAAGAAGCATCATTAGTAAAACAACTTCTAGATTACATGAAAAAAAACGACAGAATGCCAAAGACTATTGAAAATAATTCTAAACGGGTAGTTTACACGCAAACGCCTACCCCAAAAGAGATAAAAGCAATGTTGAAAGGAGGTATTATTCTATAAACACATCCTCATTGCCAATTATTTGCTTTCATGGTTCGCCGGGATTACCTGAAGAGTTTACTGAGCTCGCAAAATTTTTTCCGGAAAACCAAATCATTACATTTTCCAGAAAAGGTTATCCAAATAGTAATGACTTTCAAGATACCCCTGCGCCAAAAAATTTCATTGCCTTAGGATACTCGTGGGGGAATATACCTGCGATACAGTACATAATGAAAAACAAATCACAGGCAAAAGGGTTGATCATGGTTGCCCCTTATTTGTATTCCAAAAATAATCTGTTAAAAACCCGTCTCCTTACACTTCCTATTTTGAGTAATATTCTTTTCTTCTTTTTTGGAAAAAGGATAATAACCGGTTTATTGAAAAAAACTTCATATCCTTTACCTGTTCCACCTTCTTATCAAAAATTAATTAAAAAATTATCAGAACCTATTTTAATAAAAACAGCAATACTTGAAAAAGAAAAAAATAGCATAAATAACACTATGCTCAAAGCTCTAGGAAATGCTACTATACCAGTTGGTATAATATGGGGGTCTGACGACTTAACGAGCACAAAATCAAAGCAGATAACTCCTCTTTATCAATTTATTAAACCGGTACTTGAGGAACAACTGCAAAATGCGGGTCATGCAATTATATTTACTCATCCGAAACATTTAGCAAAGTTTATAACTAATTTTATGATAAAAATTAATAATAAAAAATGATGCCTATGAAAATTGGTTACTTCCCGGGAAAAAATAAAAAAAATAATGTATCTTGTTTTCTTGAAGAACAAAGCAAGAAAACACCTCATAAAAAGATTTTTTATTGGGTGTCTCCTAAGACAGGAAAACAAGAAAGCATGAGCTATAAAGAATTTACAGAGATTAGTTCCCGAATAGCAACGGGTTACTTGAAGCTTGGAATAAAACAGGGTGACCGTATAATTTTATTTGTACCGATGACTGTCAATCTCTATTTAGCTATGTCTGCTCTGCAAAGGATAGGTGCCATTCCTGTTTTTCTTGATTCATGGACAAGACATGTCCACATGGGGACTGCAATTCAACAAGTACAACCAAAAGCGATTATTAGTTTTGAAAAAGCATTTACTATGCTTGCTCATGCTCCCGGTGTTGATTCTATTCCAATAAAAATTACTGTCGGAGCAATATCACAATCATACGGCACCCGACTCGAAGATCTGGCGAACAATCCATTATCTCCTATTGCTCCTGTGCAACAAGAAGATACTGCCTTAATAACTTTTACAACCGGTAGCTCAGGAATGCCGAAAGGAGCAGACCGTTCTCATAGATTTTTAGCGGCTCAACATAATGCACTCAATAACTGTATACCGTACAAAGAGGACGATATTGATTTACCAATTTTTCCTGTCTTTTCATTAAATAATATCGCTTCAGGTATTACGACTGTACTACCCGCAATAGATATTGGCTCTCCTCAGTCTACTGATTCACAAGTCTTATTTAATCAAATAAAAAAATATAAGGTAAATTCTGCAACTCTTTCACCATCTCTCTTTACTAATCTTGCTAATTTTTGTAACGAAAATAATCTTAAGCTCCCAAAATTAAAAAGAGTGGTCACTGGAGGAGCACCTATCAGTAGAGATAATATTTTACATTTTAAATCTATTGCGAAGAATGCAGAAATTGTCGTTCTCTATGGATCAACCGAAGTGGAACCAATTTCTCAAATAAGAGATCGCGAATTAGACAATAATTCATCGAGCACAGGAGTAAATGTTGGGCATATTGTGGCAGGACTTACCTATAAACTTATTAAGATTAATAGAAATTCAATTAAAATAAAATCCAAAAAAGATTGGAATAAGTTTGAATCACAAAAAGATGAGATTGGAGAATTAATTGTTTCCGGTGAACACGTTTGTCAGAAGTATTATAAAAATCAAGATGCGTTTAATCGTGCTAAAATAGTAGATCCAAATGGCATAATTTGGCATAGAACCGGGGACCTTGTACGGGTTGATGCAGATGGTTATTTTTGGATTGTCGGTCGCGTTCATAATGCTATTAATCGTAACGGTATCTATTTCTTTCCGGTACATGCTGAGATGATCCTAAAAAAACTTTTTTTTGTCTCACAAGCTGCCTATGTTGGAATTGCAGATGCATCGTTAGGTGAGAAAGCAGTCGTTGTTATTCAGCCAAAAGATCCTACCTTCATCAAAAATAAAAAAAGGAAACAATTAGAAACAGATATTCACGTTCTCTTTTCAAAAAACAATCTGCCTCTTGATCTCATTCTTTTTGTAGAGAATATACCGATGGATCCGAGACATCATAGTAAAGTTGAATATGCACAGCTCCGTAAACAAATTATGGGAACCATTCAACAATGAACGAGCATCTTAAGAAATGGATTATTTTTATTTGGGAACGATTTCCTCCGTACGTTTACATTCCATTTCTCATGTTATTTTTCGTGGCACACTATGTATTTGCTACAAATAATAATTATTCATTTATTTATTCAACAAAATCTTCCATTTTATTAGTAGCAACAGTACTCTTTTTCTTTATGTTACGATTGTATGACGAAGTAAAAGATTTTGAAAGCGATCTTAAAAATCATCCAACCAGACCTTTGCCTCGCGGATTAGTAACTCGTTCACAGATAAATATTGGAATTGTCACATGTATTGTACTGGAATTATTTTTATTCTCTTTTTTTGGTTTACGTGGATTAGCAATAATAACCCTACCAATACTTTATTCACTCTTAATGTTCAAAGAGTTTTTTATAAAAAAATGGATTCGCTCTCATGTAACTTTTTATGCAATAACACACACCTTTGTCTCCAGCTTATTTTCATTAACGCTTCTTTCACTATTGATGACTACAAGCATGTGGAGTCTTAACAGCAGCGTCTACCTCTTTGCTCTCTTAAGTTGGTGTCTGTTTAATATTTTTGAATTTGGAAGGAAAACATTTATATCAAAAGAGGAAAAAAAGAATATTGAATCATACTCAAAAATATATGGTCGTTTGGGAGCATCATTATTGACTTTAGTAATGGCTGTGTGCTCGCTGTGGATATTATATTATTTACATAGTCCTCAATTCACCTTTTCGCTTATTTTGCTAACAATTATTTTATTTAGTATAGTATCATTCTTATTCATTGTGTTTGACAAAGAACCGTTTGGGAAAATATATCGCGCAATGTCGTCAATATTTATTGCATTATTTTATCTTATTTTTATTGTTACAAAATAACCTATGTTCATAACAAGCAATAGCACCAAATCTTATGTAAAAAGAGAAGCTGGCGGCAAAGGTTACAATCTTTATTTATTGACCCAAGAAGGTCTGCCAATACCCAGATGGATAATTATCGGCGCAAACACATTTAAGAAATTTAAAAAAGTTAATAACTTACATAATCAAATAAATAATTATCTCGATAAGTTAAAAAACAATCATTCAGATGTAGTACTCATAGCAAAATCGATTCAAAAAATAATACTTGATACGCCACTTGATCAAACTACTTTAGAAGAAATAAAAAATGCCTACAAGGCATTGGGATCGAAAAATATTGCCATTCGTTCATCTGCTTTAGATGAAGATTCAAACAGACATTCTTTTGCCGGACAATTTGATAGTTATCTTGGTATTAAATCCGAATTACATGCAATAGATGCTGTTAAAAAATGCTGGTCATCTGCCTATTCCGAACGAAATCTCATGTATAGGATTCAGCGCCGACTGCTCTTTTCAGCTGAAGATATTGAAATTGGCGTTGTACTGCAAGACATGATTCAGGCAGATGCGAGCGGAGTGTTATTCACGTGCGACCCTGTTAAAAAAGATCAATCAAAAATTATTATTAGTTCGGTGTTTGGACTGGGTGAAGGACTGGTTTCCGGACAGTTGGAAGCAGACACGTATCTCCTTGATAAAAAAGACTTGCGTGTAATTGATAAAACGATTATCAGTAAGAAAACAAAAATAATCACTCGTAAAAATACTACCGGCACAGAGGAAATTTCAATTGTAAAAGAAGATCAAAATGAACCGAGCTTAACAAATGAAGAATTAAAAAACCTTGCAAAAAAAGCTGTTTTTATAGAAAAACTTTATCGTTTTCCTCAGGATATTGAATGGGCAATTAAAGAGGGGGAAGTTTACATATTACAAGCAAGACCGGTAACAACACCGACAATAAACGACGACGGCTTTCTCAATATTTGGGATAATTCAAATATCATTGAAAGCTATGGCGGACTAACTCTTCCCTTAACATATACATTTGCCCGATATGTCTACCACCAAGTGTACATTCAATTTTGTGAAGTTTTAATGGTTCCACAAAAGGAAATTCGGAATATGGATTATTTTCTCAAAAATATGCTTGGACTTTTCTATGGACGGGTCTATTACAACCTTCTTAATTGGTATAAGCTGACAAGTATTTTGCCCGGATATAAATATAATCGTGGTTTTATGGAAACAATGATGGGGACGAGTAAGAGTTTAGAATCGGAAATTGCTGAACGAGTGCGTCCTCCAATAACTCAAAACAAATTTGTCAAAACACTAACCGGTCTTAAATTTTTGTATTACCATTTTGTTGTCCAAAAACAAATAGATTCCTTCTTGAATTATTTTCAAAAGATTTATAACAAATATAGAAAAATAGATTATTCAAAGATGGCAGCAGATGATATTTTGCTTACATACCGAGAATTGGAAAGTACGCTTCTTCGCGAATGGAAAGCTCCAATTATTAACGACTTTTTGTGCATGGTTCATTTTGGAATTTTAAAAAAACTTACCCAAAAATGGCTGGGTCATCTTAGCGAATCCATACAAAATGATCTTTTATGCGGTGAGGGCAATCTGGAATCCGCTGAGCCAACAAAAGAATTAATTCGTATGGCTAATATTGCAATGAAAAATTCAAAACTAAAAAAAATGATTTTAGACACACCTGCAGAAGATTGCATGGAAACGTTAAATCAATCATCTTTTGAAGATTTTAAGAAAAAAATAGATCGTTATATTGATTTATACGGTTATCGTTGTATGAATGAAATGAAATTAGAACAAAAAGATCTTTATCAAGATCCTTCTTTTTTGTTTATTTGTCTTAAGAATTATTTACAATCAGATCATGTTACTCTGGAAAGCATTGAAAAGAGAGAAAAAGACATTCGTTTGAAAGCAGAAACGACGGTGAATCAAAATCTTACTGTTTTTAAAAGGTTACTATACTTCTGGTCACTTAATAATGCAAGAAAAGCAGTCAAGAATAGAGAAAATACGCGTTTTTGTAGAACTCGAATTTACGGCGTAGTACGATCGCTTTTTTACAATATTGGGAGAGATTTTACTCTACGATCAATAATTGATCAGCCGGAAGACATATTTTATTTGGAACTGGATGAAGTTTTTGGCACAATAGAAGGAACATTAACAGTACAAAACTTACAATCTTTAATTCATCTCAGAAAAAATGAATATAAACAATTTGGAAATTTTGAACCTGCGGGTAGATTTACAACGCGAGGATCTGCATATTGGATGAACGATCATGTAAATAAAGATTCGCAAAATGAAGATAACAAACCGACAAATGGTATGTTAAAAGGAATTGGGTGTTGCCCCGGTATTGTTAAAGGGAAAGTTAAGGTCATTTTGACACTTAAGGATACCATGCGCCTCAATGGAGAAATATTAGTTGCACCGAGAACAGATCCCGGTTGGATACCTCTCTATCCATCTATTTCCGGCCTTCTCGTTGAAAGAGGAAGTTTGCTGTCACACTCTGCCATTGTTGCAAGAGAAATGGGCATACCTACTATTGTAGGCGTTACCGGACTGATCAATAAACTGCAAACCGGGAAAAAAGTTGAAATGAACGGAGAAACAGGACAAATAAAAATTCTTCAATAAATTGACCATAAAACGTCTTTTCATGATAAATGTTTGAATTATTCACCGAGACTTTTCATTATAAGAGGGTAAAACCAAATTCCTTAAGTTTTTATATGTGAATAGAAACTATCGAAAACGTGTCCACTCATTGATCGGATGGCCCATAACTTTTAATCCCATAGTTTGATGTTTACCCTTCTTTTCTGTATAATCACCCAATGTCTGAAAAATTGATAGCCTATTCATTGGATGTGGTCCCGAGAATTGTCGACTCACAGAATGTTACCCTTCTTCACGGTGGAGGAACAGAAGAACCGTCAATTTTTGTTCGTGCAGATACTCATTCATTTATTCAACGCCCGTATGATAAAACGTATATTGCGCACTGGAATGTTATGAAAAAAGCTGGACTTCCGGTCATGCAAGATCTCCTGATAAACCCTAAAAGGGGATTCATGCTGCTGACCGATATCAAATCAGATGGTAGTGAAGTATATGGAAAGGAATTGGCGTATTGTTTAAGAATTCCTGATTTGACCCCTCGTGAACGCCCGCGGACAAGCATAGATAAACTATTTTTGGATTTAACCGATAAAGAAACTTTTCCATTAATTGAACAGGCAGCTGATTCCCTTGTCCATCGTGCAAATAGCCACGATATTCAGTTACCTTCAGATGATCCTATGGAACTGCTTATTCATCCTGATGGCACCTGGGAACTTGTCATCCTTGATTTAGCCTTAGCCCGAACGAATCCTGTTCAATCATCTTTTGATAGGGAACAAAGAACAATACAAAACGATCTCTACAAAGAAGAATTTTTACGCCATATAAAATATATCCGTGGTTACTTGGATAAATAACCTATAGCATGTAATTCTGCCGCAAATCTGCTATAATTCCTTCCATGACTGACAGACTTGCTCCTGGTGAACCTGTTGCAGACATTCTGAAAAGATTACAAAATCCGTTGTATCTTCCGACCGTGGATGAGGTTAGTCGCGCCTTCACTTTTTCCAGAGGCCCACAATGGGCAATTACCGATTTTTATGAATTTTTATACGATCGCTATAACGCCGAAGTTTTTGAATATCCGACCAAAGAGTATATCGAAGGATTGGGAATGTATTTGGAAGAAAGAATTCATGAGATGGGTAAAGATAAAGTAAAAATACTCGGAGTTGCTTCAGGAGCTGGAAGAATTGAGCATTTTTTACAAGAAGAACTTGATCACCGTATGCCCGGAGTATGTGAAGTAATTGCCACGGATACATATCAGGGTTTATCACAAGCACAAAGAGATCGACTACAGTTGGGGACAACGGTTGTGCGCATGGATTATCAGGACGCATTGGCTCGGTATCAACCGGATATTGTGATTGGTTCGTGGATTCCATCAAGAGATACATATCGTAAACCTGAAGATTGGTCGGTAGCGTTTCGACGCACACGCTCTGTGCAGGAATATATACTTATCGGTGATCCTAACGGTCGTTATGCGACTGAAACAACATTCGGTTATATGAGAGATTCAGCGTTTAATACCAGGCGCGACCAGTTTCCTCAATACGCACAGGATGGCTTTGTCAAAAAAGAGTTAAAATTTCTCAGACCATTTCAATTTTCCTTTCAAGATGGCATATACCCCATGCATAGTTCAAGAACCTTTGCATTTAGTAAAATCACTAAATAATTCAATAGTATTAAGCTCTTTATCCTATTCTCATGAAAACGGGAGATAGGCCGGGTCAAATCCCGGATCGGGGACGACACCTGCGCATCGATCACGGACGCCAACATAAATTTGCTCGCCGTCGGTTCCTGAAATAAATACTACATCATCATACCTCTCTCCTTTGCTATTATCCGGTTGCTTGGGGAAATCTGAGGCTCTGACAATTTCGCGTAAGGGAATAATCTGTTTCGGATGTTCAGGATCAAAATAGCCGTCATATCCCTTGTAGTGAATTACACCGGTTTCAAAATCTCGTACGCCCTTCTCATCAGGATCCACATCCGACGTATGACAAAAAATACGGATAAGCTTTTTCTTTTGTCCGTCAGGCAGTGTCACTTCTACTTCATACGCTGAATTTGCACCGAGTCGCGTGTGTTCACCAATTTCCATATCGTGACCGATTCTAAATTTTAACAAATTATTAGTATCATTTGCTCTTTCTTGAGCCTGTTTAAATCGTTCTTTATCTTTTATTTCTTCAATACCATCCAGTGTGGTAAATCCAATCCATCCCTTATTTTTTGTATCCGGTCTGGTAAAAAATGCGATCTTTCCGCTATCCATCTGAGCAAAACGAACATCCCGCATTCCGCGAACTTCTGCAATGGGTTGATCGGGTTCAAGATCTTCTATACCGGGGGCAACATACAGTTTGGTTATTATTTCAAGTCCTCCGGGTGCATGCAAATCAGGAAATACTGCACCAAAAAGTAATTGTCTCTCTCCTTTCTCATCTGTTATCCATGCTCCGAAGGGATCTTCAAAAGGTATACCGGGCTTACCGAAAACCGGAGCATCGTCATTAATAATAAACGAATCACCGATTGGCTTGAAAAACACTGCATGAGGATTAAAAAGATTCCCTCGAAAATGGCTCTTTGGATCTTCGACACGGCAAACAACATTCCCATTTCCAAGGGGAAATGGTTGATAAGCGATATCGGTTCCTATTCCCAAAACCTTTAAAATTTTTCCTTTATGTTGGGGTTTGGGTTCATTTTCCGGGGCACTCACATGGAGACTATAACAGTGAATACGTTGAAATACAAATACAGAACAATATTTGCTATACTCGTTTCGTGAATCCTAAAGAAACCGTAAAAGCATTTGCTCCCGGAAATATCAGCTGTTTTTTCAAAATTTATCTGAATGAGAATCCTGAAAAAATGGGATCACTCGGGATGGGTTTTACAATTAATGAAGGGGTTATTGCGGAAGTGAGCAGGACCGAACAAACAACCATCAAGTTCAATGGAGATATAATCGATTTTCCGACAGTTGCAAACGTGATTGATTTGCTCACAAAAGAATCTCTTACGGTAACTATCGCGACCAAACTTCCCCTCGGCTCAGGATTTGGCCTCAGTGGCGCAAGCAGTCTCGCAACAGCATATGCGATCAACAAATTACTAAAGCTCAACAAATCAAACAAAGAATTGGCGGTCGTCGCCCATAGAGCTGAAGTAAAGAATAAAACCGGCCTCGGAGATGTGACAAATCAATACTTCGGGGGAATGTTGGTCAAATATAAACCAAGCTCGGAATTTATGGTTGAAAAATTACCGCTTGTTAATTGTAAGGTTTATTGTAAATATATTAGTAAACTATCTACTGCTTCTATTCTTACAAATCCTACATTGGTCGAAACCATAAATCATGCCGCAGATGAAGCCTTGGAAAAAATTAAAAAACAAACAAATCCTTCGTTAGGTGAAATTATACAGATTTCAAAAACATTCGCCGTCGAGAGCGGATTATTGCAAGACAATCAAGTCAAACGAATAATCGAAACAGTTGAAACAAATAACGGTAATGCTTCGATGATCATGCTCGGCAATGCAGTCATGAGCGATATTCCGTTTGAGGGCGCAACCGAGTACGTAATTTCAGATGTTTCAGCACATTTGGTATAATTGACCGCGTTATGATAAACAAACTCGTCATGCTCACTGCATACGATTATCCGACGGCAAAAATTATCGACGAAATCGAAGTTGACTATATCTTGGTAGGAGATAGCTTAGCGATGTCTATTCTGGGCCATCCCGATACGAAATCCGTGACAATGGCAGAGATGATTCATCACGTCAAGGCAGTTGTCCGCGGTGCACCTCGCAGCAAGATTATCGCAGATTTACCTGTGGGAACCTATCATACAGCCTCACTGGCGCTCAAAAATGCCAAGAAATTTATGGCAATCGGCGCATCGGGCGTCAAAATTGAAGGGCCCAAACTCGCGATAATTAAAACATTACTCGCTCACAATATCCCGGTTGTCGGTCATTTGGGCTTGCTTCCTCAAACTGCAGAAAAGTACCGAGTTCATGGAAGAGATAGCAAAGAGGCTCAAAAAATCCTTGCTGACGCGAAAAAACTTGATACCTTGGGAATTGATGCATTGGTGCTTGAATGTGTGCCCGCTACGCTTGCTAAGACAATTACCAATGCACTCACAACGCCAACCATCGGCATCGGCGCCGGCAAATATTGTGACGGACAAGTATTGGTGTTGGCAGATCTTATCGGACTTTCCGATTTCAACGGTAAAATGATTAAGCGATATGCCAATGTCAAAGAGGTTATTAAACAAGCAGTGACGAATTTTAAAAAAGATGTGATAGCGGAAAAATTCCCGACGGAGGAGAACAGCTTTCTATGATTGACCCCAAGCATCCCCGAGCCACATCCCTCAAAATTCGCGATCAAATTGTTGATGGCGTCAAACAGGGGATCACCTCAACCCACGGACTAATCGCTCAGGGTAGAGGAGAGGCATTTGATTATCTGATCGGAGAGCAAACGCAACCTTTTGCGAGGAAGGCCATTGAAGCAGCATCCGCACTCCTCCTAATGGCTAAACATCCCGTATTATCGGTAAATGGCAATAGCGCAGCACTGACGCCGAAAGAATATGTTGAACTGGCAAACCTGCTGAATTGTCCGATTGAAATTAATTTATTTCACCGGACACCCGAGCGTGAACAGGCAATTAAAAAACATCTTGAACAGTTTGGCGCGAAACAGATTCTTATCGCAGATAATGTAAACACTAAAACGATTCCTGCAATCGCAAGTCCGAGAAAACAAGTTACCGCTGATGGCATTGCAAAAGCAGACGTCGTCTTTGTTCCTCTTGAAGACGGAGACAGAACAGAGGCACTTGTGAAACTCGGAAAAAAAGTTATTACGGTTGATCTCAATCCGCTTTCCCGTACCGCGCAAAAGGCAACGATTACGATCGTTGATAATCTCGTCCGCGCAATGCCGGCACTCATCACTCAAATAAAAAAGGATAAAAAGAACAGTAAAAATCTTTCAAATAGACTAGTGGAATACAATAATACCCTTATTTTACAAGAAGTTAGCAATTTTATTGCAAAACACATTTCCTCATAAAATTTAATTACTTTTTAATAATTTTTTGCTATTTTATATCCATACTCGTTCAACAAAAGCCACCAGTTAGCCCATACTGGTGGCAATTGTTTTATATGGATATCAATAAATATCAATTACACAAAGATTTTGATCGGAATGAAGCAATTTTTGTGCTGCACTCCGTAGATCATGCTTCTTTTGAAGAAATCGCGAAGAATTTTAACTTATCCGTTGAGGAAGTAAAAAAAGTTATTGAAATGCATGGTAAATACGAGGATGCACTCATCGGATCTCACTCCGAATAGATTATTTTTTACGGCTTACTGTCTTGATATATCGCCACGTAACCAAAATAATCCCGATAAACACAATAACGAGTTCGATAAAAATCCACCGCTTATCAAGACTGCGGAATGACCGCATCGTTCCGTAAAGAATAGCAAAGAGACCTCCGAAGACCAGTCCCGGACCAACGGGTCCGATTTTTTCACTAAAGAGAAGTGTTCCGATAATAATTGCGAGGAAGCCGAAAGCAGCTGCAATCAAAAATACATTCCTGTTATAAATATCAACCTGTTCTTGTGCTTTATCAATACAAGCTTTGTACATCGGATTGTTTTGAGGGTCATTATAGGCAACCGGTTTAGTTTCACCGGGTTGGGAAATACTGTTCGGGGTGTTGTTCGGATCGACAGAACGGCAGATTTCATACGCTTGTTTGGGAGACGTATAAAACGCTTCAATACCGAAACCCACCATAAAAGGAAAAACAATCGCGATACTCAGGCATAATCCGATTTTTATAAGGGTGTTCACCTGTTCATTGAATCATACATACAGAATCTTTGCAATATTGGTACTACACAAGAAAATTATTTTTGTTACTATACTGTATAGTCATCAGAAAGGAGGTTGAGAAATGGACGATAAAAAAACATATGTTTGCTTAGGTACGTGCCAAGCGGTAATTACCGAAGAACAATACGCTAATGGACTAACCCAGTGTGGAACGAAGGAATGCACAATGTTTGAAAAACCTTTTGTTCACGGTCACAAATCCCAAGAAACAGGCAAAAACGAAGAAGACGAGGCTAAACCAACAGAATAATGTCAGTATTACGTCAAGTTAATTACTATAAGATATAGTATGCTTGTTATATTATGGCTCTTGAAGTGGTTAAACAGATAGGTGGTGCGGGTCAAACACCATGGTCTCAGACACACACAGATGGAGGATTGCCGACGACGACACATCCGGAAAGAACTCCGGCACATTTGTGGTATAAGGGACCGCTTCTCTTGCCGTCACCGGGAGTTACCGCAATTTTTAACGGACCTATCTTTCGGATTGGTAATGGAAATTCATTCGGACACATGCCCCGCGTCATGGACCGGCCACAAATTCCGGGCACAGCAGATAAAACCGCCCGTTTTGACGTTTATGAACTTGAACCGGATCTGACAGGAGTAATACAATACCCATCAATACAGCTTGACTCCATAACAGGTGACGGTCCCGTCAACAAGCTTTACGGCATCGAAGATATACGCGTAACCTCTTTGGACGACGGATCACTTGGGTGTGCAATGACTGCAGAATTTGGAGGCAAACCATATCCTGCTCTGTTTATCGTTCATCCTACAGAAAGCGACTGGAAAGTTGAACCCATGGAACTTATGATAGGTGCGGGCATGGGAAAAAATACCCTCCTTCTTGACCGCAATACTGCATTGCATCGACTTGAAACAGAAAACGACAAAATCGCCGTCATACAAAGAAATCAGCAAACAAATAGGTGGAGTACTATCGATACTATTCATTTTCCCCATATTACTAAATATAATGACCACGCCAAACTAAATGGCGGCGGCAACAAGCGAATCGGTCTGACAGGCGGGGAACGCATCCCTATGCCAAACGGACATTTTCGAATGATTATGCACGAGGTAACTCATTCCGCCGGGGACCACGATAACGCAGGAAATATTTCGGAATATTCATTTCGTCTGGCAGAATTCCAACTTGACGAACGGGGAATACCCAAAGTTGTCGCAGTTGATCCCAAGCCCCTCCTGACATATGATCAGGTTGTCGAATTAGCAGGACCGGGAGAAGAACCTGATCCGAAAAAACGAGTAATCTACAGTACAGGAGGAGTTTTGAATAACAATAATCAATTCTTATTGCCGGTAACGGTTCGCGATCGGGAAGAACATTTATTCGCTATTCCCCTGAGACATCTTCAGCGGCCGTTTGCTGCTCACTAATTATTTTTTGATAGTGTAGGGAACGTTGTGTTTGAAGAGATTTTTTTCGCGCCACTCAAGAATCTTTTTTGCATTTGTGAATCCTTGCTTTTCAATCTCGTCAAGCGATAAGCCTTTTTCTAAACTCAAAAACAAAACCTGATCCGCTTCTTCATAGGTAAATCCGAATTGCCCTTCATCGGTCTGTCCTTCCCATAATCCTGCAGTCGGTTTTTGGTTAACCAAACCATCAGGCACGCCTAAGTGTCTTGCCAATTGTAACACCTGCGTCTTATACAGATGCTCAATCGGCTCGATGTCAGATGCTTGATCACCGTAACGGGTAAAGTAGCTCAATAGATTTTCTGTTTTGTTTTCAGTACCGACGACAAGCCCATTCACTTTTTTCGCAAGATCAAACAGCACAATCATCCGCATCCGTGCAGATATATTTCCGAGTCGAATTTTTCCCTCCGCATCATTTCCGATTTGCTGCAATTTAACAACCTCATCAACGGCATGACGAATTGACAACAGATGGATATTTTCCGGCGGAATCCCTGCAAGACGGACTTGTTTTTCTATTTCTGCAAAAACAGGTTTGAAATAATAGAGATGGGCGACATGAATATGCTTCGCGGGTAAAACATTTTTCAGAAGAAAAAATGAGGTAGTCGAGTCAATTCCTCCGGAAAGACCGATAACGGCATGGTCGATACGTTGATCGGTAAACGTTTTTTTGAGAAACGAAACAATCTTTTCTTTTTCAAGTTTGGGGTCGATATTCATGATTATTACACTTTCTTTTCTCCGATGAGTTTGTAGTAACTTGTTTTTGTTTTTCCAAACTTCTGGAGAATGTCTTTCTTAACCAAGGATGATAGCAAAGAATGCGCTTGTTGTCGACTGACTTCGAGTTCTTTTTGGACATCGGTTGTTTTGACAGCTTTTTTATTCAACACAATTTGCAGAACCTCTTCTTCCCGCGCGGTAACCAGGACCCGTTTTTCTCCCGTTACTTCTTCAAATCTCGTATTTTTCAATTCATTAATTCTTGCAATAGCCGCTTGAAGCGAATGGGCAATACCTTCCAGAAAATAAGCAAGCCAATCGGTTTCATCGCCGTTGTCGGCTAAATGCAGCGTATCCGAGTACAAATGACGGTCGATATCATAATAGTCATCGAGAATAAAAAATTTGGTAACTTCATAATGCTTCAATAATAAGTAGTACGCGGTTAAAATACGGGCGATACGGCCGTTTCCGTCAAGAAACGGATGGATGTAGACAAACTGATGATGCATGATGCCGGCTTTTATCAATGGATGCGTGGGGTCATCACCCATAACCCAATCAAAAAGCTCAGTCAGCGCATTCTCAATTTCTTTTGCGGTATGAAAGGGCGGATTATGCTTGACAACGATTTCAGTCTGCGTCCTGTGTCCGACAAAAACACCACTGTCACGAAATGCGCCAAGATCTTTTTTTTCAATATCCTTCATGAGTTCATGATGTAATTTTTTTGTTAAATCTGTGGTCATCGGTTCTTTTTTCTTGGACATAATAAAGATGGTGTTAAGCACGGCAAAATAATTTTTGACCTCTTTTTCTGACTTGGTGACCGGAATTTGGTCATTAAGAATAATGTTGGTAACATCCATGGGAGAAAGGGGATTACCTTCAATACTTGTTGAATAGTGGGTAGCGAGAATTTGATTCTCTTGAGACAGCTTTAAAGTAAGCGACGGAATAAGGCTTTCGGAGGTTAATTGTCCATAGAGGCGTTCAATGAGGGTGAGGTAGTTAATTATCTGTGGTGTGAAGCTAAATTTCGGGCTAAACATAGTATCTATTCTATCATATCACACCCTAATTGTCAAGGTATATGTAAAGATAATTGTAAGTATCCATCATGCATCACTTTTTCCGACCCATGACGGTAATAAGCGGACTTCCTGGTCTAATTTCTGCTTTTGTCGATCCAAAGCGCAAAGATCTCATCGAACTGCCAAAAATTCTCACTGCATCCCATGCCTCGATAGCTAATGCAGGTAATGGTAAACCGGCGGAATCATAGCCTTCAGATTTTTCAACAAACGTCGCAGCAAGTGTGCTTCCCGGTTTTCCTGAATCGATAAAACATCTCACTGCTTTCCTAAATTCTCGAGGTATTTTCGTTAATGATTCTGCAACACTATGCATGGAGATGTTGTCATATTTTTCCTTTGGGAGATCAAAAATACTACCTTGGTTAACAATCATTTTGTCTTGCAGTTGTTGTTGAAAATCAACTGCTCTATAAGTATCAGGGTCTAATTCACGAAGTATTTCAATCCATTTCTGCCAATCGGGATCAAGTTCTTCGCGTTGTTTTTGTAAATAAGCAATATTTTGCGCACCATACTCCAACACGTCAATAGTATCTGCGTAAGGCAATGCAGCAAGAATTGGATACATATTGGAACCGGCACCGACTTCAAGAAAAAGTCCGCTCGGTTGCTCTTTTTTATAAAATTTTACGAGATCTTCCAAAAATTCAGCATCCACCCGATCAATCTCTCTATAATTGTGATCAAGATATTTCTCAGAGTTAAAATCATCCCAATTGTAATCACGATTTGATCTTCGTGTCCATTCGGGTATATATTTTTCGCGTAGTTCAACTAATATCATAGTAGTCTAGATTCTAGACAAAATGAAACTTATAGTGTAAACTGTTCACCACGTTGAACAACAAAGATGAAATTATAAAAAAACTTACTGAGCTCAATCTAAGCAAGGAAGAAGCACAATTATATGTAGAATTGCTTAAGGGACCGAGCACGCACTTACGTCTTAGTCACATCACCGGAATTAATCGAACCAAAGTGTATCGTCTGATTGAACAATTAGAGCAGCGTAGTCTTGTAGGGAAGCGCAATGACGATCGGGGAACTTTTATTCTTGCAAGAGATTATGCATCTTTGGAAATTGCAATTATTGCTCAAGAAGAACAACTCAAGCAGCAACGTAAAATTTTTCAGGAAATTGGACCCGAGCTTGAACTTCTTAAGATACCGGATAGTAATAAATTTACTATCAACACATATGAAGGTACTGATGGATTCAAACAAATGCAATGGCACGAACTGCGCACCAAAGGAGAAATACTTGTCTTTGGTAATGTGACAGTCGAGGAATTAGTTGATGACCGTCGCTGGTCAGAAAAATTTCGTATACGTACAACCGAACTTGGATATACGATGCGTGAATTAGTTAATATTCCTTATGAAAATCCAATCTTTACAGACGTCAAAGATTTTATGCAAAATGTCTATACTTCCCGTTCTATTCCTAAAGAACAATTACCTATTGGTACACCAATAGTTATCTACAATGATACAGTGGCTATATACCAACATAAACATGAACAAAGAGTTGGCATTGAAATCGTCAATAAAACATTTGCAAAAACAATGCGACATATTTTTGAACACTACTGGCAAATGGCAAAGATTGCTAACGTCTCTTGATTTTTCTTTTTTATTTTTCTAAGATGCATAGTATCAACTATGAAAAAAGTATTGCTTGTAAAAAATATTACCCGTGAAGGACCGGGGTTGCTTGAAGGACTGCTGAGAGAACACCACATTGAGTCCGATATGGTTGATCTCTCCAAAGGAGATAAGTTTCCTGATCCGCTTGGTTATGATGCCGTTTTTGTTTTCGGCGGGCCCGATAGCGCCAATGACACAACGCCAAAAATGAAAAACGAATTGACAAGAATTAAAGAAGTGCTCTCTGCAAACATTCCGTATCTTGGTATTTGTCTCGGTCTTCAAGCTTTGGTAAAAAGTGCCGGCGGAAAAATCGTCAAAAACCATGTAAAAGAAATAGGATTTCGCGATCCGAATAATGACCGATTTTCGGTAACCCTTACCGAGACAGTTGATCTGACCGAAGAAGGCAAGCGTGATCCGCTCTTTACTCATCTTGGCCATACGTATCATGTATTTCATCTCCATGGTGAGACGGTCGAAACAACCAAGCACATGACGCTTCTTGCAGTCGGAAAATTTTGCTGGAATCAAATTGTACGGGTCGGAACAAATGCATACGGCATTCAATCACATTTTGAACTGACGCCTGAAATGTTTGAGCGATGGATCAATGAAGATCCTGATCTGCAAAAAATGAACAAAGATGTGTTGCGCGAAGATTTTGCAGCGATCAAAGATGAATATGCGCGGGTTGGCAAACAATTACTTTCAAACTTCCTCAAAATTGCAAAGCTAATTTAGCCTCTTAATTGTATTAAAACAGCTTCTCTGGTAAAATCACTGTACGCGCCTGTAGCTCAGCGGATTAGAGCACTTCGCTTCGGACGAAGGGGTCGGGGGTTCAAGTCCCTCCAGGCGTACTGTCTTTCTCCAAACATCCCTTCAATTCAAATCAAAATCAGAGTATAATATATCAGTGCAACGATATCTTTCTTTTTTTAAAAATCTCAGACACCACAAGCGCAGAATACTTTTCATCCTCATTCCGGTAATTATTTTAGCTTTTATTTTTTGGCCCAAACCTCCGAAACCGATTGAAACCCAGACTGTCAAAATTGCAGATATCACCGAATCACTTTCCGCGACGGGAAATGTCGATGCGACGTCGGTAAATCTTACTTTTCTCACAGGCGGCAAATTGGCGTATCTTGGTGTTAAAAAAGGAGACGCCGTCAAAGAAGGACAAGTAATTGCGACACTTGACCAGCGAACTGTCCAAAAAAATCTGGAAATTCAAATGAGAGCATATGCAAAGGAACGAGACGCCTTTGAAAAAACAAAAAACGACAATCATGACCATACACCCGCAAATGCATTAAGCGATGATATGAGACGCATTCTGCAAAACAGCCAATATGATCTTGAGGATGCCGTTGCATCTGTCGAACTTCAGGATCTTGCCAAGCAACAATCTGTTTTGATAAGTCCCATCGCGGGAGTCGTCACCAGAGCCGATGTAGATACGGCAGGCATTAATATCGGCGCAACGACAACATTCACAGTCGCCGATCTTTCCGAATCAACATTTAATATTGATATTGATGAAGCAGATATTGCCAAAGTTAAAGTCGGACAACAAGTTAACATACTGCTTGATGCCTATCCCGATAAAACAATAACCGTTCCGGTCAAATCCATCGACTTCGCCTCGCATACGACGTCAACAGGGGGAACTGTTTATACGGTTGAAATTATCTTACCCGCACAGACTGCTTTGCAGTACCGGATCGGCATGAACGGAGATGCGGAAATTATTACCAACGAAAAGAAACATGTTCTGACGGCACCGCTATCAAGTATTGTTGACGACAAATTTGTTTATGTAAAAAATAAAAATAATTTTGAAAAACGAACCGTTAAACTCGGTCTTCATAATGACACCGACGCGGAAATCGCATCCGGCTTAAACGCAGGAGAAGAGGTTGCCATTGACCCTACAGAGGCGGAGAAAATGGTGAAAAAATAAACACATTGACGCTCTATGGCTAAAACGTTATGACCACAGAGCAATTTGTCCATGTAACCTTATGAAGAAAAACCCTGTTATTTCTCTCAAGGACATTACAAAATCGTATAACACCGGCGACCTTGCGATTGAAATCCTTCACGGTATTGCCATGACTGTTTATGAAGGAGAGTTTGTCGCAATCATCGGTCCGTCAGGATCGGGAAAATCTACACTTCTGCATATCGTCGGCTTATTGGATAACGCGACGAGCGGAAAATACATGCTGCATGAAGACGATGTCACCACACTCACAGAAGACGAACAGGCATATTTCCGCAATAAAGAAATCGGCTTTGTTTTTCAATCGTTTAACTTATTGCAGCGGACAACCGTTCTTGAAAATGTTGTCCTGCCGGCAGTCTATGCGGGAACAAATATCCGCGAAAGACAGCAGCGAGGAGTATCGCTTCTTGAAAAAGTCGGACTCGGTGACCATGTTGCCAAAAAACCGAATCAGCTTTCGGGCGGCCAACAACAGCGTGTCGCTATAGCTCGCGCGCTGATGAATAATCCGAGAATTATTCTGGCCGACGAACCGACCGGTAATTTGGATAGTAAATCGGGTAAAGACGTTATGGAAATTCTAAAAACACTTCACAAAGAAGGAAAAACAATCGTTGTCATTACGCATGACGATACGATTGCCAAGCAGGCAGGAAGAATTATTACGATACGGGACGGAATGGTTGTATGAATCTAAACGAGCTTTTAAAATTATCTCTCTCAGCGTTACGTGCAAATAAAATGCGGAGCGTTCTCACCATGCTTGGTGTTATTATCGGTGTTTTTGCCGTTATCTTGCTCGTCTCAATCGGTTCAGGGCTCCAAAAATATATCACCAATCAAATCAGCGGGCTCGGATCAAATCTTATTTTTGTCATCCCAGGGAGTCCCGGAGGGGCAAGAACTCCCGGAGGGCAACAGGCAAATAAATTAATTGCGAGTGATGCAAAACGGCTTGAAGCAAAATTAAAGCCGATTGCCGATGTCGGACCGGTTGTCCAAAAAACAGCAGCAGTGAAATATAAAAATAAATCCGACAAAGGAGTTTCAATACTCGGAACCACAGCCAATTATCCCAGCATCATTACCAGTACCGATTTTGAGAATGGCGGATTCTTTACCGCCTCACAAGAACGATCGGGAGCGCGGGTTGCCATCATAGGACAAACAGTCAAAACTGTGCTTTTTAAAAATCAAAATCCGATGGGTCAAAAAATATCTGTCGGTACCGGTAAATACACGATAATCGGCATTGCCAAAGCGAGAGGATCGACATTCGGTATTGATCAAGACAATACGGTAATTGTCCCCATCACTGCTGCGCAACGACAATTCGGCGTCGTTTCGCTCAACGCAATTTATCTTTCCGCCAGAAAACCTGAACTTGTTTCACTCGCAAAAAGACAAGGAACTGAAGTATTATTGAAAAGATTAACCGAGGATGATTTTACACTTCAGACGCAAGAGCAGACCCTTTCGACAATCAGTAATGTTATCGGCGCCCTGACGATCGCATTAGGCGGCATTGCAACTATTTCACTGATCGTCGGAGGTATCGGGGTCATGAATATCATGCTGGTATCGGTGACCGAACGAACCAAAGAGATTGGACTTCGCAAGGCATTGGGAGCAAAAAGAAAAGATATTCTCAGTCAATTTCTTTTTGAAGCAGTCATGCTCTGTGTTGCGGGGGGAGTGATCGGTATTATCCTGGGACTTGGCGCGTCACTTCTCTTGGCACATTTCTTTATCTCGGAAGTAACACCTTGGTCTGTTTTTCTTGCTTTTGCATTCTCTGTCGCAGTCGGAGTAGTTTTCGGCACAATGCCTGCAGTAAGGGCTTCACGTCTCTCTCCAATTGAAGCATTACGATACGAATAAACCTGATTTATCTCCGCGTAGTCGGAGCTGGAGGAGTCTGCGGTATATTTCCATTCTTAACAGCGTTATCGTGTCCTTGTGCCACTCCGAGCGCGCCTAATGCCACAGCAGTTATCGTAAACAAGGTAATCGCTCTTCTTTTTCCTGTCCCAATAATTCTTCTGCTGACTGGACCTTCAAAAAACCCATCAAATAAACCTCCGAGTTCTGATTTTTCATTGCGATTAGCCATAGCGCTTTAGATTATAGGTTAGCGGAGTATTTTTTTCAATTATTTGCTGTTTCATGCCTTTTTTTGTTACAATTAAACCATGAAAAAAGTTTTACATAAAATTGCCCATTCTTATAAAGATATTCCGAATAAAAAACCGTATATCGAATTTTTTGCTGCACTTTTGAGTATTCCCGTTCTTTTGACGGTTATTTTACTCAATCTCAATTCACTGAAAGGCAATAAGGATACCAAAACTGCAGTCCCGGCGCCCGCAGCGCAGGAAAAAATTTATGTCACGATTCCCGGACAGCCGGCAAACACCCAAGCGTCAAAAGCACCATCTGAACCATGCAAACCGGGAATCGGTCAGGTAACAATAACCTCACCCGATGAGAATGAGGTTGTAACCGACAATCCTGTTCAGGTAAGTATTTCTTATAAAAATGGGGGGTTCTGTGAAGTTGTGTGGTCATACCGAATTAACGGAGGCAAATGGTCTGATTATGTCGACAATTCAATTTCACTCGGTGGCCTTCCGCAAGGAGCAATTAAATTTGATCTTCGAATTAAGAGCGTCGTGAACAGTGATACGGATTCAATTACTCGAAATTTTACCTATAAAGCTGCTTCATCTTCAGCCAATTAGAATATCTTGACAAGAGAACGTTTTTAGCATAATATCCCTCTAATGAGTGCCGATACACGTTTTGGAGTTTCTAATGAAGTGCGAATGAGAGAAGAACGCATTGCAGCTGATGCGCTTGCGGCAAAACAAAGAACTACGATCGTTTCCGAAGCTGAAGATTTGACCGGGGCCCTGAGCTTAGGCATACCAAGGGGCAGACGTGTCTCCACTTCTTTTAATGGAGATCAGCGTGCCTCCCAAATAGTTGTGACCCCCGATGAGGCAACATACAGTCTTCATGGAGCCGACAATCTGGGAAGAGCCCTTCTTGCTACTGCGACTGTTCCTCACAACCCTCGCATCAAACCCGACTCGCCATTATTTCAAGTAGGTCCAAATGTGATTGATGCTCGAAACGGAAGTGCAGTTCTCGCGAAAATAAGAGCAGGACGAACTCCAAAAGCTGCTTAAGAGATTTGGGTTCTTTGTTAAACAACAAAAATCTAGTAAAATAGGTGAGTGAAGCAGCGGATATTTACTCTCCTTAAATTTCTCATCGGGTGGCCTTTTTCTCTCATTGCTCTCTTTTTCATCGGCAAACTCATCGCTCCGCAATTTCCCACGCTTCTTTCACATCTTCACGAAATTTCTGTTCCCTTACTTATTTACGGAGTCTATTGTTTTTTACTCTTTTATTTTCTCAGATGCTACGTATGGAAACGTCTGCTCCAAGAGAGGGGGCATCCGATTTCATTAAAAGAATCATGCTTTCTGTGGGCATCGTCAGAACTCAAACGCTATATTCCGGGAAATATTTGGTCATTTTTGGGAAGAACACTCCTTTTTTCTGAAAGAGGAGTACCAAAAAAAGAAATAGGGAAAGCACTCATTATTGAAGCGGAACTTCTTGTTGTCAGCGCCGCCGTTGTCTCGCTTTTGTCGCTGCCGTTTCTCTCTCACTTCGCATTAATTCCGAATTGGGTTGTGACGTTTTCTCCTTGGATTATTCTCGCCGGAATCCTGCTCTATATTTTTCATGGAAAAATGAAAATCAAACATTTTATTTTCCCCACCTATCGTCCTGCCGAAATTTTATTTCTTATCTTTTTGATGGCTATCGGTTTTGTGTTTTTCGGACTCGGTCACTACTTTATCATCGCATCGTTTATCGCTCTCACGCCTGATCTCATTTGGAAACTGACAGGATTTTCTGTCTTGGTATTTTTACTTGGATATCTTTCACTCCTCACCCCTGCAGGTTTTGGTGTCCGCGAAGGAGCAATGATCTTTGGTCTCCTTAAAATAATGCCCTCCGGAGCAGCCGCATTCGTAGCACTTTTCTCAAGAGCTATTCTCATCCTTTCGGAAGTGTTCTTTGTCCTGCTGACATTCTTGTGGCATAAAACAAAAAATAAAACAGTAGAAGATCTGGAGAAATGGATCAGAGAGCACAAACATATAACGATCCTCCTCCTGCTGTCTGTAATTTACGTTGTCTACTTCGCAACCGTTTCTTTTCTCAGATATGACAATTTTTACGCCGGCAGATTTGATCTCGGTAACATGGCTCAGACCGTCTGGAATACCACGAGAGGAAGAATCTTTATGTTTACCGATCCTAACGGCACGGAAATTATGTCGCGCCTGTCTACTCATGCCGACTTTATTCTTGTCCTCCTCGCACCGCTGTATGCGTTATGGCCGGATCCCCGCAACCTGCTTCTGATCCAAACAATCGTACTCGCGGCGGGAAGTTTTTTTGTGTATCTCCTTGCGAAAGAAGTGCTTAAAAATAAACATCTTGCGCTCGTCTTCGGATTTATCTATTTGATCAATCCGGGCATAGAACGGACAAATCTCTATGATTTTCACGCGGTAACCCTTGCGACGACATTCCTCCTGGCAACCTTTTATTTTTTCATCAAGAAAAGATATGTGCTCTTTTTGGTGTTTGCGATTCTTGCCGGACTTTGCAAAGAACAGATTTGGCTAACTGTCGGTTTATTCGGCCCATTTTTATTTTTTTGGCACAAAAAAAGAATTTTTGGAACAATAGTATTCATTGTCTCGATTTTATTTTCCTACTATCTTATTTCGTACGCAATTCCGCAAGCTTTGGGCTCACAGCATTTCGCTCTCGCATACTATTCTGACTTCGGTGACAGTCCGATCAAAATCATTGAATCAATTCTCCTCTCACCGCAAAAAACATTTTCAATCTTACTACTGCATGACAGAATCGATTATCTTAAGCAATTATTCGTTCCTCTCGGTTATCTTTCTGTTTTTACACCATGGTTCCTTATTTTTGCAGCACCGGACCTCGTCATCGATTTACTCAGTAACAATCCGCACCTCCATCAAATTTATTATCAATACAGTGCGACAATCACTCCGTTTCTCTTTATCGCCGCAATCTACGCAGTACTGATCATTAAAAAAATAGCAATGAAACAATTGAACAATGAAACAATAAGATCATGGATCAACATAACAATGATTGTGTATCTTTTGATTATGGCACTGCATGCCGCATATCAATACGGGCCGCTCCCGGGGAGTAAAGACTCAAATCTTGATATGATTACCAAGCCTGTTGCGGATCGGGCATTTATCGATACGTATCTGACGGGAATTAAAAAACGCTATAGTGTCGCGGCTTCCAATAATATCGGTTCTCATCTCTCGCAACGACAACAAATCTACATTCTTCCCTTGGGAATTGATAAAGCGGATATTATTGTTTTTCTTTTGAATGACGCGGAGGATCCGCAATCATTACTAAGCGAAAGAGAACAGGTGACTAAATTGCGGCTTGATCCCCGATATACACTGACAGTCGACAGGGATGGATTTGTAGTTTTCGTCAGAAAATAACTGTATACTAAATGTATGATCTCCGTTATTAAAGCAGACAAAACCAAAGAGCCGTTCAGCGAAGAAAAGGTAAAAGATTCGATTCGTAGAGCGCGCATCCCCGAGTCGGTACAACAAGAGGCACTTGCCCATGTGAAGAGCAAAGCATATGACGGCATCTCAACAAGTGAAATTTATCGGCATATTCTGGAATTTCTTGACACATCTTCTCACCCGTACAGCAAAGCAAAATATAGCCTGAAAGAATCAATTATGATGTTGGGACCCACCGGATATCCTTTTGAAGATTTTATTGCCCGGCTCCTTGAATCTCAAGGATATAAAACCAAAGTGAGACAAATCCTTACCGGACAATGTATTACTCATGAAATTGACGTCATCGCCGAGAAAGATAAAGTTACTGCGGCAATTGAAGCAAAATTTCATAACAGTCCCGGTACCCGCTCGGAAGTCCATGTTGCACTCTATACCAAAGCGCGATTTGATGATATTAAGATCAGAAATAATATTAATGAAACATGGATCGTCACCAATACCAAAACAACCGTCGATGTGAACACATACGCGCAGTGTGTGGGTATGAAAATAGTCAGTTGGAGTTATCCAGACGGAGAAAGCTTGCGGGATCTCATCGAAAAAACACGCCTCTATCCGGTTACGATGCTAACGACATTAAACCAAAACAATAAGATGACCCTCTTGAACAATCACGTCGTTCTCTGCAAGGATCTGCATGAAAATCACCAGTTACTCGATATTTTGCCGCTGTCAAAGGAAGAAAAAGAAAAAGCGATGGCGGAAATCAACTTTATCTGCAACGGAAAAGACGCATAATAATTCTTTACACACTTTATACTCACCATTTATTTACTTCATATTTGCTTCTTCTATACTACAAACATGGAAGAGGGAGGTGAGTATCTATGAATTTGCTGGTATGGATTATCTTTGGAGCAATTGCCGGCTGGCTGGCGTCTCTCTTTATGAGAACCGACGCAGAGCAGGGAGCTTTAGCAAATATTATCGTCGGCATTGTCGGCGCAGCAATCGGAGGATTTCTGATGAGCACTTTCGGTCAACCGGGAGTAACAGGATTTAATCTCTATAGCTTGCTGGTAGCGCTTCTTGGTTCAATTGTTCTCATATGGCTTTACAAAGCTTTTACAGGAAGACGGGTATAGAGTGATGCCGTAAGGAGGCCTCCTAAAAAATTAAGCAGCGACTCGAGGTGGAGGATTTAAATAAAACGGTGACATAATAGGTTTACCAAACCGAATCACTAATCGAGGATTTACTCCTTCGTCTGTTGGCTTACGGAAAGCTATTCCGTCATCAACGAAAGTAATATAATCATCTGTGCCACGAATAGCAGTACTGGTAAATCCATCAACATAGACACCCATAGCTCTACTCATCATGACTTCTTCTGCGGTAATTACGTCAACATATGCTCCTGAATCAATTCCTAAACCTTTTAATGCAGCTCTTCCGTTTTTCTTTATTGCTTCCCTTATTTGTTCGGGCGCAACCAAGCTGAGATCTTCCAGGCCTAAGCTCTCGGATAACTTCGTTTTAGGCCCCGGCGCATCAACTAAGGAATAATGACCGGTCATGTTGATTGGTACCGCACCATTAACAGCTGCCCCCAAATAATGATTGTAGAGTTTTTTAAGAAGAGATTCCGGCTTACTGTTCATTTCTTCCAGTATACCCTTTGCTGTTTCTATTGGAAAAATCGGAACTGCAAGAAAGGAAAGACCTTGTTCTTTTGCTTTTGACAAAACAGGTGCAGTAAGTGAAGAAGGACGATCTGCAAAAAGCAGGCTTCTCCCGGCTTGTTCTTCAAGCAGTAAAGCCCTCAGGTCAATTTCATTGTAGACTTTTAAGTCGCTGGTCAATCGACGCTTGCTTGCTTCTTGCTCATCGGATAATGCAGAAACTGCAGCATCAAAACTAAGCTCCTGTAATCCGGATCCAATTGTGGTTACTCTTTCAGCAATAATTTTTCTGGTTATTCCTTTTGGACCATTTCCAATTACTGCTTCTACTCGTGCGCCCATAGGCGTTAATTTTAACAGGATACTTTCTCTTGTCAACAACTAATCTAGACTATAGGGGTTAGACATCGTTGAGGTCGTGTCTGATAGACGCTCCGTAGCCGTTGGGGACGGTCGTTAATTTATCGGCATACAAGAGATAGCCGTTACGGATCGTATGATCGCCGAATTTTTCATTGATCCCGTCAATAATTTTATTAATCTTTTCTTCCTTTTGTTCGCGCAGAAAAAGGGGCGAGGGAACAGTGTTGATATTCGCTAAATTTGAAACGCCGACACCGATTTGCCGGACGTAACCGTCAAGCTGGCCTCCGATGACAAGTAAACACAACTCGAACATATCGCGGCCGCTGTCAAAATATTTACCCGTGGTTTGCCGACCGTGAATACTCTCGCTGCCGCCGAGATAAATACCGGCAGTACGGGCTTTTTTCTCGAGTTTTCGTAATTTCAATGCAACCTCCTCACACAGCTCATACACATTTTGCAAAATTTTACGCTTGTCATATTCATTGTGCGGCAAGCAATACTGTCTGCCGACCGATTTCACGTCTGATTTTTGGGAATAGGGGGTAACCGCTGAATCGTCCTGTCCGAGTCCTACATTGCTTAAGAACCTGCCTTCAACCTGTCCGAACTCTGCAATCAAACTTGAAAGCGCAACGCTTCGCAGTTGGATCAAATTATAAATACCCATAGTGTTGAGCCGTTTGCCGATTCTGTGGCCGATTCCGCAAATATCGGTCAATTTTGAAGAAGCATAGACGGCAAGCATATTTTCAGGGGTAATTTTCATCACACCGTTCGGTTTTTTTAAACCTGAAGCCAATTTGGCCAGCAGCCGATTATGCGAGACTCCGACAGACGCCGTGATATATTCACCGATTTCAAGACGCAAGCGCTCTTTAAACTGTGCGATAAGCCCGTCAACTCCGCCGAATAGTTTGGCAGTATAACTCACGTCCATAAAAACTTCATCAAGGGAAAAAACTTCAACAGTAGGCGAAAAATCATTACAAATTTTCAAAAACAGTTTGCTGATTTCTAAATAGCGGACAAAGTGTGCGGGAACAAAAATAATTGCGGGACAAATTTTCTTTGCGTCATGCGTGCGGGAAGGGGATTTGATGCCCAATTTCTTTGCTTCACGGCTTGCCGCGATAATACACGTGCGACCGTTTCTTGCTGTCACACCGATAGGACGGCCCCGCCAGAGAGGGTTATCCTGCTGCTCCACACTTGCAAAAAAAGAGTCAAAATCGATATGAAGAATGATCCGTTGCACCCCCTTACTATAATAGAAAAATAAACGAACAAACAAGAGGACAAAAAGATACTTTGTAGATCACTTTTTATTTCTCACCGCTTCTTTATAAACCTCCTCCATGCGAAGTCCGTACCGAAAGTTCAGCAGCTGCGCTTCGCTTTCCGATACCTCATGTCCATTGACAATCACTTCCAATGATCTTTCACGAAATTGATTTGAGCCTCCATTCCGATCGGAGAGTTTTACTCCGGAATTTATATCAATTTTTCTTTCCTGCTGAGTTCCCTGATCGATGACACCTGAAATTGCATAGCCGTCGGGAGTTTTAGTAAAAGATAACCCTCCGATTTCCTCCCATAACCGCACTTCTTCTTGCTGATATTGCACTCTCTGGGGACTCACTCTGTCGCGAGCAAGTTTTTTCCCCGGAGATTGAAATCTCTCCAAAGTTTTGCGGGCCTCGTTGAGGTTTCTGTCACATATTTCTCTATATCTCACCTGATACCCGGCGTCGCTTTCACGTCCGACAGTTCCTTCGCTTTTTGGAGGAGTTGAACTTTTTATCGGTTCGACGATTGCAACTTCTTCACCCATTTTGTTCACTATAGCAGATTTTAAAATCCGTATGAAGAGAGGGGAGCGTTGCCAATGTGAGTACGATGCAACGTCATGATAAACGACTCGCACTGCTGTGTACCGTTAATCGTTGAGATGCCTCCGACAAATCCATGCTCTTTCAGATAATTGATTGTCGACGTACTAAACGTCCCATACGGATAAGTAAAAACAGATATTTTTTTACCCAATCCGGATTCAAGCTGCTGATTAGAAAGCACCACTTCCTGATCCAGTTTTGCGTTGTCCACGTCACCCAGCGCAGCATGTGACCAGCTGTGATTATAAATGTGGATCAAGCTATTTTGTGAAGCGTCCTTGAGTTGGTCCCATGTCATATAGCCGGGATTGTTGAGTAAACCCGAGGGAACCATCCAGTCAAGATTGATATTATATTTCTTGGCGATAGGAAAAGAATAGTTGTAAGCATCATCATACCCGTCATCAAGCGTCACGACGATACTTTTTTGGGGTAATTGTTGATGAGCAAGCAGCGCGCTGACGACTTGATCCGAAGAAATAGTCGTATATCCCTGAGCAACAAGATATGCCATTTGCTCATCAAAAATGCCGCTGTCAACAGTCAACTGTGCATGACCGAGTGCTCTTGCTTCATCAAGCGGCTGCACATGGTGATAGAGCAGTATCGGCACGTTAAGACAAAAATCATTTTGCGCTTCTACAGCGAGTACCTGCTTGGGCTCAAGTGTGGGTGTCGGCGTAGCAGCCGTTAAAGAATTGACATCAAACAGAGGGAGGGCCGATGGAGTTGATTTATCTTCCGGCAAAACAGGTGTCGGACTAAGCAAAAAAGAGGAATCTTTTATATCCTGCACGGCAAAAACTTTTTCAACACCGATAGGCTTTATCAATGACGTAAAAAAAGAAAATTTTTCACTGATAACAAATAGCGACAGGATTCCCAGCAGAAAAAAGAGCATACGTATCTGAGATCCGATTTGTATCTTTGTTTTCTTATAAGATCTTTTGAAAATGACGTGTTCGGTTGATTTCATTGATAAAACCTCCATATATTATAATATTATAGGGGCATTACCACAAGCGGGAATCTTGGAGGAAAAGTTTTTATTGAAATGACGCTTTGTCACCCAGAGCTTCTTCAATTCTGAGTAACTCATTATATTTTGCTACACGGTCAGTGCGCGAAAGAGAGCCGGTTTTGATTTGACCTGTCGAAAGACCGACTGCAAGATGCGCAATCGTTGTATCTTCTGTTTCTCCCGAGCGATGAGAAACGATTGTCTTCCATCCGGCTTTTTTTGCCAATTCTATACAGGCAATCGTCTCAGTGAGTGTGCCGATTTGATTTAATTTGATTAAAATTGCATTACCGGCTTTTTCGGTGATCGCTTTTTCTAAAAATTTTATGTTAGTAACCAAACTATCATCGCCGACGAGCTGTACAGTATCTCCGAGTTTTTTCGTCAACAATTTCCATCCGTCCCAATCATTCTCGCTCATGCCGTCCTCAATAGAAACAATCGGATACTTTTCAGTCAAATCGGCAAGCCATGCTACCATCTCCTCTCTGCTGAGCTTGATATTTTCAGCTTGTAAAACATATTCATCATTCTCAAAGATTTCTGACGCGGCGACATCAAGAGCGAAGACAATATCTGTTCCGAGTGTATATCCCGCATTTTTGACAGCTTCCGAAATGAGCTCCAATGCTTCCGCGTTGCCGTTTTTCACTCTCGGCGCAAATCCGCCTTCATCACCAACGGTTGTTTCATAGCCGTGCGATTTGAGTACTTTTGCCAAATGGTGAAATACCTCAGAGCCCATGCGAATTGCGTCTGAAAATGTTTTGGCGCCGACACACATGATCATAAATTCCTGAATATCGGTCGCAAATGCGGCATGCTGTCCTCCGTTAATTATGTTCATCATCGGCAGTGGGAGTAAAAAGTTTTCATTTTTGTCATCCTGAATTTGTTTCAGGATCTTAAAATATGCAAACAATGGCTGATTCAGACTCAAGGCGGCGGCTTTTGCAACAGCAAGAGAAACAGAAAGAATCGCGTTTGCTCCGAGTCTACCTTTATTTTCGGTTCCGTCAAGACCGATCATTTTTTCGTCAATATTTTTTTGATCCGAAACGTCCATGCCGATTATCGCCTTTGCGATTTCACCATTCACATTTTCAACTGCCTTAAGAACACCTTTACCCAAATATTTAGTCATGTCACCGTCACGAAGCTCAACTGCTTCATGAGTCCCGGTAGATGCACCCGAAGGAACCGCAGCCCGTCCCATGATACCGTTTTCCAAAACAACGTCACATTCCACAGTCGGATTACCTCGGGAATCAAGAATTTGCCTTGCGTGGATCGATTGTATCTTCACACAAAAATTGTAGTCGATAATGCGGCAAGAAACAATACGTTATATCATTGACAAGTAAACTGAAGTTGGTATACTTTTGATAAGAATATGTCAGACAATAGCTCGGTAGACACGAGAGAAGCTTCGATTGGTCCTGAGAAGCAGGCACCGGCTCGAACGAAAGCAGAAAATATCGTTGGCCACGCATTTGGATTACCTGAAAGACCCACTAATGGCGCTGATGACTCTCGAACAAGTGCTGCAGGAGAAATCTTAAGAACAGCAGCAACGGTAGCTCCTGAGGATACAACCGGTCTCGCAGCAAAAGTTTTGGAGAAAGCAACAGAATAATTTTAGATCCCACTTAGGAATAAAAACGCATGAATGACGAACAAAAAAAACTAATGCTCGACCGATTGCAAATCGGCGCTTCATATCAAATCCTTCTGTTATTTATCGAACAAGCGTTCATCCTGGAAAAAGAAGAATCAATCAAGTCACTAAACGAGTTATTTAAATCATTTGTGGAATCTCTTTCTGACGAAGAAAAAAAGGAATTTGGAAAAAAAATGATGACGATGCTCGATGAGAAAACAGATGCAATGCAAGCACAACTTGAAGAAGAATTGCCCGCTGACGAGCTTGAATCAGTACAAGACGAATTGCAACGAATTGCCGCCGCGGATAAAGTCTAATTTTATCCCTCTCTCTCTTCAATATACGCAAGGTGTTTTTCTTTTTCTTCGTCAAACTCTTTTTTATCAAATCCGAACTTATCAATCATATGCACCGTGTGCTTTGCGCTTAAATAATGGGGGAGCATCACATAACTTGCTCCGTTTTTATAGAGTTCAACCGCTTCTTCAATATTGTGACTCAGGAGAATAACGATTGCCGAATGGCTTGTCTGTCTGACCCGTTTGAGCAGTTGCAAACTTGCTTTAAAATCAGGAATTGTCGAAACACACATCTTCACCTGATGAAGTCCCAATTCCTGCAAAAATTCGACATCTTCAGCGTCACCGTACCTGCAGGGGATAGCATTTTGCTGCATTTCGCGAATAAGGTGTGGGTTAAAATCAACAACCATATACTGTTTGTTTAATTTTTTAAATAAATTTACAAAATCATGACCGACTCGATCAAAACCGAAAAGGAGGACATCAAAATTTTCATCGGCTATCGCGTTTTCTGAGTTTGTCTTGATAAAATCGAGTTTTTTCAACCATTTTTCCACATGCGGATAGAGATCGTTTGCATACAACATAAAATATGTGGATCCGGTAATCGTAATAAGACCGATAAGTGTCATGAGCGAAAATTGATTTTCGGTAAGATGTCCCATGCTGAACCCAACTGCAGCCAAAATAAGTGAAAATTCACTGATCTGAGAGACAGTGACCCCCGCAAGATATGCGGTTTTTCTGTGATAACCGAGCAAACGCATAATCACCATCATGATTATAGGGTTGCCGATAAGAACGTAAAGCGAAAGTGCAATCGCGGGGATGATAATGGTTGAAACAGACCATAAATGAATATGTGAACCGGTAAGCACAAAAAAGAGAACGAGGAAAAAATCCCGCAATGGCTTGAGTCGGGAACCGATCTGATAGGCATACGGTGTCACAGACAAAGTTACGCCGGCGACGAGTGCTCCGATTTCTGCCGAAAATCCATACAAATAAAACAGTGACGACATAATCAGTCCCCAACAAATTGAAAAAAGAAAAAGTAATTCCTGGGAATGAGCAATAAATTTAACAAAGCGCGGTAAAAGATATTTTGTCACTAAGTAAAGAAGCAGACCGACTTGAATTGCTTTCAGAATCAAAACACCAAACGTCAAAAATCCACCGGCATTATGCCCACCGGCAATAATCGGAATGATGATGAGAATTAACGCGGCAATGACATCTTGAACCAAGAGGAAACCGATGGTAATTTTTCCATATAATTTATTTAAGTCTCCTTTATCTGAAAGTAATTTGAGAACGATAATCGTACTACTAAACGTCAGACCGATTGAAATATAGAGCGCAGGTGTTTTTGCAAATCCGAGACCGAGCGCGATAAAATAACCCACAAATGCAGTAAAGACAACTTGACCGATACCCGTCAGGAGAGAAACTTTTCCAACTTCTTTAATAACTTTCGGACTCATATGGAGTCCAACAACAAAAAGTAAAATAGTAATGCCCATTCTTGAGAGTGTATCGATAAATGCAGTTGTATGCAGCGCATTCAGTGCTGAAGGACCAATCAGGATTCCTGCAAGAATGTATCCGACAATAAGCGGCTGCTTCAAAAGTCGCATGAGGACTGAAACAGCAGTAGCAATAAAAACAATCGTCGCGAGTTCAAGAAATATCTCCATAGATTAATAGTACATTATTTTTGCGGGGTTTAAAATAAAAACAATTTAGTGTATGATTACATTGCCAACTCATGAAAAAAGGATTTGCTGATATTGTTCTTGGTTTACAGTTTGGAGATGAGGGGAAGGCACGGGTTATCGATAATTTGGCCCCAAATTACGACATCATCGCCAGATTCAACGGCGGCTCAAACGCAGGACACACCATCGCAAATGACAAAGGCAAAGTAGCTCTCAACCAAGTTCCTTCAGGTATTTTTTATCCCAATACAACTCTCTATATCGGCTCAGGCTGTGTCGTTAATATAGAAAAATTAGCAGCTGAAATAAAAAGTGTCCAAAAACTGGGCATCGATCTGACTAAACGACTAAAAATTTCATCGCTTGCAAGCATTGTCCAACCGCACCATGTACTTCTCGACGGACTGATGGGAGGAAGTGTCGGAACACTCAAACACGGCATCGGCCCTGCATATGCTGACCGCGCGATGAGAATGTATGGCGATCGACTGGTGAACATTCGGCTTGCCGATTTGGTGGACGACCCAAAACACTTCTTCTCGGCAATCGAAATAAATCTCAAAGAAACAGAATCAAACTACAAAATAAAAAACAGTGGAACAAATCAAACAATAGAATTGATAAAAAAAGCATTTGAGGAAATTAAAGCATTTATTGAGCTCGATCCTTTATATATGGAAAAACGAGCAGAAAAAGGCGCACGAATTCTTTTTGAGGGCGCGCAATCCGTCATGCTTGATATTGTCAAAGGATCAGTTCCCTATGTCACTTCAAGCAGTACCATTGCCGCAGGAGCCTACTCGGGAGGAGACTTATCACCAAAACATCATAGAAAAACAATCGGTGTTGTCAAAGCCATTATGTCACGCGTCGGCCATGGTCCATTTCCTTCAGAATTTGGCGGCAAAAAATCCGAAGAGTATACGATGGCAAAAATGAACGGAGAATCAAAATACACGAGAGATTCCGAAACAAAATATGACATTAATAAACTGATTATGTCCGATGATCCATTTGATGTCGGCACAGCACTTCGTATTCTTTCAGGAGAGTATGGCACGGTCACCAAAAGACCCAGAAGAGTCGGGTGTCTTGATCTCGTTCTTCTTTCTCACACAGCAAAATTAAACTGTGTTGATGAACTCTTTATTACCAAATGTGATTTGCTCAATGAATACAGCAGAACAAAAAAGAAGACTATGCCTTTTGTGACGGGATACAAACTCGACGGAAAAACACTTGATTATGTCCCGGGAGCAACAAGTGCATTTTACCGCGTTACTCCTGTCATAACTGAGAAAAAAGCTTCTTCTGAAAACATTTCAGAAGTCCGAACATTTGCCGAACTTCCGAAAGAAATCAAAGATTTTGTCCGCGAAGTTGAAACAGCAAGCGGCTGCAAAGTCATCGGTCTTGGTGTCGGCCCTAAACGCGATCAATACATTGCACTACCTTAAGTAACGGTAAAGCCTTTTTTGATTATGGTAAATGATGGACCCCCGGGTATATCATTAGGCTCTACAGAACGAGAGGGCATTCTCCTTCCCAACGCTTGATTTGCCAACCTTTGTGCATATGTCAAATTTTTCATCGTGAGAGCTTCTTGTTTTCGAAAATGTTTGCCGATATCAGTTTTTAAATCCAACGGACTTGTTACGCCTTCTGCCTCATATAATTTCGCTCTCAAAGGATCAATACCCAAAGATGCGCCCTGATAGGCAAGTACTTCTCTCGTACTTATTCGAAAATAAGTTCCTAAATCTTTTATTCTTTCTATCTCCTTCGCTGACAAGCCTAATAACGCTTCTGCCTCTGCTGCTCCCACCGCTTCTTCTCCAAACATAACTCGGGCTCCGCGAATAATAACATCCCGCGAGGCAGGGCAAGCCATATCTTGACTATTGATAAGTATGCTTTTTTCCTCAGCAAATTGATAAAAAGCTTCAGGCCCTTTCATAAAAGATGTATCAGGAGCTGTATTCTCACTTCTCCCATATCTGTTTTCTACTTCACTATCCTCTATACGCTGAAACGGGACAGCTAACCCTCTGCATATCTTGGCAACGCCTGCAATTTCCGGAGGAACCTCACCGTTTTTCATTGGATTATCTGCCTTCAAAACATACCAAGCAGCAAGCATGATTCCGGCATTAAGCACTTGCGAATGATCTTCAAGCGTAGGATTACTGCGGCGATGACCAAGGATACGTGAATAAAGTACTGACAAAATTCCCAAGCTCACTCTTAAATCCGGAGCAACAGCCAGATAGGCTGAATGATTTGTTTCTTTTCCTCTGCGACTGCCCGGCTGTGCAAATGCCTTTTTAACAAAAGGGACACCGGCAGGATTAGGATCCTCAAACTCCTTTACGGGCCGCCCGGTGTTATCAAAAATGTCAGGATTTATATCCTTTAAACTGAGCGGATTGGTTGTGCCCCAGCTTTCCACATAAGTTTGTGGGTCAACAGACCAATGAGGAGATTCTTGAGCTTTCATAAAAAAGTGATTCTAGCACATTAAAAACCGTCACTCAATCAATTACGTATCGAATCACTCTCAGAAATCTTATTTAAACTTCCGATTGACAGAGTTTTTTTAAAGTACTATCGTGAAATAAGACATTGTATCTATGCGGGGGAATCTTGAATGCGGACTGGCAGCTACTCTTGGCTTTACGCTCGTTGGCCTAGTCGGTCGACGAAAAGAGAGGCGGCCTCACAAAGATTTCTCCCGAGAAACAACAATGACCTACACAGGAAACCCTGAAGTCCTCGAAAACATTGTCAATAATACTCCCGGCACATATTCAGTTATTATATTTTTAGGCGGAGGGCAAGCAGGCGTAATCGGAGCGGGATTCGCCCACGCAGTGGAAGAAGAAGGATTAACAGATAATGTCAATGCTTACATAGGACTTTCATCGGGAAGCGCAGCCGTTTACGGGCTGGCAACAAACAGCGTTAAAACACTAAAAGATATTTATCACAAAGACAATATTGAAGAAAATATTTTCGATATAAAAAGAGTGTGGAATATTTTTGCTCGGGACAGATTGGAACAAGCAGTCCTAAAAAGAGGCATTGATGACAGTAATTTGGGAGAAAGAAAATCAAAATTTATCGTGGGTGTCACCGATATCAAAACAGGTGAGGGAAGATTTATCGATTTGGCAACAGAGCCTCGTCCTTTAAAAGCTGTTTTAGCATCTTTGAGCACGCCTCTTGCAGATCGTTGTGATCCGATTAGCCTTGACGGAAGAGAATGCAATGACGGAGGCCTTGCTTATCCGAATCCTCTTCACGACGTAGCAAGAACCTTAAATCGTCCGGCAAACGGTGAGATCGCATTAGACCAAGCGCCGACCGATATTCTTATTGTTGATCCGGGAACATTTGATGGCTTTGCGACACAACCCGAAGTTTTAGCATATGTTCTTAATGCTCTGGGAATACGCAATCCGACTCTCGAAAATCTCAAAAGGCGCCGCGGAAAATATCTCCAAGAAATTCCTTATATCAAAGGAGAAAAGACACTGACAAATTGGAATGGTGACACAGTAAGAGTTGCCGCATTTCATCCGAAGTCAACTTCGCTTGGTATGTTCACGATGGATTGCGGCTTATTAATACAAGGAGAAGAAGCTGCAAGAGAAGCAGCGCATGAATTGTTTCTCCAAGCAAGACAAAAAAGCGTACTCTCTTAAGCGAAATAATAATTTTATTGTATAATGAAAATATGCCAAGCAAAAATGACTTACTGTTTGTAGTTGATGAAAATAACAACCCCTTAAAACCTCAACCCAAATCACATGTTCATGAAAAAAATCTCTGGCATCGAACATCTCATATTTGGGTAGTTAATAAAAAAAAGCAAGTATTATGCCACCAACGTGGAATTTTGAAAAGTGTCTTGCCCGGTAATTGGGTACCGTATTTTGGTGATCATCTTATGCCGACGCTCTCTTTTAAAAACGGTGCACTGGATGAGTTGAAAAAAGAGGTAGGGATTCAGACACGCGAAAATGATATCACGCTGTATAGAATTTATAAAAACCATCCTCGCAAAGAATTTCAGGGAATTTTTATTTATCAATGGGGCGGACAAATTGAAATGCTTTCTTATGAAATACAAGAGATTGCACAGCTGAAATGGTTTCCGATACCGGAGATCAAACAACTCCTTGAAGAAAAAGCAAACGATTGGTCACAAGTTGAATACGGCAAAACAATTCTCAGTTGGTTGCTTCGGCAAAAAACTTCGTTTTTCTCTCCCAAAGTTTAATAGTAATGTGACGAATCACCGTAACTTTTTCTAACGAATAATTATTTCCTAACTGTTGCTCGATATCATGCCATTGGCCTTGTCGTCCTAATGTCGATAATTCGTTATCAAAAAGAACTAACCATACACGGGAATATTGATTGTGAAGCATATTAAGAAGTTGATTATTTGGATCGGGAATTTTGCTTCCACCTCCAAGATCATAAGAATCTGAAGCAATTTCAACCGGCGTTGGCAAATTCTTCGTCGGATACGTATTGTAATAATACAAGAATGGACGGCGAATATAATACGAGAAAAAGATTACGGCATCGGTATTCTTACCGTTTGTGACTATGTAATCTGCTGCACCTCTCCAATCATCAACGCGAGTATTCTCAATCACAAGATATTGAGACAAATAGTGGTTTGCCCCCGAATACCAAAAGAATATGCGTAATCCGGAAAAGAAAAACACTAAAATAAGTAAACTAAAATAAATGACTTTCTTTTTCTTCAATTCCTCCAAAGCAATAACGACTAATAAAATAAATGCCGGCAAACACGCATTAAAATATTGCGGTTGATAAATTGGCTTAACAAATGTTGAAAATAGGAAACTAAAAATAATAGGGAATCCTGCCCACATCAGTAACCATACAATAGAAAAACTTTCCTGAGTTTTTTTAAAAAGAGTCTCTCTTTTTTTCCATACGAAGAAAAGAATCAGTACTCCCGCCAAAACGGCAGTAAAAACTGAATCCCCGGCAAGCATGACAATGCCGAAAGGCAAATCGATAGGTAAAGGCTTCGCCAACCAATCTAGCTGATGACCTCCCCGAAAACCCTGAGAAAAAAACAAGGGAAGAATACTTACGATAATTGCTCCCCACGTTATCGCAAATTTTTTCCAAGGAATATGTCTTGGGAAAAAGAGAAAATAACTGTATTGTGTCATCAATACAAGCAGTCCCAAGATATGACTATAAAATACAAGACTCGTTGTCAGTGCATACCAGAAGAGATATTTTTTCTCGGATTGTTTTTCGATAATTCGCAAAAAGAAATAAGAAGAGAGTGTTATCAATAAGAGCGACAATGCGTATGATCGTGCAAATTGCCCATAAAAAACAAAATATAAACTAAGAATAAAAAGAGGCGTTGCAATTTTTGCACTCCTAACGCCGGAAAGTCGCTGTGCAAATAGGTAAAATGCTGGAACGGTAAGAACCGCGATGATTGCAGAAAGACTTCGTATGACAAATTCACCCGTTCCCAAATATTCCCAAAAATGAAGCAGCAAATAATACAACCACATATTTCCTTCTTTTGTCCACAAAATATGCAACATTGACTGCCAATTCTGAGAAATAACAATACTACTCACTTCATCAAGGCCAAGGCTATTTCTTGTAAGTTCAAAAAAACAAAGGCCGGAAGCAATAACCATCATTACTGCAACATATATCCATTCCGTTTTCTTATGTGAAGTCTCCATATCTCTATTATAGAATAATAAGGGGAGAATAACGCAAGATAATAAACTATACCAGGCGCGTATGTAACCGTTCTGCAGCCCACATACCGCTGGTGAACGCCCCTTCGATAAATGGTCCTCCGATATAGTCACCGGCAAATACAATTTTCTCATCTTGAATTTCTATTTCTCCGTCTTTAAACTTTTTGATGCGATCAAAGTGTCCAACATTGAACTCAGGTAACGCTTCGTGCCAACGCCGGACGTACATCTCATTCGCAGGCAAAGAAAAATCAAAAAACTCACGAGCCGACATCGCATCTTTCGTTAATAAACTTTCAATCTCGGCATCTGAATCTGCACAAAGCTTCTTGCCGGTCGCTCCCGATGCAAATAATTTTACGAGCGTCGTCTTGGTTGCTTTATCCGAAACGATAGTAATCGTCCCAAGATTTTTACCCTCCTTGCGCGGATAGGCGACAGCATAATTCGCTGAAGGAGATATGTTTTTGTAAGTTTTGGCTACGACCACGGTAGAAGAATACCGGATGTTTGAAAAAAAATCTTTTTGCTTGACAGATAAATTCTTAAATATACTTAAAACAGCTGTCGCTGTCGTCGCACATACAATTCCGTCTGCAACGAATGTTTTTTTATCAGTATTTATTTTATATGTGCCGTCCGGATTTTTTTGCACAGATTTTACCTCTTGAGAGAAGAGAACATTGCACTCTTTTGCCAAAAGTTCCGGAATACTTTGTAAACCAAGTGAGTACGTATATCTTCCTCCGACAAGAAATTTTAAAATGAATAACAACATAGCTTCAGAAGTTTTATCAGCAGACCAATAACAATAACCATCAAGCATTGGCTGGAGAAGATAATCAACTAATTCCTTATCGTTTTTTCCGGTAAAACTCTCGCTCACTGTTTTTTTATCATAAGGCTCACCTTGCCAAAGCTTATGCATGTCGAGACTATTCCAATAAGATAGTATCTTTAAAAATCCCGGGAGTAATTGTATTTTTGCTGAAAAAGGGAGAAATTTATTACCAAGCAACGTTTTTGCAGAAACAGAATAAAATGTATTCTTTTTTACAATCGTAGATTTACTTTTTCGTTTTTGGATATGATTAGCAAGTCTGTTTTCTTTCAAGAAGGCAAAGATATTTGTATAGATATCTGTCATGAATCCTGCGCCCAATTCAAAAGTAAAATTACCGTCTTTGACGCTATGAATTCGCCCGCCCAAACGGTTATTTTTTTCAAGAATTGTTACCTGATAACCCAATACATGAAGTTTATGTGCAGCGGCGGTTCCGGCGATACCTCCTCCAATGATGACAATATGCGGTTGCTTCATTACTTTATCTTATCAAACTTACTTGGGGTCGAGGAGTCTCCAATTATGTGAAACGTAAGGCTCACTACACATATTTCGGTTAAAACAGCAGGGGCGTCTCATTCCTTTGTTGAGCTTGTCGAGCATCACTTCTAAATGCTTCTCGCGCGTTTCTTCTGTTTTGACAGCCCGTACCCAGCGGATCCAATCCCACCTGGCCATGGGGGTAATATCTTTCCATAATGTCTCAGCTTTGAGAGAAGTAGACAGCGCTTTTTTTACATCAACAGGCACTTCCGGCTCTATCCATTCTTTGGTCGGCTCAAGCGAAACTTCTACAATACCGCCGGCTGAAGCGTGAGCGTCATCAAGCAACTTTTTGTCAGGCTTGAACCAGTGACTCGGTTTTCTTTCCGGATAATAACGCCCATCCGGTTCGAGTAGTGTCTTAAAAGCAATGCCGTTCAGTGTCCCTTTTACCATTAACATACCACGGGACGGAAGTTTTATTGAGGCGCTCTCAGGGAGTCTGAGAATGATCCAGTCATGGATTTTAAACAATGTGGTTTCAAATGAAATTGCAGCCATACGCCTATGAGTAAACGAAATCACGTTTGACTCGGGGGTGGCTGACGGGGATCGAACCCGCGACTTTCAGGTCCACAACCTGACGCTCTACCACTGAGCTACAACCACCATATACCAAATTCCAAACCTAATTATAGCAATTTCAAGGACTAATTAAAAGCTAGTCACCGTTATGAAAAATGGGTATACTTTAAGAGTACTTTTCTTATACAAAGAATTTCGAGGCTAACGAGTAATAAATTATTTCAAAATATTTGTGGCTAAGAATCCTTGACTTAAGGCTAAAAGATGCTATAATCATTACTATAAGCCAATTAAATCCATGCACGCTCTCTTTTCATTATTTAAAGAAAAAAAGGCTCTCTTTGCCAGCGGAATCGCGTTAATTAGCGCAACCATGGCCGGGAACATTCTTAATTTTATTTTTAGCGTCTACCTCGGACGCACCTTGCCTTTGGAGAGCTTCGGTCAATTAGCTCTGTTTACCAGTCTTCTGTATTTTACTTCAATTCCTCTCGGATCTTACTCCGCAACTCTCGTACATAAAATTGCATACCTCCATGGAAAAGGAGAAAAAGAACAAGTATATGCATATTTACGATACATGTTTAATAAATCATTACTCTTCGGCGCAGGTATGAGTATTTTATGGTTTGTTCTTATTCCGTTTCTTGATAAATTTTTCCATGCCGATTCATTTTTATCATTATTATTTTTTACACCGCTCTGGTTTCTATCCGTTATGGGATCAAATTTCTCAGGATTTCTCGGCGGAACGCTTTCTTTTGGGAAAAAAGCGCTGATTCTTTTGACAGAATCCGTTACCAGACTACTCGTTGCATTTTTATTGGTTGGCGTAGGACTGGTTGATTTCATTTATTTTTCTATTGTTGTTTCGATAATGACTTCAGTCGGAGTAGGATGGCTTTTTGCAAAAAAGGTAACTGACAATCGCACACAGGTCACAGATAAAAGCTTTAATTCCAAGTTTTTTCTCACTTCTGTCGCAAGTAATATTTCGTTGATCGCATTCTTAACCTTTGACGTTGTCTTGGTAAAACATTTTCTTGATGCTGCTTCAGCCGGCCAATACGGATTACTTTCATTGATTGGGAAGATGACATACTTTTTAGGATCACTCTTGATACCATTTATTATTCCGCTTGTTTCTCACAGTGAAGGCGCAAAAAAAGACAGTAAAAAAATATTTTTATTATTACTGGGAATCTCAATTATTTTCTCAGGATGTTCTTACATAGGGCTCGGATTATTCGGAGGTTTTTTTGTTCCCCTTATTTTTGGTGCAAAAGCAGCTCCGATTGTTCCGCTTCTTGGGACCTATGTTCTTGCAATGGCGATATTTACAACGATGCAGGTTGTCGTTAATTATTTTCAAGCCAAACAGCGCTACTCATTTGTTTTGGTCGGTGTTCTCATCGCGGCTTTTCAAGTAATCGGAATTTGGATGTTCCATGAAACGCTTGCAGAAGTTGTTAATATCATGCTTCTTACCAGTATTCTTAATTTCGTCAGTGTTGCGCTTTTATACGCCGGTAATAAAAAGTTTTTGAAGCGTTTTAAAAAGAACTAATATGAAAAAACAATTAGCAATCACATTTCTGGACTTTGATGATATTCGCAATCCTTTACTCGGAGCGGGACAGGCTAAAGCAACGGTTGAAGTCGGAAAGCGTCTTGTCGCCAAAGGTCATAGCGTTACGGTTTACTGCGCAAAATACCCGGGCTATAAAGATCGCGAAGAAAACGGCATCTTCTACAAACATGTCACTCCCGGGACAAAAAATATCCGACTTAATAATTTACTCTATATTCTTTCGATGCCTTTTATTGTGCCGACGATCAAAGCAAATGTGATTGTTGAATGCTTTACCGCACCGGTATCCACAATGCTTTCACCGCTTTATACCAAAATTCCCGTCGTCGGTATTTCAACAACGTTTGATGCAGAGCGGTTTTCAAATTTGTATCATTTTCCTTTTTGGATTGTCGAAAAATATGGAGCAAAACTCTATAAATACTTTATTGCCCTGACACCACACTTGGAAACAAAAATGAAAAATTTTAATTCCAAAGTTGTCACAAAAATTATTGGTCAAGGTGTTTCTCAAGAATATTTTTTGAAACAAAATAAAAAACCGGAATTCATTCTTTTTCTCGGAAGAATCGATATGAATCAAAAGGGACTCGATCTCCTTCTCGACGCATATGCAAAAGTGTCGGACAAGATTTCTTATCCGCTTGTTATTGCTGGTGCCGGTCCGGATAAAAAAAGAGTGGAGGATCGTATTTCGCAACTGGGTATCGACAAACGTGTTACCCTTGTCGGTTTTGCCGATGAAAGAAAAAAACAAGAACTCTTATCAAAATCTGCATTCGTCGCATTTCCGTCAAGAAATGAAGGATTTTCACTTTTTTCTCTTGAAGCAATCGCGTCGGGACATCGCCTGGTGAGCTTTGATATTCCAAGTCTGTCATTTGCCCCTGAGAAGATTGCCCGAAAAGTAACTCCGTTTGATGTTAACGCGTACGCAGATGCGCTTTTGACAGAAAGTAACGAATTAAATCAAAAAGATGCAGAAAAACAATGCAGGGAATTTGCCAAACATTACTCCTGGGACGACGTCGCGAATCAGTTTGAAATCTTTTTCCAAAATATTGTTTCAAAAAGTTTATAATAATACTATGAAAGTAACAGTCGGATTACCGGCATATAACGAAGAACGAAATATCCAAAATGTCCTCAAAGATATTTTGGGCCAAAACCAAGACGGATGGGATCTCAAAGAAATCCTTGTCTATTCTGACGGTTCTTCAGACAAAACGGTAGAAAAAGTAAAAGAACTCAGAAATCCACTCATCTGGGTAAATAGTGATATGGAAAGAAAAGGCCAAATCGGTCGCATTCAAGAAATGTTTGGAAAGATGTCAGGAGATGTACTCGTCATGCTTGATGGGGATTTGCGACTTGAAAATAATGATATCATCACGCATCTTATAAAACCATTTAAAGAAGACAAAATGACAATGCTTGTGGGCGGCAATACCATGGCTTATCCTCCAAAAAATTTCTTCCAACGCGCAGTGTATAGCACCTTTAAAGTATTTTATATGGCACGGTTGAGCATCAGAGGAGGGAACAATATGTTCGGCTGCACCGGCGGCTGCCTGGCGATTCATAAAGATCTTGCCAAACAAATTACTTTCCCCAAAGTGAAAAATCAGGATGCGTATATGTATTTTGTCTGCAAAACAAAAGGGTTTACGTTTAAGTTTGTAAAGGAAGCTGTTGTCTTTTATAAATTGCCGAATAACCTGCATGATTATCTCTCGCAAGTATTTCGATCAAATCCCGAAGCTGTCGAAATAAAGCTTACACAATATTTTGGCGATATGGTGAAAAAAGAATTCTCCCGCGGAAGATTCTTTTATGCAAAATGTGTGTTGAAAGTTTTTCTTGAAGATCCTATTCCGACTGCATACATCATCATGGTAAACGCACTATGCAAACCGTTTTTCCCTTTTCTTTCAAAATCTGATGCAACGACATGGGAAGCAGTCACATCAACAAAATAGATATGAAAAATACGATTATCGTCGGCATCCCGGCACACAATGAAGAAAAAGCAGTTAAAAAGACTATTCAAGCACTTTTGTCGCAAAAAATTGAAGAGATTGCGCTGAACCAAATTATTGTGTATTCCGACGGCAGTACTGATCAAACCAATAATACCGTTAAGAAAATAATTAATAAAAAAGTTTCACTTATTGCTACAAACACTAGAAAAGGTAAAACGCATGCAATAAAACAATTACTAAATGCCGCAAATGAACAAGGGTCTGAATTTCTTATCATTGTCGACGCAGATTTAACAATTGATAGTGACACCATTATCAAACGACTTTACAAAAAAATTACTGCAGATAAGAATCTTATTGCTGTTTCAGGCTACAGAAAGCCATTGCAGCCGAAAAATCTGATACAAAAAATAGGATATTTCGGTTACTTTGTTTGGAACTATATTGTTGACCGTTCGGGAAAAAGGCAATCATATTTTAGAAGCTCAGATTCTCTTATTATTCTTCGAGTGAATGAATATCCTCAGGAAAAAATTAATCATTTTTCCTATATGCATGATGAATTCTATTATTTATATGCAAAAAAATATAAAAAACATTTCAATTTTGATGCAAACATTTTTGCTTATTACACCTTGCCGGCGACACTTCGTGACTATATCAATCAAATGACAAGATATGTCTCACGACATTTTACCAAAAGAGAGCAACAACTCCTCGGAACAGGTTATTCCGTTTCTATCAAAGAAAGAATGAAAGCTCTTGCAGCTTGCATGAAAGGTAATTATCGCATTGCTCTGTTATATTTTCTCCTCCAAAGTTATATCCAAATAAAGAGTCACTTTCTGGAAACTGCATTTAACGATACATGGATTCAAATATTGAGTACAAAATAAAATGAAAAAATTTACTGTTACCATAGGCATTCCTGCACACAATGAAGAAAATAATATTACTTCACTCCTTGAGGCAATTCTCAAGCAAAGAGGGGATAATTTCGTTTTGCGGGAGATCATTGTTGTCTGCGACGGATGCACAGATAAGACTGCTGATGTGGTTAAAGCACTTTCAAAGCATCATGCACTCATAAAAATTATCAATGACGGCAGGCGATTAGGAAAAGCTGCCAGAATGAATGCGTTATATAAACATCTACAAAATGATGTCTTCATCAGTTTCGATGCTGATGTAATACTCGGAAATGATCAGGTAATTTCAGAACTCGTAAAGCCATTTGAAGATGAAAAAGTCGGTCTTGTAGGCGGACGCGTGTATCCGGTCAAACAAAAAAAATTTGTCGGCAAAATCCTTGAAGCACAAGAATATTTTTGGACAGTTGTGGTTAATTCAATTCGTGATGGAAACGGCTTACAAAGCCATACCGGACCAATGTCCGCTGGGAGTAAAGCATTTCTGAAAACTATTGACCGTCCAACGGATATTGTTGCCGATGATCATTTTTTATATTTTGCAGCACTCAAAAATGGCTTCACTTATAAGGCTGCAAAAAATGCGCGCGTATATATCAAAGTACCAAATACATTCAACGATTACATGAAACAAGCAACACGTTTTCTTGATTCCGCAAATCAAATTAGAGACTACTTCGGTTCATGGACGAATGAATACTATACAATTCCTTATACCAAAAAACTTCGGGCATACGTTCTGGCATTTCTCAAATATCCTCTCTATATGCCTTTAGCAATCGGTTTGGTATTCTTAAGAGGCGTCCTGGATCCATTCTATAAAGACCGACAAAAAAACGGTACATGGACACAAGTAGCGTCAACAAAATAATTTTATGAAAAAAACACCAATGCATATCAGCAATATTCTCCTTGCAAAAATAGGGAATGTTCTTAATGGTTTTTTCAGTCATGAAAAAAAACCTCTCCCACAACTTGAAAAGTATACTCTTATCAAAGATTTAACTCCGCCATATAAAGTGCAGCGGAATCGTGTGGGTCTCTTTGAAAATAATAATAAACAAAAAGTGATTATCAAACGAGTGTCATACGGCATTAAAAATATGGAAGCGATTTATTCACAAAATGAAGCATTTACACTTAAAACAATTACAAAGGTTACGAGCGGAAACAGCGTTGCTCCGAAATTTATCGAATATTTTGATGAACCGCATGTTGTCGGTTTTGCTTCCGAATATTTTGAAGGAGGAAAAAATATTGAAAATTTCAATCAGTCCACCCGCAGTGATGTCGCAATCGAAACATTTTCATTGCTAAAAAAGTTGTCAAACACTTTGGAACATGGAAATTTTTATGGACTTGCAGTCAGAAAACCTGTTATGTATTTACTGAGTTTTCCGATTAATATTGCAAAAGTTCTCAAGAAAAAACCATCACAAAAAAAGAAGCTCCTCTCGTATACTTTGTTATTTTATAAATATTATTTTTCGGTACTTTTCGGAAAGTATTCGCTTGGACTTGTTCATCGTGACCTTTATCCTGATAATATTCTCTATTCCCAAAAATTACATAAGATAAAAATCACTGATTGGGAAAGCGCGGTAATCTCGGATTCGTTGTACGATCTTGCGCAAATCAGTATGATTTATTATGAAGATATCGGCGTTGAAAAACTTATATCATTTTTGAATAAGACATTAAAAAATAGTGAAGAAAAAAAGCGATTCATCGGGCTTGCTCTTTTTAACGGTATACAAATTGTCGGAAATTTAAAGGTCAACGATCCTGTTTCTCATCAAACAGAAAAATTCCTTGACGTATTGGTAACGAAAATTTTACCCGGAATAGTAAATAAAAAATCTCCATTTGAAATAATCAACGGAATAACACTCACAGTGATTTATGGAATTAATCATTTTTTCGGACTTCCGAAATTCAGCAAAAAAAAGCGGATTATTCTTTGCTATCACTCGATAGGGAAAAGCGGCTGGCGATTTGCCTGTCCGACTCATGATTTTGCCTATCAACTTGATTATTTAAAAAAACATGCCAAGATAGTCTCACTTCCAAAGCTTCTTGAAGAAAAAACCGGCGGAGTAACAATTACGTTTGACGACGGCTATCTGGATGTCTTGGAAAATGCATTTCCGCTTCTTGAAAAAATACATGCGGAAGCGACAATGTTTGCTCTCGCGGATGAATCTCATCCGAACAGAACAGAACTTGATAACAAGCTTCCGATTATGTCAGTTGATCAGCTGAAATTCCTCCATAAAAACGGTTGGGAAATCGGAAGTCATACGGCGACGCATTCTCATTTGGCAAAAATTTCTGATGAACAATTACACAGAGAAATTGTTGACAGCAAAAAAATTCTTGAAGACAAATTAGGTTTTTCTCTTCGATACTTTGCCTATCCGAAAGGAATCTATTCAAAAAGAATTATTGAATACGTCGAAAAAGCGCAGTACGATTTGGCATTTACTGTTGACGGGTATGCTGTCGCAAACAATAATAAGGATCGGTTTGAAATCAGTAGAATTTCAATCGACGGAGAATTATCACGAAATCAATTTGAAGCATTATTGTCACCTTTGGGCATTTTTGTCTCAGGGATCTATATGCGGCTGTTAAAATTCAAGGAGTCGCTTCATATCCTTATTGACAAAAAGTAAATACTCTTGTATCCTTTAGATATTCTTTCGGGGAATTGGGTAGTTCAATATCGGTGGTAAACTCCACGAGTCCGCAAGGATATGAGTCTGTGTAATTCAGACAGCGACCGTACAGTCGGTGAAGGAATAAAATAATGCAAACGCTGTTTGTGCTATTTGATGTAATCCCCGGAAGGGGATTTTTTTATGAAAAAGATTTTAGCATTCGGACCGTTATTTGTTATCATCGCCGCATTACTGTGGAGCTTTGACGGTGTTTTAAGAATTAGTCTGTATTCACTTCCTCCGGCGGTAATCGTCTTTTACGAACATGTCCTCGGAGCAATTGTCTTACTCTTCTTATCCTTCAAATGGTTTAAAGATCTGAAAAAAATGTCCAAAAAAGAATGGATCGCAATCGGAATTGTCGCGCTTTTTTCAGGAGCACTCGGAACCATTCTCTACACGGCAGCCCTTGGAAAAATTAATTACACATCATATTCTGTTGTCGTCTTATTGCAGCAACAATTGCAACCGATCTGGGCAATTGGCATGGCAGCGATATTGTTGAAAGAAAAAATTACCAAAAAGTTTTTACTCTGGGCAGCGCTCGCACTTATTGCTGCGTATTTCATCTCATTCAAAGATTTGCAGGTAAATTTTGCAACGGGAGCCGGGACAATCACTGCCGCACTCCTGGCAATCGGAGCGGGCTTCATGTGGGGAACGTCAACCGCTATCAGTAAATTTGTTTTGAATAAGGTTTCATTTTTGACTGCGACTGCGCTTCGCTTTTTCTTAGCTCCGGTTTTTGCATTCGCATTTATTCTCGGAGGCAATCAAACACAAGCGCTCTTTACCTTAACCCCGATACAATGGGGGACGCTGCTCTTAATTACTTTCTCAACCGGTATGGTGGCACTCGGATTTTATTATTATGGACTCAAAAAAACACCCGCTCGCATTACAAC